>Ga0116231_10000178_pt1 | contig 89112 bp, 68 predicted proteins | sample S1TSphgellanicum_2_FD_89695 | JGI IMG/M metagenome (GOLD analysis project Ga0116231, IMG submission 89695) | Host-associated microbial communities from peat moss isolated from Minnesota, USA - S1T2_Fd - Sphagnum magellanicum MG | ecosystem: Host-associated > Plants > Peat moss > Unclassified...
AAAAAAAAAAAAATAAAAAAAAAAAATATATATATATATATATATATATATATATATATATATATATATATATAGTTTTAAAAACATAATCAAATTTCAAATTACATTATTTTTAGTAAACTTAACAATTTTTATTAATTAAGAAAAAAAATTTGCAACTAAACCAATGATTGCATAAGAAAAGAAAAGAAATACTTAAAACTCGAGGACGGATCTTACACCTACTTAGGATGGATCTTACACATACTTTGGATGGATCTTACACCTACTTAGGATGGATCTTATACCTACTTAGGACGGATCTTACACCTACTTAGGATGGATCTTATACCTACTTATGGGGAGTGCTGATTCAGTATGCTGAATATGTCAAAGCTGCCGACTGGAGAAGTTCCCCCTGTTCCCATGATGTGTTCCCCATGGCTCTGAACCTGAAGGAACAGACAAGCCATGGCCGATTCCAAGCTCTAGAATTGGCACTAGCTGGTCCATTCTGCAGTACCTCCTCTGACCTAAATTTCAATCCAGGAATTTTTCTTTTTCTTTTTTTTGGAATTGTATAGAGTTAGGTACGAGTACGGGCAGCTGGTTTTCAGGTCACTAAAAAGGGGGGTCGCCCGCCATTTGGGGGGGGCGGGGGGGGCGGGGGGGTGTGTGCAGAAGCGCATGACTGTACTTTTAACTAACGTCAACTTACTGGTTAGCCCGAGGAAGCACCGGGTCAGAGGCCACTGACGGGTGAATTAATTTCCCCACTTTTTTTTTCCGCCACTTTTGTGGTCCATCTTCAAAAGAGTAAATAAAAAACGTTTTAAAAAACAATAATAAATTGTTCCCAGAGTTCCCTGTAAAAATTACCTACGTTCTCTTTGAACCAATTCCAATGAAAGAAAGAAAGCATGCCTAGTAGTTTCCCCCGGGGACGCCGTTCCCAAACATGATAGCAACTCCCGGAACCCCAATCGACTGTTCCCAGCGTTCACAAAACACCCAACGGCCCTACGCTCTCAACGTTCCCTTCTTATTCCTTCCCGATTGTTCCCAGTCTCAAGCCTGCTACGAAAGCGTTGTTCCCAGTCTCCCGAGTGGATGAGATAGTGTCGTTCCCGGTCTCAAGCCTGCTACGAAAGCGTTGTTCCCAGTCTCCCGAGTGGATGAGATAGTGTCGTTCCCAGTCTCGAGCCTGCTACGAAAGCGTTGTTCCCAGTCTCCCGAGTGGATGAGATAGTGTTGTTCCCAGTCTCCCGAGTGGATGAGATAGCGTTGTTCCCAGTCTCCCGAGTGGATGAGATAGCGTTGTTCCCAGTCTCCAGCGTCCATGAGACAGCGTTCCCTATACAAGCGTTAATAGGGTTCCGACAGATTAGGGTTTGGCGCTCTGTCTTTCTCCTCTTCCAGAGTGCATTTCATGCGTCTTCTTTACTTTCTGTCTGTATTCGGGTGCCCATCGCTGTTGTACTACCGCCATTGCTTCACCTGCCCCCCGACTCTCTTCTCTACGAGTATATCTACGTTGCAATAGCATCCTTGCAACGGAGGGTATCTTTTTCTTGTTTGGTCACCTCTCTCTTTGGGGCTGCTCTTCTTCTCTCTGTCTCTGTCTCTCTATCTCGTTCAGTTTTGTTGTTATTATTTCCGTTCCCTGTCCTCAACTCTCGGCTTGCTGTATCAAGTGTGGAAGAGGAGGGGTCGGGAGGGAGGTGAAGCGGCCGGTGGGGCGTGGTGGGGGGAGGAAATGAGTACCGCTAGGCTTGGAGTAGCGGCAGGAGGAGGAGGAGGAGGAGGGGGAAGTGTAAAGATACCTCCAAGTGCGATGGAGGTCGTGCGAAGCTTGAAAGAGATAGTGGAGAACAGCGACGATGAGATTTATGCAACGTTAAAAGAGTGTAACATGGATTTGAACGAGACTGCACAACGGCTCCTCAATCAAGGTGTCATTGCTCTCACCTGTTTTTTTCAGCAGTCTTTTTTGTGATATCTATATTTGCAGCATTTTCCCCCTCTTCTCGTTGCGAAGTTCTATTTTCGGTTTCAGTTGCCAACAGCTTGGCATTGTGCTTTTGTTTCCTCTGTACACACAACACTGTCTGTATTCAGTTCTGCTCCCCAGAACTTGAAAACGACGATTTTCTGTCTGTTCACGAGACGAGCGCAACTCTCTCTCACTGGAAATTGTGAAAGCATCTCATTTAGGTGTACCGTTCCACTTGGGATGTTTTAGGACCATTGCTGAACGAAAGTCTAATGTCTCTCGATATCTTCTGCAGAATGGAGCTCAGTTATATGTGCTTTTAGAACCCTGTCTTTTGCTGAATAGTACCTGTAGTGTTACCCCAGGGGCGTGTATGGACAATGTGGCCTGCAGTCATCTTTCAGAATGCATTTGGCACTGCACTGACTGTAATTAAAGCTTTCAGGTTTACTATGTTGGTAGCTCTAGCTCTGGGGCTTCTGTGTGGTGTATGCTTTTGTAGTACTTTAGTAGCTTAGGGTTGGAAGTTCTTTCCTTAGCTGTTGTTTAAGATTTATCAGTTGCACTGTGAGTTTCTTTCTGCAAGGGCCTATGGAACCACATCCTTCTTTGCAAATGTAGTTTTTTTTGGCATTTTTGTCTTTCATTGCCTGCTCTAGCCAATGCTTATTTGTACTCCTATAGGGTGCTGACAAGCATGTTGTTTGGCCTTGATGATGCAGCCCACTTCCATGAAGTAAAGAGGAAGCGTGACAAGAAGAAAGAGGTGAGGTACACCTTGCATTAACCTCTGGTTTGCTCAGGTGGCCCAGCTGAGTTTGTTAGTGATGCTGAATTTTTCCCATCCATTGGAGGTGGGTGATGTAGAGTGGAGCCAATAAGGAGTCAGCAGACTTGAGAGCAAGGCCTGGCAGCAGTGGTAACCCTACACGAGGTGGGCGTGGTGGAGCTGGGAGAGGGCACTCTGTCACTCGCCATTCTTCACTGGGTATGCACTGAGTTGTCTTATTTTTATCTCTTTTGTTAACTCATTGCAAAGTCCTGTCAAAACCCTGGAGAAATTTGTGCTGAAAATTTTGATTCCTTGACTAACTGGCATTGCACTTCAATCCATCAATGCTGATTGATAATCATGCTAGCCAGCATCATGACTGCCTTTGTACTGCTTCTGGAGATGAGACAGAAACTCTTGACACAGATTTTCATACAAATTTCTGCCTGACATTTTGAGCTCATTAGTATATACTTATCTACACCCGCTGTTGGGAGCCAATGAAGTCAGTGGGTTGTAACGGCAGCTAGTCACTGCCATTCATGATGGAGGTGACAGTCTGATACTTTGTAAGTGGTACTCACAAGGTTATGATTGCACCCATTCCTTGTTTCTGTTTTGGTTTGGCCAGTATTGAAGTATCAGTTTTCTTCAAAGTGCTTTGGGAAGTTTTCTCTGCAATCTGCTAGATGCAAAGATCAGGCTCTGTCTCAGGTTATTCCCATGTACTGTTAATCAAAGTTCTATCTCTTTCTTATGGTAGATGTGTCTGAAGTTAACCGAGAATTTTTTTCTGCTCCTTCTGCATTCTGTTTCTGTGTTTTATTCAATGGGCATCAGGTCTCTTGTATTTGAAGACCAGAATCCAAGTAGGCTTGTGAAGTTCATGTACCTTCAGAATGGTACTAGACCAAATGCATCTCAAAAACTATCAGAATGTTGGAAGGTGTTGATTAATCCTGCATCTGATTTGCTACCAGAAGTGCAAGCTTGCAGGGATTTCTATAATTTAATTTCTTGTATATAGCTACCATATCCTGTTTAAGTGCTTGAAAAGTTGTCTTTGGGTTTATTGTTGCTGAGAACATTCAGTGGATCTTTCGTGGTCTTTATTGGCATGATCAGAGTACTCAAGTGGCCGTGGTAAGCCATTTCCATTGAGAGAGAATGGCATCCATCCCAGCATGAGGAACTCCAGTGCAGTCTCTACTGCAAAATATTCAACTCTGCCACAAACCCAACCACAGCCTCTGGCTTCAGGAACTACGTGAGTACCATTGCTCAAGATCTCTGTGTAGCTTTCCAGAGTCCCCATTGTAAATTTGTTGATGCCCTCTGTGTTCTTTGATGTGGTGTGTTGTAAAGATGCTTATTGTGTTGAGTTTTGGAAGCAGCAGTTCAACTCTGGCACAATCACAAACATCAACAGCTGAGAAGGCAGGGAGTACAGTTGGAAGCTCAATGCGTACATTTTCACCTCCCATCCTACAAGGGGCATGGGGATCAGGGCATGGAACTATGGCAGACATTTTAAGAGCAAGTGGAACACCACCTATTCAGCCTGCACCAGCTCAAGGTCCTCCTGCTCCTTCTGTGAGCCAACCTTATGTGCCTGCAAATCATCTTGAACCCCGAGCAGAGCAGTCTGAATTCCATTCTTCTTCAATAGATCCAGTTCTACCTCAATTGTTGGAGTCCCTGACTCTTGGGGCACATGATACAACCAAACATGATGTAGAAACTGTGGGAAACCAAGTAACTGTTGGGGATCACCCTTCAAGCTCTTTCTCAGGAGATGTGAGCCCTATTATGGCAGCACTCCTACCACGGGTCACAACACCAACTGGTGTATCCAGTAGTCCAGAAACAGATTTGGAAGCACAGGTGATAGGAACCCCTTCCCCTCCCCACCCTGTTTCTCTTGCATCAACGCAAGACCTGCCTGCTGATGAACCCATTGCAGTTGAAGACAGAGGCCCTATTGAAATCCAACCCCAGCAGACCGGAGGACTTGGCAGTTCTGGAACAGGGCTTGGTGGAAGTCAATTCAATGGCAGGCCCACATTTCCATCCCAGCAACAACCTGTGGGTACACAGAAAGGTATCCTCCCCTTTGATGTCTACTGAATTTCTTTTTGCTCAGGATTTGCAAGCTGCCCGTCTTCTGGTGTGTTCCACTGGTTATCTCATGCATGTCCTTAACTTCTGAAGTAACCATCAAGTTATTTCAGCTAGTCACTGTGACTCACAGTGAAGGTGATGGTCTGATACTTTATGAGTGACTCTCAAAAGGTTATGACTGGCTTCATTCTTGTCATTTTTGTTTAGGTTCTGCTGGAACTGACAGAATAGGTAACTTCAAGGTGTTATCATGAGTTTTCTCTGCAATTTCATAGAGACATACATATGTCATCTTCTCATCTGCGCAGGGTAAATTCTGGAAAGTTATAAATTTCATTGACAGGAAGTGGGTATGTTGCAAGAATAGAGTAGTTGCCATTGAGTCTGACTTATGTTGTTGTGTGAGTGAGGACAGCATCTGGAGCTGGGTTGGAATGGAATCTCAAAGCTTCAGTGCAGGATCACGGAGGACTGGTCACAGATTTACAGGCCCCTCTAACAACAATTGGGGAGAGGGGCAGAATTGTGGATTCCCTTCAGTCTCTTAACAAGCAGTATCAGCACCCGGTTGTCATTCCGAGCCAGCTTAAGGTGCCTGAAGGAGATCAAAAAAACTTAAGCTTTGGTAGTTTTGAAGCTGATTATGCAACCATTTTCACCACAAAATTTGGTATTGAGACAGCTGACAAGAGTCAGGTTATGATCTCAGAGAGTTCTCTGGCAGTTGACGTCCCTGAGGAGCAACCTATTCCTTCTAGGTATTCTGCTTGTCTCAGGATTTGATGTTATGTTGATGAATTTGCCATTCCACAGATCTGTAGGCTTGAGAAATGTATCTTGCCTTAGAAAGAGCCCTTCTGAATCAGATGAGGGCTCATATCTTTAGCCTTAATGATATGGTTCTTATATATTCATTTCATGGTCCTTCCCTCAATTTCTGCATCAAACTCATGTACTGTAATGCCTGGTATGATTTACAGTGTACCTTCGCCAGTGGCATTGACTCAAAGTTATGGGCATCAAACAGAAGCCACATCTTTGGAGAACTTGGCTAGCAACAATGATGAAGTGGCTTCTGTTTCCATTTCAGCACAAGTGACCCAACCACTGGAGCTGCCGAAACCTGATCCCGTCGTACAGCAAGGTCCTCATTATCCTTATCTGCCTCCTGCAGCTAATTATGTGGGATTTGGTTTAGTTCCTCAAATGTCTGGTGGCCAGTATGGGTATGAAGCAGTGGATTCTCAACCACCAGATCTTTCACGGTTGCCGAGCTTGATGGTATGCTTTTTTTGCTTTGCAGGCTAGTGTTTATGTAAAAAATTGATTCATGTTTCTTGATCTCAAAATGATATGTGAGACCACAGTACCCATTGGATGCTCAAAGCCACCATCATTAGGAGGTAATATGGTTACTAGGATTTAACTTTTTTACCCAGGTTGGCAGATATGGATACAGGATTATGATTTCCATTTGCTTTCATGGCAGAGACAATATTTTTACATCACAAAGATGAGATCCATGACAAGTCTCTGTTTGTAATGCAGCAACCATACTCAGACCCAGCTTCAAGCTACTACACCCCTGCTTTTCGGACAGGGATAGATGGTGATGCCCGGTATCCTTCATATGTCACATCCAGCACTGCAAGCAAGTACAATGGAAATGTTGGCCTTACACCTGGCCCTAGTCTCCAATCATCTCAAGAGGTGAGCTGAAGCTCCTGGTTGGTATATATGCTTGATGTTCATGGTTGATGGACTGTGGAGGCCAGTGTGTGTTAGTGGAGAATTTGTCCATTTCACCTGGCTGGCCATATGATGCAGCCTTCACTGTCGTCTTTGCTGTATTGAAGCTGTTGTAAGAAAACCTTCCTGCATGCATGTGAGTGAAACCATCTCATGCCACAGAATGGTTTTTTTCCCTTCAGTATGAAAAGAGGAAACTTGCAAATTCCCTAATTCAGATCTTCTGAGGTATTGAAATCTGTTGTGATGTACAGAGCGGGAAACTCCTGATGTCAGCATCAGGACCAGGTAGCATTCCAGCATCTCAACCAGGCAATAGTGCACAAACTGCTCCTAGTCTTCCTCAGCAGCAAGTGGCCATGCATGCTTATGCAGCACAGCCACCTCTAGGTCATTTTGGAAATTATTTAGGCTACCAGTATTTACCACCCAACTATCCATATATGCACACCACATATCCACACAACTATGGCCCAGGTAACAATGCCTATGCCCAGGTTCCAACACCCTCTTCATACCCATCTGCTGCTGTGTCCACATATCCAGCAGGACCCTCTGCACCAGTGAAGTATCCAGTGCCACAATACAAGCCAGGTGTGGCTACTGCTACTTCTCCTCATTCTGCTTCTGCTGTCAGTTATGAAGGCTATACAACAGCACCATCAGGATATGGCAGCAACCCTGCTGGAACTGCTAGCAATCCTGCTGGCTATGATGATGTTGCTGTGTCTCACTACAAAGACAATTCGCTTTACATCCCCAGTCAGCAGGTAAGTGCTTGAGATCAGCATTCAGATAGTCTTATAAGTTATTTGCACTGGATTATCCAGCCAGTCAAAGTTTATCTGACTCTTGTCATATGGAAAATGTGAGTTTTTTGCCACAAATAGAATATGTGGTCCTTGTTCTAGGCACCCAAGAGATATGAACTCCAAGTTTACACGCAGTCGCTGAATTTCTGTTGTGGGTTGTTTGGTCTTCAGCCAGGAGAGAGTTCGGCAGTATGGATTCAAAGCCAACAGTTACCACGGGACATGGGCCCCGCAGCAGGCATGCAAACAAACTCATATTACAATCTTGTTGGCCAGGGCCAGCACAGTGCATATGCACATTCGCAGCAACCAGCCCACACTCATGTACACCCAGGAACTGGATATGGAAATCCCTACCACCCCTCACAGTCAATCACAACTCCCAACACTCATCAACTGCTACAGCAGCCTCTGGCATTAGGCAGCAGTGGCACTGGTACTATACAGGGCGGGGCATATCAGCAGCAGCAGGCACAACGCTCCCAACAAACGTGGACAAACAACTACTAACTGCATCAATCAGATTCTAGAGTAATGCTGACTTACGTGACTTCATTTATGTTATTGCTAGGTAAATGATTTTGCACCACAGTCCAAAGGTGGTGACTCAGGGGGCTTGCTCTAGTTTGGATGGGTAGAAATAGTTTTTAAGGCATGAATGGGAAGGCCTAAAGAGAAAGAGTGTACATACAAGTTTGACAAGAATGTCAGGATCTTGACAGCATATACAAACCATGGGTCTTTTCTTGACACAGGTGTTTGGTGAAGAACAGAGTGTGGCATAAGCTCCTCACCACAGCGGTGTGTGCATAGTGTTTTGCTAATGTGTTTGTCCTGCTGTTGGTTTTTATAGTTCCCTGAATGTCTCAATTGGATAATTTAGCCATTCAGCTCTTCCCTTGATTTTTCAATACTGCTGGATTTCAATTTCATATTGCAGACAATATATATCTGTGACACCATTTTTTTTAACACCAGTATTGGCTTGTCAACAGAGGAGTTGGCCATGGATAAAAGAACTTTTTGAGCATACAGAGACTGCAGGATCTTCTTCTTTCCTGTCAACTAACTTGATGGGAGTTCAATTTGGCTTTCCTTTAAAAGAACTGTTGCATTTTTGCAAGTTCCATGTTAAACATTGTGTGTTCCTTAGAATGGGTCAGGCAAGTGGTGCAACTTGCAGATTCCCCAGTTTGAATCAGCATTTTCTAGTGCTCTAAAGTGGCAAAGGATCATGACTGAGTCTTGTTGGTTTGCAGATCCACAGTTTGAATCGGCCTTTTCTAGTCCTCTAAAGTCATAAAGGATGATGACTGGGTCTGCTTCTTTTCAAAAGCAACAGAAACTAAGTGAAACAGACACTAAGTAAGCAGAATCTTGCTTGATGCTTTGTGTGGATACTTATCTGGATGGATGCTTATCTGGACCCACTGTCAGCAGCTGCTGTCAGAAGTCAGTGGGTAAGTTGCAGCAGCTTGTCACTGCCATGTGTAATGGCAGTGATGGTCTGACATTTTCTGAGCAAAAGTCACAAGGTAGTGTGTCTCTTGATGATGGTGAGGGTCTGATGCTTTGTGAGCAGTGCTCATACAGTTACGACCGGCAATCATTGACATGTTACCTTCAAATGGTGGTATTGAGGGTTCCTCTGGGAGTTCCATAGATATGGTAAAGCTTTCTTCAGATCAGATCTTGACTACTCCATTTTAGACTTCGTGAAGATCTTTATTGAGTGGCATTATATTTGTGTAATTGATCAATGCAGAGGGGTTTGTCAAGCAATGGTGACAAAACAAGCTAACAAGCTTTTTGTCACTGCATGTAACATCACCTGATCCTGAGTTCATTTGAGTGATTAGCAAACATACTACATAATATTCCAAAAGAAGGCAACAAAGACTTTTACTCAACCAAACAGGGTTTACTCTCCAAGAGAGAAGTGAGCACATGGAAATTCAAAAAGTCATCCTTTCCCTTGAGGCAGATTACTAGTTGAAAGAACATGTTCCAATTTCCAAACACAAAAACACGTCCTGAAGGAAGTTCAATTCCCAGTGGAGAGTTTGAGAAGTAAACACCATATTGTTGAAATATGACTGCTTCAAAAGGCTATACAGTAAAGCCCTAAATTTTTATGCAATTTCCATTTTACTACCCTTATGCCATGGAGGTTGTTGGCAGGACTTGTTACAGAACTGACCACTTCCTCGGAACGCTTTCTTCATGATTCACTGTCAAACTATCTATAGGTGACGATGGCTTCTCAACCGTTTAGTTTAATTCTAGTATGCCAGCAGGAAATGCCACAGGACATACTCACCAGTAAGCAAGTGAAGGCATTTCTTGTATATAAAAATGTCTATGAAATGGTTACAAAATAAGGTCACCAAACCAACCATTGTGTGACATCATCATCATCTTCATGCTGAAACTCCAAGATAGACATGCACACACCTATGACAGGACGTGACCACAGCACAGCAGCAAGGTAATGAAATTTGAGTCTCAAAATAGCTTCTATAGTGCCCCACCATAAAGTGAGAGTCAACATTCCAGTTGAGGATACACTACCCTAAGTAACAAAGGACAATATAACTCTCATCACATTCACCCTGCTAGAGGCTGCAACTTCAAGTTTAGAACACTATCACATTAACCTCAAATTGGATTAAAAAAGCACACTCAAAATTTTGGAAATGAACAGCAACATGATGTACCATGACTGAAACTCTGATTGATCAGCTTCAGTCTGGTCTCTATGAACATGACCTTGGACCTTAATTTCCAACTATACAGTAATGTCTCCACACATATATCCCAGGTTTATGAGTTTGATGTCATATCTTAACCTTCAAATCTCAGCCGTTATTGGGTTTACATTGATCTTGAGCATTTCCTTGAAGGTTGACAAAGACCCCAGTGGCAGCTTGTAGATTTCAAACAGGTGGCAAAGCCTCTTCCTGTCCATTTTCACCAGTCCCTCCACAGCCCTGCATCATGCCAATCAAAACTAAGGCCCCAACCTCACACAATATAGAGACTTCACAGTTTTACTGATAGTGCTTTCATGCAAGTATTTTGTGAATATCTGAGCAGTGATCAGCCAATAACTTGATGCTTACTCAAATGACCCCCTGCTGGTAAAAAGTGACACTGGCTTCACAACTCAGGCCCCATAGTATGAACAGCAGTATAATAGCTGATCCTGGTTATTAATTTTTGTGAAGGGTTCAGTTCTAGTCTACCAAAGTTATATGATCTATGAAGAAAAGCAAGTGACTCCTACCAGCTCAACTTGGGCATTAGAAGGACAATTCTGTCACTTCTGCACAATTGCTCTGCACAGAGTCTAAAATCTCAGTAGTGGGTTTGATTTCACCATAAAATCCTGAAATCATCTCTGCCTGCCCTGCAGACTAGGGATTTGTGTCTCTGGTGTATGGCATACCAGAGATGATTTGTGTATAAATCAATAGTTAGACTCCAACAAAGGGACATCACCTCACCATGAATATATTATGCTGAGCAGCCCCTAAATAAAGCCATCCCATGTCAAAATGCCCCAATGTGACCACAGGTCAATATTCCTCCATTGCCCCCATTGTATCCATCTGGTTAATAGCCTCTTACCTTTCCAAGTCCATCTTCATGTGACTTATCATTAACAGGCTGTGGTGCAACTCTGCTAGAGCTGGCATTCACACTCCCTGCATACACTGTTGAGTCACTTGTAGAGCAAGGTGATGCTGGTTCACTTGAATGGGCAGGCACCAGAGGCACATCAGAAGATGGAGGTGCACCCTGCTGTTTCTCAAGAGGCTCAAGTGACATACGCTCCAACACACGCACCATCCCTGCACTGACCTCACGGGCACGGGCTCCAATGTCTGCCATTGTCCCATTCCGCATGCGTAACCTTTCTCTAAAGCTCCTTGTGCTTTTGGATAATGACTCCTTGTACCTGGACATGAAAAGAGACCCCATAAAAAGGGTTACACAGCGCCTCTTGCTCCTCTGAGAAACCAGGAAACTTGCCAGAGTACTCCATCAGAATCCTAATTGTGATAAATGCCTAATCACTGTAATGCCAGTAGACCTCAAGTGCCTTCATTTCCACTAGCAACAGATTTTATAGAAAAGGAAAGGGTTTATATATTCCACAGGCTTTGGAAACAACTCAATTAGGAACTTCTGAAGCTCATTAGATGTTTTAACATTAGTATTCCAGATTAAAACTTATGCAACAGACATACCTGGAAGATGCTGCAGCCAATCTTGATTTCACACTCTCAGAAAAGGAACGCAACTCTGAAGAAGATGTTGCATGTTGCATCTCATCAGGCTCCTGAGGAGATCTCTGCCTGCTATCCACAGGTCATTATTTCAGTGGCAATAAGGCCAATCTATACCAGTGTCTCAGGCTATTAGGTGCATTGAAGACATTAATGCAATTTTATCAAAAGAGAATACAACCCGTTACCTCCAAGCACCTTACTTACAACCAACATGAGGACAGATGAGACAAAAAAAAATACTTGTAGCTATCCAATACAACCCATCTTGCTAACATATCATAATGATAGGTGAGATACAAGCTGACCTTGAAGGAGATGAACTGAGGGCACTAGTGTCTGCAGCAACCACAGGGACAGTGGTGAAGGAGAAGGATGGGGAAGGTGCCTCACAACTGGGAGGTGAGCTCACAACAGGAGGACTATTCACTGGAGTTGACCCTCCACTACCTGAGGAACTTGACACAAACATGAGTTGGGGATGTCCTGGAACTTGAGTAGCTGGTTGGAAAAGGATGGGGTCCCTTCTTGAAAAGTGATGAGTCCGGCCCATGGCAGCTGCCAGGTGCTGCATGATGCATTCTTCATCCCCATATGACGCAAACTGTTCAGGGTAATGCCACCAATGAGACACAATTGTCACACCAGGCAATTTTCAGCACTCACTATTTTGATTTACTCAAAGGGTAGCCTATTCCCAATGTTCTGGAGCACATTATTCGAGTGCCCATCAGACATAGAGCTAATGTACCTGCATATAGCATTACTGCAACTATGCTGGTAAACTTCATGAGACAAAACATAAGACAGTACTTTCTCTTCACCAATTCTATAACAATGCCTCCTAACAAGGTGAAACTTACAACAGTGCTGAATCAATCAGCAGCCCTGGTTGTGCTGCCAGAAAGTTGCAACCGCTACTTGCTCATGAACAAGTAAGGTGGAGACACTGGAGAATAACAGAACTACCATGAATTGCATGGAAAAGGATTACCCTGTGAAATTCATATTCCTCTACAGGAGGTCGCTGGTGGACAGAAGACATGTGCACTTTATTCCGCCGTAATGCCCTCTCATTGGCCACAGCAGCCAGCAAATCTTGGTTATCAGGATCTTTGAGGCTGAGAGGCTGCCAGCACATGGGACACTCTTTGCTCCTTTGAGACCTGCACTTCTCATTCTGTATCTTTCAGCTATTCTACTTGTTTCTGGGTAGACATTTATGTCATTTCTGTTGTGAATCTAGGGCACTGTGTAAGAAAAAGTTTGTATTCCACATGGCTAATAACAGAACCTCTGTACTACTGACGACAGGAAACGCATCCCTTGTATAACAGTTCTATCAAGAGGACAATCATTCAATATGGAAAAATCAAACTACAGGGGGGGGAAAAAAAAGCAAAGAGATTCCACTATTTCCACTGTATCTCCTTCTTTGATCATACCCTCAAAGCAGACAAACAAGTCCTCATCTTTCTGGGCAATGAACTGAATCCAATTAAAGAAACTCCAGGTGCAAAACTACAAACAGAGCTTTGCAATTACATTGCAATGCTGTCCTTTCAAACTATTCTTCAATAAAGGCAAGTAATTAACGCTCACCACTCCAGAATGCACTGCAGGTGGTACTCATGCTTGCAATTGGTCACCTGCTCCCATAAAACATACACACAGACACAGGTAAATAAAACAGCCTGATCTTTGTAGCCACAATCAATCATCTCCTGTTCCATCTACAAGCTGCTACAAAGTCCTCTCGCACCTCCATTTCACCGACAGCTGAGATCTACTTATCATCCTCAGTCCATCCTGGGTAAAAGCGGATGGATTGAAGATCAAGGCCTCCTCAAGAAAGATAACAATTCAGCCTCCATCAAGTGCACCAGCAACAGGAACAAGATCCACAGACTAGGTTTTACAACTTGGCGGAGTTTCTACAGTGCACGCCGGAGACTTATATCCATCCCGTACGTCTCCCAAAGAAACGGCTGGACATAACGCCACGAGCTCTTGGAAGCTCGCCCGGAACTCAAAGCCTGTTTGTTTCACGATGTTTTCTTAGAGATTTATCTCCTCTGGAAGAATGATTCGGAACCCCAGGTATTGAGTTTCAAGAGAGCCAGGAGAACCGCATCGAGCGGAAACGCAAGTAGAGAGGGAGTCTAATTCCTCACACACCTCATAAATTGACGACAGCAAATCTCTAGACGGAAACACAGGACTGGAAAAAACAATCAAGCAACAACAGGTTCCAATATCTCGTACACGCTACTACACCAAACAAAGAAACAGAAAGAAAGGGATCTCTCGGAAAGAGTGGAGCCAGTACGGTAGCAGGGTCGTCGTCACTAAAGGACTCCAGGCAGATACTGCAAGCGTCGTCGCAAGCATCCTGTACTCCTCCCTCCACAAACGCTGCCGCCGATGATGTCATCGATCCCTCCTCCGCCCTCTTCCTCCTCCTCCTCCTCCTCCTCTCCAACAAAACCCCAAGCGAGCCAACAGAGAAAGAAAAAATACTGCACGATCAGACGAATTCCGGAGCGAAAGACTACAATCTCGGGAGCAATACAAAGGGAGAGAAGAGGAAAGGGAAGATGGCGATGTTGTTCCCGAATGATATACAGAAGGATCCTCGCAAACAAGCACGTACGCAGCCCACGAGCGCGTCGCGCTCTCGGCCTCTTCTCTCGCGCGCTCTTCGCCATCTTGTCAACAGCGCTAGGGCAAAAAGCACCGGTAACCGTGTCAGCAGGTTCCCGAACTTCGAGCAACCCGGCAGTCGCCGGTTGGTCATTTGTGGGGTAAAAGGAGGAGTTTTCTTTCTTGTTTTCTGATTATGGCAGCGTTTTTTTTCTGGGCCAATTTTCGCAATATGGCGACAAAAAATAAAATTGGAATTTTATTTTATTTTGTGAAGTTTTTCGATTTCTCAAGTGTAAAAATTCGAGGGAAAAAAATCGCCAAATTTTGGGAAAAAAAAAAAAATTTAAAGAAAAGAGGAAAAAAAAAACCCCTGATCTGTGACATACAAAGAAAAGGAGTTTTTCTTCTCATCATACCTTCATTAAGCAACCCCCAGCAGCAGCAGGGTTTCTTTTTGCCAATTTTGAAAAAAAAAAATCGAAAATTTGGCGAATTTTTCCTCAAAAAATAGCAAAATTAGTTGAATTTACACTAAAAAAAAATTGTCCCTTGTGCATATGGGATAAAAGTGAGGTGTTATGGAGAACATGTTGGGGAAACACATTGAGAACTTGAGGAACATGTTGAGAACCCTATGGGAACCTGATGAGAACACATTGGGAACACATTGGGAGCCAAGGAAAAATGAAGAAACAGCAAAGGAAAAAAAGCAAGGTCACCTTGAGTGAAGGCTTTTTGGGCCTTCCCATTGGTTGCATGAAATTTCTTAGGGTGCATCCAAAGAGTTTTTTTTTGTTTTTTTGTTTTTTTTTTTTTTGACTTTTTTTTGTTGATAGGATTCTTTGATAGGCCCCCTAAACCAAAAGAATACTCTCCCAAAATAGAACATTATGTAGCCTTTTCTTTAGTCTAGCTATAAATGGCACTTCAAAGGCTAAAATTTTGGCAAAAGACATGGAATAAAAATGTGATGCAACAGGGAACATATTGGGGAACACATGGGAACTTGGGGAACGCAGTTGGTGCATTCTTGTGAACCTTGTGAGAACGCCATGTGAACACCAAAATCTTAAAATTTTCAGCCTTACTCCTAAGAGGGTGGGTACCCTATTTAGGAAAATGTATGTAGTATATTGTGACTCGTATTTATTAGTTGTGGGGACACCCAAAGTTCAATTGTTTTTTTTCTTTTGTGATGGGCATCTTTGATTGGCCCATCACCCAAAAAACGAAAAGGTCAAAAGGTTTTAGACAGTCCCAAAATAGACACCTGTTAGAACCTCTTCCTTTGGGTGCCAAGAGTTGAACTTAAAAGCAAAGGATATGAGATAAAAGTGAGGAGCTATTGGGAACAATTTTGGGAACACATTGAGAACTCAAGGACCATATTGAAAACCTATTGGGATTTTATGATAAAACATTGAGAACATCATGAGAATACATTGGGAACAACAAAAATCCAACACCCTCACATCCAAATTTGGGCTGACCTCTTGTGGACGGTCGCCAATCCACCTACCTCACCAAATTGGAATAAATAATAATAAATAAATAAATAAAACCCTTGTAGGTTGTAGTTGGGCCCATGACTTTAATTTTTTAAAAATAATTTGACAAAATGTTTCCAGGAAAATACATGCACTTTCCTTCAATGCACATTTTTCCAACCAAAGCTTCAAAGGTTTGCCAAAGACTTTTGAACCACATGTAGTGAACCCTCTTTATAATCACATCCATTTTAGACACATTCTTATTTGTGTCATTTTTATTATTTATTGAGAATCATCCATTTTAGTAAGAAATACTATTTTTTAGAGTCACTATGACACTTTTGTTAGTAGCACAAAATATTTGCAAAAAATAATAATTAATTAATTAATTAATGTGACTATAATGGGAGAAATTTAGAGCAAATATTAGGGTTTTGTAAATCGTAATTCTTTTTAGCAATGTTAGTGTTGTTTTGTGTTTAAATTGTGCAAACTAATAGCAATGAATCAAGTTGAAGAGAAAAAATATATAACAATTTTTTTTATTGCATACAAGGGAAATATATGTGAACTTATTCAAAAAACAAAAATTCTTAATTTAAAAAATCTAGTTGACAAGATGCACAAGATAACAGTTAAAGAACTCAAATTCAATGTAAATCATCACATTAAAACATGCAAAAATCACAACCTTGTTCAAGTTTAACAATAATTCATAGTATAGCTTAGAATAAGCCATGTAAGAAATTTAAATGATTGATTGGCACTTTTATTCTAGCATAAAAGGATTATTTTGTAAAGTTTTTTTTTGGGGCCTATTGTTACAATCTTGTAATAGTTTTTGATAGAATGTGACTATACACATTTAAATCACAATTCATTAGTGTCACAAAAAAAAAAAAAAGTGGTCACCAAGGGTGTGATTATAAAGGGAGTTTTATTGAATGAACGATGTAAAGGAGGTTTTTGTACAAGTGCGTTCTCCAAAGGGAGGAGCACTTGATGGCGTGAGCTCGAGGATGTTCCTGAACCTCAGGAGAACGAATGCATCTTGCATTGTGAGGTTCTTTCTTCATTCAATGGAAACACTACATGTGAAAATGGAGTGCCCACAGAAGAGCCAGGGGAGTTCTGGAAGTAAAAGCACTGACCAGAGAGAGAGAGATACCATCCTGGCTAGGTATGCCAAAGGGAACATGGTGGCTTAAGGGAGAGAAAGAGAGAGAGAGAGAGAGAGGGGGTTTGGCTTCAGTAGATTTCCAAATCATACTTTCTGTTGCACTTTGGCCTTTGGACTATCTCCTTTGGGGTCTCTTTGTTGTTGTTGTAGTAGATATGTTGTATATTTGCTTTGATGAGGTTTTTCTGAGCAGCAATGAATTTATCATAAGTTTAGTTCAAAAGAGTTGTTGTGTCAGTAGTGCTTCTTCTTCTTCTTCTTTGGCTTTAGCTTTGGCTTTGGCATCCCAAGTTGTTCAGGCTGCAACCTTTGCAGGGATGTGCAGGTCTGGGACAAACTTAATTCCTGGGGCAAGTTATTGACTTGACTTCTCACACCACCACCCCCCCCAACACCTCTCAGTGCTCTCTTCTCACAAAATTCCTGGTCATGGTTTTACTTGTGTTTTTGTGGTCCCACTTAGATGAAGAGCTTGACCTTAGAGGGCCAAAATGGTTTACCACCAGCTCCACATCAATGCTGGATGGATGGTGTTTGGACAGAAAAAAAACTCTTTTTCATTGAATTCCTCTCTTGTACCTAACCCGCATTTGGTTAGCCATGTACTAACTAACCATCCACCTATCTTGTAGCTAACCCACATTTGGTTAGCCATGTACTAACTAACCATCCACCTATCTTGTAGCTAACCCACATTTGTTTAGCCATGTACTAACTAACCATCCACATGCATCATCTATCTACCTAAGTAGTAACCACCAAAGTGCCTTTCCTACTTACATAGTAACCATTTACATTCCTTACCACCTTACCTTAGTAGGATTACCTACCTACTTACTTACATAGGTAGTTAGTAGTTTGCCTTGGTAGGGGAAGGGGAGAAGTATAAGTGTTTTGTGGGATAGGTTACTAAGGTAACTCGATCATGGTGGTTCATCCGCAACGGAGTCATAATGGGTTTTCAATGGATGTAAGTGCTTTTTTTTTCTCCTAAATGGGAACATTTCCACACAAGTTTTCAAGTTGCCTTTGGGGTCTTGGGAATTCATTATTACATTAAATTGTGTGTCCATGTTCATCGGTAGTTGTTGTTGTTGTTGTTGGTGGTGGTGGTATGTCTGAATTGCCATCATTCAATGTAGATACTTACATCATTGTTGTGTTCTTGTTACATTTTTGTGAGTGTCGGGATGTGCAATTTTGAATTCAAGCCTTTTCTAGGTGAAAAAAATTCATGGGGGAGAAAAAAAGGTCAAGAATTTTTTTGTAAGAACATCATCCATGCACAAAAAACAAAAAAACTTAGTACTTGGAAGTTTGGCATATTAAGTACTGACTTGCTCACAAGCTCAAGTTTATGAGCTCAACAAGACTTTCTTTGTTTGTCATGTACTTGTATGGACTTTCCGAGAACCCATTACCACTAGAACCCATTACCACCTAATAGAACACTAACTAGTGTGTGCAAGGAATGAGAGACATTTGGACAAGATTAAAGTTAGGGTAACTTTGCCCATCACCTAAATAGTTTAGAGAGAAAAGCTCATTACCAAACATTCAAACACCTTCTTCCATTGGTCAAATCAAATCAAAGCCTTTTGATGAATGAATATATCTAGTGAGAGAAAATGTTCTATGGAAATTCAAGAAATGTCAAGCTAGCATACAATAATTGTGCTCGGTCATGGGTGTCATATATACAATATTTATCCAATGTAAAAATATTTGGTCATATAAATTTTTATAAAAGGTGTTTGATGTTTAAGGTTGTCACGTTCCAATGCATATAAATCCTTGCAAATTTGGAAATATTCAAATCCGTAAGATTTTAACTGTTTGGTGAAGGGTGTGATTTATAATAAATTTGCAAATTTTGCAACTCATTGTGTGAGGTCATTATTTGGTAATGGGTTTTTAATTGTCTTAGTTCAATGCACACGCAATTACACAAATATACATAAATTTATATGTCTTGGTTTTTCAATGTTTGGTTAAGGATGTGATTTTAAAACAAAATTTATAGATCTTGTAATTTATAATGTGATCTAAATTGTTTAGGGATGGAAGGTAATATATTACATAAAAAGGTAAAATATCACAAATAAAAAGTGGAAACTTTAATTAACTTGCAAAATCAATCTATGGGATGCAAGGTGCATTTAGGCTTTTTGCACAAATTTAAACCAAAAAAGTAAGAGGACACAATATAATTTTGGGATATGACAATGCAAAATTTATGAACAACCTAAAGATCACCAAAGAGACTTTTATATCTATTTGCATAATTTTCGCCAAAATAAAATCATCACAATTTCAAATCTTGAAAAGTTTAATTTGAGTTATTCATTCTTTTCAACTATGAAAAAGCATGCCCAACTATCGGCAAGTGTGTTAGTTAAAGGAGCTCCCAAAAAAATTTAAGATTTTTAAAGATTATAATATATAATGCAAAAGTGTTAAAAGAATAGCAAAAGAGACCAACATAGATGTGAAATTAAAGGATAAGTTTGATGAGTGTAAAATTGGGGAAATTGTGTTAAAAGTAACAACAAAAGAGACCAACATAAAAGTGAAATAGATGAGAAAATTGATGAGTGTAAAATTGAAATATTAAAAATGTTTTTTAAAAAAATTTAAAAGAAAAGTTTGATGAATGTGGAAATTTGGGAAATTGTTTTAAGAGCAAAAGTAGAACAAATCAACATATATGTGAAAATAGAAAAGAAATTTAATGAATGCAAATTTGAAGAAATATAAATCTTTGCAAGGAAAAGTTTGTTAAGTTCTTATACTATCACTAGTAATTAAACATGTAATCACACAAGAAGGAAACAATGCAAGGAAAGTTGGCCATTATAGATTTCAATGTGCTCCAACCTTTCATAATTTGAAATTCACACTCACAATTTGTACACAATTTGTACTACAACATATTAAAATTTGGAATGGGAATAGTTTGCAATTTTTTTCCATTTCATTAATATTACATGGGTGACAGTTGAAAGCACGTTATTCAAGCATTTCCAAACCTAACTAATTTCTTATGTGTTTGATATAATGATAAACAAATAAGGGGATGCCTCCTATGGAACCCAAGTGCACACCCCCATCTTTTGGAGACTAGGGCCAAGGGAACAAAAACAACATGATATTTAATGTGCTTCTCCTAAAAAGGAGTACCAAATTAGATTAGCCAAATATGCACAAGAAAATTGTCCCACCATACTTGCATTGGTCATAATACAAAAATGAAAAATAGTAAAAGGGGAGCCTATTGCATGCCCTATAAGCAAACAAAAAATGAGTAATTAAAGGAAACCGTGAATGGAAATAGGGGTGAAATCCATGAAGAAATTCAATAGGCATTGGAACATACCATTATCATAATTGTCTAACCATATAAATGACAAAACCAAAAGCAAAAAAGTTAACCCATCACATGTTTATACCCAAAAAAATTAGCCCACCAGATGTCCTAACATAAGAAGGGGATGTCATTGTTATTGCTTGGATTCTAAACAATATGTAAAAATGTGGATTATTATATATTGCAAAAATTCAAATTCAAGATGGTAGAATTCACTTAAGCCTAGCCCATTTCATTTTGAAATAGTTTATGTAAGAATTTTTTGCTCTACTAGTTCAAACCACATGTAAACATGCAAAATTATGCATTCATCTTGCATAAAGTCTAGAAAACTCCAAAACACACAATTGACCAACCAATCTTGCAACTCATTATATAAAAACTTATAATCAACACACTTACAGAATAAATCACATCTAGAATTTAGATGAGATGAAAATCCAAGCAAGTAAACAATTAAGAGCTTGTGTTTTAACTAAATGGGTTCACAACATCATCCCCAAAGAATGGTTGATTATGAATTGTGTAATCAATGCATGTAGCAAGCAAGTTTCTATCAAGATTTTACATTTTAAAAATAAAAAACTATAGATGACTCCATCAAATTATGCAAAACAAGGTCATGTATAACAAAACAAAAGGCTTGGATGATATCATTCAAATTCAAAGATTCATAAACGTTTTCAAGAAATTTATACCAAATGGGATTTTTTTTAACATGTCATCTTTTAATCCTAGATGGCCATTGATCACATGTTATTTTATAAGTAATAAAGTAAATCAATTTGGGTTTTAAATGATCACATTCGCAAATTATGTACATCACATGCACTATAAAAGGATTACAACCCCTAGATGTGTCATGTTCCAAACATTTTTAAAAAACAATGTAATGGTTATAAAGTATTAGTCCAAACTAAACAAGATCACATTGGTTGAATCGGATGTAAACAAACCATTGGACCAAACACTACCCAAACACAATATCAAATATGGATTTAGGGTTATTAAAATTTGGCTTCTAAACCTGAGAATAATGAATAACAAGTTATCGTTGAATGAAATGTATACAACAATAGATAATAGGAAGGCAAAACATGCAGCTCAAAAAAACCTTGGTCTTAGCATTATAAAGCAAATTTCACAATAGCACCACATGCAAAAAGAAATGACTTCATGACTAGTTAGAAAAATGTTAATAACTACAAGACAAACACATTCAAAGAAACAAGAATTGAACAAAATAATGAATTTTTTAAAAAAAATTCATGACCGTCAACAACACATATGTGAAACAAAGAAGGTGAACAAGCTTGTGCAATAGCTTTGCCAAAGAACGAAGACTCTCACTCACAACTGCAATTGCCTCTTTTTGCAAGGGAGAAAACAACATTAATTCATGACCATTGGAACATTAGGTTTTTCCAAATGCTTTCATGTTGGTGATCTTATAAATTTGGAAGCGCATGTTTTTTATAATTTGAACTATCAAAAAAATGTGAATAATAATTGAAGGAAAACCACATAATTTTGCACATGCCACATTTTACAAACAAAATAGGTAATAAATTGGGTTGGTAAAAAGTGATTATTTGACAATGTATGTTCAAACTTCACAATTTGTATGAATAAATATTAAATATTACCCCATCCTTAGTTCCAAACCTTAGATCTTTCTAACTTATTGATAGATTAAAGTAATATTTATGGGTTCAGGTGTGCCGAACCCAAATTTACAATTTGTTTTCATATTTGAAAAGCTACTAAGTTATGTGTGTGAAATTTGAACTATTTGATACATAATATTGTGTTTAGTTGTAAATGTAATTATATTATATGTTGTGCATCTTCATTTGATTTGTTCACATTTTATTCAAAGGTTCATGATTTTATTTATTTTGTTTTAGATTGTTTCAAATGTTTGTTTTAACAATTTATGACAAAGGCATCACCATTCAAACCTCACATAATAGGACAGAACTCAATGTTAAAAAATTCATGTTTTTCATTCACTTTGAAAAATCATGTCTAGTAGAACCACACTACCTTGCAACTAAAGTTCCAAAACAACTAATATACAACTACACTATAATTAAAGCATGGAAATACAAACAATTAATAAATAAAATGCCACATCAAAAAATCAAAGATTGTATTATAGTTATAGTTTAGTTATAAATGAAACACCTATACAATGTAATGTACACATCATACATACAGATGTAATCAATTATGTTTGACTTCTTAACAAGTTACATTTTAGTTGCATGTGGCAACTACAATATAACTAGTGTAAATGTAACACCCAATTAGCAATTACATTACAAGTAATGTACATGTTGACACATATGATCATGCCGCATGTACACATTTCCACCGCCCATTAGATATGGCATTTGTAACTAGTTATCAACTATGATTCCCATTAATACAACTAATTGTGTCACTCCATTGTCATTATAGAAATAAGGTGAAAATATACACAAAACTAATGTATGCAACAAAATATTGGGATCTTTTAATAAAAGGACTAATTTAATGAAAGGATTAATAAATAGATGATTTTATGGAGATGATAATATTATTTTTGGGTAGATTATTTTTTAATTATTTTCGCATGGATTTCAAAAGCTAAATTATTATCATTTGTTTTTTAAAATATTTTAAAATATTTTATTAGAACTAAAATTTGTGGTAGTTTGAAAAATAAATATCATGTACTTGAAAATGGGTGAAATGTTTTTCCAAGTATTTGGTTTTTTTCAAGCACCTCAATATTGATGTGGCGAGCATTTATATATATATTGGTTCATGGAGTTTTTTTTCAAAATTAAAATCATTTTTAACCCTTTCAAAAATCATGTAATTGTTGGGGATATTTTTGGGTTACTTTTTCAAGTCAAATCATATAATATAAATTGTTTTGAAAAACTAGAAGGATGCCAAAGATGCCCATGAAAAATCTAAAATTTTTACATCTTTTGAAATGTTAAAGGAAGGCTAGAAGTTTTTGTTTTGTTTTTTTCAAGTAGAAAACAAGGTACACAATGTATTACTTACACCCTATACCATTTTTCCATTATTTTGTGACTATTTTTAAATTATTAATAAACTACAAAATTTAAATTTTCATATTTAATCCTTAATATTTAGTAATGCATTTTTAATAACTTACTAACTATTGCATAATTGATATTTCATAATTAATCTGAATTAATCATTTTAACTCAAACAATTAGTTTGTTAATTCATTCAAACAATTAGTTTATAACTAATTCAATAATTTTTTTTAAAAAACTAATTTGATCCCTAAAAATAATAAGTTCAAATTATTAAACATCAATTCAAAAATTCAAATAATTAATTATTTGATAACTATGTGTTATACCCAAATTCATATTTCATATTTAATAATGAATTTCGTCAATAATTTATAAAATATAAAATAATAATTAAAACATAATTTAATTAATTAATTAATTAATTGCACTAAATACTTAAATATCAATATGAAATATTCAATCTAATCCAAATGATCAATTTGTTAGCTAATTTAGATCATTAATTTAAAAATTAAAATTCACATAATAAATGACCGATTATTTAGATGATTAATTATTTGATAATAAATTATCTGAAGTCAAATAATTAATGATTTCAAATAACTAACTTATAAATTAAATGATTTGGACCAATTAGTTCATAATTAGTCAATAATTTAACTCAAATAAATAACTGTTTGAATTAAATATCTAAAAATAAAATGAACCCTTTAAATTCACCAACTAGTTAATTAATTGAATTATGTTAATTAATTTAGATAATTAATTCAAACAATTGACCATTAGATAATCTGAATAATTAGTTTTGCGAATCCATATGATTAATTACCTAAATTTTATCTAACTTTAGATCATTAATGATCTAAAAACTAACTAGCTAATTATTTAAATTAGACTAATTAATATTATCAAAATTAAAATGATTATTTTACATAATTAATTCATATATATAAATTTCAAATAATTACTTATTTAGTTGCATAATTTCAAAAATTAAAAATAAACTCAATGAATGTGGGAAAATCTTTTTGTAATTGCAACCCAATTTGTAACTAATGTGCAAACTAAAAGATTTAACCCATAAATTTTGTTCTTGAATCTCATTTTACAAATTATATAAAGGTGTATTTTTTTGTGTGGTCACATTTAAATACATGTGTCAATTTGAGATGAACTTGAAAAATTTAACTTTAAAAACAAAACATAAAATAAATTTTAAAAATATTTACATGGTTATTCTTTAATTCACCTACAATTCTATCTTTCGACTTACTTGCTTACCTAAGTAAATAAGTAATTAATCATATTTTTTACCTATTTACCTTAGAAAGTAAATAGGTATGTAATGTAGGTTGGTAGTTATGTAGCCTAGGTATGTAGGTATGTCTTATCTAGCTAGTTTTACCACCTACCTATGCCTATGTATTGGCCCCAAGGGGAACATGTATAAAGTCTAAGATCTACATGTGTCAAACGACCATTTTTAAGGGGGGGGGATTAGATAATTGTCCAACCTATTTTTTATCACCCTATTATTATCTATTTTAAAAATAATATATTAAAGCCATTTTATATTAATTATAATCCATTATTTCAGATTATTACATACCCTATATTATAATTAAATTAATTATGTGAGTAAAATGTACCCTATTTTTTAACTTATTAATTTATAATTTTTACCCAACAACCAATATATTGCACCTTATATTTTTAATCACATATTTAATCCCATATTTTCTTTTTTTAATAATGTCCCCCCCCCCCCTTCAACCGTAATATTTACCTACCTACATTTTTTTTTTAAATTATTTTTTTATTTTTTTAATTAATTAATATGCCACATGGAAATTTTTTATTGTGCCACATTTCATAATATAAAACTTTTTGAAGACATGAAAAATCACAAGAACAAAGGCTAAAGGAAAGGCTTAAATTTAATTTTCAAACAAGGAACAAGACAATATTATGTGATTCAAAAACAAAATGTCACAAGCATGAAAAACTACAAGAATAGGAAATTAAGCCAATGATAAAACAAGAAAAACAAATCATAAGAAATGTAAACCTAAATTTAATCCAAGACTATAAACATAAAGATGTAAAGCAAAAACACGATATATGCTAGAAGATGATTCAAATAAAACTTTATTGTAATAACATATGAAAATAAAAGTTAGGATAAAAAAACATACCCAAAACTAATGTTGAACAAACTGAATATAATGGGAGGTCCTACCCCTATTTATACCCCATTTGGGAACTTAACTCACAGAAGCTTCCATAAAGGCTTCCATGTGTGCACCGACCAAAAAAACTTTTAAAAAAATTTCTTAACTAATAATGAATTAAAAGTCACTAAAACTTAACTAAAGGTTAACTGAAAGTTAATTGAGAATTAATTCAAATTTAACTCGAATTTAACTAAAATTTAATTGAGATTTAACTAAAATTTAACTAGGACTTAATTAAAACTTAATTAGGACTTAATTAGGATTTAACTAAAACTTAACTGGGACTTAATTAAAACTTAACTAGGACTTAACTAAAATTTAATTGAGAACCAACTGAAAGTTAATTAATATTTAACTAAAACTTAACTAAAAATGAATTGAGAAATAATTGAAAATTAATAATGATGTGAACGATGATGCATGTGACTATGTTGGTGTAAGTAATGATGCATGCGATTATGTTGGTGTAAGTGATGATGCAAACAATGGGTGATGGTGGTGTTTATGACACAAAAACATTAGTACTACGAACAAAAACCCGAAATGTGCAAGATAAACATGAAAACAAATCTTTATTATGTTAACATATGTAAACATGAACATGAAAAAAACATGACAAGGTTATGGTGCAAGATTGTGCTTAAAACTAATGTTGAACAGACTAAAGGAGATGAGGGGTCCTACTTCTATTTATACCCCTTTGGGAACCTAGCTCAAGGAAGTTTCCAAAAAAACTTTTATGTATGCATTGAGTAATTTTTTTTAAAAAACCTTCTTAACTGAAAATCAACTATGAGTTAACTAAGACTTAATTAAAAATCAACTAAGAGTTAATTAAAACTTAACTAAAAATAACTAAAAGTTAATTAGGACTTAATTAGAACTTAACTAAAAGTTAATTAGAAATGAACTAAATTTTAACTAGAAGTGAATTAAGAGTCAACTAGAAATGAACCAAAAGTTAATTGTAAGTGAACTATGAGTCAACTAGAAGTGAACTAAGAGTCAATTGGAAATGAATTATGATTCAACTAAAAGTGAACCAAAAGTCAATTGGAAGTGAAATAAAACTGAATTAAAATTATATTAAAAGTTAGGTACAAATTTATTACAAGTCATGGATGATCCTTCAAATGAATGAATTCAAAAACTCATTGTGATGAAAACGGCTTAGTACATAAAATACCATCGTTGTGTACTTAATTTTTAATATATATGACACATTAGAAAACATTTTCAATATTTTCAAAATATATTATCAATTCTCTTGATTTCAAAATTCCCAGCATTTTTATGAAATAAATTCTTAGCAAAAGAAATTTCAAAAAATACTTTAATTAGTAACTACACATATTGCGTACAATATAATAATCATTACTTTCCATTTAAATAACCAAAATCCAAAAGAAACCCTTTAATGAACAATCATAATGGATGGTGGAAATCAATATTTAAAAAAATAATAATTTTCACCTTAAAACCCCCATAGTGCCATGTGTCAACTTTTGATGGATCAATGAAAAATGATGTCAACATGGTGTAACCATGGTAATGGCAAACTAATTGCATTAAATTTACATAATAATTGTTCTTACATAGTTGTAACTGAATTGCATGAATTGTTTATGCATACGGTTTCACATATAATGAATTGCATCCATTACAACTCATGCAACTTGTTTGATAACACTCACACCTATAGAAATACATTGAGTTGTAATGAGTTGTAAATGAATTACAAATGGTTATTGTAATTTAAAAACTCAGTTGCAAGGCTAGTTGTAAATCACCTCATTTTCTCATAATGATTTATTCAATCATAAATTTTACATAACACCAAATCTAACATAGCTAATCCAATGGCACTTGATGTTTGCCTTATGTTAATTGATGGTAATTTAATGGTAAAGTAACATCAAACATCGAAAAAACCTAAATTTGCAATGAAAATGACAAATGTTATGTAGCAAATAAAAAAATGTTACATTAATTCAATGTTTGTATTAACTACAAGTGTTCCATGTTCTTTAAAATGTTCCCCATTCCCAAAACATAATCCCCCTTCCTTGTGCATCTTCCTTATGCCGCCATCATCACCAATCACAAAAGTTTTTCACCATCACCATAAATTTTTTCTCTTCCATTCAATTTTTATCTTTGCATGTGGTTACGACTACAGTAAAACAACAAATGAGACCATGGAGATTTTAACACCATGCTATCAACCTATGAAAAATTTGAACATTCATAAAAAATTTAAGATTAGAAAAGAAAAAAGTTAAGGGTCAAAGATATATTTTTAAAAATCCATAACTTTGGTGGAATGCAACTTTGCACCAAGCTAGGTGTAGTTTTGACTTGTCACCAACATCAAAATAATAATAATAATAATAATAAATAATAAAGCTTCAAAACACAACAAAAAAACAACAAAAACTATTGCAACAAATCAAAAAATGAAAAAAATAGAAGGTTGAAAAAAATTCTTCACAAAAAGAAATTATAAAACTTTGGTGGAGTGAAAACTTAGCATTGAATTAGGTTATCATCAATGTTAAAACAAATAAAGAATAAAATAACGAAAGTTTCAAAACAAAACAAAAATAACAACAAATGTTTTGATGAAATGTTGTAGTCACAACAACATGCACGCTGAAAATTTTTACAGTGTCAAAAATTTGGAGAGTGTGAGAAAATGTCCAAGTGTCAAAGATGAAGAAGGTCCAAGAAGATGTTGGTGAGCCAATGGCGTGAGTGAATGCATAAATGTTGAAGGACAAGAAAATAAGAGAAAAAATAATGATGTTAATCTTGTTACATGTTTCATGTATGCCATAAAATTGTAACAACCTCCATATGTGAAGATGATTCATTTTAAATAGGTCTAGTACACATAAAATTTAACTTTAACTATTAATGTGTCAATGTTTGGTGTGAATTATCTTTTTACATGTTAACTACCATGATGGTTGGTTATAGTCTAGACATAAGACCTAGCACCTTTAAAAAGTTAAATCAATGTTAGTGAACAAATTTAGTTGATCCCCAATGTCATGTTTTGATGTATTTTTATACAAACAAATCATGATAAAATCAAACATGTCATGAACAATGCTTCCAAATGGTTGGGCCAAATACATGTATGAGTTATTGACTTATGCAAGGTTTATGAATCTAAGATATTTTTGCATCAAAATGTTGTAAATTAATTTTGAAAACAATCAATTTAAACAAAAAAAAAAGATATATATTTAATAAGAAGCTACAATTGTTAAAAAATAAAAAAGACAAAACTTGATCCCCTTTGATTATGGATGTCACTCAGATGTGAATTACACAATTCATGTGAATGAATTTGTTGATCTTGAAGACCATCATCACATAAATTATAATTTTTATTAATATTTAAAGCTTAAAAAAAGGTGATTATGAATGACAAATTGGATGTGCTTGATGAACAACAAGCCAAACCTTTTTTTTTTTTTTTTTTTTTTTTCATTTCTAAATTTACTTTTGAGTTCATAAATATATATTCTATGATTTATGTTGGGGCCACCAAATGTCATTAAACATGTACAAGAATTTATAATTGAAGGAGACCAACAAATCAAAACTAGTGTTTATCAATACTTGTTTTAACAAATTTATGAAACCACCAAACCATTCAACATTTATATGACCTTATACCTTGTAATGGAGTGATATATCGATCTCAATGCATGTTGGGGAAAGTGTTCAATATTTAACCTTATTGTTTGTTAAACATGATATCCATCTTTGAATGTTTATGTAATGGCCTTTGGACTAAAAACTATGAAATAAAATCTCTAAGACATCTGAATCAAATGAAAAAACTTTAAATGTTTGTTTTGAAGTTTTCAAATCAAGAATTTATTATTATTTGAAATACAATCGATATCTTATAGATTGATCCTTTGGAAAATAACAAACTTACTAACAAACTAACTCCCCACACCATATATCAAAGACCCATATTAACTAAAGTAAACTTTTTCAAATCAATCTTCATTTGTCATTATTACCATGGTTGAAATTGTAACAAAAAAAACCAATCTTATTATAATCAATGCTTATCTAACATGTTTGCAAGTTTAGTACATCAAATTAATGTTGAGAATGTGTACATTGTATTTGTGATACACCCATTTCCAATATATCAAACTACTATGTGAATAGGTTTTTAAGTAATTTAGTGAATATGAAGTTCCTTTAAAAAACATTTTACATCATAACTAATGTTTTTTAGCATTGTGAAATAGTGTCAAAACATTGTCCAAGCATTATCGTTCAACATTATTTCAATAGTTGTTTGACCAATCCCATGCTACCATATTACCCAATCAAGATTACGCAATAATTGTTTAGACTAATGTTATGAAAATACTACCAATATGGTATTGTGAAAACATTTCCCTTTATTTCCCTTTACAATACAAGAACACATCTTTGGGCAAAGGATATGGGACAAACTATAATGCTATTGGAGAAGATCTTGGGTGCATGTTGCCCCACCTCATTGCTTGAGTAAAATTCCCATCTCTAATTTGTTCATCATCAATTTTGGCATGGGTTTTTACAAAAGCTTGGGTACCTATTGTTGTGATTCATATTAATTAGTTGTGGTGCATCCCAAAACTCTTTTTTGTTATGTTTTGGCAATGAATCAATTTGATTAGTTCATCATTAAAAGTAAATCTAAAACTTTATGCCCCCTTCCGCCACCCCCCCAATAGAAGTTTCATGTTTCTACATACTTGGTTGTGTAAAATTGTGTAAATGTATTTTGTTTTACATTTGCACTTGCACAATTATACATATATAATATAGACTTCCACAATTTTATAGTTACACTTAACATTTTATAAATTATAAATTTCGATTTACATGGATATAGGTAGGCCTTATACATTTATTCTTTCATGGAATTTAAATAAATTCCATTATGCCATTTACATTTGCATTGGGTGTAAGTCCTAAACCATAGAACCATACAATAATGATAAACATGTTCATCAACTCCTTTTATCCCATTTTCAACCCCCATGTTAGAAGACAACCACCTTTGATTTTAAGGAGATGAAATATTTGGTATGTATGAAATATGAACAACACAATTATGCTAGAATGATAATGTGTGATAATATGTAATCAATGACACAATACATAATCAATATGAAGTTGGACCATTGGCCTCCCTTTTCAAATAATAGAAAATAGTGTTTTTATTTGAACAAACATTTAAACACGAGTTTTAACATTTTGGACAACCTTTTAATGTCGATAATCATCAAATTGTCATTTTTATTTTTGGGAAATAATCTTGTTTGACACAAATTTTTGACCTTGCCTTTGAAGGTGCAGGTTTGCCCCCAATTGATAACTTTGTGATTACCCTTGTGAATGGTAAAAGATTTCCAAACAATTTTAGTTCATTGTGCGTTTTATAAAACATTTTATTAAAATAATGCCCAAAATCAAAACTTGTTTATTTTTACACATCACAACTTCCAATATCACAAAATTTCAATATAATCCTTACACAAAAATCATACAACAATATGTCCATGCAAAATCCATGGGCTTCAAAATGTAAAAATGGCATGAAAAAATAAAAATAAAATTGTATAAATGATGCCTCTTTTCTACTTATGATGTTTTGATGTGGAGTATGTATGATTTACATTTTAAATAAATCCATCAAATTATTATGATATAATTTTGCATAAAATTATGTGATTTTTGTGTATTAAACATTCACATATGTCATTGAAAAAAATGGCCTCATCCATTTGAATATTTATGATATTGAATATGTATAAATATCATTCATATTAACCATAACATGGAATTCATGAGACTTTTGTATGAACCTTTGAAAACCAAATTTTGCTCACAATTTGTATGAACCTATGAAAACCAAATTTTGCACATAATTTGTATGAACCTATGAAGCTTGGTAAGTTTGTGATGCATGCCATTATTGCCAAATATTTTGTGCATTAATGCACACACTTTGACCTAATCATCAAAATCAAAACTTTTAGTTGCACTTGAGGGTATGTGGTTTGTAAAAAGCACAATGTACATAATTTTAATGGTTGAAACATGCACAATGGAAATCATGTTCCGAATGATTTGGATTGAAAAAACTACACATAAATTTTTCAATGACTTGAATATGGAATTTTTCTCTCATATCCATTTAATTATTGTTTACCAAGTTAATGTGCATGAAGTCCATGATTCACATTGAGCTAAGAATGAGGTTATGTAATTAGTTTGGATTGTCGTTATGATGCCTAGTTTATGAATATCAAATGGATCATTATTTAGTTTAATTATATATATTAAAAAAAATTTAAACAAGAATAAAACATGTTAAAAAATAAGTTGCATGCATAGAAAACATTGAATGATTTGACACATTATTCTGTTTTGTATTTTTCAAAGAAAATGTGATTGTCATTAATTCATTGATGACCATCAAAACAAATGTTAACTTCAACTTAAATGAAAAATTTCAATAATAGAATTGAAATTTCATTCTTCAATTTATTTTGAAGTTATATTGTTCATGGGTTAATTTAATTCACAAATTCATGGTCTATTATATTCTAAGTTGTTGCAGTCATCCAATGTAACAAAATATGACTAAATATCAATATAAAAGCAATTCAAATTTATGTTCATATATTAAAATAAAAATTACCATTATTAGTTCTTTTTTGAAAGTTGTGATTAAACAAGTCTACATGTGTTCAAACATATGTACATAAAAAATAAAATAGTGCCAAGCATTATAACACTATTTGTGAAGACAATTAATTTAACAAAAAAATTAATGGGATTTAGTTTTTGTACTATTCAAATTTTTATTTCAATCTTGGATGAAATTTTATAGTTAGTGAATTAATCCATATATTGTGTTACCTTTGTGGATAAAATTATTAGTTGATGATCAATTAATATTAATTATAATGTGATAGAATATATGATAATTTAGAAAAAAATATATTAATATATTAAAAAAATCTTGTTAAATGTTTTGAAAAAATTGAATTAAAAAAAAAGTACTCCCATGTTGAACTTGACTTTCACCTCCCATTTGATGCTTGATTCCTTTATGGATGTTGTGCACAAAGTCTTGCATTAAGGATTAATTTTTAAATCAATTTTTTTCCAACAACTTTTTTTCAACCTCAAGCTACACACGTATAATTTATTCTATAAGTGTTATATTGAATCGACGAAGTTTAACTATGGTTTCCTTGCTACTACTCATTATAAAATGTAATGGTGTACATTGTCCATTTTTCTTCATCATTGTTGTTTACAAATCCATTTGTATCCAACATGCTTTCCATTAATCTTTTCATTATTTGCTATGAATAACACATAACCTTCATGAATTATTTCACATCAACAACAATTGTGCATTCATTCTGCCAACCATTTAACACAATCAATTCATTTCAACAACCTTGAAAAGTGATGAAAATGAAAAATACAAACTTGAGTATGATAGGAAGATGATGTAACTACATGTAACAAATTTTTGTTGTGCTTGTTTTGAAGTGTTTGGGAACTTTTATATGTTGCTTTGGTGATGGATCCTCAAATACGCATTGTTTTTTATTGTTTCAAACAATGTTTCACTATTTATTCCCTTAACAAATGTTGGTGCACACTCCCACCATCATTTCCATTGCCATTTCAATCTCTACAACACAAAGCTTGTAGAGTGTGATAGATCATTTGAGATGATGGAGATGATGGTTGAAGATATAATGGGTACACAAAACAACCAATTGTAGTGTTTAGATCTTTGAACATTGTTTCCATTTTTGCTTAGATCTTTACAACACAAAGCTTTAAAGCAAACAAAAAAATATGGAGAGTTTCATGGGACAATAAGTTTCATGCACATGAATTCAATGGGTAGCAACTTGGCACCAAATTTGGTTGATGCCAAGTTGTGGTGGAAATTTCAATTTCATGCCCTATTGGGAACATGATGTATATTTTTGATGTTATGTACTCCATTGTGGATCATGAACCCTAAACCCAAACTTGGCCTTCATGTGCTATGTTTTTGGGATTTTACAAAATTTTCTATTGTTAATTTTTTAATTTTGAAGTCTTCATTTATAAAAAACCTTTAAAAATAAATGAAATTCAATATTCAAATTATTTAGAATTAGAAGTTTAAAAATACAAATAAATTTTTTATTACTATTAAAATCAATGTTTCAAATGTGATTTTTTTTTTGGGTTTTAAAAATGTTATGTTATAAAATATTTTGTCGAACCAATATAAAAATTGTTAAAATTGATATTAAAAAAATTACAAATCAAGTCATGAAGTTATATTTTATAGGAAATATATATATTTCTGAGTTGATATTAAATAGAATGACTCAAAATTAACTTCATTAAAATAATTTGAAATATTTCATGTTTATTTATCATATATATATTCACCTTCAAAATACAATTAATTACTTCATTCATTCATTCATTTGAACAAAATATGATAAAAAATGTATGTCAAAGTTTGAATTTGTAAAACCATTTGGAATAAACTTGTTATGTTTATTTTTTAAAACATTTTATTTCAAAATCATGTGGTGATTGGTTGACAAAAATGTTGGTGTGATTATGGAAATCAAATATTGTACTTTAGCCTTGGGCTTGCAACCAAGGTTGGGCATGACAAGGGAAGCAAACTAAAAGAATGTTCTGGGATTCAAGTGTGCATTCAATTGTGTAACAATGCAAGAAAAATGAGTCCCAACACCTTCAAAGGAATTCCCATTTTGGGAGTTGGGATTCTTAAAATCTTTGGAAATTTTGAAACAAGGTTTGAAAATCAAGCTTGTTCAAATTCCAGGCCTTTTTAAAATCATTGAAAAGGTTTTGAAAATTATATATATAGTTTGCATTCCCAATAAAAACTTGAAACACAAATTATATGGCCAATTGAAAGGTTGAAAGTTAAAATAATTTCATTCATAACCACTAAATCATTTAACAAATGGGAGTCAAATCAACTTTCACTTATAATTTTTTGAGGTTTACAATTCTACTTTTGAAATATTTTGAATTGGAGTCCATATGACGAAGTTATGACTTTATAAAGCAGCAAGATTCCTAACTTGGCAATTTTTGGGACTCCCATTTGAAATTTGTGCCATTTAAATGTAGTCATGTTATTATGTTGTCATTTACAAAATATATTAGAAGGAAAGGAATGGTGATTCCTCATTAAGTTTGGGCCATGATGAGTCTTGTGAATCTGAATGATTCATTATTCATTCTTATAACATTTTGATTCTAAACTACACCAATTAATTTTATTTTTGGTTTATGTAATTTGCCATAAATGTCAATTTCACTTAGGAGTTCATCTTAATTCCATCTCAAAAATTTCACGCCTTTTTTTTTCTTTAAGAGTTAAAAAAAGCCTAAAAATTTGTAATTTGTTGCAAAACCAAAAATAAAATAAAATTTTAATCATTATATCATGATAATCCTAATGGTGCATCATCAAAATTCAATTATAAGTACCAATTTATGTGTGTGTGTGTGGGTTTTTACATGTACATAATAATATATATAATTGATATAAAATTGAATTCAATTGCCACATGTAAATTTTCTATTTAATTAATTTTTACTAAATTTGATTATGCTTGTAGCTATTCACTATGGGGCTAGTTGTTTTCATTGTAATGAAATGGTCCCCATTTTCCCAAACACCAATGAAATTCATATTGAATTAGGTCATGTCTCTTATTAATGAAAAATTGATGTTTAGGGATTGCATGTTGTGGTTTTGACAATCATTGCAAGCTTGCTAACATTGGTATTATATCATAAATTTAACATCCAATGATTTAACAATGAAAATCATGTGAAGTTCATTTGTTCATAGGTTCATACATTTTATCTACCAATTATCATGCATAAAAACTATGTTTCACATATGAAATACAAACATATGAATGAATGAACTTCACATCACCTTATATGTCTATGTGTCAAACACGTTTTCAATGCACAATATTTGTGCATGAAATGCATGAATCAATAAATGAATGAACTTCGTGCGATTTTCATTATTAAAATTTTGGATGATAAGTTTGTGATGTAAAGAAATCATTGACAATTACTTGATATTAACTATGCATTGTCCTACTTGAGAAATAAATGAACCTCCTTTGCATCTAATGTTTTTTTAATTCCAAAGACCATTGAAAATTCAATAACCTAATGTAGTTTTATCCACCCTCATTTAGGGAGAATTATTATGCAATCATATATTACTTCCATGACAAGGGAAACTTAGTGTTTAAAAGGAAAAACTTGGACTAACAAAAATAACCATGTGATAAGACATATTTGTTTGGAAGATCCCTGTATGTTCATAAAACATGGCATGGAATTAAGTGGTTATCGAGATGCTTAATCTTACGGAAAGTGAGCATATTATTTTGTTAGTGATTCATAGTTGATTCACTTTGGACTTTGTTACAATGTTCACATGGAATTTTTTTTATGGCTTCAACAAATATTTGTAGGATCAAGCCATGCAACACATAATCTTTGCAAAGATGAAGACTGAAAGAAGGCAAACTTGTTTGATTTCAAAATGCTCTTTATAAAGAGGAGTGGGACAACTTATGAAACGATGAAACAACCAAAGTGTCATACTTTTGCTTTTGATTTTCATTTCAATGAAGTTGTAGCTTTTAGAGATGTGATCTTGTCAATTATTGCTAGTTCTTTAGATGTTAATGCTACTAAGGGGAAAGAAAATATAATAATCTCAAGTCATTGTTCCTATAAGCCTAATTCCATTGTTTCAAATGCATACATTCTCCAAGTCCTACTTCAATTTCAATTACAAACACTTCTCCAAATGATACTTCAAATGTTCAATAGTTACATTTGATATTAAAATTGTTGTTAGCATTCTTCGAGCCCTATGTTCAACTAGAATTTGAGTGGATTTTGATGACTCCATTTTTGTTGTAATAAATCTATGGCAATTGTTACAATTTGTGGCAATTTGATTTTTGATTTTGCAATCTATATTGTATATATGCATATTGAATTTTTCTTTATGAAATCTAGAAAGAAAGGGTTTTGTAAAGAAAACCCTCTTGTACAAACCTTCCAAAGTGAAAGATTCCTTCCTATGCAAAAGGTACTTGGGGAAAAAAAAAAGAAAAGTAACAGAGGCCATAAAAATATAAATGAAAAAAATTGCTTTGTCTTTAGGATGGGCCTCATGTTGCATTTGACAGGTAGGTAGGTAGGTAGGTAGGTATGTAAGTAAGTAGGTAAGTAAGTAGGTAGGTAGGTGGTGTGACAAGTCGACTTTGTATTCCCAACCCCTTTCTCCCAATGGTTAATTACACGGGTATCAAAAGGATGTCAATAACCTGTTTTATGATGAGACCCATTTCACATTATGTACTAGCTTACCCATCTTATGGGGGCATGTAACATGTTTTCTGGATGAAAGGCCGATAGGTAGGTCATCCATTAGCTAGGGAGGTAGGAAAGTAAACCAGGTAGGTAGTAAATATCAAAGAATCGACCGATTCTGCCAATTAAAATAAAGAGGGCGTGAAAACTTGCGGAATTGGCTGGCAAGTTCTGGACTCTGGAACTTTTCAGAAAAAGGCCACCCTGATCCGTTCCTGAAAACCGGCCCTCGGACTGACACGTGGCTGAGCCCTGTGAGCCATATGTCCCGATCTGCCTTGCTTGAGAAGCGGCCACGTCAGATAATCTCACCCTTAATTGCGTTGTAAAAAAAAAAGGTAAGTGGGTATAAGGCTATTTTGGGGCTAGTTTCGGACATGCTGAAACAAGAGGAGGCGTATGGAGAAAGGAAACGCACGTCGTTCGCACGTCGTTCGCACTTGTTCCCTTTCTTTAGGTTAAGGGAACGAGAAGCGGGAGAAGACGAAGAAGACGAAGAAACGGGAGCAAGGAGTGTGCAGAAAGGAAACGTACGTCGTTCGTATTCGTTCCCTATCGTAAGCGAACGTAGAAGGGAGACCGAGAAGCGGGCGAAGAAACGGAGCAAGGAGTATGTAGAAAGGAAACGCATGAGAACGACGAAGGGAACGAGAAGGAGTCGAAGAAAAGACGACGACGAACATGAAGAAACGGAGTAAGTGGTATGTAAAAAGAAAGCGAACGCATAGAGAACGCATAAGGGAACGAGAAGCGGGCGAAGAAGAAGAAGAATAATACGCAAGGAGTGTGCAGAAACGCATGGGAACGAAGAAGGGAACGAATAAGGGAACGAGAACCGGGCGCAGAAGAACACGAATAACGCGAAAGAAACGGAGTAAGGAGTGTGCAGAAAGGAAACGCATGCGAACGACGAAGGGAACGGAAAGCCGGCGACGAGGAAGACGAAGAAGAAGAAGACGAAGAAACGGAGCATTTTTCTTCGTCTACGTCGTCGCGGGAAACAGAACAATTCTCTCGCAAGAACTCTCTTCGCATTGTACTGTTGTCGTTGCAAGACAAGCACACGCTATTGCACCACATGCTGGCATGGAGGAAGGCGGAAACCAGGCCGTAGCTGAATTCGGCCAACAGCCGCTGGATTTTTTGCAGCCTTTCCCCCAGCATGTTGTAAGATTTCCTAACCTTCTTTCTTTCTTTCTTTCTTTTTTCTCTTTTTTGGTTGTTGTTGCCATTTTTCTCATAAATTTTTGGTGGTTCAAGCTTTCATGCTGGGAACTCTTTCCTGTCTGCTCGTGTTTGCTTATTTTTCTTTCGCTCTGTTCTCAAATTGTGCGATGAGGCTTCTTGATTTTGTGGTTTTCTCGATAGATCGGTGGAGAATAGAGGGATGTCTTTGGTACTCTTTAGATCGGAATCTGCTCCGGAGCTCCTTTGTGTATGTTTTGGGAGAAAAAACAATCTGGACATGCAAACCCTAAACCCTCGACGCTTCTGTAGCCGGCTCATTATGTGGCCGTGCGTGCGGTAGTTTGCTATCTTGTGATGTGCTGCGGCTTTAGCTCCCAGGGCTATGTTCAGTCTCCCGTAGCTACTGACTGGGGGCTGGTCATTTTTCATTCTCTTTCTTTTTCTGGGAAGAATGCCGATGTCCTCCTCCGTGCCCCCAGTCTTTCTTTCCTTTGCTCGAGCTGGCAATTGCGTCCCTAATTTCTTCCTGCAGGAAATTCAATTGGCATAGTAATTCTTCTTGTGTACCTTGCATTGAGATTGCGCTCTTCGCTATGTTGTTTATGCACTTTAAACAGGAAGGACTCGGCAGTAACATTATTCAATCACATGGTTTAAAGTGTGTGTTGGAAGATCTTTGTCTTTAGTTATCTTTCCCAGTTAAGTTTTCTTGTTCTGTAGTATGCTTATATTTGGTTTCTGTGATGGCAGTCTTTTGATCATGGATTCTTTTTGACGGTGCGGGCTATTCAAGAGCTGCGTGCCAAGAAACAGGGATCGGTTTTTGTAGGCATAGGGGGACCTAGTGGATCTGGAAAGTCCAGGTGCGGGAATTTGTTGGATCTACTTCACCAGAGGTTGCTCTTTCTTGCAGTTTTGCATGCATGGTAGTTGGCTGATGCAGATGAAATGAAATCTACTTCATACAGCAGCACAGTAAAAGGACTGACTTGATATTGCCACCTGGTGGCATGTAGCCTTGCAGCAAAAATTGCGTCTGTACTGGGTGGTGCAGTCATCTCGATGGAGAACTACTATGATCCATCAGTGACTGTTGATGACAGCAATGATTTCGAGTCCATTGACTTCTCATTACTGATTCAAAACCTGCAGGTCATATCTCTGATGATTCTTATCTACCATAACTGTAGCTGCCCTGTTAGAGTGCATTTCATCCAGTGATTGTCATGCCTGTGGTATAGTCTGATTTTGACTTAAAAAGAATCATTGATGGAACAGGATCTGCTAAGAGGTAGCAACATCATGCTACCAGAATTTGACTTTCAGGAGAAGAAGCGGACTGGTTTCACACTATTGAATGCTCCAAAATCTGGTGTGGTAGGTCAAGCATGCCAATTTTGCTCTCGGTTACATGCTGAAACAAGGACAGGAGTCATATTAGAATTATTAGACAGTATCATTATACAGAGCAGCTTCCTGCAGAGGTTAAGGTTATTCAGAACTATTTCTTTTTTTTGCACCAGTGCTGATTTTTTCCTAGGACATTATTTGTCCATGGCATCTTCATTTTGGTTTGGTGGTTGTTGTTCTGAGTAAGAAAACCTGCATGAGAGCAGGATCAAGTAGGGAAATGGGCGTTGAGTGTTGAGTAGTTGGTCACGTTATGCCCTTACAACCATCTCTTTGAATCGTGTAAACTTGTCTTGATTGCATGATGTTTGCTTTATTGTGTTGATCTTTTTTGTTGGATGCATTGCAGGTCCTTGTTGAGGGCACGTATGCTCTTCATTCTAAGTTGCGCTCCTTGCTAGATATCCGAGTTGCTGTGGTGGGTACTGATGTCTTTAGTACTTTTATGAGCTTTTGTATGCTCTGATTCAGATACTCTTCTAAAAATGGCAGTGTTGAGCAAACCTTATTGGATTTGCAGGTTGGAGGTGTTCATTTCAACTTGCTTTCAAAAGTACGCCGTGACATTGGAGAGACTTTATCTCTGGATCATCTCATAGACAGTATCTTCCCCACATTCCGAACACACATTGAACCAGACCTTCATCATGCACAGGTGAGTGTATTGATCACCCTAGAAAACTAATATTGTTACCTGGTTTCCAGTTTTCATTTATTTGTTACACTTGCAACCCTTGACAATGTGTTTTCTACACAGATCAGAATAAGCAACAGCTTTGTTTCTCTCTCCTTACGGGAGCCATACTATATTTTGAAGACTGAAAAGCAGGTGTGTAGGAACCTGGACACTTGACAGCAATTCAATACAGTAGAGAAGTTGAATTGGGTGAATGTTTGCTTTTGCTGGAATGAAGAAGCAGAACTTGAGAACTTGAGATATTCAGAATTGCTGGCTGCTGCTTCTTGATATGTTAAAGAGGCAGGGTGGGCTTACTGACTTGAATTGCATGGTAGCTTGTATGGAAGGTTTAGGATTACTGGTCTGGTGGGACATACTTTGTAGAGGAAGGTCTCATGATGCTCTAGGTTGAAACACCATGTGGGCACTTTTTGCTTCAGATCTTGAAAACTTCTGTGGAGTCATTGTTCAACACAGAGAGAGCCCGCCATGAGCAGTAAGTTATTGTGAATTCTCAGGTGTTTTTGAGTTCCATCGTATCTTTGGCATTATTATGTTACATGTATGTTATCAGAATGAGCCCTCCTCCTATCAACTTTGTGGGCTGGCTGGCTACCTGTGCAACAGGTGAATATAGAGCATGCTGATAGCAGGGTTGTAGGGTGGTTGTTTCTCTGCCATGTACTGACTCTGCATGTGGTAGTTTCTCTGCCATATACTGACTGTGCATCTGTTTCTGTGTCTCAGATATATTGAAATGTACCTAACACCTCCAGCCTCTCGTGATAGTGCAAAAACCAGTGATTGGATAAGGATGAGGCAGTGTGGCATCAGATATGAACTTGCAGAGGGGGATCAGAGATTTGTGGATAAAAATTTCATTATCAAGCCCAGAGCTGAATTTGAGGTATGAGAAGTGAGTAGTAATCTGATATGCAATTAATTGTTGTCTAGTTATGGGTAGACAACTAGAAGAGAGTTTTATTTGGGGACATTCTTGCTGAAGTCCTGGGCCATGCTAATTGGTTTGGTGGCAGGACCCTAGAAGTGAAGTTGTTATTTAGGCAAGAAGGTCACCCTTCCTTCAGAATCTCACATATCCTTCTGAAACACTTACTCAGAGGAACTCTTTGAGACAAACCATAATGTTTCAGCAAAATCCTTATGTATATTAGAGTAGTTGGGCTTCTGTAACATTAGCACCAACAGTAGACTTTTCTTTTAGCTGATTGATTTGTCAGGCAAGCAATGATCCAAGTGCTGCATTTTTGAGCCAGGTAGTTTACCAGGTGGGAAGAGGTGACATGACAGCGAATCAATCATTTATGTCTTTTTTGATCAGGTGGGAAAGACAACCCTTGGTGGTTTATTGGCACTTGGTTACCAAGTTGCAGTAAGCTTCAAGCGTGAATCTGCTATCATTGACAATGGCAAAGTTTCTATCTCTATTGAAACCATCAATGATATCAATAAGGCCTTTATTCAAGTCAAGGGCACCGATCGCAAGGTATTATTCAATCAGTCTGCCTTTGATTGCCACTGTGTTCTTGAAAAGCCTATCAATTTGTGCAAACAGCACTTTATGTGACGGCATTCTGAGGAAGTAGCAATTGCCATGCAGGCAGATGATTAACCTGAGAGAATTAACTTCATGCTATGCATGTCAAGCAGGTTGTTGCTGTGGAAGCAGCAGCTCTAGGTCTAGATGGACCTTGGATCACCAAGTCTTACATGGAGATGGTGCTTGAGACCAAAGGTGACATCTGTTCTCTGGCAATCATGGTTTGGATAGCAAGTTGTTGACTTGGATGTCTCTTATGTTCTACTTTGTTTGAAGTCAAACAATTTTGGGGTTGGACACAGGTTTACCACGCTTAGACTCACCACCATTACCATCTTCAGCATTTTCCGGACCTTTGTCACCCACACCATTCAGTAAGACAGAACAAACCATTCTGTCTCCCTTGCCTGTTCGGCTGAGACCATTGGCTGCTCTACAGCCTCCAGATACATTGGAGACATGGACAAGGTCACCGACCAAGTCAGAGGTGGATCCTGTTGTTGGATCATGGCACCTCACAACAGGTGGGTCTGATAAAAGTAGTGGAAGTGCCAAGCCATATCTGTCTAAGAGATGGTTAGGTTTTGTCTTTCCAATGTGTTCAACATATCTCACAAGGCATTGACCCACAAAACAAAATGCTAACTTTGATGCAATTGGTTTGCAGGAGAGGGTGAGAGCATCCCAGAGATCATCTCCTCATCCAAGGATTTGATTAAGCTTCTTCCTATGCCTGAGACATTTGATGTTGATAGGGGCCTCCTTTTGGCTGTCCAAGCAATTCAGGTGGGATTCTACAACTCTATTGACATGTTTCATAAGCATTAATTTCTTGACTGCCCTAATTTGGGAAAGTATTCTCTGTGGGGCTTCATTTGCAGAGGCACCTGGGAAGAGTTCTTACTTGTGCCTGTTCATGCAGACTCTTCTTAATGCAAAAGGCCAACCAGTAATTGTTGGTATTGGTAGGTCCCTACTCACAACTGTTCATTTAGGGACAACTGTGAATGTCAAAAATTGGTCAATCTTTTGCAGAGATTTTGGGGAGGCTTAGGTTCAGTGGGATAACTTTGAGATCAGCATAGACTAATCCTTGCCATGTCAAGTTTGAATCTTTTTGGTTTTGCAGGCCAATCGTGTCTATTTAAAAGTTCAGGGTGTCAAGGTTGGTTGTTTGAACTGTAGATTTTCACCTTTTGCAGGAGGACCGAGTGGTTCTGGCAAGACCAGTTTTGCTCACAAGATGGCAAACATAGTCGGATGTGAAGTTGTATCTATGGAAAGTTATTACAAAGCTGAAGAAGTGAAGGATTCAAATTATGATGAGTTCAGCACTCTGGACTTACCCCTTCTGCTCAAGGTATGTGTGTGTTTCCAACATCCCTTTCTGCATATTAAATGACAGCATTTTCTACCTGTACAAAAGGTGCAACATATTGAAGCTTCCCATTGCTGATGGAGATGTGACAGAAACTCTGGATGCAGATTTTTGTTAGATTCTCTTTGTGGAATTTTTAGCAGATTAAATATATACTTATCTATGCCCATTGTAGGGTGGTGATGAAGTCAATAGGGAGTAATGGCAGCTATTCACTGCCATTCATGATGAAGGTGAAGGTCTGAAACTTTGTGAGGACACTCAGAAGGTGCTGACCACACTCATTCTTGTTTTGTATGTTTGGCCAGAACCGACAGAATCTTTACCTTCAGAATGCTTATTGTGGAGTTTGCTCTCCAACCTCATAGATATCTATATAAGTTGCAACTCGGCACTGGCTGTATGACATTCTAGACCTGTGAGCAAGTGTGCAGGACCTCCAAAAACAAGATTAGTTGATCATTTTATGCTTGTTGGGTACTCTTTATTGACAACTCTGGACCTGGTTGCTGGCAGAACATTGAGGACATTCGGGCCCAGTCTCCAACAATGATTCCTGTGTTTGATTTTGTAAAGAATAAGCGCAGTGGCTCCAAGGAGCTGGCAGTTTCTGAAGATTGTGGTGTGGTACGTGTCCTATGAAAAGTTTCGTGACTGGCAAGTTGCCTTGGTTGGTTTCTTTGGTGAGTCAATTCATGAATCTCATCAGAGTTATGAGTGGCAACCCATTAATAAACTCAAAAACATGATTGTTGCAGATAGTCGCAATCCATGGTGGTTAAAATTGGAGGTGCTGATAAAGGGCGTTGAGGGTGGAGCAGGTGATCCTGGAGGGAGTGTATGCCTTGCATCCTGATATCCGGCCTTGCTTGGACCTGTGGATTGCTGTGGTATAGTTATCCCATTTACTCCTACCCTTATCCAGTGCCAAGGTGGGTCACGATTTCATGTTTTCTGGCTCACATTGATATTGAATGAACAGGTTGGTGGTGTTCATTCCCACCTTGTTGCTCGAGTTGAAGGAGATTTAAGAAAGAGTGGCCGCCCAGTTTCACAACAAGAAGTGATGACCACTGTGTTCCCAATGTTCCAACAGGACATTGAACCTCATCTTGTGTATGCTCATGTAAGCAGCACAACCTTACTCTGCATCTGCTTGTCTTTCAGTGAGAGTAAAACATTGAGACACTTATTTATTTGTGGATTTGTACTTGTTGTGCAGTTGAAGATATCCAACGACTTTGATCCTGTCCACTCTCCAGAGAGTTCGATGTTTGTTTTGAAAAGTAGCAAGCAGGTGAACAACCTGCAGTTTAAAAGTGGATATATTGTTTTCCTTGTTCCAGTGAAGAAATGTTCTGTGTATGTCTATCATGGCTCTTTTTGTTCATGCCTCTCTGACTATATGCATATTCCCATAATGTAGTTCACTTTGGAGTAAATTTTCTCTTTCTGCAGTTTGATCTGTTCACATGGAAGGTGAGCGCAGTATGAAGCTTGATCAATGCTGCCATGCTAACTACTTGCATGTGCAAAAGGTTGGCGAGTCTGTCTGCACATTCTTTGCAACATGTAGGTTAAACATGATCGTGGGGGCCAAAGAGAGTGTGAAAGGGAAATGTGCTCAGACACATCTCCAGTCTCACTCTTGCAATTATGTCCATTACATAGTGTGGATTGACTCTGTGCCATGTCTTCACACTTGAGACACTGTTTGTGATGAACTGTGCATTTTCAGGTTGCCTTTGAGGAAATAGCAAAGCTGCTGGACCCAGAGAAGAGAGTCAAGACTGTACAAAATTTTACAGATATATATTTCCATTTACCAGGTCTTCCGAATAATGGCAATGGCACAGAGAGCAATTGGATTCGTGTGAGAAACTGCGAAGGTCGTTTTGCCCTTCTAATACGTGAGGTATATATACTCCAAACTTTTTCCATTATGTAACTAGAGACATTCATTGCCAACTTTATTTTTGGGCTTCATGACAGCTTCATGCTAAGGGAGAGTTCTCATGTATTTATTTTTGTGTTTCTTTTGTTAGCCAATCAGAGAAGGAGATTTTATCATACAACCACGGGTGGATTTTGACATCAGTGTGAGAACAGTAGCTGGTTTGTTAACTCTCGGGTACATCTCCAATACTTGAGAGACCTGTTCATAGTTTTAGCAGGATTATACTGTAGGTACTACCTACCAAGATTGGGCAGGCAATGTCAAAAGGACGTACTGCTGTACACCACACCAGTGACCCACCTTGAAGTGACACCTCTTTTATTTAGAGAAAGGTTTTGCACTTCTTTCAACTTGCCAACTGTGTTCAATGGTTTGACCTAGAAGTTCGGTGAATTTGTTTAAGTTATTAAGTCCTTGTCAACTTATATCGCCACTTGTGATACCAGGTATTGTGCTGTTGCCTACATTGAGGCCACAGCAACTATCTTTCAGGATGATAAGGTCAGTGATGATCTTCTCTGGTTTGTGCTATAGGATGCTACAAACACCTTGTCCCCCCTCTAACAAGTCAAAGGCTAATTTGTAATTTTCACAGCTGAATTCTCCATTTCCTCATAACAATGGAAGAGTAATTTTTGCATCATGGATAAATCCAGCCAGATGTTGGCATGCTGACAGCTGCTGGTGGAGGTTGACCACTTGAAAAACATATCAACTCCATACATCCAAATAAAAGGTTCCAATAAGGAGGCTGTTGCAGCTGCGGGCCTTGCACTTAATCTGGAGGGCAGTTACACTACTATGGTGAGGACTGAGGACCTTTTGTACTGATTTCTGCAATATTTTCTCTGGGTGTTCTTGATTTTACTGCACAAAAAGGCCCCCTTCAGCTCTTGTTCTTCAAGTGAATTAACTTTAATGTTTTGCTATTTGACCAGCCATACATTGAAATCATTTTGGACAATGGTGGAGAAAGTAATGGTGTTGAAGATCCACAAGCTGCTCGCTTGCGAGAACTCGTGGATTATGTGCAGGCTCAGGTTAGTGTCTTTCTTTTCTCTGCTACCCTTCTTATTTGTGCTACTTTTATGTTTGTTGCTTTGTGGATATACTAATTGTATATTAGTTCAGACAGCTTAATGTGGCTGCCAGTTATATGGCTTAACTGCAAGCTTGTGAAGGAGGTTTGAGTTTGATTCACTTTTTTGTGTTTGTTGGTAACTAGAGTTTATGTTATGCTGCAGTTCTTTGTGTCACCTCCATGTTCTTGTCTTGCCAACCTTGTGCTCTTTTTATTTGTCTTCATTTGGTCCCACCAACAGGGAGCAAGTGCTGGATCAGAGGTTCTAGTGAGTCCTCCAGTTTCTGTAGAGTGCATCTTGGAAGAATTGGAGCTCCGAGTTCGGAGACTTGAAAAATTGCAAGTCGTCAATTCGGTAATTACTTATTTTGGCATTGTTTCTGCTGTTACTATGAATTAAGCATGTTTTGTTGTGGTTCCTGTTCAACCATGGGCATGCTCACTGGAGCAGATGTTCATGCCCAGAATTGTCATTTCACATGCTCAGGTTACATCCAACCTTTTTTCCTTGGATACTCTTAATCTGCAAGTATGCTAGTTGACCTCTATGTGTGGCAAAATACCCCACTATATTTCCATTTTTTTAGAGCCAAGCAATGATGATCGATGGAGTTTTCATGTTAATTTTGATGGACTGAGTTATTCTCAAACTTACATTTTGTGCTATCTTACTGCAGGTCTTATGGACGTTCTTTATGTCCGCATTTGTGGGGTACTTACTGTACCAGCGCTCCCGACACTCTCATTCATAAATTTTTTACTCAGCATCAACCTTAGATTTTTTTGCAGGCAGTCGAGCAGCTGTTACTATTCAATCCTGTTGCCACCACTCTCCTGAATGATTGTATTGCCTTCAGCATGGTGGAGTGAAATGAGGGACTACACTTAGCTGATTTTCAGCAACCATACGGATGCCACTGCCAACTACTAACCTGTTTAACACTGATTCCACTAGGTCTAATGGCATGAAGCCCAGTCTCATCAGTGTATATGTCACCACATTCTTTACAAGCAAAAGTGAAGTTTCTTGTGTCTGCAACTGTCCATGGTTTTTGTATGGAATTCGTTTTTGGTGATACTTGACAGATTGTTGTCTTTGGTGTGAATTAGACATAGCAATTGATGACTTCATCCTTCTCTCCTTGATTGACATCACACCATCAGGCATTGAAGAGTACAAGTATCAAGACTTGCAGCTCTAGTACTCGATCTAGACGCTCACCTTGCTCTATGGTAAAAACTCAGACTCTCTTTTTGCTTGGTTTCTTTGAAATCAATCAACCTTTGAAGCTTTACTGATTTTGTTTCTCTGTGGCTGTTGGTATCTTGCTTCAAAAAGCATGGTTCTTGTGTGCTTTTAGGCATGTTAGTGGTTTAAGCTTTGGAGGCATGTAAATGGTAACCTTTGGAAAAACATGCATCACTTGTGGAATGTTCCTGTGCTTTCTTTTGCTTTGCCATAACTAATATATAAGCGCTTTAATTACCAACTGAACTTTTCGAGGTGTGATTATGGGCTTGTAAGTTTTTACACTAGTTCTACATGGGAGATTGTGCTTGATCTTAGAACTTGAAAATTAATATGAAGGCCTTTGTGATGGCTCTGGTTATGAAATTGATATGAAAAAGTTGCTGTCTATAGTGCAAACATGGGTTTAGGCTTGTGAATTTGCACTGGACTGGATACTGTGGTCTTATTGGGCACATGCGCAACCTTAGGCACCATTCACACACTTGGAGTTAACTCTGGTAAATTAATGTTGTGATACATGTTTTTATTTTGGATTCACATGTATAGTGTTACGTAACACAAAATCTGATGTGGTGTCCTTGTTGGTAGGGCGTGTTAACTCAATGTTAAGTGGGAAGGTTGTTTACATCTCATCTTCATGAAATGTAGACTTAAGCCCAAAAAAACCTTGTGACGGAAAATGGCCAAAATCAGCCGAGGAGATCAGTGTTAAGTTACAAAGATGTCTCTCCATCCACTCTTCTTTCTTTAGAAAGCATACATGCTTTTTTAGACAAAGCAAGCATAAAAATGCATTGTAGGTTTCGAGTTCATTGTTACTATACAAGAAGTCTTTCAAATTGAGTGTGCATTACTATACAAGAAGTCATGCAAGATTGTTCTAAATTATCTATGGCTAGAGCAAAAGATGATGCAAAAAGTGTTCCAGGCGTTACAGATGCTGCAACATGCACAACGACAAACAATGTAGAAATATGTGCAATAGTAGACACAACTAAATGCATACTAGATACAACAAGGGCAACAAGAACAACAACCATGGAATTGTTCCAACACCATCATCTTTGAGTTTGACAACACCACTGATTCCCAAAAGTGTAAGTACATGTACTATTTTACACTCAAATGTGTCAAATAAAAAGCACCCAAGTTCTCCTTCAATCTACAAGAACCTACTTAGTTACAAATTGCATCTTGCACATCACAAAATCAATCAACATTGTTTAGAATTTCCATATCTTTGTAACGATGGTGCTCCAAGCAAAGAAGGAGCACAAGGGAAAGGGAAAGCATAGTCAAAATTCACACATTCCAAATTCATAGGCATAAAAAAATCTTGGCATTACCCGATATATACATTGGGATTTGATCTTGATATTCACATTTAGGTACTAAAAAAAATAAAAAATAAAAAATAAAATGGTAAGGGGACTATAACATACCAACTTATTTTATGTAAAGATGCCATTTCAAAATGGGGAGAAAAATTTATGTAGAGTCACCCAAATTGTGCAATTTGAAGAATTATAATTTTTTTTTTTGTAAACGATATCAAAAGGTGCAAACAAATGAACAAGTTTGCATGGCTTTAAGGGCAAGGGTGATCAACAAAAAGTAGATGAGAAAGTTTACTACAAGCAAATTATGAAGCTATCCACTTGTCTTTAACATGAGGCCAACAATACTTTATTCATAACTTTAAAAACTTCCTTGTCTTTAAACTATTAGTATGAAAAGGGATATTCTTTTCTAACACAAGGAGGATGTCCTCATTTGTGAGAAAACTACTGGTAATGCAAAATATTCTAAATTTTTTTTTGGGAACCACCCAATACTTCCAAGATGAAGAAGCCCATTCACGCAAGGAGAAATGAAATGATTTGTGGACATTGCAAGAAGCATTGACACAAAGAATCTAAACAATCTTCAAAATAAATTGAAGGACAAAAAGATGGTACTTATCGATGAGGCTTTTGCACAAGAAAAAATTGTTATTTGTCCATTCACAGTTGGGGTTCCAAAAATGAGTTTCTAATTGAAAATGGATTGCACAACACATTTTATGTTTTTATAATGTTTAGTATATTACAACTATGGTGTATTGTTGTGTTCCTACAATTAGAGTATTAAAAAAATTATTTTTAAGAGAAATCTTATAATTATTGGATATTGTGTAACAATCTTTTTGAGTCTTTGACTGATTTATGGTTAGTTGTTCATATTATAATTTTTCATTAAGAAATGTGAAAAGGACGCAAAATAATGCAATTGACTTCAAATTTTTTGTACAAGGAAAACATGTTTCCCTTTATGCAATTACATGTTCATTAAGTCAACTTGATATAAACATAAATCATATGAAATTTTTTAAAATTTGAAATTTTCAAACAAAAAGCTACAAGGGAAATGATTCATTTAAAAATTATTTGACTAGTTGTTTATATTCATGAGGTTTGAATTTTTAATCTCTAAACATATAAGTCATATCGGAAAGAAATAATCATGGAAAAAAACATATTTATTTGGTTTTAGAAGCTCATTTTGACATATTTTTTGTTTTTCTTGTAAATCAAAATATTGATGCGTAATTGTGTATGCATGTAAAAAATCATGAACTATTCAAATTTTTCTTGCTTAAATTTTTTTCATGTAATGATGTTTGTAAAAAGTAACCTTAAAAAAATAATGGAATTCCCTTTCCTTTTTTTGGAACCCCAATTGTGAATGGATTGAAAACTATTCACAAATGCAAAACTAGGCCAATGGAACAAAAAAGAAAAACTCATCATCTACCCCATGTAGATATTTTATCTACACTTTAAATAGATCATTGATTATATGATTACTTGCACAAAGATGCTTCACAAGCCATGTTTAAAGGTATCACCTTCCACATTTGTTAATAGGAAGGAAAATATTTTGATAAACATGATGATGGAGGTCTACTGGAAGCAAAATATTGAAAGATGTGGCATTCAAGGAAAAATAATCATTGAAATCCAAATTAGTTGATTACACCCTTGGTTGACACTCAAATCTAGAGATGATGAAAGCTTTGGGCTATCCAAGATGTCGAGATGTTCATACAACCATAATCCTAAAGTATAATGAAGATAGAGATAGGAAGAAGGTTCAAAAAACATTGTTGTGTGAGTGACATATGTACACAGCTAAATAGAACAATAGTCACACGAGGTAACCAAGGTCTTCATTTAGCCCAAGCACATCATGTAGCAAAATCAAATTCCAATAGTTGTCACATTAGGCATGTGTAAAGGTGTTGTTGGTGATTTAACACATTTGAAATTAGAATAGTCAACTTGTTGGAGGTATGGATATGAGGATTAGCTAATTAGTTTGGTAGTTTTGGGATTGCCAAACTAACATTAATTTTGTGTTTGATTTCATGATGATGAAATGGCCAACAATTTAAAAAATTGTCCTCAATTTCATGCATGAGTTGTACATTCAATGCACTAATAGAAATCTTGTCCATATGAACTAACGTTTTGTTCGTATTTTGTGATTGATGTTCGAATCAACTACTTACTAGCAAACAATAGTACTATGCTTTCATCCATAAGTAGATAATTAGTGAAAGGGGGGTAAGTTATAGGTAGGTATGAGGTTGATAATAAATACAAGTCATATGTATGATGGACTTGTATTTCAAACTTTTGTTGAGCACGGGGTTGTCCTTTTTTTTTTAGCACAAAGAGTTCCTAAATCGACCTCTTCATGTTAAACTCCATTGCTACCATTCAAATGCATGCCACATGTTACAACCAAAACAATGTGAGAACAAAAGTCCTGTGTTGTCAATGGACATGCAAAGCATGCCCCAACTATGGCTATGTTGGAGTAAACACCCAATGCAGTTTATATATTGAGCTTACAGAAATTTGACAACATGGGTGGTGGAAGAAGAAGGAGCAGGTGTGGAAGATTTAGATACATAGTGGACTTCAAAATCTGAACCCTAAATTCTTGTGCAAACTCCTCCAGAGGGTTTGGGTTTGAGAAAGAGGAATATTTTTTGCATTTGATTTTGGCCGAGGGATGTGTCAAAGCTGCTTCTCATTTCTTCATTGTTCAAGCCCATTAATCACATCAGAGCATGTATTTTACATGGTCCAAATGCTGCAATGGAAAATGGGCAAATTCTGTCAAATTTCCAAAAAAAAAATAAAATCACCAGATTTCTACCATAGTTTCAAGGAGGTAGCCATAACCTGATCTTAAACAAAAGAGCTTTTATACATCCAGAAAATTGGTCTCAGGACCAGACTGAAGGTTCCATTGAAAAAAAAAAGAAAAAAGAAAAAAAGTCAGAACTAGGATAAAAGGTTCTTTTCAAAATCAAGAATTGGACAACATTGGAATGAACTTAATATGAGAGATTGAATGTGAAGAATTAGCAATGATAGGTTTTGTGAACTAGTTGTACTTGTTAGAGGGGGAAGGTGCTTTGGGTAGCATGTTAGATCATTAATTAAGTTATTGTTTTTAAATACCTTGCTTATTATACCCATCTTTATTTGAAACTAAGTTTGGATTTTTGCCCATGGAGGCACATAAAATTGACATAAAATTTAGTTGTGGCAAGTCTAAAATGGATACTACAACTCTCATAATAAATATGAAATTAAGCACCTCGAGTACAGAAAAAAAACCTCAAATGAGTGACACACTTGGAATTTTATTACTACAACTACATAGTAGAAACCACTTTACTAAAATAATTCATTATGAACCTTATAGTGTATAGGATGTTAATCCCACCAAATTCAAATCATAGCTATGACATTCTTCATTTTGCACATTAAATTTTTTTAAAATTCTTCATTTAGCACCTTGTCAAAACATTCTTGACCCACGAATGTTTACCAAATTACACTGGTTGATCTATAAAATTCGTTAAAATTCTTGCTTCTTTGGGCTTCCATAACATTCTCGCACCAAGAATATCATAGCTATGATTCAAATAGTATTACAAGATTTTTTTGGGCAATTTATGAATGTGGAATCATTCCATTCTTAAACCATGCAAGTAAATCCCACGTTATCAACATACCGAAATCGTGGGTGGGACACCGCTCAAGGATTGCGACTAGATCAGTAAGAGCAAAGCAAATGACTCCCTCGGCGCCTGCAACAAGTTACAAACAAATCATAAATCCGAAGGGCAATTATCGAAAGCAAAACTATGAAAAAAGACTATGTATTCAAGCGAGAGAATGCATTCCCAAAGATGCGATGCCATAGAAGGAGGTGCAAGATGCGCAAAAGAATTAGGGCTCGGGATTACGGAGCGTTACTCTTGCAACCAGCTGATCTAGCTTTCAATCACCATAGGGTCAATACGCTGAATGTAGGATATGTAGAATCTCGGGCCATCCAGGTCGTTCACGAGGATCCTCGTGCCAACAGCGGTGCAGTAAATCCCTCATGACGGGACTCACATTCTGAGGAATGTCCGGTCTTCCGCCCGACAGAACCAGATCGTAGTCGGACTTAAGATGGCCTTCGAAAGGAATCCGGCCCGTGAGGATTTCGTAGCACACCATCCCGAAACCATACACATCCACCGCAGGAGAGTACACAAGTCTCAAGTCTGACGGCGATCCATCCCGCAATGCTCGCAACACTTCCGGTGGCCTCCAGAATTCGGTGCCCAGAACGCCGTCCGAGCTCTCGTAGTCCCCAATTTTGACATCAACCTTGTCCAACAATTTGACAATACGCCTGTCCACCATTCTCCCACCCTCCCTTTCTTGGATTCGTATTCTTTCTACTTTATCGCGGCCGATTGGGATGACATCTATCCAGCGTTTGCGTCTATAATAAGACGAAACAAGGATGTTTGAGGCCTTAATGTCTTTGTGTATCCGTCCACACGCATGTAATTCTCTGATCCCACTTGCAATTGCCCGGATTATTTCGATTCGGTCTTGACTTACAGAAAGCAGATCACTTCTCTTGTCGATGAGAGTTCGCAGATCACCGTCCATGAGCTGCATCACCACCAATACTTTGCCGGTCTTATCCACGGACACCCCTAATACTGGGCAAAGTCTAGAGTTTGATCTCCCTTTACTAAATTTCATCACCATTTCCATTTCCCTCTGCAATTTGAGCGCCACTTCCCTTTGCTTCTGCAAGTCGAGCGCGCCAACTCCACGGCATTTATATCTTTTGACAATCACATGAGTTCCCAAGTATTTAGCCAAGAAGATTCTTGCCTGGCCACCTTCTGTGATCTCCTCGACTAATTCAAGTTCCGATGGATGTATGAGTCGCACTAAGCGGAAACTCCCTTCTTCATTTACGGTCTCCGCAGCCGCAGGACTTGGGTCCCTCTGTGGCAGAAGCCCAGTCCAAAGGTGCTCAGGTGCTTTGCCGGAATACAACGGTGCTACCACTGAAGGGATACGCTCATCCAACAACTCCGAAGGAATGTCTTCGTCCAACTCTGAAGAGCTCCTGGTGGTGCTGCTGAGATTACAACTTTCTGGCTTCGCCTTCTGGTTTTGGCCCGGCGAGTGTAAAACCGCGCCAGATGTATGCACAACATGACAGGAAACCGGGTCTTCGCTTTCCCCTTTACCGAGGCCCTTCGAATCTTTGCAATCCATGATGTCTTAGATGAAGGCTTTGAGAGATACGAGACTATCTGCTGGCATACGAGATTTGTTTAGAGTCAATCAACCCAACACCTAAGCACGAACAAGGGACTTCAATAGAGAGCGATTCACCAAAACGGCAGCAAGAACAAGACTGGAAAGAGCCGACGTATATTTCAGCAAACAAAACGTACCTGTTCAACAAACAAAGCTTGAGTTGATGAAGAGCGCCGTAACCCTTTCGAAGAGCGTGGGGCGAAAAGCTGGGGTGCGATGAATATGCATAAACTTAGCAACTTGCCCTAGTGGGTTTTATTCTTTTGAGCTACAGAGGGACAGCGAGGGAAGACAACCACTCAAAAAAAGTCAAACGCTGCTAAGGGGGAAGACAACCGTGTTAGAGCATTTCCAGCAGTGCTCAGTATGTGACCCTGCAAATTTTTTTTCACATCCAAGTTCAGTTATTTACTTTTTTTCAACCCCACTGGGACGGCAGCAAATAGGTGGGGGACTAATAATAGCAAACCACTTGGACCAATCATTATGATTGGCCAATCAAAAACACTGAGCAGTTGTCAGATGATATTTATTATCCTCTTTTGTACAGGGTCACAGAGATACTGCGCCTTTTACCAGTCACGGCAAGCTGTGCAATTATGCTGAGAAAAAACAATTTTCCTGAGCCAAACTGGCATATTTTAAGTTTTCTTCATCCAATTTTACTGCGCAGGATCACATACTGAGCACCGCTGGAGATGCCCTTAGAAAGAGGACCCTGTATGTATACATATAAACAAGCATGGAAATCCATGCACAAAAAGTAAAAAGCATGTCAATGCAAATGTAAACACACGAAAGGAAGACCAAGACCATCAAAACAGTAGTAATGAAGTGGAAGATGTAATGCTATAAGGGCATCCTATGGCACAAATCAGCTAGCGATGGAGGGGCACTAGTGGGTTGTGATGGCTTGCGCACGCTGTAGGGCTATCTATCAACACTTGTTGCCTATAATGAGATATAAGCATCGAAGGTACCAACAGAGATTACTGGACATGGCATGCCAGACTCAATCAGAAAATGTGAAATCCATATAGGCATGAGAAGCTTGTATGCCACTTGCCCTGGAGCTGTGTGTGATTCAATTTGAATCCATACAGACTTTGGCTTCTATGGTCTACATTTGTGCTATCCAATTGGCAAAATGTCTGTTTTCTGGATGGCAATCACAGTGCACTTTCGCAGCACATCAGGACATCAGGCACCCTAATCAATTCACCAAGTTGCTTGAATGCAATTAGCTGAAGTTGTTCTCTGATCAGATCGAACTAGTTCACTTGAATCAACACTATCTTCGGTCTGTGAGAAAATTTGCAGAAGTTCCATTTGAAGGCTTGTCGATGCAGAGCCCAACAGTGAGGATCTTGACGCAGGAAGTGTGATGGAAGGTTTTAGGTTTAAACCGTTATCCCCTCAAAAGTTGAAGTGCTTTACAGTGGCAAAACAGAGGGCAACAGCTCCAAACCAAAGCTACTTTACACAGATCCAAAAGTGACATTCATGTGACATTTTATATGACATGGGTTTCATGACTCATGTTGAATAAAATGTCATACGTGCAATGTCAAGAGGACATTTGCACATAAACAAAATGACCTATTCATGTCAAATGGATCTTTGTCTATTGAAGACACATGTGGGTTCAGCTATGAAGACAGGATAACTTAAAAATGCAGACACCTCATCTACCCATTGCCTTCAAATAAATTTAATATTTGCTGTCAAACAAAAACCAGAAATCACATAGCTCCAGTACATTCCCCACTCTTCCTAAAAGTGGGAAGAAGGTGACCAACATCTTGTTCCAAAGACATTGCTGGAGGAACTGTTAGTCCTTGCAGGGTATCCATGTTTCTCCCCCACTGAAATGTTCTATCCCTAACTGTCTGATCCATGTCATCAACCCTTGGGACCTCAGACAACACATCTTTCCTCTCAGTTGCTCGCAGCACATACTCTGCCAGTCTAACCCACCCACAAGCTTTTGCAAATAGGGAAAGATCATGGATTCTGCTACAGGCTCCATAATCCTGGCAGGAAGAATTTCTCAGCATCCAGCACAAATCCAAAATCAGATCCTGCTCACACCTCCTACTGGCTTTCAGATCCAATCTTTCCAATGAAGAGCACCAATTTTTGTCCACTACCAGGGCAGTCATTGAATTACTAGTCCGTCCCACCTGATCACCAAACCACAGGGTTGTTTTGATCAATTTGATCATGAGAAAAGAGCAGAATGCCACTTAGTATTTAGTACTGTTAGACCATGTTAGTGCCACCAAGATAGAATATTTCTACTCTAGTAGAGAAGGCAGATTAGTTCCTAATATCCAACAATAACCATCAATGGAGAACTCCATGACAGGGAAGGTAACCAAAAAAACTTTGTCAGTTTGTGCCAACCAAAAAAAAACACAGCAAGAAAGATAGTGATCATAACCTTCTGAGTGTCACTCACATATCTATGAAATTGCAGAGAAATCTCCACAACAACAATTTGAAGGCAACTTGGCAATGAGTGCAGTCATAACCTTATGAGTGTCTCTCACAAAGCATTTGGAGCTTTGCCTTTGTCATGAATGGCCATGACTAGCTGCCATTACTCCCCACTGACTTCCACCAAGGGTATGTACTGAATTTCTGTAAGATTTCCAGGATCAATGGAAGACTCAGTTACAATTTCAGCTAACTCCAACAATAAAGATACAAGCTTGCATATTCAACATTGACTCAGCTGATAGCGTACCTCAATGAATGCTGGTCCAACTTGTCAATGATTAAACCAGTAACAATGATCTGGCACTCATCCTCCTTGTGTTCATGGTGGGATATTTGCAACTTAAGCATCTAAGTATTTCCCACCAGTAGAAACCAGCAACCTGCAGCCAAGCATGACCATGATACCAGATTCTATCTTTTACTTTCTGTTGCTCCAGTAAAACCATGCCTATGAGATAGTGAAGAAAATGCTACAAAAACATGTGGTAGGTAACTGTTGTGTCCATTCCAGCCAAAATAAAACAAACATGACAAGGAGCATGACCTTACGAGTGTTACTCACAAATTACCAGAGCATCATCTTCACATGAATGGCAGTGACTTGACACATTTTCTGTTACTTCAGTGAAATCAATACACTTGTCAGAGAAGCTGGAAGGATCAATAAGAAATTTTCAATTTACCTTGTGTTTGGCTGTGGCAGGTTGTGTCCAATGACAGTAAGGCATCCTTCACTGCCAGCCTCAAAACAAATGGGTTGCACAGAGTGCAGAACAAGCATACAAGGCATTTGTCCTTTCCCCTACTTCTTCACTACCTGCCCTCTGACAACAAGCACAAACTTCAACGACTATCCTGTTATGATAACCTTAATGTAATTAACTGTACAGAAACCAGAATATGCAAATGAGACAGTAAGGAGATTGGTTTTCAGCATCCTCAATTGCACAGTTTCCTGACCAGTTTTGCTTTGAAATAGCATTGATCCCAAAAACCTGCCACACTCTGTGAGCCCTCTCAACCAGCTTTGTAACGGCAGGAAGCTGGTTACAAAGCTTCACCAACACATCCCAAGTTAAATGAAACATGGGATGGTAGACACTCAACCCAATGGTGGGTACATGAATGTTAGCAACAAAAGAAAAAAGTGCAAATTACCTTGTCCCACATTGATTGTGGCATTGCAATGAAGAGAGTCAGGATTCTGCATCCTGATCGTATGTAGCCTTCCAACCCTGTGCGGGCATGTTCAATAGCCACAGAATCTGAAGAATCTGTACATGCACACTCCAGTTTGTTGGACCTGATTCAAGAATTCCCACAGCATTCCTTACTTTCATAACAACTTGCAGAGCCAAAGCGAAAACCCTAATCTTGCATGCAAACAACCAATAACATAATGATCTGTACCTGCAGCCTCAAGTTTTGAGGGAAATCACAAGGGTTCCAGTCATAGGACCTTGAATGAAATCTGACCTGATGGAACTGGACAATATGCAAGCATGCATAAGAACAAGGCACACTAGAGCTAAAAGACTACCATGTAAAGTATTTAACAGAATTACATGTCTGGAGCAGAATTAGATGCCTGTAGCAGAATGGAATGCTCACCTGAGATGTGTAAGTGCTTGTGCAATTATTCAAAATACCCTTGAACAACTCAGAATACTCAACAGACCATTTGGGTTGTGGGAAAAAGAAACAGGATCATTTTGTGTGGAAGTGTTGCAGGAAAAACAGTAGAGAAAGAGAGAGATGTACATAGCTGCCATGAGGAGGACAAGACAAGTTGTTGGATTCTGATATCAAAAAATGGGATGAGGATAGAGGTGAGAGCACTGGACAGATGTGGATTGCTACCAAAATTTGCATGTAGCAACCTATCCAGCTCTTTGGCTTTACACCTGGGACCTCTACAATCACATCTGCTGTGGCAGATAGGTTCAGCCATCCAAAACCACTTTCTAATTGAACTAGAGAAGAAGCTTGACATGTCCTCCTACCTGCTTGGACATCACAAGATAAATGCCCAATCACTTCACCAACAAGTTCATATACCCAGGCCATTTCTCAGTGACTTTGCAATTGTGGTTTGGGCATTGTAAGATTGATGTCTCTTTTCCACATGCTGGCATCCACCATGATGCAAAATGCCAACCATGGATTCGATCCAAATACGCAGCAGAAAAGCCTGAGTTTCATCATTATGGACGGCAAAGAAAAACTGAAGTACTGAACACATTGTACTTCTAGTTATTACTTTAGACTTTCATGCATGAGCTGAATTGGAAGCTGAAGGAAAAAATAGGAGTTACTTGTGGCAGCCTGCTCAGCAGCAGACAGCCCTCCACATGTTCAAAAGATAAATTGGAGATCCTTGTTTGCTCCACCCACTGACATTCATCCTGCTGCTATAGACCAAAATTGCACTGGAATATTCAGCAAGAGTAAAGTCAGATGACCCAAATTCTGAGCATATGTGCTGAAATCAATGCTTGCACTGCTTGCAGAGATTTCAACCCAGGTGGCCATGATTCCTATCCACTAGACTATATTGGCTCAACTTTTGAGGAAGGTTTCCTCACTCAACCATGTTGTACATCTTATGAGGCTGCTTCACACCATTAATGAAATCACCACACAGGAACGAAGTGGGCTCTTTCCACTTAAGAGAAATCTGCAAAAATTGGTTCTGGTTCTTTGCAAATCATCAATATCCTAACAAGACAAGCATACTGACGGAGAGCTTGAATTACCCCTTTTGGAAAATGCTTCCCCCTGGAGAAACCTTTAAACCCTCTGCAGAAGATGACTTTAGAAATGATCATTGATCTCAATGAACAACATCATGGTCCGCTGAACTTCCATATTCCAACAAATCTCTCACTTGCAGAAACTGTGTTCAGTACTTCCAGAAAGCAGAATTTTCAAATGTGTAATGCCCAACAACAACAACAACAACAAGACAAGACAGCAAAGACAACAATAAGGGCTAAGTGCTGACACCTCGTTGCCCTTCTCTATCAACTCCTTGGGCTGCTGTCTCCGGTGGATTTGGTCTCGGCTCTGGGATACATCCAGGGCATCATCCATGGGAGTTTCTCGAGAAGCTTGAAAGGGCCTTGGCGGGTTAAGGTCGCGTCTAGTTGTCTTGTTGTCGAGTCGTGTGTAAATTCTAGGCTAGGTGGTGGTGAACTGTTATGGGTTATGGTGAGCATTTGTTATCCACTCCAAGAACACCTATCGACATTGCACAGTAGTATTAGTGTGAACAACTCTGACGAGAACTTCATGGAACATTTCCTATTGTTGCTGGTTTGAACTTGGGGCAGACAGCCATGACATGAAGGAGCCGCTTGTTGTTTTATTGGAGAGAGAGAGAAAGAGATAGTGGGTGTGGGTGTGGGTGTGGATATAGTGCAGAAATGGCAGGGGCTTTGAATTGGATGATTTCTTCAACGCTTTCACACGCCGATCTGCTCACACCCTACAAGAAACTCAAGGGGAGTTGCTGGAAATGCAGGCCATGGTTTGTGCAGCAGCAGCATGATGGGCATGGAAGAAGAAAACATGCAATTGTTGCTGCTGCCGCTTCATCATCGTCGTCGTCGTCGTCTTCAACAACTTCTACCACGGCTCCTCCTCCTCCTAATGTATGCCACATTTTGGCTTCTTAATGTATGTATGCCAAAGTTTGCTTCTTTTGAAATCCGATTTGTTTTCCTTCTGTGGAATTTGTCCAAGTTCCAAGGAATGTCGTTTTGTGAAATGAGAACAAATCTGTGAAAAACAGGGAAGACTTTGGGTTGCCAACAAACACGGTGATGTGACTAGTAATCTGGCTCTTTAGGTTTAGGACTTCTGTCTCCTTCTGTGAGATGGGATGTTTTCTAAGAAGCTCTATTAAAGGGGGAAAGAGAAAGGAGAAATGTGGTAACCTTATCTTCCAGCATAACTCAGAAGCCCACCCCTCCTGTTCGCACTCATGGCATAAGAAGGCATGTTGACCCAAGAAACAGCAGTGTGATTTCATCGGTACTAAATAGCCTTTGGAGTTGCAAGGGAGATGATGATGACACCTTGCAAAAACAACTGAGGTGCAAACTTTCATGGTGTGAAACTTAGGGCAATCTCCTTTCTCTTGTCATCTATCTGGTAGGAAATTGTACACTTCTCTGAACAATGACTTGCTTGCTGCCAAGAAGGTGAAAGAGACACTCTGTCATGCTTGTGCAGAGGCACATGACATCATCCGTTATATTGTGTAGTTGATGATGTTACAAAGAAGAACAATCAACATAGAAGGGGTACCCATGAGCTTGAAAGCCTAGGCCAATTTTTGCTTGACAATCTTGATTAAATTGTAATGGTGTGAAAGAAAGCATGTGTGCCAGTGTTCAGAAGCCATTTTAGGGATTGTAAACATTTGAAAAAGTGGGCTAATTTAGCTCTTGAATCTTATGGGAATATCAATTGGTATGTCAATAGTTTGATGTGGGTTTTCTGGTGGTTTTCCAGACTGACTATGCTTACATGGAAAATGAGGATAGTGTGAAACTGGCATGCCCTGTGTGCTATCAACCTCTGGTTCAAACAGGCAGAAAAGGACTGCACCCGTAAGCTCCAAGCTCTCTTCTACTTGACATATGTAATTTTTCTCATCTTGCAAAACTGCTAGATATCATTTCCTGATCATTCATGGTGGTCAGTTATAAACCCTGGTGTTTTTATTGCTCCCTCCACAGTTTCTGCTTTCAGAGAGGGTGGATTGCAGAACCTGTAGATGTTATTCACAATGGGTATTATATGGCAGCTAACAAAAGCAGCTGAGAGCCATTGAATTAGACTTGTGGCCAATGCCTGACAACCAATTGAAATTCCTTCCCATGATGTGAGGCTTTTGAGGCATAACCAGTTGCAGCATTCAGCAACACTTATGACAAATATTGTCTTTGGAGATTTTGATCCTAGTTTTGGTTTGACTTTCAGTATCCACAAATTGGCATGTAGAGTTCACTCCTCACTAGTTTATCTACAACAAGGTGTGAATCCCATCACCTTCACACCATGGAGTTTCAACCAAGTGACAGGGATGTGTGAATGGTTGGGCTTGATGGTTGGGTTGTGTAGGTTAGTTGTAGATGCATCATCATTTCGGTGTGAGAGCTGTCATAAGCCATACATGAGCATGACAGGAATCATAGACTTGACCATCTCAGGGGGAGCTCAAGATTTGGAGGAAGCCTTACCAAGTGGAGTTGCTCTGTTTCAGTCAGTTTTTCTTTCCTTATATATATTGTTTGCAAATTGAAGATACTCATCACCAGATTGTCAGCAAGCACGAGGAGCTTCTTGTTTAGTAGTGGGTGTGAACTTGCTGTTGTTTGCAGGAATCCACTACTTGCATATGTGTATGAGAGAGGCTATAGAGATGTTTTTGACATCTTCAACTTTCCTGGTTACAATGAAGAGGTAACTTGCACTCTTATTGTGGCTATTTTCTGCTCATTGCAACCACCTCATGGTTTAGAGTGATGAACTTGCTTCATTTTCTCTTTCCTAGTATAGATTGTGATTCAAATCTGATTGGTTGTGTTATACACAATCAAGAATGCTTCTCATGAAGTGAATGACTACTGGTCATGATTGAAGGAAGTTGAGAGCAATACTACTATGAGCTAAAGGTTCTTGCTTTCCTTGGTGGGAGGGTGCTTCAGTTCAAAATGGCTCAGGTTTTTCTAAAGTCAGCAAAGGGAGGAACCATATTGGATGTAAGTTGTGGAGGGGGAGGATTTACCCGACGTTTCTTGATTAGTGGAAATTATGAGACTGTCATTGCATCAGACTACTCTGAAGCAATGTTGGAGAACTGCCGAGGCTTCCTTGAGAAGGACTCAGCTGTTGATTCAAAGTAAGGAATTCTTCTACTTCCATAGATCACAGGCATTGAGTTTTTTGGAAACAACATATAGTATTGGCAAAATGTTTTCTTACTTTGTGTGGCATTTCAAAACATCTTTGCAGGAAGGTTGTGCTTATCAGAGCAGATGTAGCACGGCTGCCATTTGCAACATCATCATTGACAGCTGTGCATGCAGGGGCAGCCATTCATTGTTGGCCTCAGCCAACCACGTCTGTGAGTTTCCTTGATCTTTCCAAAAGGATGTACATACACAGATTTGCTTACGATAATCTTGTGCATCATGCTTGAGAAGGAGGTAGGGTGAAATACTGCTGCTATACTTTCCTGAGTACCAGCAAGATTGCAAAATAGGAGGATGTCATGAGTTTTTCACAAGTCTGAGGGGAAAAGGGTGAAAGGGCTGTATGTCATGCAAGCCCTTAGACTTGTCCCTCTCACATCTTGCTCTGGCATGGAGTGCACCATCAGGGTGTTGTCCCACAAGGCCCCTCCCTATGCCTGGATTGATACTGGGTGCCATGGGAGAATTTCTTGCCAGTAGATTGAAAAAAATTACACTGGTAAACTGCACGTCACACCCCCTTACAGTAAACTTGTTCTGCTTGATGTTGGGAACAGGTGGCAGAGATATGCAGAGTGCTCAAACCAGGTGGTGTATTTGTAGCCAGTACTTTCTTGGTTCCAATTCCACCACCACCACTAGCAGGAATCTTCACACCCATTCGCAGGGTAACTTTGACTTCTGCATAGCTGTCTGGGTTTTTGCTTCACATCTAGTTGATCTCACCCACATGATACCCATCAAATCTCTCCACGTCACAGTTCATGTATGCTTCCATTAAATCAGCAGAGTCCTGATAACAGAGTCAGTGATCTAATAGTTTGCTGTTGGGATGCATCAGACAATCATGCAGTTGGGACTTCCATTCCAATGGTGGACAGAATCTGAAGTACGAGGTATCACTGAAGCATGTGGTCTAGTGGGCTGGCAAAGTATACGCCGAGGTGCTTACCTTGTGTTTGCAATACACAAACCAGTGTAGGAGATTTGCTTATACTTCTACTTGAATGGTAAAAGTCACACTTGTAAATCCACAACACATTTCCCACTGCAAATTTTACACAAGGCCTGATGCAATTGTACCTGCAGGTACTAATTTGTCTTTTTGGGTAGGTTCTCTCCATCATTTTAAGATGAAGTTCCGAAATGGTCTTTTAACATCAGGAAAGACAGCCAATCTGAAGAGATGTATTTGACTGACCTTACCTTTCACCTTCCTTTGAGGGAAGCATGCTATCTTCTGGCACTGTGATCTTTTGAGTTGCAAGCTCTTTAGATGGATGATCAGCAAATGCCAGATTCATGACAGCATCATGAGTTTTGTAGTAGGTTTGTCCAAGTCAAGAAGATTTATATGCTGGTTGGAACATCATGATTCTTGCTCCACAATGCTGGTCTGTGTTGCAATAAATGCATTTAATCCATTGCTGAGATTGCAAACTTCAAAGAAGCACCATTACGTGTGTGTCTCTCTCCACCTTTCTTATGCCTATCAGCTTCATTTTACATATATCAGCACAATGTATAATCTCAGAATAGGATAGTTTGAAAATTGATTATAGTTAAAATTGATGTTTGTCTGAGTGCATTTAGAGATATTCCATTTTGGGTTTTTGTCACAACCATTCATGGGATATGAAATTGTAGGCCAGGTGAACCAGCACCCATGTTGGTATCTTCACCTCTTTCAGTGAGGCCTTTTCGGGGTCATGTTTAGCCCAAAAAATGTTGGATTTGAACTCAGAGACCCTGATTTAGTCAGCATGGGATATTTTTAATATTTAGAAAAAATTTAAATGGATTTCGGGATTTTTACCATGGTAACAACATGAGCTGCACCAGCTCGACCAAGGTGGGCTGCAATTGTAGAGTATGTGCTCCTAACAAGAGTCATGCTTTACTACTGACATTTTTGCTGTGATGGTTTTGTATGTGTGAGCAAACATGTGTGGTTCTAGGGTAGAGCGGCTGGTGACTGAAAACTTAGAGTATCAGTCACCTCTCTCTCAGTCAGTCCACCTTCTTTCTTTATGGGTTTGAAGATGAAGTGTAGGTGACTAGAATGCGCACCCATAGTCCTTTAAATTATTCGAAAATTGTGAAAAATGAGAAACATATGCCCCTCCAAAGTTCAGGTGGTCAAAAATAAGAAAAAAAACCTCTTCATACACATGATAGCTCATGAGAGTTTACTTTGCCATTTAAAACCAAATAGTCATATGCTAATTGATGGACTCAACCTACTACTCTTACCACTAGGATGGATGAAGAAAACATTGATCAATTCTCTCAAAATAATTGTTCACTTTTAAACATATACCTAAGATCCAATCTAGTTTATGGCTTGAAAATAAATGGTAATGGGTGTGAGATCATCCTATTCACCAAACATTTGTACAATTTTTAGAGTCTATGGGCAGGAGATGTTTGTCCTAGTCATTGTGGTTTTGATTTTTCCTAATTGTCATGCTTTTGGATTTTTTTTTTGATCATCATGTTTTTGTGTTCCTCCTAATTGTTGTGCTTTTGGTGTTTTCTTGATCGCCTTGCTTTTGTGTGTTTCCTTATCTTTTTGCTTTAATGTTCCTCCTAATGGCTATGGTTTAGTATTCTTGCTAATTGTCGTGCTATTAGTGTTCCTCCTAGTTGTGTTCTTGTGTTCTTTTTAATCATCATGCTCTTATTATTCCTCTTGATCACCTTGTTCTTGTGTACCGCTTAATTGCCATGCTCTTGGTGTTCCTCTTAATCACAATGCTTTTGTTTTCTTTTTAATAATCATGGTCTTGGTGTTCCTCCTTCTTGTTGTGGTCTTGGGTTCCTCCTACTCACTATTGTCTTGTGTTCTATTATTTTCCTGATTGCATTCATCTTTTACTTTGCTTGAGGTTTTTTTACTCTACTTATTTTCAATGCACTTAATCATTAAAAGACACAACCTTGCTTCTTGGTGCCTTTGTGATTGTTGATTCATTCATGCTTATTATTTAGCCTTTTATTGAAAGTATGTTGTGCATTGAAGATTCACACCCCATAAGTATACAAATTTGCATACATCTACTTGAAAGTTTTTGTGAAATCTATCACCCACCTTTAAAGGTGTTAAGTCCATGTTATAACAATTTGTGCTCTAACATGTTTCTTGACAGTTCTTTGAAATGTTCAATCTGTTGTAATCCTTAAATCTATTTAAATAAAAATTGTTTATCCTCCTTTTCTTTTCACCTTTCTTATCTAATTTCATTTATGACTACCTTGTCTATGATTTTTTCCCTTAAGATATTTAAGTATGTGATAGATGTCATAAGATGTGATTGGGAGTAATCAATTAATGGCTCTTTTCTTTTTGTATGTCTTGTAAGTAAATGAAGCAATGAAAGCAAGTTGTGTAAACACATGGATTTATGGGTTAGATTTGGAGGAAGTTGAATTCCTATAACACTTCAAGATTACCTTCATCTAGGTTCACAACATCAATATCTTTTGATTGTTCTTCAATCATTGTAAGGTTTCAAGGCATATCTACATAGTAACATTGGTCATTTTCTAACCTATAGGTAGGCAAATCTTTAACTATTATTCGTTGAATTGTTTGAATTATATCCAATTTTTTTGCAATAGTAGATTTTTCCCCCCAATCTTGATTGTGATTATTTTTTTCATATGTTGTGTAATTGTTTCCACTTTCTTAATCATTGATGTTTGTTGTAATGTTATATCTATAAAGGACAAGTCTTATTATCCATTGCCTTGGGGTTGAAAAAAATATACATATAACCTTAAGTCCTAAATTGATGTTTTTTTTTGTGAGTGATTGGTTTTAAAACTTAATATATCCATCTAACTAAGGTTATTTTGTTTAGTTCCATGTGACTATTTATAGACATAGTTGCATCTCTAACTTTTTTGAATGTTATTTTAAATGGTTTAAAACAATATATATTTAATGGTTGTAGAACATGTGATGTGTGGGTGGTAATGTGATGTCTAACCTAAACTCTTATGTATGTTTGCTTTTAAATTAACATGGTGACCATGCCCACCCATAATTATCAAATGTTTAATGGTGAAAAACATTCCATTTGGAGCAAACAAATTGAAGAAAGATAAGGACTTAAATAAGAAACAAATCATCCAAGCTCTCTTTTGTATTGCCATTGTGGGTCCTTGGTTTACAAAGTTTGGTGAAATCATCTTTTAGTTTTTTTCTTTTGAAGAAGTAGAACCTTGGTAGAACACCTCTTATAATGTTTACTAATTTTTTTATAATTAACCATTCTTGAGATTTGGGGATGGTGTTATAAATTGTATTTGATCCTTTCATAGCCAAAACTTTGTTCTTTATTGTTCATTAACTTGAATGTTAGTTTCATCTAAATTCCATACATGATTTGTAACATAAATTATGCTGACACAATATAATGATTATAGGTGGGTGTAGAAAGAATTATAGGAAATAAGTGCTAATCTTTGTGCTTTGTAAACTTTTAGTCCTTTTGTTTATCAAATATTCATTTTCAGGTGTCTATCCTTGAATGTCGCAACCCCACTTTGAGGGAAGTGTGAGGTCGCCATACACACTCCCAAAAATGGGACTTGGTAGTCCTCCGAAATTCTCGAAAACTCAGAGCGCGATTGTAGGGGTCAAAACACCTCGCATTGAGGCGTTCTTTATACCGTTGGAAAGGTTTTGAAGTGTAGATGTCCAAAATGGCCTCACATGAACCATTTGGACATTTGTAGCACAAGTTATGGTCAAAAGAAGGGCCGGAAGTCAAACTGGCAGTTTGATTCCCGACTATTAAAAGTCGGGAATCGACCCGATCCCGGTGCGTGCAGGTGAAGTGCAACACATCGTTGGAAAGCTCTTGAAAAGAGCTACAACTTTGGTTGAAACCTTGTCTCGATCCGAGTTCGGGGCGAGAAGTTATGAACGCCCAAAGTCTCTGGAATCCAAACCGGGACAGTTTCGGGACTTCACTTTGGGAGTCCCGGGAAAAAGAGCCATTTGGATGCAAGTGCGGCGAAGAGCTACAGAGAATACTATATGGGGGAAGGTGGTGGCTTCCCTCGAGTCCGGGCCGTGGCACCACCTTCCCCCGAGTCCGGGCCGTGGTGAGTCAAGTGAATCCAAGGTCGCCCATGGCTTGTCCCAACACTGAAAGTATACAGAATGAGTTGTACCCAACTTGTTGGTTGCATTTGGATGCAGGACCAAATAATTAAATAAGCTTGTCCTTCTTCCTAGTCTAATCTCGGAGCTTTCAGCACACCCTTCTCACCCCCTTTAGTGCTGGAAGCTAGGAGCGTGCCCCAAGTCCCCCATACTTCCGCAACTTGAATGATTTAGCCCCAACTTGGGGCGAATTAGGGACTTGGGAGCGCGTCATTGAATCATTATCACCAATTCTTGTTTAATATCCCATGTTGAGTTGAAATGGTGTAACTTTAATTTGTGTGAGTTTTGCAAATTTCATTTTTAGTTTTTGTAGGTTTATGGATAGTTTGCATTCTTACATAGTTAAAGTCCATGCAATCACTAAACATCCGCTTATTTTATAAGCACACCTCTTGGCCCTATCTTCTTAAATCTTGTTTTGTTCATTAGATGATTAGAAAGTGAGTTTAAAGGAATGTTCCATGACTTGCTAACCCTCTTTAAATAATGTGTCCTTCTCTGAACAATATCCATTGTTGCTTCTAATGCTAAACTTGTTCACATGCCTCTCCTACTAGGGATTTGATTCAACTATGGTGTTGATCTTTTAATGTTTTATTCAATAACATGGGGGACATTTTCCTAAATTTTTACTTGCAAATTTAGTATGTTGCTTCGTCACTTTAAAAACAAATCAAGTTCATGATTGCTTCGTTCTTCTTGGTCTACACCTTTAAGGGCTTGGTGGTGTGTGTTTTGGCCCAATTAATAATTTGTCCTTCTTTCTTTTGTATACAAACCAAAAATCTAGAAAATGTAATAAGTTTGGAAATGTTGTTATTGCATAAGTAGAGTTATAATAAAGTTGAGGAGAGTATAAAAAATTGTAAAATATTCTCACACAAATCAACATCTTTTGTTGACATGCATGCTATGGGAAAAAATCTATATGAATGATTGATACAACTTTGCCAATCCCTTGCCTCTCTTGAATCTCCTTGATCCAACATTTTGAACCATAAGATCTAGCGGTAATTCAAGTATTTTCTTGAACCTTTGGTTGTAAATCTAATTATGATTTTTATCCTTATTTCTAATGGTGGTCCCTCTTCTATGTGCTCTAGTTTCACCTTGAGATATGATATTAATAGATCTACTTTTGAACCTTACTTTGATTTTTTACATGTTTTATTTTCTCCTTGAGATTTGTTTTTTGCAAATAGAATTTTAAACTTGACCTCTCTTGTTTTACGTCAGTCGTTGCCCCTCTACAAAGGCACCAACAACACAACTGGCAAAGAGAAATGGTAGTGTTACTCTGCTGCCTTCAATCATTGTGAAGACCAAATCAGACATCTCATGGGACCATATCAACAAAGACTCCATTGTAGAGTAAAGAAACAGCTCCCTAAAATACCTTGATCTGTTGAAAGATACTATGACATTGCTATTCACAGATGAAAGGCGCATCCACTTTCTCATCACTGCAGTACAAGCATGGATGCTGCTTGAATCCTTGCTGTGCAAGCACCTTCCGAACTGCCAGCACTAAGTCACGATTTGTCATAGGAGATGGATTCTGGGTCAACACCGTTTGGATTGCATTGCTGAATGCTCCGTATGAATTAGCTGGACTGTGAGTTGGGTTTGCATCTGCTGATGTCTCGTCTGTCTGGCAACCACTTACCAGAATGCTCACATCTGATGCAACACGTGTCTTAGGGCCAGGAATTCCTGCCTGCTCAGCTGGTGCCACATAGTTAGTAGCATCCTCTGGGCTCTGGTCATCAAGCTTTGTCTGAAGGAACTGACTGGCTAGACTGGATACAGTCCCCAACCATCCACCTTGACCTCCACCTTGCTGCTGCATAAAGACATCAAGTGCCCTTGTTTTTATTAGGTTGGTTTCACATGATTCTCAGTGTATAAAAAATACCTTCGAAAGCCTTTTGTTCAACCCTCATGTCTTCTACCATCTCTGAAATCCATTTCAGGCAAACCATTTTTTCTTGCCTACACATCCAATCACTTGCACAGAATGGCAACAAAACAGAGAAGGTTTCAAAACAGGAGGGAGAGGGCAGCAGCAGCAGACATTGTGATATCTATGCTAACCTGGAGCTGACTCAGAGCCAGATTCACAAACATCTTCACGGATGGACTGGCCTGATCTCCAAACATATCGAAAATTGTCGTGCGGATGTTTCCCACTTGAACATTCTGACCTGTTCTCTGGCTCAATATCTGTGTAAGCAGATCAACTGGAATGTTTTTGGAAATCTGGCGAGGTGGTTGTGCTACTACCCCATACCCACCCTGCTGGCTCTGATGATGATAGTCAGGTACTGCTTCGGTTCTCCCATAACCACCATAGCCACCTTCTTCCTCACTCCTTTCATTCCTTCTCCCCTGGTGCCAAGATACCACATTCTAAGAACACACAGACACAGAGAGAGAGAGAGAGCCATGTCTAAGAATTGGTGCTTTTACAAACCATGAGGAGAATATGAGCACTGTCTAATGGATCACAGATCTCGTAGTACAGCAGTAGACGAAGGAAGAGGGTCTTACATGATTAAAATTCTGATACTCTTCTCCTCTATAGCCTTCTTCTCCAGCACCATATCCCCTGCCACCACCACCTTCTGCTTCATAATACTCGCTGCCACCTCCTCCCCTTCTGCCCCTTCTTCCCCCATACCCTTCTTCTTCCTCCCCACCATAGACTCTTTGTCCTTCTCCATCATAATCCTCATTATCCTGATGTCTTCTTGCTCTTCTTCCTCCATACCCTTCCTCACCACCATGGCCTCTGCGTCCTTCATAAAACTGTTCCTCCACATGTCTTCTGTCTCCATACCCTTCAGCAACATAACCTCCTCTTCCTTCTCCTTCATATACATCATTCACTTGGTGTTTTCTTCTGCCCTCTGATCCTTCATGCCTTTCCTCCTCCCCATAGCCCTCTTCTTGTTGATACGACCTTGGTGGTTGTCTGTGACCCCGCTCCCCATACAATGCACCCTCCTCCTCCTCCTCCTGTTGAATCCTTTCCCCAGATGATGGGAAGTGAAAATCCCGAGTCTGGCTTTGACCACCCCTGTCACCACCTGTATATTTTTGGAGACCCTGAGAGATCAATCCCATCAGTGCTCCTCCAACACCACCACCACCCCCACCTCCACTTACTCCTCCTCCAGGTGCAGCAGCAGCAGCAGAGCCTCCACCCCCTCCTACTGTTGTGCTACCACCACCTCCAATCTGCTCCTTCTCGTTGTCAATCATGCCTCCACTGTGGCAGGAATCTGAGAGAAAGGTGAAAGCGACACCTGCAGGAATCTGGTTGACCAGTTCACGGACATCATCATCTGTGGTGAACCCAGACAACATCCCACAACACACACCCACCACCCAAGACCTAATCTGTGAAACGTTGGAATGCTCAAGAAAAATCTGTTGGAACCAAAGTGAGGACAGACAAACCCAACAACAAATCTGTTGTTGGGAAGGCTCTAAACGTCCGTTGCGAAACAAACCAAAATTCATGAGCACAAAGGAATGGCTGATCCAAAAGATGAAGAGAAATGACTTACCTGTGAGAAGGTTCATGTCAGTGGGCACAATGGCTTCTTCAGTATCCGATTCTCCAGGAGCTCCGCTCTCTGGTGGCACCTGTTGCATTGCATTTACGTTGTTGTTCAAAAGAAGTCAGAGCAGTTCCCATTTCCATGACGACCGTTGTGCTCCAAGAAGATCTGTAGTATGTCTTGTGAGAGAAAGAAGATTCAAAGATTGAGGTGCTCACCTGCGTGCCGTGACCGCTGTAATGGAACACCAGTACATCACCGGGCTCCACTGAGTTGATGAGCTTCTTGAGCGATGATCGGATGTTGGCTCCCGTGGGTTGCGGGGTGGATGGGTCCGTGTCCAGCATCACGAGGATGTCGGATTCGTCAAACCCGAACCGTTCCACCAGTGTCGTGCGCATGCGCTTCACGTCGTTGGCACATCCGTGCAGCTCACATTTGGTGCCCGGATAATTGCATCCTACCAAAAGCGCCCTCTTGGCCATTGTGTTTTCTTCTTCTTCTTCTTCTCTCGCTGTGTGTGTGTGTCTCACCTTTCCTCAGAAACAGCAACAACCCACCTCAGCTCAGTGTCTTTATCCACACAGAGAATGACACTCCCTCTGTGTGTGTATGTGTGTGCGCGCGCAATCCCAATCTCCAAACAAAATACCTAACAACGACAACAAGAAGAAGAAGAGACACCTCAAGCAAGCAAGCTATAAATGAATACACAAGAACAATCACAAGAGACTCGTTTGCGCAGGATCTAGAACAGGAAAAAAATTACCCAACAAATGACAAGAGACAACAACCTGAAGCAACAAGCAAGCTAGCTGTAGATACACAACAACAACAATAAACACAAAGAAAAAAGATACCCAACAACAACAACAACAAGAGACACTTGGAGCAAGCCAGCAACCTATAAATAAGTTACAACACAACAACAGCTCACAAGAGTCTCGTTTGCAGCGAAGGGGACACCGTGGAGAGCAGAAATGACAACAACAACGCACACTTTCTAAAATCTCACAATTATTGTTAGAAATGCATATATCTTTTCACAATTCTCTTTTTCACAACAACAAACCAAACCAAAAATAGACCCAAAAAACCAAACCAAATTCAAAAAATGCCTGCAAAAGATGGGACACACCCCCACACACACACACACACACACACACACACTCACAAGTGTCTTTTTTGGGACAACTGTTTTTGGTCCTTTTTTGTTTTTGTTGACAAAAGAAATTGGGAAAATTGTGGAACTATTTTGTTTTTACACTGTAAATTTGACTAATTTTGCTCCTTTTGTTTCTGGAAACTTTTAAAATATCACAAGATTGAAAGAAAAAAAACTCTCACCGACACAAGGATTTGATTCATGGATTTGATTTTTTGTCTTATGAATGGCATGGTAGTGCACACAAATTTGAGCTGCCAGAAACAAACAAAGGGTATGGTAGTACCTTCCTTGTGGCAGCTTGGACACTACAGTAGTCATATTATTTTCAGAAATGTTGAAAAATTCAAAGTGTCCAGTTTTTTCTTCTATCAAATTTGTGAGGTAAGTGGGTTGGTGATTGTCACAAGACGACATAGCCAAATTTGGCTACAAGTCAAAGAGGAAACTAGAAAAGTTTAGGATCATGTTATATTTTTGTGACATGCAGTGCCTATTGTCTAGATATGATTGGGCATTCTTCCCAATTTTTCAAAGCCCCTTTGAACTACTCAGTGTTCATTAATTAGTCATGTTTGGTCTACCACTGACGTCTGCAACACATTAAAGTTATTTTCAAAGTCATGTTCTCTTTCAGCTCCTATCCCATTTTTCAGTGGTACGTGCACAGTAATGAAATTTTATTAAATCTCAGTATGAACTGCTGAAACTCAGCATTTAACGCACAATGTTCGAAAATAATTATAGTTATTGTCGACCCAACGTACGTGTATTTACTTTTTTTATCATGTGCAAATCAATGATTTGACGTGTTCAATGCAACTTAAGCCAAGGAAAGAAGTTATCGCAATTGACACATCAATCAATTCTTCCTTTTAACAATTGAGATATTTAGTTGCTTACATAAACATGTTGATATGTTTTTATATGATTATGTCAATGCCATTTGGAGTTTGAAAGAGTCAAAGGGCTTTCATCTTTTTACCTTGATCAATTTTTTGTCAAAATGTTTGAATCACATTACAAAGAATGCAAGCATCTTTCATCTTAAGTTGAGCAATAGCTATAGGCTTGACAACTTTTTACCTTTCACCCATTTAGGACGCACTTCCTATCACCACAGCTGATCTATCGCAGGTCGTCAACTTTTGACATAAATATGGCTGACCCCCATCATAGGCAATTGATTTTGGGCATGAAATTTTTTTGACATTTACTTTGAGCCAACCTGTGATGTTCTGTAATTTCTCCATTTTATTTTTTAAAAACTCCTTTGTACATTTTCTTAATTTATGATGTGTTTTTTAATAAAGCTTTACAATATTACAAACAAATTATAGTAGTTGTACAAGTAGGAGCAGTGAAAATATATGTACAGTAGGCGTTGAGGAAAAAGGAAACAGGGAATGAAACTCAGTTCCCACCAAAATTGGTGCAAAAACTAGTTTGGGTACTTCGTTTTGTAAAATTTCATTCCGAGTTCAACATTTGATACCCTATTATGCCAAAACTGGTCGTTCTTGCCCCCCTAATCACCTGACTTTATGGATAACTTTATTGAAAAAGATGCTAGGAATGTTCGAAATCAGCTTTTTTTATAAAGCAATTTTGATGTTGCGTTGTTGGTGAACTTTTGCACTAAAAAAAACCACATGTTCCAATCCAGATGACAAGCTATCTAATGAACTTTGTACTATGTTACACCACTTAACTTTGATCTCAAGGTCGGATCAAGAAGTCAATCTAGCTTCCAGAGTAGTGTCTTTTCAGGAAATCTTTAATGTAGCCTAAATGGGAGACCATCCAAAGGAAAGATGTAGAAAATGTAACAATTGTTCCTAGGAAGTAGCCAAATCTGGCTATGAATTAGATACGAAGCACAATTTTTTAGTCATCTTTTTATATTTCTAATTACGTACAGGAACCAAATATAGCAATCTGGCAAAAAAAAAAAAAAATTCTCCTGACGTCTATTGACTGAAACCCTTATAAATGAGTTCATTTTTAAAATTTTCAGTTTAAATTCTGCCATTATATTAAATTTTTCCAGTAAAAAAAATGCTGATCTAAACAGTTGAAATGGGATGAAAGATTTTTAGGGCTCCAGACCATGCAATAGAATATGATTTTTCCTGCAGTCGTAGGTAGGTGATGGGGTTGTGTGGCATGCAGCAGCAAATCACCTGATCGATGAAGTAACCTTTGTGGTTTCAATTGAAACTTTGTGATGTTTATGTATAGGAGAAGGTTCTATCAGCAGACTTTATTGTGTTTGAGATCCCTTGAGAGACTGGTAGGTCAAGGAAGGTTCAAAGTTTAGAAAGGTTGAAGGAAGTTAAAAATTTAGAAAAGTTTGTCTTAATAAACCTTTTTTTAATATAAATTATCGTTGTGATAATGACATTGCAAAGGGACAACATTGTAATGACAAAGAAAGCGAGAAGGGACATGTTGGTGGGTCGCCTCCACCCCTTGAAAATTCCTTCAACAAGTGAGAGATTACCTTTACATGAGGAGCAATTGGAAGAAGTGAGGTTTTCTGCAACCCAACTCTTGCAAACCTGGAAATGGCAGTAGAGGTTTGTTCATGGCATCATGGGGAGCTTTCGCTTGAAGCAAAGGTTTGTTGCTTTCGTGTCCGGAGTTTTTGATTTTGATTTTTAAAAAGTTTATGGTTTTATTTATTTCTCTTATTTCTTTTTTGGGTTCTGATTTTTAGTTTTCTGTTATTTGGCGTGGTTTTTTAATACCCTTTTTTTGGGTGTTTCAATTTTGTTTTCTCTTTTAAATTTTTTTAATGTTTTTCTGTATTTTCTTAAAAATTCTGGTTTTGCATTTTTTCAGTTTCTGGTTTTTATTTTCTGTCCCTTTTGAAAATTTTGTTTCTATCTTGTTGCTTTTCTGTTGCTTTTCATTTTTGATTATGTTTTTTTTCCCCTCTTTTTCTGTTGGATTTCTTAATGCAGGTATTTAGGGTTTTCAAATTTCTTTTTTAATGGAATTTTTCTGGATTTTTTCCCCTTGCTTTTCCTGTTTTTCTTCTTATTTTTCATTTTCTGTTCTTTGCTTTCTGTACTTCTTTAAAATTTCGGTTCTATATTTCTTGTTTCATTTCTGGTCTCATTTTTGTATTTTAGAAAAAAATATTCCTCTTTTGTTTCTTGTTTGTTTCTTGTTTTTTTAATTCTAAAAAAAATTAGGGTTTTTAAAAATATTTTTTAATTCCAAGTTTTGTTGCTTCTCTTGTTTTCTAATTTTTCATTTTTAAATTTTTTTGTTTTTAGTTTTCTGTAATTTTTGAAAATTTGGGTTATTTCTGTTGTTTCTTGCTTGTTTTCTTTTGGCTTTTTTTGGTTTTTTTCAATATTTTTCTTTTGGGTTTCTAATGTTAATTGTTATTTTTTTTTTTGTTTTTGTTTTGTGTGTGTGTGTGTGTGTGTTTTTTTTTGAAGTTATCATAATAATTTTTGAAAATCTATTTTCCCTATTTCTTTGCCTTTTTTTGGTCCATTTTTGTTCTTTAATTTTCATTTTCCTTTCCTGTTTTGTTTTATTTCTAGTTCTGTTTTATGTTTCATTTATTTGTTCATGTTTTTTTCTCATTCCTTTTCTGGGTTTTTTTTCCCTGGCCTACTAGGGTTTCTATGCTTTTGTCTTTATTTTTTCTTCTTTTTGGGTTGGGTTTTCTAGTTTTCACTGTTTTTGTGATTATTCCATGTTTATCCCAATATTTTTATTTCTTGGTGTTCCTGGTTGGCTTTGTCTTGATGTTTAATTTTGTTGAATTTTTTTGAATAGGATTTGTCTTGATGTTTAATTTTGTTGAATTTTTTGAATAGGATTGAAACCCGCATCTAGTTCAAGCAGTGCCCAAAGACAACAACCATTGATACACAGAGGGTGGATGAGAATATAGGTAGATGGTAGGTAGCTGAGAGGATAGTAGGTAGTGGGGGAGAGAGTAGGCTTTTTTTTTTTTCCTGTGCATAGGCAGCCAGGTCTAAATGTAGGTAAGTGAGAGGGGGGTGAGAGGTGAGGCAAAAAAAGAAAAAAGAAAAAAGAGTTCCACAAAAGAAACACAAAAAAATGCCAAAAGGGCTGAGGAAAAGAAAAAAAACATAGTCAACCTGTGGTAACCACCTTGGTTAGCACACGGACAGGAACGGACGAAAAAGATACACTCATCAGTGCACCATCCATCCAGATTGGTGCACTGGTGGGCTTGGGTTGGGTTTCCTTCAAAGCGCTCTCTCTCTCTCTCTTCTTGTGTGTGGCACTATCTCCACTCATCCACTGGTCAACAACGAACTCTCTTTGCTCGCTGCAAACTCAGTTCCCTTAATTCAGCTCTCGTCTCGTGAGCAGCAGCAGTAGCAGGAGGAGGAGCAGCTTGTGGGTGAGTTGCATTTGAGTTGCCAAGCAGGAAATATGGTGCACACACTGTCGCACACTGAGCCCCTGCAGTGCTCAGCTGATGACATGTGGGAGGCCGTCAAGGATGTGAATGTGCTCTTGCCCACAATCGGGCCGGACTACTTTACAAAGACCTTTTTTCTTGAAGGATATGGCGAGCCTGGTACCATTCGCATTCTGCAGTTGGGACCTGGTATAGCCCATCTGTACTGACTGCATTAATACTACTAGTCATCACCGTGTTTTGGTGGCCTACAATGTCGGACTAGTCACTAGTGGTAACGCTGATAATTTTGATGATGCAACAGTGCACTTCAACAGCTCGAAAATTCTGTCTGTGTGCGATTCTTAATTTGTTCTTGTGTGATTTTGAAAGGAGTCTTCGTCAAGAAGTTGTAAGTTTCATTACCAGTGGAGTAATGAATTTTGGATAGGGATCCATAATAATTATTCAGCTGTTTTTCATGTGAAGAATTTCTTTAGTTTGATTGGTTGAGATGGGTAACTGCAGCCATTGCTGGATTCTAGGTTGGAGAAATAAAGGAGCGCATCGATAAGATCGACGATGCTAACAAAGACCGTGAGCATCACCGCATTGGAGGGCGATCCCCGCTATAGCTCCTACGTACAGCGCCGAGATAAAATTTGTCCCCGTGGGTGACACCAGCTGTGAGGCAGTCTGGACCGCAACGTACGAGCCTGTCGGAGACATGGGGCCCCCCTGAGCACATCAAGCAGCTGATCGTTCACATATTCAAAACTCTTGAGCGAGCCGTTTTGTCATGCAAGACGCTGTCACACACTGAGGTTGATCTGGCTGCGTCACCGGATGCAATATGGGATGTGTACAAGCACGTTGACGAATTGCTACCGAAATATTTTCCAGAATTCTTGCTTTCATCCACGTTTCTGAAGGGACATGGTGAAGTTGGGAGCATCCGTGTCGTCAAAATCGGCCCAGGTACGAAATTTTCCCTTGCAGGCTTCTCACAAGTAGCCTTCTTGCACATGACTAATTATTCAAGAAACACAGTCTGGTTGTCATCCAATATAAATCTCGTCATATATAACTGCCGGTGATCAACAAGTCAGAAAACAAAAAATTAATTCCTACTGCTCTGCTCCTCGTAGTGATCTGATGAATCTGAGTTGTCGATGATGTGCAGTGCTTCCTCACGTCGAGGAAGCGAGGGAGCGCATAGATTTCATAGACAGACGCAAATAAGACATTGGGGTACACGGTGCTGGAAGGCAATCCCGGGTGCCACGAACTTCAAGTTCGCCTTGAAGTTCGTCCCTGGAGCAACTGCCGGTACCACTGACGTAACATGGCCCGGCACTTACATCCCGATGGCGCACATGGGACCGCCGGAGCACGTGAAGCAGATCTCTATCTATCAAGGTGATCAGAGCCTTAGCCAAGGCTGCTAAGGACAATCAATTGGCTCAGAACGGTCTGCTTCGACCCTGATTTGGCCCTTCTTTCAGCCCTCAACCTCCCTTTGAACCTCTAAGCCCTGTTATTCGCAAAGTAATGAAAATTTGGGAATAAAATATTGAAACTCAGGAAAGCACTGTTATTCACAAAGTAATGAAATTTTTTCTTAAATATGGGTATAAAATATTGAAACTCAGGAAAGCACTGTTATTCGCAAAGTAATGAAATTTTCTTAAATCTGGGAATAAAATATTGAAACTCAAGATCAAATAAATGCACGAGGTTCAAAAATATTTACAATCCAGTGCACCCAGCAACAGCAGTGAATGAATGGCACTGATTGGTTGAAGGCGATCAAGGAAAAAAAAAAAGACAGTATGAAACTCAAGACTAGGAGCAAATTTGCTACTAATCTGAGTTTGAGTTCCAGTTGAGCTCCGATTAAGCCCAGTGTACTTTTTTCACATTTTTTTTAATAATCTCATGGCCTTTAGAATGTCCAAAGAGGGGGTTCTGGTGCTGTGTTTTTCCTTACTTTATTGATAACTTTATTATATGGAAATAAAATAGGTCATTTGGGTCTTTTTGAAATCTCCATGGTTTGGAATTTGCTGCTCTTTTAAACGTACTAGGGTTGGGAGGAAATGCAGGAGAGGCCAGACTTTGTGTAGTGTAAGCACCAACAATGAGCTGTTATGGGAATGAGGAACCAGTCAATGGCAGGAGTCAAGCGCAGCGTTTGAATTCCCAGAAGTGCACCCTTAAGGTAAATAGGCCAGTGAGCAAACACTTAAGAACTCAAAAATGATTGAATCCTTACACCTTTTTCCTCTACTTCTCAAGCTCAAAGAACATTTGTAGCCCTCCACCTAACGCTTTCAATGTCACAAAAATTGCTCAGTTCCATAAAGAACTACCGAAGTTATGAGGTGTTTGATGATGGGTGAATAAAAACAGATTAGGATTTCAAGCTTAAAACTTTTGGTCATTGCATCTTCGCTTCTCGAACACAAAGAAGTTTTGTAAAGCCCTAGTTGGTGCACCCATCAAGTTTTAAATCACTCAAAACGAACTAAAAATGAAAAGAATATGAGGCTGAAACTAAAGTGGGGTATAGAGCTATTTTTTCAAAAAATTTGAAGCAAACTATCACTCATCCTCTTCCTTTGTTTGCTGCGTTGCTCATTTACTTCTGAGACACAAAGAAAATTTGTAACCCTACAGTTTGCACATCCAATGACACAAAAATCGCTCAATTTGATTAAGCAATGAGTAAAATATTGAAAAATGTTCCGTGATAACTACATGTTCGATGATGGGCGATTCTACCTTAGTCCTTACCCACTGTACAAATTTGGTACAATTTCAACCTGTTGTGATTTTGGTTGAGGAAAGGAGGTAGAGTGACACCTCTATTGCAATACAAATTTTGTTGAGGGTAAGGTGCCTCCACATACACAAATAATGTTGCCAGCTCTTTATAACCATACTAGAATAACATGTGGTCATTTGTCAATATTTAGGACTGTTTTATTTGTATTAATTTTATTTTATTTTTTCAAAAGCGGCAATTTTTTCACTTGGAAACACATTTTCTTCCAAGTTTTCCTTCAAACAAAATTTACGAAATAATGAAAATTCATCATGACAAAATCATTTGTGAGGCATTCCTGAAATGCAGGCTTGCTATGTGGCAAATGCACTAGAATGAATTTTCAAAATGTTCCGCTATGAGGAGTAAATGCTGAGGACAAGCATTCCCAAAATAAAGGACTTAGGATTATACCGTAATTGAATTTTGCCTCTCATCCATGGTATTAAAACTAGGCTACCAACATAGTGATATTAGTATCATGTTTATGAATACCTGAACAATAAGATGGCCAATACTAATGTTAGTCATTATGGATTCAATATCAAAGAATCTAACAAGGTAGAGGGTGCTTCATAAAGGCCTAGAAGATTAAAGTTAGGACCATTTTAAAATCAAAAGGTTTGAAAAAAATAGTGGTAATCTCAATGAATCCAACTCAATGGCCCACAATGGGGTGATAGTGACACAAGTGTAGTTTGCTAACATGAGATTGAAAGCTAATAAAATGCTTGTTTTGGTAGTAAAAAATGATCTCCTTTACACAATAGGGTCTTTAAAGGATCCCAATGTTAGATGGTGTACATTGGCTATCATGTTTGAAACACAAGCCATTACAAGCAGACTAAACTTGTACACCAAATTCTATGATATGGAGATGCAAGAGGGAAAATTGTGCGAGAAGTCTTGATTGATGATAGACTAGTCCATGCAATGTTGAATATGATGCCTCCTAGATAAAAGCATTGGATTCTATCACTCGTGGTTGGTGGCAATTTGCCATCATTTGACACACTTGTTGGCAAGCTAATGTATGAAAAGAAATATAGGAGCAATTGAGCAATCTGCCTTGATGAAAAAGCACTTTTGGTTCATGGAATGAAGTAGAGTATTAACTCCAAATCAGAACATGAAAAACAAGAAAATTGTTAATTAAAGAACAAAAGATTGTAGTTTGATTTTTGTTTTGTTTCGCGAAAATGAAAATCATTTTACATGAAACTACCAATGCAAAAAGATGAAACCAAAAGGAAAAGATAGCTCTCATTTTAAGAATAAATTTGTGAATAATGTAAACGACAATAGCAGAGAGGCCAATACTAACATTAAGGGATTTAAATAAGAATCAACTACATAGGTATTTGAGATGTTTCAATTTCGATGAAAAATAACGTTGATAAATCTAATTAGTACTTTAATTCAAGTGCTACTCACCATGTCATGGGTAATAAGAGAAAAATAAGTGCATTCATTGAAATAGGTTGCAAAGCCAAAGTGTAAATTCCAAGTGGAAAGGATAGTGTTGTAAACAGTAAGAATCGTACATCACTACATATGTAGCATGAAGAAATAAAAACAACCATTACTACAAAAGTGGGGTGTAATTTACTAGCTTAAATCACTATGGCACCTTACAAGTGAAATAATTTCATTGCATTTTACTAATACACCGTGATGAAAGTTATTTCACTATAATATCACTATGTAAACATCATGTTTCATTACTAGTTAACATAATTCACTATTATAATTTATTGTAGTAAATAGGTATATTTATATATATATTTAATATTATATACATCCTACTTTATGTTATTATACATTATTTTATCCTAACTATAATAACTTAAAATATAAAATAATAACCTATGAAAAATAATTTAAAATATCTTACAATATAATAACTACCAATAGCCTATGATATTATAACATATAATATCCAACAATAATTTATAATACAATAATCATCAATAGTCGTAATATAACATATAATAACCAACAATAACTTATAATATAATAACCATTAATAACCATTAATAAAATAACCACTAATAGCCATCAATAGCCAATAATAAAATAACTATTAATATAATAACATTAATAACCACTAATATCCACCAATAGCCATTAATATAATAACAATAATAACCACCAATATCCACCAATAAAATATCCATCAATAGCCATTAATAACCATTAATATCCACCAATATAATCTTCGTCAATAACCACTTATAAAATAGCCACTAATAACCACTAACATCCACTAACAAAATATCCACCAATAGTCATTAATATAATAGCCACTAATATAATAACAATCAATAATCACCAATAGCCATTAATAAGCACCAATATCCACCAATAGAATATCCATCAACAACCATTAATAAAATAATCACTAATAGGCATTAATAAAATAACCACCAATATTCATTAATAGAATAGCCACCAATAGCCATTAATAGAATAGCCACCAGTAGCCATTAATAAAATAGTCACCAATAGCCATTAATAGAATAATCACCAATAGCCATTAATAGAATAGTCACCAATAGCCATTAATAGAATAACAACCAATAGTCATTAATAGAATAACAACCAATAGTCATTAATAGAATAATAACCAATAATCACCAATAAAATAGTTACTAATAACCATTAATAAAATAATCACCAATATAGTAACCACCATTAACCATTAATATAATAGCCACTAATAACCACTAATATAATAACCATTAATAAACATCAATATCCACCAATAGAATATCCATTAATAGCCATTAATAGAATAACCACTAGTATCCATTAATAGAATAGGCACCAATATGCATTAATAAAATAGCCACCAATAGCCATTAATGGAATAACCATTAATAGCCATTAATAGAATAATCACTAATAGTCATTAATAGAATAGCCACCAATAGCCTCCAATAGAATAACCACCAATAGCCATTAATAGAATAGCCACTAATATCCATTAATAGAATAGGCACCAATATGCATTAATAAAATAGCCACCAATAGCCATTAATAGAATAACCATTAATAGCCATTAATAGAATAATCACTAATAGTCATTAATAGAATAGCCACCAATAACCACCAATAGCCATTAATAGCCATCAATAGCCGCCAATAAAATAGCTACTAATGGTCATTAATAGAATAACCATTAATAACCATTAATAAAATAACCATTAATGGGCATTGATAGCCACCAATAAAATAACGATTATTAGCTACCAATAAAATAGGTACCAATAGCCATGAATAACCACCAATAACCCCAATAAAATAGCAACCAATAACCATATATTAGAATTGCTTAGGATTGCCAAAAATTATTTAGGGTGAAATAATTTATAATAGACAAAAATAATTTAAGGTGAAATAATTTATAATAACCTAAAATTGTCAATAATAACATAAGGTGAAATAGATTTCAATAACCAAAAGTAACCAATAATAGCTTCAAATAATTGAAAAAAGCCTAAAATGAAATAACTTAGAATAACCGAAAGTAATTTATAATAGCTACAAGTAGCTTAAACTGAAATAATTTATAATAACCAAAAATAACATTAAATAGCCAAAAAAATGTACAGTAGCCAAAAATAGCCTGAAGTGAAATAAATTAAAGTAGCCGAAAATAATTTAGAATAACCAAAAATAGTTTAAGGTGAAATATCCAAAAATAACCAAAAGTAATTGAGAATAGCCATAAATAACCATAAATAGCCATAAATAATGTAAGGTGAAATAATTTAAATTAATGAAAAATAGTCATATAATAATTGAAAATAATTTAGCATAGCTAGTATTATTATATTAACAATAATCTTATTCATTCATTAAACATTATGTTTTTCAAAAGAATGGACATTGAAATGTTATTAATTAATGATATTCAACTCTTTTTTTTTGTTCAAATGATTTTAAACTTTCAAAAGGAAATAAATGTAATTATGTACATTATTGAATTTTTAAAAGAAATAAATTTGAATCATTTCATTTGAACAAAATCTCAATAAGATATGAATTTAATAAATTTATGTTTTTATAATGTTTAAAATGAAGTATTTCATAAATATAATGTAATGTAATATATTATCATAACAACTGGGGTGGCTTGATGGTAAAAGTGTTTGCTTCCATTCCAAAGGTCAAATGATCAAACTTCATGAATGATGTTATGTGGTCAACAATGGTATGTTGACCGAATATTCTCCTATTTAATTCCTAAAATAGGTGCCTAGATTGATTATGTGGCCTACCTACATAGGTTAGGTTTTTAACTTAGCTTAAGTAGTGACACGTGTTAATAAATCATAGGCTAAAAATCATGAAATTATCAATAATATTATATATTAAATAATTAAATTTTTATTGATTTCCATGCTGGCTAGTTAATTAATTACAAGTGAATGGCTTGGTAAATTTTTATTTCACTTGAAAATAACCTTGTTTCAGTAGGTAGTAGTGAAACAATTCATTGTCCATAGCAACTGGTCCCCATTCACTAAGGGGTTAAATAATTTCACTAGGTAAAATTGTCCAAATTCACTCAAAATCTGATGAAACCCAGAATGAACTAGGACACATTTTGTAATAGTGAACTATCATATATCTGCGAAGTCTAATTAAAACTTATTATTAATTGGAAATTTTTCAAATGAAAGTTATTTCTTAGTAGTTGAAAAAAAAATTGTTGGATTATAAAAAAATTCCAAGGAAGATGATAGGCATTGCAACTTTGGGGAGAAGGGGAGTATTTTTTACAACCTAAACATGCAAAGTGAAAACAATTCTATAAAATCAACATGTGTTCATGTTGTAGAGAAACAAGAGGATTCATGCTTGTGGCATCAAAACATGCAAAGGGAAAATAATTCTATAAAATTAACATGTGTTTTGTTGTAGAAAAACAAGATGATTCATGCTTGTGGCATAAAAAATTTGGCCATTTGAACTATCCTACTCTATATGAATATACTTCAAATGGACGAATAATAGGACTTCCAAAGTTAACTAAACATTTGAAAATTTGTAGTGACTACTTGATTACAAAAAGGTTGAAAGGACCTTCCCAAGCAAAGTTAGAATCAAAGAAGAAATGTTTTAAAGTTCATTCATTTAGATGTTTGTGGTCTACTAAAAGTAAAATTTCTTTACCATCATTAGTATTTTCTAAATTTTATTAACCTAGGTCCATTTTATTAATTCAAAATTTGAAACATTCAACAAATTTAAGAAGTTTTAAGAGGAGGTCAAAAATGAAATCAAAACAAAAAAATAGAATATTTTGGACCAATCGTGGAGGAGAATTGTTTTAAAAGGAATTTAACCTTTATAGTAAGAAAAATGGAATTAGACATCAATTCACACATGTTAGGTCACCAATTCATAATGCTGTTATTAAGCAAAAAAATCATTAAATTCTAGAAAATGTTGAAGCATGTGTTTAAATAATGACATTCCAAATAGTTATTTATGGCACAAAGTTATGATTTTTATTGGGTGAAAATTTGCCAAAAGGTGATAAAAATTTAGCCCTTGCAATAAGGTCGTTTTAAATTGGGAATTTTTTTTGGAGGAAATCGTTAGATCTTCTAAATGCTAAGTGGTTGGATCACGACCCTTTAGACAAGAGAAACCTTAAAGTCACCATCTTCACTACTGGTCTTGGTTTCCATTCGCTAGTACTATTCCCAACACTTAGAACTTCTTGCCACCAAAGTTCCTATGTTTGAAACATAGTCACCTACAACATGTAATCTACATCCAACGCCATGTTGTTAGTAATATGTGATTTGATGGCACCTTGAAATTGATAGCTACTTTGGGTTCATCATAAAATTTTAGAAAATGTTACAATTTGCATAGTGGAGAAATTTTTATTTGTAGAATCAAATTTTGTTTTATGTTTGCTTGGCTATTAAATTGATTATGAAAGCTTATGGTTGATTTGGGGAGATTTGGTGTAATTATGTAATGTAGTAGGGTTTAGGTTGTATGAACATGTAATTCAATGTAGAACAAATACATTGTGCAACTTGTAAGTTGTAAGCATTCTCCGCTATAGAACAACATGGAGTAATGAGGTTTGGGAATCCTAAGACGGGGCCGTGTCTTCAAGTTGTGAAATGTTTATTTCAACATTGTGTAAGTAGGGCTTGTAAGAAGCAAAGGTCATTTTTTGCTTGAAGTAAGAGTTTTTCAAAATTTGAATTTAGGGTTCAAACTTCATCTACTACCAAATCATGGACAAATTTGTGAGCATTTTGGCAAAAGCTTCTTATGTTCCAGGAATTTTTTCTTTGTTGTTTTGCATCTAATATCAAGCCATGGAGTTGAATTGTGAACACTCTTGCAAAAGCTTGTTGCGCTCTAGGAATTTTTTTAATGCAGTTTTGCATCTATTGCCAAGCCATGGAACATATTTGTGAACATTCTCGTAGAACTTTCTTGTGTTTCAAGAAATTTTTTCTCTATAGTTTTGCATTTGTTACCAAGCCATGGACAAATTTGTGAGCATTCTTGTTGAAGTTTACTGTGCTATAATTTTGTCCCCAAGCTTTCCTAAAATCATTATTTAGGAATTTTTGTTGTATAGTTTTGTAGAAACATGTGTTTCATTTTTGTCTCCAAGTTCTTTTGAAATCATCATTCATGCAAGGGGAGATAAATGGAACCCATGTGAACATATCCAAACCAAAAATATCATTTGTTAAATAATATAATTATTTTAAAACAAATAGGCATTCAATCATGGCCCAAGTAGTTGTGAATAGTAAGAAAAAAATCATGGTTGTTTACATTGGACTCCCTGGATTTGTTAACGATAGTTGTGTTTTGTAAAAATTTAGTTTACATAGGCAAGCATAATATGGATCATTTTTCACCTTTCAAAATGGTTCACAAAATGGGGTTTTCTTGGATATCCTTTGTTTAATCGATTGATGGTCCCATATAGACACAACATTGAATAATTTATTTTGGAAAAAAATTACAATGGACGACATAAAAATAACAGATCTATTGTTGAAAATTCATTTGGTATATTAAAAAACATTTTCCAAAAAGTTATTCACAAAACATAACTTCATGTGGCATCCTTGCCTAACATGTTTTTATGTTGTTGGTATCTTGCATAATCTAGTATTTGGTCAAAGAGAATTTGATTTTGTCAATTTGATGCATTAACTAGAACTATAACCCACATATGAGATTCAAAATGAACACAATGTAAGGATGAATACACATCCATAACCGGATCAGCAAAAAGTGTGTGAAGTTGGAATTGAGGGAAGGGAGCAGTTTGGTGTTGAACAATGAAAGATCTTTGAAACATATTTTGGCACCATACAAAATTAGTTTCAAGATCTATGCTCTATAACATACAATTTTGATATTGGAAATTTCATTGTATGGTCTAAAGATGTAAATCTTTAAAGTTAAATAAGATGATATCATATGATTCCCAAAATCCTTGTAAGTTACAATATCATTTGGGTTGACATGTTTAGCACCATTATACCTTTGAGTCACATTCCAATTGAACACCATTCCCATGACATTAATTAGTCCCACAATGGCCTTCACCATGTCCTTGTTGATTTTGTTAATTTTTTTTTGTCTCGGACCTTAAAATATTCTAATTGTTTAAAAATAATTTCTTCCTAGCTCTTGTTCCTTTGTTGCTCAATATTAAAATTAATAGTTTGAATCTAGTTTATGGCTATGCAACCAATTTTTTTGACCTTTTTTCTATAGTTTCAATAAGATTTTTCTAATTACCATTGATTTTTCATCGAAAATACATCACAAATTTAACATCTCATGATTTAGTAATGGAAATTGTGCAAAAAAATTTCATTCATAATTTTTACATTTCACACACTAATATCATGCATTGAAAACACATTTGACACACAAATTTATAAAAACATGAAAAATTCATGTGATATTCATTCATTCATAGGTTTGTATTTCATTCGATAACACATTTATCTATGTGTCAAATGTATTTTCAACGCATGATATTCATGTGTAAAATGTTCAAATGTATGAACGAACGAACTTCACATGATTTTCATTATTAATTTGTTGCATGCTAAAATTATGTTGTATGTATTCATCATTAGTTTAAAATTTTGAAATGATATTTTAATTAGTTCGTGTTAACTTTGGTTGGTGCGACCCTAGAACATGAAATGTTGTAGTTGGAGGCATTGGAATTTCAATGTTAGGCATTAGAAGATTTGCAACATTAGGCATTTAAAGCATCCCATTGTTTGGCATTGGAGGATTTGTAAAGTTAGGCACTTAAAGCATCCCCATTCCTCAACCCTTGATGATGTGAATTCAATGTAAGCACCTAAACATTTGAACCAACAAGAGGGCTTACATTTTGAAACATCAATTATCATGGCCTAGGATATTTTGGGATACTTTGGGCAATGTCATGGCCTAGGATATTTTGGGATACTTTTGGCAATATCATGGCTTAGGATATTTTGGGATACTTGGGATACTTTTGGCAATGTCATGTCCTAGGATATTTTGGGATACTTTTGGCAATATCATGACCTAGGATATTTTGGGACTAGTATGGTTTAGGGTTATAAAAGGATTGGGGAACAACCCTTCAGCAGATCAACACCAGTTGATGGATCAATAAAGCTTGTCTTGTCTTGTAATTCTCCACTTGTTTGTAGTCGGTCCATAATAATTTGATCTGCTCCTTCTTCTTGTTTGTTTGTTTTGTTGTTTCAGTAAGTAGCTAGAGGTATCTTGGGGTGAATCTTGGAAAGGTTGTATAAGACTATAGGACGCTTCTACTCTCAAAGTTTCAAAAGAAAAGGATATGTTTTGTGAGAGTTAAGAGCTTTTGAAAACTCTGTGTCAGATCTGGTTTTTTGGTCATATCTCCTTTGCTTAAGCTTTTTTGGGTCTGTAACTTTCTGATTTTATACATCATATAGGAATATATGTGTGAGAGAAATTTCATGTCATTTGGACTTGTATTGTGAGAGTTAAGAGCTTTTGAAAACTCTGTGTCAGATCTGGTTTTTTGGTCATATCTCC
>Ga0116231_10000179_pt1 | contig 89054 bp, 83 predicted proteins | sample S1TSphgellanicum_2_FD_89695 | JGI IMG/M metagenome (GOLD analysis project Ga0116231, IMG submission 89695) | Host-associated microbial communities from peat moss isolated from Minnesota, USA - S1T2_Fd - Sphagnum magellanicum MG | ecosystem: Host-associated > Plants > Peat moss > Unclassified...
CCTGGTTATTCATCTTACTTGGGCTGGATGTCTTCCTTACTTCTCCTCCACTCTATAATATAGTCCCTGTCTCCTTTTTGTCCATTCTCAATTAATGTTTCTTATTGCAGTGACTAGTTACGATATGATTAGTGTAGGCAGGAATTGTGGAATTTTCTTTTTTACGTTATCTTCAAGATAAGTTGATGGATAAATTATGTATACTATAATCACACCTGAAAAAGTTTTATTACCACCAGGTGCGATATTAAAACTTCTGGGAGATTGGCAAGATTATCAAGTATTGAGTCAGCAACTCGGCGATCGCCATTTCCCTCGGCTAAAATATCGACCAGGAGAAATTTTGCTCATGGCTCCCCTACCAGAACATGGGAGAGATGCTAGTTTGCTCGCGGATATTGCTAAGGTTTTACTAGACCATTTAGAGCAAAGATATGATTCATTTACGCCAATCACCATGAGCTTACCTTTAATAAGTGCTATTGAGCCAGACTATTGCTTTTATATTGAAAATTGGCAGTCAGTAGTAGGGAAGAGTCGCATCGACTGGGAGAATGATCCGCCACCAGATTTAGTGATTGAGGTAGATGTTACTAGTTATAGTAATATTAATGACTATCTACCTTATAAAGTTCCAGAGGTTTGGCTACTCAAGCATAAACAGCTATTAGTTTATAAATTGCAGGGTGAAAGTTACACAATTACAGAGAGCAGTTATTTTTCTGGTGTTGGAGAAATTGTACAGCAATGTTTCCAAATTGCTAATGTGCAAACAACCAGCGAGGCGATTAGGTGGTTAAGGAGTTTTTTGCGTTAATAAACAAGCGATTTAGCTATTTCCCAATACAGAATCTACTAAATATCCGGTCTAAAATCGATTCTGTGACTTCTTCGCCTGTAATTTCTCCTAGCGCATAAATCGCGTCTCGTAAATCAATTGTCCAAAAATCTAGGGGTAATTGTTGTTCAATAGTTAAATTCACTTGTTCTAGAGAGATTTTAGCTTTTGTGAGTGCAGATGCTTGTCTTTGGTTAATGGCAAAATCCATATTAGCAACTGAGATTTTTCCTGTTTGTGCTATTTCTAAGATGGTTTTTTCTAAAGTGTCGATTCCACGATTTTTTGCCGCAGCTGTAAAAATTGGAGATAGCAAGCTGGGGATTTTGGAGAGAATAATTTCTGTTTCAGCTATATCGATCAAATCAATTTTATTAACCACCAAAATTACTGGACGATGTTGCACTTGTGCATAAATTTCTGCATCATCTGCGCTCCAGCCAATAGTGGCGTCAATAGTCAATAAAATCAAATCTGCAGCATTAGCTACTTGGCGCGATCGCTCCACACCAATTTTTTCCACTTGGTCATTTGTTTCCCGAATTCCCGCCGTATCTAATACTTGAATTGGTATTCCTCCAACCGCGAGTTGAGATTCCACTACATCACGAGTAGTTCCCGGTAGGTCTGTGACAATAGCGCGATCGCAACGACTCCAAGCATTGAGCAAACTGGATTTACCCACATTGGGACGCCCGACGATCGCCACTTTTAAACCTGTGCGTAATAATTCACCTTGGTCTTTAGTCGCTAATATACGCGTAATTTCCTGGGTAATTTCCGCCAGTTTAGATATTATAGCTGGTTCATCTAAGGGGGGTAAATCTTCCGCAAAATCGATCCGCGCTTCAATTTCCGCCAAAATGTCCAAACAGTCAGCGCGTAACTGACGAATCGGTTGAGCTAATTTACCTTGTAATCCAGCCAAAGCGGTTTGCGCTGCTTGGGGTGATTTAGCTCCTACTAGGTCGGCTATACTTTCTGCTTGGGTTAAATCTAATCTTCCAGACAAAAATGCTCGCAGGGTAAATTCGCCAGGGGAGGCTAATCTGGCTCCGCTTTCTAAACATAATTGCAGGATTTCCTGGACTGCGATCATCCCTCCATGGGCGTGAAATTCTACCACATCTTCTCGCGTATAGGAGCGAGGTGCTTTCATAATTAGTAATAAGACTTCATCTACCAATTGCTTTGTTTGGGGATGACGAATATAGCCATAAAGGATGCGATGACTTTCCCAAAGTTGATTCCCTGGAGCATGAAACAACGTTTGGGCGATATTCAGAGCAAGGGAGCCAGAAACTCGGACGATTCCCACGCTACCTTGTTGGGGAACTATAGCAGTGGCGATCGCCGCGATCGTTCCAGTAGTAGCTAGAAGTTTGGACATACACCACAGAAGAGACGTTGAGGGAAATTTCAATCTTAACCGAGTCAGTAATTAATTTATTCTAATGAAATATCAAATATTATTCCTATAGATTGAGGTATAATGTTAAAAATATAACTCTAGCATTTCTAAGCACCAGTCTCAATATGAATGTTTAGGAAAAGGTATTGATTTTGCAAAGGAGGGTATTATTATTGAGGTACAGTTTTCTAATTATCCTTTTCTATTAAATAATACTGTGCGTTCGGAATTATTCTTCAAAGCTGGTACTATACTTATAAAAATCCCTACAAAAATCCTAATTATTATTACTAAAGCTAACATGCTTCCTGCTGCTAATAGCACTCTTTACTATGAACAAGCTGCTGAACAATTGCAAATCCTAATTCAACATCATATCTTCAACATCCCAATTAGACTTATTGGATTGTTTGAGCAGCAAGATACCGCTACAACAATTATATCTACTGTATACAGAGAAAAAAGATATTCTAGAACTGTTCACTCTAGGACCAGTTCCCGATGTCAACTTATATCTGGTAGATCATATACTAGTCCTTGCAAAATCAATCTTATACAATGAAAGCTGGATTAATTTTAGATTCTTATTTCCATTTGGACACTAATATTATTGTGATTTGATGTTTTTTTCCCAGTTCCATTTAATTTTGGATCTAGAGGGATATCTTCATTTCTCAAAATAGCAGCAAAAGCTTCCTCTTCATATAGTAATCGTTGTTGCATTTCCTGTAAATGATACTCTTCCGGGTATATTTTGGCTTTACTCCTTTCTGACGGTTTTTCTCCAACTTGGACATCAAATCTAAATTTTTCAATTGGCTGACCTGTACGCTCTACATAATCACGTAACGTTTTGAGGTTAGGAAAACAGCCATTTTCGTCAGGTTCTCCACTAATTCGCCGGAGAGCGACTTGATAATATTTTGGGTCTATCTCTGTTCCGATAAAATGCCGTCCATAGTCCCTGGCAACAACTGCTACGGTACCTGTTCCCATATACGGATCAAAAACTAAACCACCCTGGAAAGTAGTAGCTAATATAATTCTGGCTACTAAATCTTCTGGAAATTGACAAGGATGTATAGTTTGCTCCTCATGATTATGTTTTACATTACGAAAAAGCCAAATATCTCCTGGATTTTTTCCATCTGGATTACAAGAAAATTCTCCCTTGCGCTCACCTCGATAGTGCTTTTTATTTTGATATTTTTGGGGAACTCTAATAGTATCTAAATTAAATATATAACTATCTGTTTTAGTAAACCACAGAATTGTTTCGTGCCTACAAGAAAATTTCTTCTGAGCATGAAGACCGTGTTGTCTAGCCCAAATAATTCGATTTCTGGGAATTAAACCACAAGACTCTAAAATTGGGAAGAAGCGAATATCCAGAGGAATGATTGTACCTTTATCAGCAAAAGCACCCACTTGCCAAAATAACGAGCCAGTTTTTTTAAGAATTCTACTGCAATGTTGAAGTATAAACGCTTGCTCTTCTAAATAAATGTTTAGGGCTTGCTTTGCTTCGTATTCTTTACCTAGATTGTATGGAGGTGACGATACAATTAAATCTACACATTCATCTGGCAAATCACTGAGCAATGATTGACAATTTCCTAAAATAATTTGGTCTAATGGTAGCTTTTGTTGTTCAGGTTTCACCGCTATGTCTACACTTTACAATAAAATAATGGACTTACTAAATAAAATAACCTAAAATTAGGTTATTGGACTAGGATTTTGTTCATTTTGGCAGCGATCGCAATTTACAAGATTTTTCCATCCCGTAAGCTAAAAAATATCTGTGAATTATCTGTGAATTTAAAGAAAGATTAAGTTGGTTGATTCACCAGTTGAGGAGCGATCGCATCTGCTTTACCAAATCAGTAGCTTTGAATGGTTTAGTAATCATTCCAGTCACAGCTAGTTCCGAAAATTGCCGTTGTTCAGTAGTTTGCGCCTTAGCTGTGAGCAAAATAGTAGGTATGGATTGCAAGATGGGATCGGCTTGCATATATTCAAACGTAGTAAATCCGTCCATCTCTGGAATCATCAGATATAAAAGAATAGCATCAGGAAAATTATCCATAGCGATCGCGATTCCTTCCTTCCCTGAAAATGCAATTAATACTTCCCATCCAGCGATCATATTCAGCGAAATCTGCACAATCTTGCCAATTCCGGCATCATCATCAATGATTAAAACCCGTTTAGTCTTCATGACTAACCTCCTTAACTGGCGGCGGTCTTCCATACTATTTCTCCGGCTCCCCTAATTTTGCCGTATAAATCCGGTTTCGTCCTAGTACTTTAGCTTGGTAGAGTGCGATATCTGCGCCAAAACTGCCTAATGAACCAATCAAAGTATGTGCTTCTTGTTCAGCTTCAAACCGCTGTAATTGTGTCATTTCCCCCTGACGTAAAGCAGTGATAGCTTGTTCAATCATCAACAGGCGATCGCTATAGGAATGACGATATTTTTCCCAGACATCACCAAGTTCCTCCGCCACACTAGCAGAAGTAATAATATCTTCCTGGCTATCCTCAACTACAGCTTCTCGGTACTTGAGTCGATACCCTTGTTTATAAATAGTTTCCAAAAAATCTACAACACCCACCTGCTTCAGTTTTTGCCGCAAACCTTTGATATGTGTACGGACTGTGCCCTCACTGGGATATTGATCTGCTTTCCAGAGACGATCTAGTAGCCGACTAGAGCTAAAAACTTGTTCAGGATTCCTGAGAAATAACTCTAATAATTCATATTCTTTTGCAGCTAGATAAATTAGCTGTCCCCGATGGGTTACCTCACAACTATTTAGATTCAGACACAAATCACCCCAAGTCAATAGAGTTGTTTTTTGCACCTGGTTTCTGCGGATTAACGCCCGAATCATAGCTAACAACTCATCTATATTGACAGGTGTGACTAGGTAATCATCAGCCCCCGCATCCAAGGCGATAACTTTATTTACTATACCTGTCATTGTATTTGATGCGGTCATTAATATAATTGGTGTATCCCGATTAGGATGAACCCTAGAATAACTCTTACTCCGCAATCTTTTACAGAAGCTAATTCCATCCAGTTTTGGTAAATTGGCATTGAGGAGGATGAGATCATAAGTATAAACTTCTGCTAAGTCCCACCCTGCTTGTCCATCATGGGCTAAGTCGAGCTGATACCGTTGTTGATCCAACGTTATTTGCAGCATTCGAGCTATATTTACATCATGTTCTACGTAAAGAATTTTCACATGGTTTTAGGTTTGGTGATTCTAGCTCATTTCCGTTATATATTCAAAAAGATACCAATTTTCCTGAATATAAACCCAGCGAGGATTACTTGCTTGTCCATGATACCAATTAAAAGTAACTAAGCTGAAAATATCATCCGATAGGCTTGCATATTGTGATGGACTATGCTCAATCCAGATGACAAAATTCGGATTCAGTTCAATTCTCCTAATAGCTAGATTAAGGGTTTAAGCAGGAACTCTTTAAATATCTAGACCTATAACTTTTAACTCTGATGGGTGTTCAACAGTAAACTGATAATATATCTCTTGCTTTTCTTTATCTGGGATACTTAGCAGCCATTCGAGAACTCCCATTTCCCCCATTTGAATTGGTGGATTACTGCGGTTGAGTCGTACTTTTAGTTGCTCATTTCGACTAACTGGTAGTTGCTCATTCAATAGCAAATTTACATCTTCTTTGAGTAAATTGGTAATGATGAGTCGATAAGCATAAGTAATACGCTTTTGATTACTCATCAGTTTTTTATCTACATTCCGCTCAACCAAGTCTCGCTCAATTTTCAAACCCTCGTCAATTCCTAAGTTGATATTGAATTCCTGTCCGGGTGCGATGTTTTCTAGCCGCGTTGTCCCCACAAATACTTGGTCACGAAAAATGTTAGCTGTGCCTGGTAATAAAGTCGCGCCATTGACATTATTTATAATATTAACCTGTAAGTATGCGAAACTAACTAGGCGCGGTATGGCTACATGGGTAAACTTACAAGGATATTCATCTGCAAAAATTGTGGTTTTGTGTGGTGTGACATCACTGGGGATATTTCCACAACTCTCTAGTTTAAATGCGATCACACTTCCTATTCTAGACAACTGAGCGATCGCTACTTCCTCTGCGATCATATCCCTATCTAGTGTAGGTTGTAGTTCACCAAACTCAGTTGCAAATCCATCTATGAGTCGTTGGTTAGCTAACATTGGCATGGGTAACGCCATCGCTGGCTGGAAGTCTGTTCCTGGTTGTACAGCATTCTTAGTGGGTGTAACAAATGTATCAATATACCAGGGTTTGAGTTTGGGTGGGAGTGTACCATTACCTGGTTTAGCAGTAGAAAGAGTCAAATCAACTCCTAGCCAATCTTCCCCTGTCGTTTGGGTAATTTCCGCAAGATAAACAAGATGTATAATTTTGTTTTTAGTATCAACTCGTAGGTCATAAAGTGGCTGCCAACTAGCTTTATGTACCATATAGGATATTTCTAGTTCAAACTCCCCACATCCTGTGACTTCTACGCCTACCAGTAGGCGAAAACTTTCTTTCGGGTGGGGAGTTTGGAGCTTTTGTAAGTTACTACGGAGTGCTTGTAATTGCTTATCTAATTCTTGCTGTTGGTTTTTACAATCCCCAGAGGCGATCGCATATTCGCTATACTGACTACCCAGAAAGTTGAGAAGGTCCAAAGTTTCACTCAAGCTGAGATTTTTCCGCGCTAAACTTTGAGCAAAAGTTTCTTCTGTTTTATCCCGTAAACCAGTGATAAAACTGGACTGTAGAGCTAAAGCTTCTATTTGAGCTTGGAGGTGGCGCTTCTGGGATTCTATTTGGTGGATCTGTCTTACCAATTGCGCGACCCGTTCCGCTGTCGGCTCAGTTATATACAGGCGATCGCAGGTCACTTCCTGTAATCTCACACCCACATTACCTATACCTTGGACGCGCACAGATTTGGTTTCCATCGTCACTGGTAATGGTGCAATAACTAGCTCCCGCTCTCCACCCACCAAATAAACCTTACCCCTTCTGGTAACAAGGGCCTGATCGCTATAGACTGTAACTGCTGTAATCTGGCTTTGTATTATTTTTTGCCACTGTGGTGTCTCCAGGTTCGCCACTACCAGTATTCTCCCTTTTGAGTAATGTTTAATATTCCCCACTTCCCAGCTTAACCGCCCAGCCAACAAGTCTAAATACTTAGGCGCACATGCAGTATAATTAATATTCTACCCTGAAACTGGTTCAACTGGATGATGGTCTAAAGCCATCTCTTGTTCAATCATCTTCTTACCTGCTTCTAGCAAATATTGATAGTAGGTACGAGCCACAATGGATAACTGTTTCCCCGATGGATAAACTATGTACCAAGTGCGTTTAATCGGAAAATGCTGTACATCCAAAATACTGAATTCACTAGCATCTGTTAAGAGCGTGTGGCGTGATAATACCGAAATTCCTAAGCCTCCAGCAATTGCTTGTTTAATTGCTTCATTACTACCTAGTTCTAATTTTACCTTTACCTGTATTCCATATTCTTCCAGGAGACTCTGTACAGCACGCCTTGTACCTGAACCTGGTTCACGCATAATAAAAGGCTGTTCTTTTAAACGTTCTATGGGAATATTTTTTTGCTCTGCTAGAGGATGCTTCATTGGTGCGATGACTACCAAAGGATTTTCTAAAAATGGCTCGAAATTAATATCCATATGGTCTGGAACTTGACTCATAATATACAAGTCATCCAAGTTAGCGTTCATCCGTTCCAAAATTCCTTCATGATTTGTAACCTGGAGCGAAATATCAATTCCTGGATAGAGTTGGCAAAATGGACCTAATAAGCGGGGGATAATGTATTTCGCCGTGGTAATTACTGCTAGGTGTAGTTGTCCTTGTTTAAGACCTTTTAAATCTGCCACTTTCATTTCAAATTGAGCTATATTTTCAAATATCTGCCGACAAGTAACAAATAATTCCCGTCCAGCTTCCGTCAAAAATAAGCGTTTTCCTACTTGTTCAAATAAGGGTAACCCTACAGATTTGGTTAGCTGTTTGATTTGCATTGATACCGTAGGCTGAGTCAGGAATAATTCTTCAGCAGCACGGGTAAAGCTCCCATGTCTTGCCGCAGCCTCAAATACTTTCATCTGGTGCAACGTGGCTTGATTCAAACTAAATTCTCCTAATAATGGCAAATCACCAGATAATTTCTAGTATGTCTTAATACCAGTTAATCATGTAATCTTACCCATAAAAACTTATGATTTTTTCTGATTTTTCATTTTAGACTAAAATTTACATTTACCTATGGGAGAATAACCTGCGACAGAATTTTACTCTTCTTTGACTTTCATCGGCAATGTAGCTAAGTCTGGTAATTCCACCATTTCTACTTCTATAACTTGATCTTTGATGTTCAAGGGAATTTTTAGCGGTTGACGTTCTTCTAGCCAACAATTAGCAATAGGTAGAGTTAGCTCCAGTTCTTCCAAAGGTCGAGGAATAACCATGACTGCGTTCAACTCGCCAATGCGTTCTGCTTCAAACATCCCTGCTTCTACAGCCATAGCTACATTAGCGACAGTTCCCCGAATAATAGCTGTACACAATCCCCCACCAATTTTTTCATAAGCTGCTAATTGCACATCAGCCGATTTTAACATGGCATCACAAGCTCCTACCATGGCTGGAAAACCCCTTGTTTCCACCAAGCCCACCGCCAAATTACTTAAACGACTATAATTACCATCTTGAATAATTTTAGTTAACCGATTTGCTATGGGTAATATCACTTCTAAATTAGGGAAGGGTCGAGCAATTACTAAGCTAGATACTAATTGTCCAAATTGTTCAGCAGTTTGCACGCCAGACTCCACAGCCAGACGTACATCCGCGATACCACCACGAACTATCGCTGTACAGTAACCGCTACCAATTTTTTCATAACCGATCAGGTGAACTCCGGCTGATTTAAGCATCATATCTGCTGTTCCCACTATGGCTGGAAAACTGCGAGTAGAGACTAAACCGAGAGCTGTATCTTGAAAATTTTCGTGATAATGCTCTGTGGGAAAAGTTTTTATAGACTGTTGATTGTATTCTTCCATATCGCTATACCAGGATACTTACCAAAACTCACAACTCATAACTAACATTTATTCAGGCTGATGGTCAGAGTTTGGACCGCTCAAGGATTGTCTGTGAGGAAATAATGTAATCAATAGCCTCTGTATACTCCCTTGTCCATAAATTTGAGCACCAAAACTATGAGGAGTATCTTGCTCCAGTTGAGTTGTTTCTGTAGGAGTTGTAGATAAATCAGCATCAGGAGGTGGAACTGGGTGAGGAGGATCAAGAGGATCAGGATGTTGTTGTTGTAACTCCACAAAAGCTGCAATTGCCACTTTGTTATTTTCTGTGACTTCTGGGGGGTGGTCTATGGATGGAAGTATTTGCGGGGTTTCCCCAACCTGGCGGCTAGTATCTCCGAAAATTGACCCCGAAGGAATTACTTGTTCTGGTGCAACTGAACAATTAAAAATTGTTGTTGCAGCACCAATACAAGAATTAGCGCCAATTTTCCCGGAACCAATCATCAAAAAGCCAGCTCCTAAATTCGCTCCTGCTTCTATTTCTATGATTCCTTCGCTCACTTGGAGTATTGAACCCATCCCCACACATACCCCAGAACCAATAATAATCTTGCTATTGGCAGCTGCTTGAAGTATCACGCCTGGTGCGATTACCGCACTAGGAGCAATACTCACATCACCATTAATACAAGGGTCAAAACTGTTGTCAAGGCGCAACAGAGGAAAGGAGGACATGTTTTTTTACCAATACCTCTCCTACGGTCGTTGGATAATTGTTTCCCATACCCGACGTTTTGATTTGGTGTCAATCCCAATCAAACGGACATATTCTCCCTGATATTCAGCTAAATGACCTGCCACAATAGCGATCGCTTCGCTATCACTACTCGCCTGAATTTGACCAACGCTCTCCCAAGTCCCGGTGCGGAATCGCCGCTGGTTTACATGCTCAAGGCTAATCTTGTAGCCATTAGCCAAGATTTGTCTCACTTGGTCTACTACTTCCGCACTCAGGGCGCTGCTGCTAGTCGTCACACTGCTGGCATTAGGCGCGACTGCTGCTAATTTTTGTGGAGTCAAAGTACTTACTTGCCCATTTGGTCTTTGAATGATATTCTCTAAAACCCGACGCTTGGCTTTAGTATCAATCCCAATTAAACGTACATAATCACCTTTATGGCTTTCTATACATTCTTCTAAAGCAGAAATTACTTCATGGGGAGAAGTTGTTTCTATAGGCTGACAACTACTCCAAGTTCCTGTACGGAAGCGACGTTCATCTACATGTTCTGTGCCAATTTTGTAACCACTTGCCAAAAGTTGGCGGATTTGTGCCACCGTTTCGGCATTTAGTTTGCCATTAGTTAGATTACTACCATGACCATTGCCATTGTATCTACCATGAGAATGAGTTGCAGCAGGTGCTTTAAAAGTAGTTGCAGGAGCAACTACGCCACCAGGACGCCCAATTATGGTTTCTAATACTCTCCTTCTCCCAGAGTCAATACCGAATAGGCGCACATATTCACCACTGTGCTCTGCTAAACAACCCTCTATTGCAGCGATCGCCTCATGTAATGACTTAGTTTCAATTGGCTGACAGCTTTGCCAAGAACCAGTACGAAAACGCCGCTCATCTACATGTTCTGTACCAATCTTGTATCCCTGTTCCACCAGATAACGTAGATGTTCTACAGTTTCTGCACCCAAGCTATGGCTTGCCACTTGATTACTCCTTTCCAATTCTTCAACAATAATGCTTGTATATGATTTAGCTATTTCATCCCGAATAGGGGTAATACATTTTTCATCTGCAGCACAGCGATAGCCAGCCCGCAAAGCCTGATTAATCCCCACCACATGGTGAGCAAATTGTTCATCTTGAGCCTGTACATCTGATAATCTATCAGCCTGCTGTTGGGTTGTAATTATTGCTCCTGATGGTACATATTTACCGGGTGGAATTTCCACATCTTGAATCAAAGCGTGCATCATCACGATACATCCTGCTCCCACCCTAGAATTAAATACTGTAGAGCGAAAACCAATAAAACAACCGGAACCTACATAAGCCGGTCCATGAATCAATGCCATATGGGTAATGGAGGCATTATTACCAACCCATACCGAGTATTTTTCTTGGTCATCACCAACTACTCGACCTTGCTCTAGACCATGAATGACTACACCATCTTGAATATTGGTGTTTTCACCAATATGAAATGGGGTACCTTCATCGGCTCTAATCGAGGTCCCTGGAGCAATAATCACATTTGCCTCAATCCTCACATCGCCAATGATGTTAGAAGAAGGATAGACAAATGAAGTGGGATGAATTTGTGGCTCCGCTAAACTCCTTGACCATGGGGTTGGGGGTGCCGCTGTGCTGCGGGCTACCATTGGAAGACTCCTCCTGAAATAAGCTTGTCATCAATGGTTCATGGATAATCCCATGATCCATGACTATCTATATTGGTCTTTTTTGCTGTAAATAAGGCGATCTTCAACGTGAATAGTATCAATTATCGCCACAACTGCTGCATCTAATGGACGTTGTTCATTGCCTAGTATTTGACGAGCAGCACTGCCTTTGCTGACAAGTACCCACTCATCCACTCCTGCTCCCACACTATCCGCAGCTACTTCGTATTCTGGCAAGAGGTTGCCATCTTCATCTACGAATTGCAACATCAGCAGTTTTACACCCCTAAGGCTAGGGTCTTTTTGTGTACTCACTACTGTGCCGCGAACTTTAGCGACTCGCATTCTCTCTTTTTCGTATTAGAGCAATTATGGTCTTCTGTTAAAAGGACGAATTGCATTCACATTTTCCCTGAACTGTTCCACATCTTCGGTATACCGAATTGGTAGCACATATTCTAAGTTTTCATGAGGGCGAGCAATAATATGGGTTGAAAGCACTTGCCCACCATTAACTCGCTTAACAGACTCAACTCCGGCAGCTACAGAAGCTTGTACCTCTGAAACGTCACCCCGGACAATTACTGTAACGCGACCACTCCCAATTTTCTCGTAACCAACTAAGGTGACACGAGCAGCCTTAACCATCGCATCAGCAGCTTCTACTACTGCGGGAAACCCTAGCGTTTCTACCATTCCTACGGCAATTGACATTATTTTAATCCTTAAATCAAGAAATCAAGTTTTTAGAATCAGGTAATCTTTGAGCTTCAGTCTAAACGAAGAAAAAGCATTTAAGTGCGGAATTGCTCAACTGCTTCTGTATAACGGATTGGCAAAACATATTCTAGATTTTCATGCGGGCGAGCAATGATATGTGTAGATAGTACTTCACCACCATTAACCCTTCTAGCAGCTTCAATCCCAGCAGCCACCGAGGCTTGTACCTCAGACACATCACCTCGAACAATCACCGTAACGCGGGCGCTGCCAATTTTTTCATAACCGACCAAAGTTACACGAGCGGCTTTTACCATCGCATCAGCGGCTTCCACTATTGCGGGAAACCCTTTAGTCTCAATCATTCCAACCGCAATCGGCATAGCTAGAACTCCTCAATAAGTTAATTTAGACGGGGATGCTCATTTTGAGCAAAAAGTAATTCTAGATTAAGCATAGGGAAGCTTGGCACCCCTGGCAACATAAATTACTATAATAGTTTGTCATGGGAAATATTAAAAATACTTAACAAAAGTTATGGCGGTTGCTGGCTGGAAACAAAATAGAGAAATTTCGAGAGTGGTCAATTTTAATCTTTCCTCCTGTTTTACTATATATACATAAATATCGACAGATGTTTGATAGCTTTACCAAAAATAGTTAAGAAAACGTGGATTTTGGCAAAATGTTTTTTTAAGCAAATTATTGTTTTAAAGCTTTTAAATAAAATTAAGGGTGAGTCGTCAAGGGAAATTTAGATGAAAGACTTTCTATTTTTAACAAGTTGGTTTGTGCCCTGCTATAGTTTAATCGGCACATGCTTAACTTTACCGTGGAGTTTAGGAGTTGTTAAAATTACAGGACCTCGACCTGCGGCATATCTCAACTTATTGACGACTGTTGTAGCTTTTTGTCATAGCCTGTTTGTTTTCCAGAATATTTGGGTCGAGCAACCAACAGATTTAGTGATTAATTGGTTCCAAGCCTTTGATTTTAAATTATCCTTTGCTCTGGAGCTTTCGCCAGTGAGTATTGGTGCTACTGTCTTAATCACCGGATTAAGTCTGTTGACACAAATATATGCCTTGGGCTACATGGAAAAAGACTGGTCACTAGCTAGATTCTTTGGGCTGATCGGTTTTTTTGAAGCGGCGTTGAGTGGTTTAGCTATCAGTAATTCTCTGTTCCTCAGCTATATGTTGTTAGAAGTTCTCACAGTTTCGACATATTTGCTTGTAGGATTCTGGTATGCTCAACCTCTAGTAGTCACAGCAGCACGAGATGCCTTTTTGACTAAACGAGTAGGAGATTTATTGTTACTTATGGGGGTAGTCACCCTCTCTACTATGGCTGGTAGCTTGAATTTTTACGATTTATACGCATGGGCGCAAACAGCTACTTTAACCCCATTAACATCAACTTTGTTAGGATTGGCTTTAATTGCTGGACCTGCTGGTAAGTGCGCTCAATTTCCCTTACATCTTTGGTTAGATGAAGCAATGGAAGGACCTAATCCTGCTTCAGTCATGCGGAATTCTCTAGTAGTAGCTAGTGGGGCTTATTTATTGTATAAAATGCAACCCTTGCTGGCACTTTCTCCAGTAGCATTAAATGCCTTAGTTATTATGGGTACAGTGACAGCCCTGGGTGCTACATTAGTTTCCTTAGCTCAAATTGATATTAAACGCACCCTTTCCCATTCTACTAGTGCTTATATGGGGTTGGCTTTTTTGGCAGTTGGGTTACAGCAAGGTAGTGTAGCTCTCATGTTGCTGTTAACCCATGCGGTCGCCAAAGCTTTGTTATTTATGAGTTCTGGTTCCATCATTTATACAACTCAAAGCCAAGATTTAACAGAAATGGGTGGTTTGTGGTCCCGAATGCCAGCTACTACTACAGCTTTTGTAGTTGGTTCTGCGGGAATGATTACACTTTTACCACTAGGCAGTTTTTGGGCGATGCTGGCCTGGGCTGACGGTTTTGTCGGAGTGAATAATTGGGTAATTGGAATTTTGATTTTAGTCAATGGCTTGACAGCCTTAAATTTAACTAGAGTCTTCCGCTTAATTTTTTGGGGTACACCACAGCAAAAGACACGCCGCGCTCCAGAAGTATCTTGGCAAATGTCTTTCCCTATGGTGGTTCTCACCGCTGTTACACTACTATTACCCATTATGCTACAACAGTGGTACTTGCTACCTAACTGGCAAAGTGTAGATTGGCATGTAGTTTTCGCTCTGTTATCTTCGACTATATTGGGTGTAAGTTTTGGGTGTAGTATCCATTTACATAAATCTTGGTCGAGGTCTAGAATTCTGGCATGGAGATTTATTCAGGACTTATTAGGTTATGATTTTTACATTGATCGAGTCTATCGCCTCACGATTGTCAGTGCTGTAGCCCTATTGTCAAGGTTTTCTGCTTGGAGCGATCGCTATTTAGTTGATGGATTCGTCAACTTAGTGGGTTTTGCTACTATTTTTAGTGGACAGGGTTTAAGGTATAGCGTTTCTGGTCAATCACAGAGCTATATGCTAACAATCTTAGTAGTGATTAGCATTCTCGGTTTTTTCATCAGTTGTTCTTTAGGGTTATTTCATAAACTACCTTTTTAAGCTTTTTTCTTGTTCCCTCTGCCTATTAACTAGTTCAACCTTATGCTGAGTACGCTGATTTTGCTACAGTTGCTTGGTGCTGCTGTAGTCGCCTTTTATCCGTCTAATTTAAGTGGGAAACTTGCCCGTGGGATAACACTAACTTTTGCTATTGCTAATTTTTTGTGGACTCTGTTGCTGGTAATACAGTTTCGTCCAGGTGAAACAGGACAACAATTTGGGGAATTCTTACCTTGGATAGATGCTTTAGGCTTGGAATATAGTCTAGGAATGGATGGTTTATCTTTACCATTGTTAGTTGTTAATGGACTACTAACTTGTTTGTCTATCTTCAGTAGCGACCAATTAACCCCACGTCCTAGATTTTATTATTCGCTGATTCTCCTTTTAAGTGTGGGAGTTACAGGAGCTTTTTTAGCCCAAAACTTACTGTTATTTTTTCTCTTTTATGAGCTAGAGTTGATTCCCCTATATTTATTGATTGCTATTTGGGGTGGGGAAAAGCGGGCTTATGCAGCGACGAAGTTTCTGATTTATACTGCTTTTTCGGGAATTCTGATTTTAGCAAGTTTCTTGGGAATGGTTTGGCTCAGTGGTGCTGATAGTTTTGCTTTAGACAAGTTGGATTTATCAGCCCTACCGTTAGTAACTCAACTCTTATTATTAGCCGGAATTTTAGTCGGTTTTGGCATCAAAATTCCTTTGATTCCATTCCATACTTGGTTACCAGATGCTCACGTTGAAGCTTCTACACCTATTTCTGTGCTATTGGCGGGGGTCTTGTTGAAATTAGGCACATATGGCTTACTGCGATTTGGACTCAACTTACTACCTACAGCCTGGGCATATTTATCACCTTGGTTAGCAACTTGGGCCATGTTTAGCGTTTTGTATGGTGCTTCCTGTGCGATCGCCCAAACTGATATGAAAAAAATGGTGGCTTATAGTTCTGTTGGACACATGGGCTACATATTATTAGCAGCAGCGGCGGCAACACCCTTGAGCGTATTGGGTGCTGTGATGCAAATGGTCAGCCATAGCTTGATTTCTGCCATGTTATTTTTACTGGTTGGAGTCGTATATAAAAAAGCTGGTAGCCGCGACCTAAATCTGCTATGCGGATTACTGAATCCAGGACGTGGTATGCCTATAGTAGGTAGCATGATGATTTTAGGAGTAATGGCTAGCGCTGGGATACCAGGAATGGTGGGTTTTATGGCTGAATTTTTGGTGTTTCGAGGTAGTTTAGCAGTTTTCCCCATACAAACCTTATCCGCCATGATTGGTACAGGTTTGACAGCAGTTTATTTCTTAATTCTGGTTAATCGGGCATTTTTTGGGCGCTTGTCACCACAGGTACTCAACTTACCTCCGATATATTGGAGCGATCGCGCCCCAGCCTTGATCCTGGCTTTACTAATTATCATATTTGGGATCCAACCTGCTTGGCTGATACATTGGTCCCAACCCACGGTCGCCGCAATGGTGAACACAGGTCATTCCCTAGCTGTAACATTCTCTACAAAACAGACAATACCCAATTAGACCCAGCAAAATACATCTGTCAATTTTTTTAGTTATTAACAAACTTGGTAATGGTAACTACACAAAACAAACTCTCGAACCAGATATTACTTGAATATGTTCATCGGTTGCAAAATGGCGATACATTACTCAACAACAGCCCAGAAAATCTTTTAGAAGTTGTAGGTATTCTTAAAAGCTATGGCGTAGTGTTAGATGCTTATTCAACCAATCTGATTTACATAGCTGAACATCAGTTTCTCGCATTTCTGCCTTTTTTTAAATATTTTAATGGTGAAGTATCAGGGAAGAAATTACTCCGCCACTTTTGGCATGATCGGATTAACTTTGAATATGCCGAATATTGTATGAAAACCATGATGTGGCACGGAGGTGGTGGACTAGATATTTACTTAGATACCGAAGAGTTTTGTGCGATCGCACAAACTGTAATCGCCGCTAAATTTAAACATAATCCCTTAGTTATGGGACTTAACCAACTATTTCCTCATACCTTAATTGAACAATTACGTGTCTCCGCTTACTACAGTGGGTTAGGTCAATTTTGGCGAGTAATGGCTGATATTTTCCTCAGCTTATCAGACAGCTATGATCGAGGTGAAATCAAATCAATTCCTCAAGTTGTGGATTTTATTAAAGCGGGATTAGTCGCAGACGCACTCAAACCGATTATATACGAGGTGAACATTGCTGGTAAACTTTACGAAATTATCCCCAAATCAGTTGGGTTAACATTTCTCGCAGATACAGCCATTCCTTATGTAGAAGCAGTTTTTTTCCGAGGAACCCCTTTTCTTGGTGTAGTCTCCTACAATGCTCAAGCTTATCAAATCCCCCTAGACCAATCTCGATTCCAATATGGTGCTTTATTCGCAGATCCTTTGCCCATAGGCGGTGCAGGTATTCCTCCCACTCTACTTATGCATGATATGCGCCATTATCTACCCGAATATTTGTCTAAAATTTATCGTAACCGTCTGCGTGGTGAAGACGATTTACTCATCCAGATTTGTACAAGCTTTCAAAAATCTATGTTCTGTGTGACTACGGCTACAATTTTGGGGCTGTTACCATACCCACGAGATACCCAAGATATATCTCAACAAAAGGCTAATCAAGTTCATTTGGAAAAATGGATGAAGAAATTAAAGAATTCCCAACTGTTAGAAGTAAATAAATAGGGTTTGTATCCCAGATTTTTTACTTTGCTAGAATAGTTCTTAATTTAAAAAACCTCATACTTAAGAGGTATTGAAAATCTCTATTAATTCTTCTAAGGGAGAGCAAGAGGATAAATACCAAGTATAATTTTATACAAAAATAATTAACTACTTCAAGGACTAGTTTTGCTGGAAAGCTAGTCCTTGAAGGAATAAATGCGTTTATTTAATTTCTAAACCATCTATTATCTAAGGTATATTTTTTATCTAAACTCTATTTTAAAGCTCCACATATATGCTAACTTTATTCTGGAAGAGGACTCAATTTTTAAAGATTGAGTTATTGATTTAATTTGCCAGAGTAAGTAGGTAGAGAAGCATCTAGAATGCTAGAACACCTTGTCAATGTTTACCTGAAAAACGTCCAAAATTCGAGTCTAAAATTTGTTGATTGGGATATTCTCAACACATTCTGCTTGGATTTCTCATACATATTAAAATATGACCTCATTTGAGTCTTCACCTAGTCTAACCCCCCCTACTCGCGGTCCCCGCTCATCGCGGAAACATACTGCAAAAGTTGATACCACTGGACTATATACCAGAGCGATTCGAGAGTCTTTCATCAAACTTGACCCTAGAGTCATGGTACGAAACCCAGTCATGTTCGTAGTTTGGGTTGGTACAATTATCACCTTTATCACAATTTTATCTCCCAACTTATTTGGTTCTGTTCCTGGGCAAAATCAGCAGGTATATAACTTTTTGATCACGCTCATATTGTTCTTTACTGTACTCTTTGCTAATTTTGCGGAAGCAGTAGCGGAAGGACGTGGTAAAGCACAAGCAGATGCACTTCGGGCTACTCGATCGGATACCAAAGCGCGGAGACTTTCACCCAAAGGTGTAGTTGAAGAAGTAAATTCCACTAATCTCCGTAAAGGAGATTTGGTGAAAGTTATTGCTGGGGATATTATTCCGGCGGATGGGGAAGTGTTAAATGGTATAGCTTCTGTAGACGAATCTGCCATTACTGGAGAATCAGCACCAGTTTTAAAGGAACCAGGCTCAGATATCGCTAGTTCTGTTACTGGCGGGACACGTATTCTTTCAGATGAGCTAACTATCCGGGTTACAGCTGACCCAGGACAAGGATTTATTGACCGGATGATTGCTTTAGTCGAGGGAGCAGAGCGGACAAAAACACCAAATGAAATTGCTCTGACAGTATTATTAGCTGGACTCACTTTAATCTTTTTGGTGGTCATAGCTGTACTACCTCTAATTGCTAACTATCGCGGTAGCCCAGTCAGTATTGCTACTTTAATTTCCTTATTAGTAGCTTTGATTCCTACCACTATTGGGGGTTTACTTAGTGCTATTGGAATTGCGGGGATGGATCGAGTTGCTCAGTTTAATGTCATTGCTACTTCTGGTAGGGCTGTAGAAGCCTGTGGTGATGTCAATACTCTGATCCTTGACAAAACAGGTACTATTACTTTAGGTAACCGTTTAGCTGAGGAATTCATTACTGTTAATGGACATACCCAGCAAGCAATGGCTAAAGTAGCTCTAGCTGCTAGTATTTTTGACCAAACACCAGAAGGTAAGTCAATCGTCAGCTTGGCAAATCGTCTCGGCGCAAAAATTGACTTTGACGAAAGTAAATCTGAGGGAGTTGAGTTTACTGCTAAAACCCGCATGAGTGGAACTAACTTACCAGATGGAATACATGTGCGCAAAGGAGCAGTTGATGCGATTAAGGGATTTGTGCGATCGCGTGGTGGAAACTTGACTCCTGAACTGGACGCAGCTTATGAGAAGGTTTCCCGACTGGGAGGAACTCCACTAGCCGTCTGTCAAGAAAACGAAATTTACGGCATTATTTATCTCAAGGATATTGTCAAACCAGGGATTCGTGAACGGTTTGAACAAATGCGCCGGATGGGTATCCGCACAATTATGCTCACAGGAGATAACAGAATTACAGCTTCCGTGATTGCGGCTGAGGCTGGGGTGGATGACTTCATCGCCGAAGCCACACCAGAAGACAAAATGCGCGTAATTCAAGCTGAACAAGCAGAAAACAAAATAGTCGCTATGACCGGAGATGGTACCAATGATGCTCCCGCTTTAGCTCAAGCAAATGTGGGTGTGGCGATGAACTCAGGTACACAAGCTGCTAAAGAAGCTGCTAATATGGTGGATTTAGATTCCGACCCCACCAAACTAATTGATATTGTCACAATTGGTAAGCAACTACTAATTACACGAGGTGCATTAACCACTTTTTCCATCGCCAATGACATCTCCAAGTACTTTGCCATTATTCCCGCTATTTTTAGCGCAGCTGGACTCCAAAGCTTGAATATTATGGGTTTAGCCAGTTCCCAGTCAGCAGTTCTATCCGCGTTAATTTTTAACGCTTTAATTATTCCAGCATTAATCCCGCTAGCGCTTAGGGGTGTTAAATTCAAACCTCTCACAGCTGACCAATTATTGCAAAATAACGTGTACATCTATGGTCTGGGTGGAATCATTGCTCCCTTTTTCGGCATCAAAATAATCGACATCATCATTTCATCGGTAGGTTTGAAATAGCCGCTGGAATTGGAAATTAAATACTTTACTGAATCATTTTTATGAGGTGTTACGACCGTGAAAAATTTGACGTTAGTTGATGAAATTGGGATTCAACGAGACAACATCATGCAATTACTAGGGTCAGAAAAACCGCAAAAATCCATTCCCTTGAAACTATTTTTGGCTCTCTGCTTGAATCTGCTGATTGCTCCTACTGTTTATGCAGCAAGTAGTGGCTCGGTCTCCCGCACAAGTTCTTACGCCATTGGCCTACTATTAATTGTCACAGTCGCACTAGCAATTTATTTGCTAGTTGCTATGTTACAACCACAGCGATTCTAAGATATTTTTTGATGATAAAGCTATGAATGATGTGATCTTTATTTCCGTGATTTTAGTCACCTTTAGCATTCTTTTCGGTTTAATTAAAGCTTTCGAGTGGCTGTAAGGAAGAAATTAGTATGATTTTCAACATTTTGCAATTGGTGATCATCATCTTGATCATCGGATTCGGTCTAGTAGTTCCCATCGGTAAGTATCTAGTCAAGATTTTCACTGACGAGCAAGATACGATATTTGAACGTTACACCTATCGTTTCTTAGGGGTTAATCCTAGTGAGCAAATGACTTGGCAACGTTATAGCCAGGCAATTGTACTGTCTAATTTAGTCCTAGTGCTTGTGTTTTACATAGCATTAAGATTCCAAACCTCTTTACCTCTAAACCCTGATAAACTTTCTCCTGCTCCTGGTCCAGATCTGGCCTTTAACATAGCAATTTCTTTTGTTACCAACACTGACTGGCAAAGTTATGGTGGTGAAACAACACTTTCCTATTTTAACCAAATGGTGATGATCACCAGTTTGATGTTTACCTCATCAGCAACAGGTCTAGCAGCTGGTGTAGCAGTCATCAGGGGATTGAGTCAAAGCGGTGCAAATAATCTAGGCAATTTTTGGGTGGATTTAACTAGAGGGATCTACCGCTTATTTTTGCCCATTTGTTTGATATTGTCTTTGGTCTATGTATGGCAGGGAATCCCTCAAACCCTAGAGCCAGCTATCACCGCTACGACTTTAGAAGGTGCTACTCAGACTATTGCCCGTGGTCCTGTTGCTAGCTTAGAGTCGATCAAACAAGTTGGTACAAATGGTGGTGGCTTCTTTAACCAAAATTCGGCTCATCCTTTTGAAAACCCGACTCCTTTAACAAATACATTAGAGATATTGTCAATGTTGTTGATAGTCCCAGCGCTTACCTATACATTTGGGACTATGGTGAAAGCAAGGCGACAAGGATGGGTATTCTTTGGTGTCTTCACTGCTTTATTTATTGGATTTTTAGTTATCGTCTTTCCGGCTGAACAAATTGGTAATCCTTTATTGACTAATTTAGGGATCGACCAATCACTGACTGCTGATCAGAGTGGTGGTAATTTTGAAGGTAAGGAAGTTAGGTTTGGTATTGCGCAAACTAGCTTATTTGTCACCGCCACTACTGCAGCTACTACAGGAAGTGTTGATGCTATGCATGATAGCCTGACCCCAATGGGAGGCTTCGCTGCTCTATCAGAAATGCTGCTCAACGTGGTGTTTGGTGGTAAAGGTGTGGGACTGATTACACTAATTATGTATGCTGCTGTGACAGTATTCCTAGTTGGTTTAATGGTAGGTCGAACTCCAGAGTTTTTAAGTAAGAAGATTGAAGCCAAAGAGGTGAAACTCGTTTCTCTGGCTTTACTAGCTCACCCATTTTTGATTCTCATTGGCGTGGGAGTAGCTTTGGTTTGGCCAAAAGCATTAGACAGTTTGAATAACCCTGATGCCCATGGTTTTAGCGAGCTTCTATACGCCTTCACTTCAGCAACAGCTAATAATGGTTCAGCTTTTGCTGGAATTAATGCTAATACGATTTTCTATAACAGTATTTTAGGTTTAGGAATCATATTTGGGCGGTTTCTAGCTCCATTACTACCGATGCTTGCTGTTGCTGGTTCATTGGCTGTTAAGCCCAAAGTACCTAAGACTACGGGTACGATGTCCACAAATACTGTGTTTTTCGGAGTACTATTGCTAGCTTCAATTTTGATTGTGGGTGGGTTGACATTTTTCCCAGCTCTAGCACTAGGTCCGATCGCAGAACAATTTGAGTTAGCAGCTGGCAAAATATTTTAACTAGATGTTTTAACTATAAACTTAGGAATTACCCACAATGACAGTCCAGCCTCGTTCATCATTAGTTAGTCTACTAGTACCTGCAATCACTACAGCTATTTGGTTTATCGTCCTTTGCGGTGTGATTTATCCCTTGTTAACCACAGTTGTGGCTAATGTTATCTTTCCCTACCAGGCTCATGGTAGTTTAATCACTGATGCTAGTAATAAAGTAATTGGCTCTGAACTGATTGCGCAGAATTTCACATCACCCAAATACTTCCACTCTCGTCCCAGTGCGACCACAAAAACTGGAACTACTGATAAAGCTGATCCCTATAATGCTGCTCAAAGTGGTGCGAGTAATTATGGACCGACCAACAAGAAGTTAATTGATGGGGTGAAAGACGCTGTTAAAGCTTATCGCAAAGATAATGGTTTAGCCGCAGATACCCCCGTTCCTGTTGATGCAGTTACACAATCCGCTTCTGGTTTTGACCCTGATATCACTATTGCTAACGCTAACCTACAAGCAAATCGCGTAGCTAAAGCGCGTAATATGTCAGTAGGCGATGTGCAAAACTTAATTTCCCAAAATACTCAAGGGCGTCAATTGGGATTTTTGGGAGAACCCCGTGTAAATGTCCTCAAGCTAAATTTGGCTTTAGATAAAGCAAAATCCTAGTAATTAAGTATTCATTTCCTAGTTAGGGCTGAGAAGCCAACTACAAACAACCTTATGTACGTAGTTGAACCTCTCAGTCCTAATTTTAGTTCACATTTGAGTTTAAAATGGTAGAGTTACTCCCTTAAGGTTTAACAACATGGGAAAAATACCAGTAATTGAACCTAACCAGTCGTATACATTTGCTGATTACTGCAAATTAAATTCTGAACCAGAGGAAATTTTAGAATACTTTGGCTACAAATTTCAATCTAAGTCTCTTATCCTACCAACAACTCAATTACATCTAGACAGACTAACAGAACTGAAAACTAGAATTGAAGAAAGTTTACCCTATATTAGCCTAACTAGTGAAACAGCTAGAAGGGAGTTTTTAATTGCTCCTGTAATTTTGGACTTAATTTGCTATACTCATGCTAAGGTTAAGGTGGAGTATACCTTAAATATCAACAACCAATTGAGAGGAATTGTTGATTATTATCTTAAATCTGAGAATCAGCTATTAATAATAGAAGCCAAAAATGCGGATTTGGAAAGGGGAATTGTCCAATTAGCTATAGAATTAATTGCTTTTGATTATTGGTCGCCTATTGAGCTGAATATACTTTACGGAGCAGTTTCTATCGGTAATATTTGGCAGTTTGTCATTTTACATCGTGAATCAAAACAGATCACGCAAGACCTAAACCTTTATCGGGTACCAGCTGATTTGGAAATTTTAATGAAAATTCTAGTTGCTTTAATCAAAAATTCTCCACCTCCTGACATCTAACCCCTTCTAATGAGTATGGTTTTCAATATTTTGCAATTAACGATTATCATCTTGATGATCGGATTTGGTTTTGTGATTCCTATTGGTAAATATTTAGTTAAAATTTTTACCGATGAACGGGATACAGTATTTGAACGCTATACCTATCGCTGCTTAGGAATTGATCCTAGTGAGCAAATGACTTGGCAAACTTATAGTCAGGCTCTTTTACTTTTCAATTTAGTTTTAGTGATTTTGCTTTATACAGCACTAAGACTTCAAAGCTTTTTACCATTGAATCCTGATAGAATTTCTCCTGCTCCTAGCGCAGACCTGGCTTTTAATGTAGGGATTTCATTTGTAACTAATACAGCTTGGCAAAGTTATGCGGGTGAAACGACACTTTCCTACTTTAATCAGATGGTAATGCTCCCTAGTTCAATGTTTGTTGCCTCAGCGACTGGTCTTGCTGCTGGAATAGCATTAATTAGAGGGTTAAGTCAAAGCGGAGATAATAATCTAGGGAATTTCTGGGTGGATGTAACCAGGTCAATTTATCGATTACTCTTACCCATTTCCTTTATCTTAGCATTAGTTTATGTATGGCAAGGAATACCTCAAACTCTAGAACCATCTATAGTTGCTAACACCTTAGACGGCTATGTTCAAACCATTGCTCGCGGTCCCGTTGCTAGTTTAGAGGCGATTAAAAATGTTGGTATGAGTGGTGGTGGCTTCTTTAACCAAAATTCCGCGCATCCCTTTGAAAATCCGACTCCTTTAACGAATACATTACAGATATTGTCAATGTTTTTGATTGTTCCAGGAGTTACTTATGCATTTGGAACTATGGTAAAAGCAAAGCGACAAGGATGGATACTTTTAGGCGTAGCTGCAGTTTTATTTATGGGATTTCTAGCTATTATACTTTCTGCAGAGCAAATTGGCAATCCTTTGTTAACCCAAGTAGGCGCTGACCAATCACTCACAGCTTTCCAGAGTGGTGGTAATTTAGAAGGTAAGGAAGTCAGGTTTGGTATTGCGCAAACTAGCTTATTTGTTACTACTACTACCGCAGCTACTACAGGAAGTGTTGATGCTATGCATGATAGTCTCACCCCGATGGGAGGATTCGCTGCTCTATCAGAAATACTACTTAATGTGGTGTTTGGTGGTAAAGGTGTGGGACTAATTACATTGGTTATGTATACTATTGTAACCGTATTTTTGGTTGGTTTAATGGTAGGAAGAACTCCAGAGTTTTTGCAAAAGAAAATTGAGGTGAAGGAAGTTAAACTTGTTTCTTTAGCTCTACTTGCTCATCCATTCTTGATTTTAATTGGTGTGGGAATAACTTTAGTTTGGCCAAAAGCATTAGATAGTTTAAATAATGCTGATGCTCATGGTTTTAGTGAAATTTTTTATGATTTCGCATCAGCAACAGCAAATAATGGTTCAGCTTTTGCAGGACTCAATACTAATACTGTTTTCTACAATAGCATTTTAGGTCTAGTGATCTTATTTGGGAAGTTTTTATCCCCCTTACTACCGATGTTAGCTGTTGCTGGCTCCTTGGCTGTTAAGCCGAAAATATTTCAGAATAAGGGTACGATGTCTACAAATACTCTGTTTTTTGGTGGTCTGTTACTAGCTGCTATTTTAATTGTAGGTGGGTTGACTTTTTTCCCAGCTCTAGCACTAGGCCCGGTCGCAGAGCAATTTGAGCTAGTCGCTGGTAAGATGTTCTAGATGTTGTAATTGAAAGTGAATAATTTCAACACTAAGTTCCGGGTAAGTTACGCAGGGAATCTGGTAAATGGTAGCGATCGCCCAAAACTTGGAGTAATGGTCCATGAAGATCAAACTTGACAATACTAACTGAAGCTACTAAAAGATTCAGGCGATCGCGATAACGCCCCAAGTCGATACCTAGCAGACTACAGAGGATAATTCTCAGAGTCGCTTTATGAGAAACTACCAAAATATTACCAGTTGGATAATTTTTGACAATCTCTGCGATCACTAAAGTAGCTCTGGTAGCAACTTGTACAGCAGTTTCTCCGCCTGTAGGCGAGTTCCAAGCTGGTTCAGCCAACCATCGAAGATAGTCATCTTGATAGTTTTGTTTGACAGACTCTACTGTTTGCTCTTCCCACTCCCCATAGCTAATTTCCCTAAGTCCATCCTGGAGTTGCATTTCTATCCCTATAGCATCACATAATGGCTTGGCTGTAGCTATAGTCCGTTTCATAGGGCTACAAAAAATAGCTGTCCATGGCAGAGAGGAATAAGCAGCCGCAAATGCTTCTGCCATCTGTACACCTCCGGGCGTTAATTCGGGATCTAAATCGCCGCAGTATTTACCTGTCTGGCTATAAATGGTTTCTCCATGACGGAGAAAATATAAATTCAGAGCTGTCATAAATCCTAACTCCTATAGGTTACAAATTATTTCATCATCTCTATCTTGGTTGAATTACAAAATCTGTCTTGCGAGAGATTGATTTATGACTGCGACCCACGTAATTCTAATAGATAAAGCTTAATAGTGGTAGTGCAAGCAAAAACAAGTATAGATAGACGTACTTCTACAATCTTCCTCCTGATGTGGGGAGTTTTTCTAAACGGGCGATCGCATTATAATCTGGGACACCTTCCAAAGAACGCTTACCCTTATTTAATAAAATATTCCCTTCTGGCCAATGTACTTGTAAATTATTTGCCTGAATCGGAGCCAGATAAACACGTCCTCGTAACTCTCCTAGATTATTCTTTAAAACAACTGGGTCGCCATCTTGTAAACCCAATTTTTTCGCATCGTCTATATTCATTAATATCGCTTCCCGTTCTGCTCCAGTAATAGCGTCTTTGTGCTCTTGTACCATACTATTAAACTGTTTACCGCGTCGCGTCGCTACGAAAAAACAACCCTCCGGTAATTCCTTCACCTGGGGAGACAAGATAGCAAAATGAGCTTTTCCATCTGGTGTAGGGAAATTCCAACCAAAACATAGATGAGAGCCACCATATTGAAATTGATCTCCAGCAACTTTTAAATGTTGAATACCTGCATAAAGGGGGATGACTTGAGCAATTTCTTGGCGTAGGGCTGTTGTATTAGCAAAACTCAACTTATCTGCTAAATGCGGTTGAACTAACTTGGCTAATTCTAAGAATACCTCCCACTCTGGACGTGCTTCACCAATTCGGTTCCCTGGGATTTGGGGATTGAAAATCACTCGTCGCTCTGTACTGGTTTCCGTCACTCCTCCTGGGATTTCGTAGCGAGTCGTAGCTGGTAAGAGGATGACAGTATCCAGTGGATCGACTAGCATTTGGCTAGAAAGGACTATATCCATATGGACTCGGACAGGAATTTTTGCCAATGCGCCTTCTACATAATCTGGTTCGGGAAGAACTTCTAGAAAATTTCCTCCCACAGAAAATAGCAGGTCTAATTTTCCTTGATACGCAGCGTCGATCATTTCTGGTGCGATTAAACCTGGATTCACAGGGACGGGAAAACCCCAAGCTTGACTTAACTTAGTGGCGTTTTCGGGATTAATTGGCTTTCCACCTGGAAAAACCGTCGCATAACATCCCATTTCTGCTCCACCTTGGACTCCAGAATGTCCCCGAATCGGCATTAAACCACAACCTTCCCGACCGACAAAACCTTTAGTCAGAGCTAAGTTAATAATACTGCGGACATTATCTTCACCACATTCATGTTGGGTAATTCCCATACTCCAGACGAATACAGCTTTATTTGCTTCTCCGACCATTTTGGCAAAGTTATACATATCCTGACGGTTTGCGCCAGAAAGTTTTTCTAAATCTTCCCATGTTTGTTCCGCTAAATAGGTTTTCAGTTCGTTAAATCCTGATGTGTAGGAATTAATAAAGGACTGGTCAATCCAATTTTCAGCGATCATCTGTTTGATGGTTCCATTTAAAAAAGCCATATCCCCACCCAAGTTGACTAAAAAGAAATCTTCGGCAAATTTGGTTCCGAATAAAGCACTTTCCACAATTGAGGGAACCCAATAACGTTCCATTCCTGGTTCGCGATAGGTATTGATGACAACTATTTTTGTCCCGGCTTTTTTGGCGTAGTGGAGATATTTGACGGTGACTGGTTGGTTGTTGGCGACGTTAGAACCAATGAAAACCAATAAGTCTGTTCCAATCCAATCTTTGTAGGAACAAGTTGTCGCTCCTGCGCCGATCGCCCCTTTCAATCCCGCAGTACTAGGAGAGTGACAAATCCGAGCAGCGTTATCTATATTATTACATCCGAGCGATCGTACTGCTTTTTGAGCAGCGTAGTAGGTTTCATTCACTGTTCCCCGACTGGTGACATAAAACGCCAATCGGTCGGGTGTGGTTGGGCGAATGCGTTGGGCGATCGCATTTATGGCTTGATCCCAAGTAATTTGGCGAAATCCCTTTTCTCCTTGATGGCGAATCATGGGATAAGGAAGTCTCCCCAAAGCTCGTAGTTCACTACTTTTTTTGAGTTGGAGTTGTTCTACATCCTCAAGTAATGCTGGGTCAAAAGCTGACATAGTATTCATCTGTAATAACCGCAAGCGGACATTGCAGAGATGGATACCATCAAGAGTCCAGTCTTTCATCCCGGTTGTTCCCAATGCACAACCATCACAAACGCCTTTATTGAGAATATTCCAGGTATAGAAAAGTTTTTTACGCGATAACCAAATAGCTCGAAATACTTCCCAATAATTGTTGGGATATTGTTCACCAATACCAAAAGGCTTCCAACTCGCCCAATTTTTCGGTGTCCAATATTTTTTGGGTTTTGGTAACATGATCTTCTGATATTGATTAAGATAATGTTTTTTAAATGGTGTATAGAAATTAATTATAGTACTAATATGGGAGCAACGCGAAAAAAAGGGGTATTTTGTTGAGGGTGTAAATTAAATACATAGGTTTCCATACTGCGTAATTCCTCAGCAGATGAATTGATGAACCAAAATCATGTGCTGGGAATAATTGTATTCTGGGGTTTCCCAAGCTGGTTGTTGATGCTGTTAAGCGATAATACCTGTCCAACCTAATTTATGGCTAGTGAGCAGTGGTGGACGTGGTAGGAGCTGAGATACTGATTTTTGATCGGCGAAATCAACTTGGAGAGAACCCTGGTTTTGCATAAATACTGTTAATCGATCAGTTTACCGTGAAATTTGTAGTATAAAGTTCTTATAACTATCTTCAACTAAACCATCAAATAAAGATTCACATAAAATTATGCAAATTCTTTGGTTTATTCCTACTCATGGTGATGGACATTATCTTGGTACTGCTATCGGTGGACGAGCAGTCAACTTCGATTACTGGAGACAGATCGCTCAAGCAGTAGATCAATTGGGATTTACAGGCGCTCTACTTCCCACCGGTCGCTCATGTGAAGATGCTTGGGTACTGGCGTCCACTCTGGTTACACATACTAAGAAAATGCGTTTCTTGGTCGCCATCCGTCCAGGCTTGATGTCTCCAGGGGTAGCTGCTAGGATGGCTGCTACTTTTGACCGGATTTCCGGGGGACGCTTGCTGATTAATATAGTTACAGGTGGCGATCCAGTCGAATTGGCGGGGGATGGTTTACATCTGAGTCATGACGATCGCTACAAACTCACAGATGAATTTTTGACAGTTTGGCGACAAATAGCTGGGAATGAAGTTGCCAATTTTCAGGGAGATTATCTAAATATTACTGAAGGTAAGTTGATTTTTCCTCCTGTCCAAAAACCTCATCCTCCTCTGTGGTTTGGGGGTTCTTCACCCATTGCTCAGGAAATTGCAGCTAAACATGTTGATGTCTATTTGACTTGGGGTGAACCTCTTGAGCAAGTCGCCCAAAAAATTACTTCGGTCCGCCGATTAGCAGCGGAGCAAGGTAGAACATTACGTTTTGGGATTCGTTTACATGTGATTGTCCGTCGGACAGAAAGCCAAGCTTGGGACGCAGCTAATGAGTTGATCCGCTATGTAGACGATCAGGCGATCGCCAAAACCCAACAAGCATACGACCGGATGGATTCGGAAGGACAACGCCGGATGAGAGAACTACATAAAGGGAATCGTACAGCTTTAGAAATTAGTCCCAACTTATGGGCGGGAATTGGTTTAGTCCGGGGTGGTGCGGGGACGGCTTTAGTTGGCGACCCTGATATTGTGGCTCGGAGAATGCAGGAATATGCAGATTTAGGGATTGATACTTTTATCTTTTCCGGTTATCCTCACTTAGAAGAAGCCTATCGAGTAGCAGAATTGCTATTTCCCCTATTACCTTTGGCAGATTCACCAGTCATAGAAGCACCACAGATGTTCAGTCCTTTTGGGGAAATTGTCGCTAATCAAGATTTCCCACAACAGCAGGTTAGAGAAGCAAAGGTTGCTACAGTAGATTAATCAATTAGTCCTCACCCTCTATCAAGAGGGTGAGGGAACTTAAATCACTGGATCACAGTTATTGAGGAATCCAAATCGATATTGACCCGGCTTGACATCGGAAATCAGCCCAGCCTTCCTCATTGGTTGTGATTGTTTCCTCAACGTGTTTAGTCAGATCAACGTAAGTACGATTCGGCTGTCCCACTTCCATGTACTTACTGCCCGCATCGCCATTACTCAATACTACCGCCATTCCTCCTGGTTGCTCATCATTACCCAAGCGGGTCCAGCCAATGGTATTTGCATGGTCAAAATAATCGAATTGATCGCCATAAGCAAAAGTTTGACGAGCAAACAACATTTTGTCAATCAAGACTTGATGGCTATCTAGCCAAATCTCATACTCCCCTCCATCGTTTCCCTTGTCTTTGTAATGAGCACCATAATAGTCAGCGTAGAAAATACAAGGATAACCTTCCCTTCTCAGCAAAATAAATCCATATGCAAGCGGCTTAAACCAAGCTTCAACCACAGATTCTAGAGACTGTAAAGGTTGGGAATCGTGATTATCCACAAGTGTTACCGCCAGAGTTGGTTGATACTGCACCAATGTGTTATCAAAGATTTGACGCAGATCATAATTGTTCCCCGACTTACTGGCGACTTGAAAATTGCGGTGGAGTGGTACATCAAAAAGTGTAATTTTCCCATTTGTGGTTTCGATGAAGCTGTGTAAGGCTTCCACACCGTAAGACCAATACTCACCTACTGCAAAAATATCTTTCCCCGCATATTTACTAACGTGGTCTAACCATTCTGGAAAGAAACCAGAGGAAATATGCTTGACTGCATCAAATCTAAAACCATCCACGTTGGTTGTATCAATGTACCATTCACCCCAGGATTTCAATTCTTGAATCACTTCGGGGTGATTGGTGTCTAAATCACAACCCATTAAGTAATCAAAATTACCTTTTTCTAAATCAACATTATCAGCAAATTCCTTACCCTTGAGTAAATAGATGGCCTTTTCTTCGGGATTATAGGCATTATAATCGATCGCATTAAAGTGCCACCAATGCCATTTCATACTGGAGTACTTATCACCTCGACCGGGAAAGGTAAAACTCGTCCAAGCTTTAATTTTCTGATATTCACCTACAGTATCATTGCGATTATCAGGATTGAAAGGAGTGGCTTCCATTTCTTCTTCTTCATCTGCGCCCATGCGGTGGTTAAACACAACATCAGCATAGATTTTGATTCCTACACTTTGTGCTTTCTTAATTGCATTGATATATTCTTCTTTTGTCCCATACTTGGTGCGGATAGAGCCTTTTTGATCAAATTCACCCAGGTCAAACAAATCGTAAACACCATAGCCTACATCATAACCGCCCGCAGTTCCCTTGTAAGCAGGAGGTAACCAAAGAGACGTGACCCCAATTTTTGCTAATGCTTCTGCTTTTTCTGCAATTTCCTTCCATAGACTCCCATCCTCAGAGCTATACCAATGGAAATATTGCATCATCACGCCATTGACTTCAGACATATACCTCCTGAATTATTGAAGCTGATTTTTCTGATTCTGGAACAAGCCGCAATACTGATTAGCCCAAACGTCGCCCCATAAATAAGTTATAGACAACACCAATTAGTGCCAGAACTAAAAGTATGTGAATTAAGCTACCACCAATGTGGATGGAGAATCCTAGTAACCACAAGACAAAAAGTACAACAACAACAGTCCAAATAAGACTCATATTTTCCTTTTTGATTTAGATATAAAGTGATGGAAATGTAGTTAGGGTAGATTGAATGCTTTAACATTCATCAAGAAAGCACTTGTCAGTTGAATGATTTAGATGGTGTTTAATTAACCTTTAGTGGAGAATATCCCTGAACTGATCTTTTACATCTTCTATTGCATTCATGACTTGGCTTTCGACTTGTTTAGCTCTTCCCATAACCTGATCTTTGCGGTTTCCTGTAACCTTACCGATCGCCTCTTGAACTTGACCTTCAACATCCTTTTGAGCTGCTTGGGCTCGATTAATTAGTGGCTCATCTTGATACACTGTGGCAATCCGAATCTGAGGTTGGGTGACGAATTGTGTAGAAGTTATAGCCCAACTATCTCCAGAACTAAAACCAAAAACTATGACTATTGCCAGCAATACAGCTAAACTCATGCTCACAAAGAAGCTACGCACTGATAATTGAACTTTACTTATAGTATTCTTGGTGTTTGTCTTGACTTGATCTTGTAAATTGATCATGGTCTCCTTAATCGAACTTGTTCGACTTGGCGAAGGAATCTTAATTGACTCTACAAAGTAAATAACTTATTTATAAAATATTTGTCAAGAGGGAAAAAAATATTTCTGTAGACTGATGAGTTAATATAAGTTTAACCGTAGAACCTTCGGGGAGAACATCAATTACTTTAAACTATGCCAAAGCTTAGATTAAAATACAAGCAATTGAAAACTTTACTGGGGATGACATGCTCTTTATTAGTAGATTTGAGTATAGCCAATATTCAAGTAAATCAAGCAGTACAACTTAGTGATGATATGATATAGTTATAGTTCTTCTTCATCTGCGCCCATGCGGTGGTTAAACACAACATCAGCATAGATTCTCATTCCTACACTTTGTGCTTTCTTAATTGCATTGATATATTATTTTTTGTCCCATACTTAGTGCGGACAGAGCCTTTTTGATCAAATTTACCAAGGTCAAATAAGTTGTAAACACCATAGCCTACATCATAACTACCAGCAGTTCCTTTATAAGCAGGAGGTAACTAAAGAGACGTGATCCCAATTTTTGCTAATGCTTCTGCTTTTTCTCCACTTTCTTGCCATAGATCTCCATTCTCAGAGCTATACCAATGGAAATGTTGCATCATAACGCCGTTGAGTTCACAAATATTACCTCCTGGATTATTGAAACTAATTTTTTTGATTATTAGCCAAGTGGTAATACTAATTAGCCCAAACGTCGCCCCATAAGTAAGTTATAGACAACCCCAATCAGTGCTAGAATTAAAAGTATGTGAATTAAGCTACCACCAACGTGGATGGAGAATCCTAGTAACCACAAGATACAAAGTACAACAACAACAGTCCAAATAAGATTCATAATTTTCCTCTTTGATTTAGATACAAGGGTGGGTATGCGCTTGAATAGGATACAAAATTTACACTGGAAGCCTTGCAATAAAAGACTCCTGACTCCTGACTCCTAATTGAGAATATCTCTGAACTTATCTTTTACATCTTCTATTGTATTCATAGCCCGGCTTTCGACTCGTTTAGCTGCTCCAACAACCTGATCTTTACGATTTTCTGTAACCTTACCGATCGCCTCTTGAACTTGACCTTCAACATCTTTTTTAGCTGCTTCGGCTAGATTAATTAGTGGCTCGTTTTGATACGCTAGTGCAACTTTAATCTGAGGTTGGGTGACGAGTTGTGTGGAAGTTGTAGCCCAATTATCTGCAGAACTAAAACCAAAAACGATAGCTGTTGCGAGCAATAAAGCTAAACTCATGCTCACAAAGAATCTACGTACTGATAACTGAACTTTACCTATAATATTCTTTGTATTTTATTTGGCTTGACTTGATCTTGTAAATTCATGATCATCTCCTTAATTGAGTTCGCTAAATTTGACGACTACTTACCTGGGCGAAACAGAATATTATCTATCTCCGTTCATGGTATGATTGATGTGATAGATGTTTATTTTATTTACGTAACGAATTGATTGAATATGATACAAAACGCAATTTGTTTTGGCTATTTTTGAGAATAAGGATTGAAGCAATCTGATTGACTTCTAAAATATAGAGTTTAGTTGTGAAATATTTGTGAAGAGGAAAAAATATTTCTGCAAACTGATGACTTAATGTAAGTTTAATCGTAGAACCTTCGGGGAGAACGTTAGTTACTTTAAAATTATGCAAAAGCTTAGATTGAAATACAAGCAGTTGAAAACCTTAATAGGGATGACATGCTCTTTGCTAGTAGGTTTTAATATAGCTAATACTCAAGTGAATCAAGCGGTGCAGCTTAGTGATGGTCTAGTCTACCTCATGTAACTACTAAATCTTATTAGTATCAGTTTACTCAGTCTAGAATCATGATAGTACTTGATTCTTTAGTGTGAATTTCCGCTCAAATAATAAGTAAAATATGTAAGCAAATCCTATGCTTACTATTGTACCTGTTAGATAAAGTACTAGTCCAAAAATATTCACAGGAAGATTTAACATTATTAATAGGTGCCGTAATAGTGTTATAATTGGTGCATGTGTCAAATACAGACTATAAGAGAAACTACCTAAGGTGGTTGCCAATGGCGACTGCAAAGTTTTAAGCAATATGGGTAATTTATTCTCAGTCATTAGGTAATTTGTAGAGTAAATCATCAAACAAGCTGCGGCAATACTAAAGCAAATTTCTGGAATCCATCGGTCTACATTGGATATTTCACTTGTAATTACCGCTAATGTAGAAAAAATGATTAGGAAGACATTCCAAGGTAAATACTTATTTAGTCTTATCATATAGGGCTTGTTAGAAAAGCCAATATCTGCTGCTATCATACCCAAGACAAATGAGCTAAGAAACCATGGATGACTCAATTCCATAAAATTAGGAATCAAATAATAGGGAACTAGTCCAATCACAAAGGCGACGACCATCACAACCCAACAATTCCAACCCCGCCATAAGGGTAATAATAGAGGAAAGATAAAATATATTTGCCACTCTAAAGCTATACTCCACATCGGCGAATTGATATTGTAGAGTACAACTCCTGTAGTTAAATTATGAATGAGGAGGAAATGTAGTAGAACATCTATATAAGAGAAGTCTGTCAGGAACTGGTCATGAAAGATTGTAGACCATGAAAAATGAGTAAGTGTTTTTAATATCAAAATCAGAGCAGACAATAATAGACAAAATATTAAAGCTGCATAATATGTAGGTAAAATTCTCCGTCCTCTTCGCCAGAAGTAGCTTTTCAACCCACCTGGTATATAGCCATTCCGAGAGCGCACTACTGGCAACATCAAACAGTAGCCAGAAAGGACTATGAAAATAGCAACAGCAAATGTACCGAATTTAAACGCTCTCGATGATAATTCATGCCATATAGGTTCGATACCATGGCATCGTTCCATTAAAAACAAATGACAAAACACTACGTATAAAGATCCAAAACCACGCAATCCATCTAAGTATGGTAGATAAATTTTTTTAACGTCATCTCGCTCCATTTTTCAACCTAAGCGCTCTACTGGTCAAACTAGACTTTGATAAAACCTTTTTCATCATCAATACCTTAGCCAATTTAAGAGAGTGATTTTGATGTCTGAACTGCCTTTTTCCAAAGGGTTGGCAAAAACAATCAGAACTAAAAATTCCTTCCCGATTTCCCACCCAATTTAATTAATTTTAGTCCTAAATTCCGTTATTGTCATGAAGTTTTCGCTATTTAGAGTCTATTATATTTAGCATGATCACGGTGCATAACTAAGAAAAAGAGAGTTAAACAACTGTTTTCATTAGGAAAAGTACCAATTTCATCAGTTTTAGTTCTAAATTCTCGAAATAATGGTTCTATCTGAACTTATCTTTTACATCTTCTATTGTATTCATAGCCCGGCTTTCGACTCGTTTAGCTGCTCCAACAACCTGATCTTTACGATTTTCTGTAACCTTACCGATCGCCTCTTGAACTTGATCTTCAACATCTTTTTTAGCTGCTTCGGCTAGATTAATTAGTGGCTCGTTTTGATACGCTAGTTCAACTTTAATCTGAGGTTGGGTGACGAGTTGTGTGGAAGTTGTAGCCCAACTATCTGCAGAACTAAAACCAAAAACGATAGCTGTTGCGAGCAATAAAGCTAAACTCATGCTCACAAAAAATCTACGTACTGATAATTGAACTTTACCTGTAATATTCTTGGTATTTGTCTTGACTTGATCTTGTGAATTCATGATGATCTCCTTAATTAGGTAAATTTGACAACTGCTTACCTGAGCGGAGCAGAACACAATTTGTTTTGGCTATTAAGAGAACGAGGATTGAAGAAATCTGATTGACTTCTAAAATATAGAGCTTATTTGTGAAATATTTGTGAAGAGGAAAAAAATCTTTCTGGAGACTGATAGCTTAAAATATAAGTTTAATCGTAGAACCTCTGGGGAGAACGTTAGTTACTTTTAAACTATGCAAAAGTTGAGATTGAAATATAAGCAGTTGAAAACTTTACTTGGGATGACATGCTCTTTATTAGTGGGTTTGAGTATAGCCAATATTCAATTAAATCAAGCAGTACAACTTAGTGATGGTCTAGTCTACTTTATCGAACCACCAAGTCTTGTTAATGCTAAAACTTCTACTAATAGTGTAAATTATTTGCAACCTACCTACTATTTCACCATCAATATACCAGAAAATGCTGGAGAGTCACTCCAGAAAGTTGTGATTAATCAACAAGAGGGAGTAGATAATATTATCAGTGACATCGCTGATACATATGCATTTCTCGGTGTACACGATCAAAAAAAAGCACGGCTTACATTAGCAGCAGTCACAAAAGAGGAAAAGAAACGGACGGTTTCTATCACTTTTAATCCACCAGTTTCTCCAGGACAAAAAGTTACTATTGCTCTGATTCCAGTTAGTAATCCTCGTATTTCCGGTGTTTATATGTTTGGGGTGACAGCATTCCCTACAGGGGAAAAATCCTACGGTCAATATCTGGGCGTTGGTAGACTTCAGTTTTATGGTAGGGGAAGAAGCTGATTCTAGGATGAGTTGCTAGTAATAGTAAAGCAACTCATCTCTATATTGTTACACTCGTAATATTCCTAAGCAGCAACAGGAGTACGCACACCAAACTTAGAATATCGCTGAATATAGAATTCTTTGGAGTTGGCGATCGCCTTAACTGACGCACGTTCTTTCAACGCATGTTTCCACTCCTTGATCCGAGTGAATTCAGCCGGAATCCCAAAGTCACGATAGTGTTTAAGAGCACCCCAGCGTTCAAACCAAGGGAAAAAAGCCAAATCAACCAAACTCACAGATTCACCAAACCAATAAGGTCCAACTCCTGATAACTTGGCTAATCCTTCGGTTTCAATAAACTCCAAATGTTTGTAAAGCTCTTTTTTAGCTTCTGCTTCTGTTTGTGAATCTGTACTCCGTAAAAGAGCGGAAAAAGCAGGAGTAAATCTAGTATTGGCAAAATCTATCCAGATGCGAGCTTGCGCTTTAGCAATGGGACTGCTAGGTAAAAGCGGTGGATTGGGAAATACTTCATTCAGATATTCGTTAATTACTGCTGATTCCCAAACCCTATTTTCACCATGAGTAATAGCAGGGACTTTTCCATAGGGAGAAACTTGAGTAAATCCTTCAGGCTTATTCTGTAAATCAATCTCAATTAAATCGAAATCAATTCCTTTCTCTTGAAGTACTAGCCGTGTCCGGTGAGCATAGGGACAAACCACTGCACTATAAATTTTGATGTCAGCCATTTTTAAACTCTCTATATTTTGGGATATTTGAGCTAAAGTACCGTAATCTGATAGATAAACAGTATTTTAGCTATCATAGAGCATAAGTGGGATACAAGTCAAACAAATAGTTTGAAAAACTTAATATTTGAAAGACTAATTATTAGTGTATCATTGCATTCATGATTAACAACAGTAAATACTTCTTTGAAGGAAAAACATGAGTTACTACAGTCAATTAAAGAGTTCTGTCAAATCTTCCCCCTCTGCTGCAATTAGAGCTACCTTGGATTACCCAGTCATTGATACCGACATTCACACTAATGATTTCACCCCGGCGCTGGAGGACTATATTGCGAATTACGGTGGGACAAAACTTGTAGACGAATTGCGCAAAGCTGAGTCTTCCCGACTTAATTCCAAGAGTGAAGGTAAAGACTGGTATCAACAGACACCTGAAGAACGCCATGCTAATCGCACAATTCGATCGCCTTGGTGGGCTAGAGTCACCCGCAATACTTTAGATTTAGCGACTTATACCCTCCCTGAACTACTCTACGAGCGTCAGGCGGAACAGGGGTCAGACTATTCTGTGTTATTCCCCAATAATGTCCTCGCACCAGCTGGCGCAAGTCAAGAGAATCGTCAAGCTCTACAACGAGCGGTAAATCACTATCATGCTGACCTTTATCGCAAGTATAGCGATCGCCTGACTCCGGTAGCGGGTATCCCCATGACCAATCCTCAAGAAGCGATCGAAGAGTTAGAGTTTGCTGTCAAAACTCTGGGGTTAAAGGTAATCAATATCCCTGGTGGGGTAAAACGTCCAATCAAAGCGATCGCCGAGAAATACCCAGCCGACCAATTCCCCGAAATTGCCAAATACGCTAGTTATATTGACTTTTATGGCTTGGATAGTGAATATGACTACGATCCTTTCTGGGCGAAAGTAGTAGAACTGGGAGTTCCCATCGCCACCCATTATGGTAGTCAAGGGTGGACTGGACGTTCCTCAACGAGTAACTACATGAATAACCATATTGGTCACTTTGCTGATGGTTCACAAGCTTTTGCTAAAGCGTTATTCTTTGGTGGTGTAACCAGGCGGTTCCCACAACTACGAGTTGCTATGCTAGAAGGTGGAGCCGATTGGGGAGCACACGTCTATATTCACCTAGTAGACCGATTCTCTAAACGGAATCTCCAAGCTCTGCAAAACTATAACCCAGACTTGACCAATTCCGATCAATTGTTTGAATTATTTGCGCGTTATGGTGCGGAAGTGACTAAGGGATATTCTCTCGACAAGGAGGAATTGACGAAGACTGTATTAGGTTCTTCATTTGGTCGCCACAGTCGTCAACCAGTTGGTAGTGAACTAGAAGATTTCGCAGCAGCAGGGATTGAATCAATTGAAGATATCCGCGATCGCTGGGTAAACAATTTCTTCTTTGGTTCGGAATCTGATGACCGCACAATCGCCGCAGCATTCAATGACAAAGCCAATCCATTGGGTGTGAAGATTAATGCGATTTACTCTTCCGATGTTGGTCACTGGGATGTACCTGACCTGACTGCTCCTCTGGCTGAAAGTTGGGAACTTGTGAAAGAAGGCGTGATTTCAGAAGCTGACTTTAAGTCTTATGTATTCACCAATCCTTATAAGTTCTATACCCAAGCTAACCCTGACTTCTTTAAAGGTACAGCAATTGCAACCACACAAGTGGAGCAATTTCTAGTATCAGTGTAAAAATACCAGTGTAAAAATACCAGTCTAAAAATTGCCCTCACCCCTATTCCTGAAGGTGAGGGCGTTCTCCTCACCTGACTCTTCATCTGACTTCTCTAAATAAAAACCAACTTCTATGACATTAACAACTACTAATCTTGGTAAAACCGGATTGACAGTTTCCCGCCTTTGTCTGGGTACAATGACCTTTGGATTTCAAACAGACGAAGAAACATCTAGACGCATCCTTGATAGCGCCGCCGATTATGGGATTAATTTTCTGGATACCGCTGATGTTTATCCTTTAGGTGGTGGATTAGCAACTGCTGGTAGTACTGAAGAAATCATTGGCCGCTGGCTCAAAGATAAACGCCAACATTTTATCCTGGCGACTAAGTGCGTAGGTAAGATAGGTACTGCACCTTGGGACCAGGGAGCGTCACGCAAACATATTCTGGATGCGATCGATGCTTCTCTGCGAAGGCTAGGAACTGATTATATCGACCTGTATCAATTACACTCCGATGATACCTCAACTCCCTTGGATGAGACATTAGAAGCATTAGATATAGTAGTTCGCTCCGGTAAAGCACGTTACATAGGAGTTTCTAACTTCTTAGCTTACCGACTCAGCCGCGCCCTTGGTCGTGCTGATGTACGTAATTTAACTAGATTCGTCTCAATTCAACCCCGCTATAATTTACTATATCGGGAAATCGAGCGAGAACTATTACCCTTGGCGGAAGAAGAAGGACTGGGTGTAATTCCTTATAATCCCTTAGCTGGTGGTCTGCTAACTGGTAAACATAATATCGCTCAAGGACCAACTTCAGGTAGCCGTTTTACCCTGGGTGCTGCGGCTGAACGTTATCAAGAACGTTACTGGCACGAACGCGAATTTAATACTGTGGAGAATTTACGTACTGTAGCAGATTTGGCGGGATTATCATTAACCACTTTAGCCGTGGCTTGGGTTTTGTCTAATCCGATTATTACAGCACCTATCATTGGTGCTAGTCGTCCAGAACAGCTTGCTGACAGCCTTAAAGCATTAGAACTAAAAATTGACGACTCGTTAAAACAGAAGCTAGACAATTTAACAGCTGAATACCGCCGAGGAGATTCTACCCGTTAATTTACCCTACACCCTAAATTAATGAAAAGAAAACTAAAACGCTTTCAACGTGCTTCGGGTGCTCCAGATTTACCATCCACCCCATTTAGATTCATTTGTCATTTCGTTGGTCATTTTGGCTGGTGGTATGTAGTCATGGTGATTCTGGAAGCAACTCATGCTGTCTGTGGTATTATGTTACCCTACGCTATTGGTCAGATTATTCAAATTGCAACTCATGCTGTTGGTAATGGCAGACCAGTACTAGCAACAATAAGTCAGCCGATACATTTATTTGTAGCTTTGAGTATTGGTGAAGTATTATTTGGACGCTTGTCTGGGCTTTGGCATACTATTCTCCATCCACTTCATCGCCAGCATGTAACTAGAGCCTTATATGCTTATTTGCAATATCATTCCCATAGATATCTGAGCAGCAATTTTGCTGGAGCATTGGCGCACCGGATTACCGAAACTTCCCTTGGTGTTTCCCAGACGTTAGCCATGCTCATTAATGACTTCATGCCTATTCTGATTATATTTTGTGTCTCCACTGTTTTACTTGCTCATGTTCATCTCCAAATGGCGCTTTTTGTGGGGATATGGGCTACACTGTTTATTAGCATCTCCTTTTGGTTAGCTGTTCGCTGTCGCGTTTTTGCACGGAATGCTGCGGCTGCGAGAAGCGAAACAACAGGACAGATTGTGGATTCTGTAACTAATTTGAGCAGCGTCCGGCTTTTTGCTCGTCTGGGATTTGAAAGACGGTATCTAGATCAGCAGTTGGTGCGAGAGTTAAAAGAAGTCAGAAAGTCTAATTGGTATTCTGAGCGAGTCCGTTGGTTTCAATTCATAGCAGCGGGAATCCTAAAAATAGGTACTCTATACTATTCGCTCTCACTTTGGAGCAGTGGACAGATTGCGATTGGTGACTTTGTAATGGCTACTAGTTTATCGCTATTAATCATTACAGAAGCTCGTAATTTAAGTCGGCGCTTTCTGGAATTATTTGAACATATTGGGAATGTGACGAATGGTGTAAATACGATTATTCAACCCCATGAAGTGGTTGACCGTGATGGAGCGATCGCCCAACCATTTACCAGAGGACAAATTGAGTTTCGGCATGTGAATTTCCACTACTCATGTGAGAAAGAAGTATTTAAAGACCTCTGCGTTACTATTCAATCAGGTGAGCGTGTTGGGTTGGTGGGTTTTTCTGGCTCGGGAAAATCTACTTTTATCAGCTTGATTTTGCGTTTGTTCGATCCCCAATCAGGACAAATTCTGATTGATGGAGTGGATATTCAAGATATGACTCAAGAAGCTCTACACTCACAAATCAGCTTGATTCCCCAAGATCCATCCCTGTTCCACCGGACATTAATGGAAAATATCCGTTACGGACGGTTAGACGCTACTGATGAAGAAGTCATTGAGGCGACGCGCAAGGCTTATGCTCATGATTTTATCATCCAGATGCAGGAGGGTTATCATTCTTTAGTAGGTGAACGTGGTGTGAAACTTTCTGGAGGACAAAGACAGCGAATTGCGATCGCCCGCGTAATTCTCAAAAACGCCCCCATTTTGATTTTGGATGAAGCTACTTCCAGCCTAGATTCGATTACCGAAAAAGCGATTCAGGATACTTTAGACCTAGCAATGCATGAGAAAACGGTTATTGTAGTAGCGCATCGATTATCTACTATCTCCCATTTAGATCGAATTTTGGTATTTGACCAAGGGCGGATTATCGAAGATGGTTCCCATACTAAGTTAATGGCTCGTTGTGGTGCTTACTATAGATTATGGAAAATGCAAGCAGGTGGATTTTCTAATTCTCCCGATAGCAGAGTCACCCGCCAAAGGTATTAGGTGATGCTAGTTACAGGTATAGCACTGGGTTTGGCAATAAAATATCCTTGAGCAAAATTTGCGCCGCGTTCTCGCAACCAGTTTAGTTCATCAATACACTCAATCCCTTCAGCCACAGTCAGAATGTTTAATTTTTGGGCAATTTCTAAAAGTTTTTCAGTAATCCAACCTTTGTAAGGGTCTAAATGTACATTTCTAATTAGCTCCATATCCAGCTTAATCAAGTCTGGACGTAGCTGATGCAGTAAGTTAAGGCTAGAATAACCGGAACCCATGTCATCAAGAGCAATTGAAAAACCCGCGTCCCTATAGTATTTGAGAACAGTCTTGAGATGATCTAAATCTTGGGGACTGTCTGATTCCACAACTTCAAAGACAACCCGGTCATGAGAAAAACCTGCTCGGTCGATGGCTTCTACCGTACTCCGTAGACAAGAAACAGGGTCATAAAGTGCCGTTGGTGCAAAGTTGATCCACATTTTTCCGCTGACTTGATGGCGGTTGAACCCAGCGATTGAACTGAGGCGAGCAACGCGGTCGAGTTGGGGTAGAATTCCAGCTTCGGTCGCTAACTCTATGATTGGGCCTGGCGGTATTAAATTGCCTTGTGCATCTATTCCTCGCAAGAGCGCCTCATACCCATAAATCTGGGATGTATTATTCATAAAAACGATTGGTTGGAAGTAACTGGTGAATTGTTCCTTTTTTATCATTTCCAGTAACCAGTCCGACTGATTAAACTTGATAAAGCGTTGCAATGAGGACATGTCACTAAAGTCTTGGAGTTGAGGTTGGATGGTACCTTTAATAAAGAGGACATGTGTTTCTTGTAATTCTATCGGTGTGAGGATTTGAGACACCTGATCGGTAATTTCTTGGGCCTGTCCCATTTTGCAGTCTAAACTCAACCCAGGTCGCTTGTGCATCAATTCATAGTTAATGGCAAACTGTTGTAATAAGTTAATAACTTTGTTTAACGTATGTTGAACGGGGAACCAGAGAAAGAACTTGCCTGCTTCATTAGCGTCACAATGTGAAACGTTGTAACAGGCACAATTTTTAAAGTTTGGTGATGTTTTGCTCATAGAAGTGGGTAGGAGTAGAATGTGACCGCCTATTAATTTTCGCCAAAATCTATTATAAGGACAAGATGATATACGTAGGAAATTTAACCACCGTCATGTTTCTACTGGTGAGTAGGGAGGCGATCGCCAAAATTCAGTTAGAAAGCAATTTTACAAGTTAGGAGGAGAGGCTAACGCTATTCATCTCAAGTTATGTTTATATTAGATATAGGCTATATATCCAATTTTAGAGACAATAGGGGTATATAAATCTATAATAGACATATCGTATTCAAGATTTCTTTTGTTTCCCAATTTTGGGAACTACTATACTATGTTACAAAGGATATATATAAACAACTTCAGGTGTTTGGAAAATTTTGAACTGACCTTGAAAGACATACCATCTGCTCTTTTGATCGGGAAAAATGGTGTAGGTAAATCAGCCATCTCTTATGTATTGCAAGTATTTCAGTCTGTAGGTAGAGGAATAAATAGAGTCAATCAACTTATAGAACCTAAAGATTTTTCTCGTGGTAGATCTGATGTTCCCATACGGTTTGAAATAGAAGTATTTCTCAAATATAAGTTATACAAATATATCCTAGCTTTTGATTTAACAGAAGAATCTACAAAGATACGGGTTTTTGAAGAACAACTTTTAGTGGCGGGAAATCCAATTTACTCTCGGAAAAAAGCCCAAATTAACCTAGAATATATATCACAAAATCATGAAGCTCAGTTTTCAGTAGATTGGTATCTGGTAGCCCTTCCAATTATGCAGGAAATATCTCAAAATGATCCACTACATATTTTCAGAACTTGGCTAGATCACATGATCATTTTAGCTCCAATCCCTAGTTTAATGACCGGAGAATCTAATCAGGAAACTTTAGAACCAAAGCGAAATGCATCAAATATTGGAGAGTGGCTTTCTGGATTGCTAGGTCGCTATCCAGCGGCATATAGAGAAATTGATAAATATCTCAGAGAAATCATGCCTGACTTTGAAGATTTTCGCAATGAAATTATTGGTAAAAATTCCAAAAATCTGCTTGTTCAATTTAAAGTAAATGATGCTTATTTGAACATCGATTTTGAAGACTTATCTGATGGGGAAAAATGCTTTTTTCTTTGTGGGGTTGTCTTAGCTGCGACCAAATTCTATGAATTGCCACTTTTTTGCTTTTGGGACGAGCCTGATAATTATCTCTCCATATCAGAAGTTGGACATTTTATAGTGTCACTCCGGCGCTCATTTAAAAATAGTGGGCAAATTTTGGTAACTTCCCATAATTCTGAAGCAATTCAAAAGTTTTCTGATGAAAATACATTTTTCCTTGATAGAAAAAATCACTTGGAACCAACTCTAATTAGACCACTTAGTCAAATATCTGTTTCAGGTGATTTGATAAATTCTTTAATCTGCGGTTACATAGAGTTATGAATAGGTATATAGATCACATTTTTGTACTACCAGAAGATGATGCTAATCGCCAAATCGCTAATGGGTTTATCAATGATTCAAACATAATTCGTCGTGTTATTCAAGTATTATCACCAGCAGGTGGTTGGACACATGTTATGGATATTTTTACGAAAAATCATGTTAAAGAAATGCGAAAATTTGACAAACAAATACTTGTTTTACTGATTGATTTCGATGGACGTCAAGACAGATTAAATAATATAAGAGTTCAAATCCCAAGTGAGCTAATAGATAGAGTATTTATTCTGGGAGTACAATCTAATCCAGAGCAGCTAAAGACCTCTACCCATAAGAGTTTTGAGGCTATTGGAGAAGCTCTTGCTCAGGATTGCTCTGAAAACAATAATCAATTATGGCAACATCCTCTTCTCATACACAATCAACCTGAGTTAGAACGGATGACTCAATCTGTTAAACCATTTTTATTTAGACAGACTTCTTAAAAAACCTATCTGACCAGCAAGTGAGTATTTTTCTGTTTATTAGTCCTAATATAGAAAGTGGTATCTAGAAAAATAAACTGATTTGTAAAAATTTGTAAAAAATGCTCTTACACTTAAGTACTTGGAACGAAGTCGAAACTTATTTACAAACATCTGGGGGAATTATTATCCCCATTGGTTCCACAGAACAACATGGACCGACTGGATTAATTGGAACAGATGCTATTTGTGCAGAAGCTATAGCTCATGGTGTAGGTGAAGCAACTCACGCAATGGTCGCACCTACTATTAACGTGGGTATGGCGTTACATCATCTGGCTTTTCCTGGAACCATTAGTTTGCGTCCTAGCACTTTAATTCAAGTAGTCCGCGACTATATAACTTGTTTATCCAAAGCGGGTCTTAGCAAATTCTATTTTATTAACGGACATGGTGGTAATATCGCGACACTCAAAGCAGCTTTTTCCGAAACCTACGCCCATTTAGAAGATTTACAATTAACAAATGCGCTCAGAGTTCAATGTCAAGTTGCTAACTGGTTTATGTGTAATTCTGTATATAAACTTGCCAAGGAGTTATACGATAATCAGGAAGGTTCTCATGCTACCCCTAGCGAAGTAGCTGTTACCCAATATGTTTATCCAGAATCGATTAAGCAAGTACCTCTTTCATCAGATGTCGCTAGTGGTCATAAAATTTATGGTGCGGGTGATTTTCGAGAACGTTATCCAGATGGAAGAATGGGGTCAAATCCTGCTTTAGCAACACCAGAACATGGTAAACAGTTTTATGATCTGGCGGTAAAAGAACTGAGTCAAGGTTATCTCGATTTTTTGGCTGAAAAATAACCTGAAAAATAACCTTAATTTGGTTTAGTAAAAATCGTCAGCAATACAGGTCCAAGTAAATAGTAGTGACCTAAACAGGAAAGTCCAGCAGATGAACCTAGTTGTTCTCGCTGTGTTTGGCTATAGAATCTTGCTCTTGCTGGCGAATTTGCTAGAATTTGACATCCTATTTGCTTTGTAAAGGTGGTAATATCCACTAAGTAAAAGCGTCCATGAACGGAAAGAACTCGGTTTATTTCGCTTAAAACCTGTTCTGGATGCGGATAATGTAAGAAACTAATAGTATTAAATACGGCATCAAATTGATTTTCCGCGAAGGGTAAAGATTCTGCATTCCCCTCAAGATAGATTAATCTAGGACGGTGACGATTTTTTTGTCTAGCTAACCGCACCATCTGGGAAGATAAATCTAATCCTGTTCCCCGCAATTCGGGAAAATTTGCAGCTAATCGGTCTAGTAACCGCCCTGTACCACAGCCTAAATCAAGGACATTCGCTGTTGCTGGTAGTTCAACTTTGGTCAGTAATCTTTTATGTATAGCTTGGTAAATAAAAGAAGGAAACGTCCAATCGTAACTTGGTGCCCATCGGTCGAAAAGTTGCTTTTTATCACCGATCATGTTGCTAACCATAGTTTTAGTTTAACACTCTCAATGCACTAATTATAGTTTAATCCAATAGTTGAAAATGGTTTAGAATTAGCAGTGGTGTCAGTGGTGTCAGGATTTGAGGAAATGAAGCTGCTTAATTATTCAATTTCAGTTATTGTGACTAGTTGCGTTTTGTCTCTAGCTATCAATAGTCAGCCAGCTAAGGCTCAGGTCGCATACGGAAGTTATGTTGGTGTTGGTCCTACGATTGGGTTAACCGATGGTGGACAAGTGGGAGGAGTACTTGCTTTCCGTTACAAGTTACTGGAAAATCCTATTTCCTTGCGTGCTCAAGCTTTAATTGGTCAAAGTACAGCTGTTGTACCTACCGTTTCCTATGATGTTCCCCTGAATTGGCAAACCGATGTTTACTTAGGTGCAGGGATATCATTTGCGGGTGGTGATACACCTTCACCTGTAGGTAATAAAATTAGTTTCGCTTTACAACCAGGGGTTGATTACAACATACCTAATAGCAAAGCTGTAATTTTTGGTAATGCGATTATTGCCTTTGACGCCTATCGCTATAGTGGTGGAACTGCATTATCTTTACAAGGTGGTATGGGTTTAAGATTTTAACTATTGTTGCAAGTGTGTTTAATTTAACTACCAATAAAGCGTCTAAAGTACGTGTTTTAATTTTGGGTGGAACAGGTGATGCAGTTCAATTAGCTGCTAGGCTGGGAAATATTCCAGAAATTGAAGCGATCGCTTCTTTGGCTGGTCGGACTCGTCAACCTGCGATCGCCGACGGTGATGTGCGTATTGGTGGTTTTGGTGGCGCTCAAGGATTGGCTGATTATCTGCGAGAAAAGCAAATTGATGTATTAATTGATGCTACTCATCCATTCGCTGCCCAAATTTCTGCAAATGCATTTGCAGCGACATTGCAAGTATCTATTCCCCGACTGATGTTAGTCCGTCCCCCTTGGTCAAAAGTTACGGGCGATCGCTGGATAGAAGTAGAGAATATGGCGATCGCGGCCGATGTACTCATAAACCAAGCCAGAAAAGTATTTTTGACCATTGGGAGACAAGAACTGGCTGCTTTTTCCCATTTGTCCCAAATCTGGTTTTTAATGCGGATGATTGACCCACCTCACCCTGACGTGATATTACCACAAGGTCTATTATTATACGACAAAGGACCCTTCAGATTAGATAACGAAAGAGAAATTTTGCTCCAATATAATATTGATACGATAGTCAGTAAAAATAGTGGTGGTAATGCTACTTATGCGAAAATCATCGCCGCCAGGGAATTGGGAATCCAGGTTGTCATGGTTCAACGTCCATCAATACCTCCGGGTGAACAGGTAGAGGATATAGACAGTGCTGTCAGGTGGTTACTGATGAAGTTCCTGATGTAGAGGGATTTGGATAGAAAATTCTGTAGATGAATTTGGTCTGCAAATAAATTGTAATTTCCCTTGATGGACTTCAGTGACAATTTGATAACTAATAGACAAACCTAGACCTGTACCTTTACCTATAGGTTTAGTCGTAAAGAACGGATCAAATATGCGAGTTTTAATATCTTCACTGATTCCATATCCATTATCAGTAATCCGAATCAGTACTTGTTTATCTGGAGTCAATTCAGTTTGAATATCAATTTGTGGTTGAGTTAATATAATCCGGTCGCTAGGTTTGATAAACCATCCTTCTAAAGAATCTATAGCGTTTGATATAATATTCATAAATACCTGATTCATCTGTCCAGGGTAACATCCTACTAGTGGTAAATCACCATATTTTTTCACAACTTTAATTACTTGACCTTTATTAGTTCCCTTAAACCGATTTTCCAGAATTAATAATGTACTATCAATACCTTCATGGATATCTACTACTTTCATTTCAGCTTCGTCTAAACGGGAAAAGTTGCGTAGAGACAGGACAATCTGTTTAATTCTCTCAGTTCCAGTTTGCATTGAAGATAATAAGGAGGGTAAATCCTGGATGAGGTAATCCAATTCGATTTCATTAGAAATATTTTGAATTTCTGGTATGGGTTCAGGATAGTATTGCTGATAAAGTTTTAATAATAGAAATAAATCTTGGATATATGCATTAATGTGGGGGATATTACTGTAAATAAAACTGACAGGGTTGTTAATTTCATGGGCTAGTCCTGCTACTAGTTGACCTAGACTAGACATTTTTTCGCGCTGAACTAATTGTGTCTGAGCTAATCGCAGTTCATTTAAAGCTTGTTCCAACTCTTGTGCCTGTGTTTGCAGGATTTTCTGTTGCTGATTAAGTAGGATAACTTGCATTTTTGCTTGTTCCGATAGCTGTAGTTGCCGCCAAACTGCAATTGCTACAATTATCAGCAATCCACCCAAAAAATAGGTGAGTAAATTCAGTGGTCTTAATTGAGATTCAATATTTTCACGCGGGATAACCAATCCGATAGACCAATCGGTTTGCTGGAGAGGGAAATAGGCTACGTACTTATCTGTACCATCAATGTGAATGAGTTCAATTCCTTGCTTTTTGCTGACCATCGCCCTAGCGATCGCTGCTAGTTGTGGATTATTTGCATTCAGGAAACTAGGCGTTCGTCGTTCTGGTGTAGAGATCAGGTCTGGATCTGGATGGGCGATTGGTTCTCCTTGAGCGTTCAGCGCAAAAGCATAGCTATTTTTGCCATATTTAACTTGATTGACAACTTGAGTAATCCGATCTCCTGCCAATCCAGCATATATTATACCTATAACAGGACTAGCTAGTTCATAAGTTTTGTGAATTGGTGCGGTAATCGCGATCCGGGGAGTTTTGAAAATGCGTCCAATGAAGGGAGTAGGTATATTGAACTGTCCTGCCATTCCTTTGCGAAAAAATTCCCGGTCTTTGATATTCGTATTGGCTTTACTTTTTCCTGTTAAAGTATTGTAATGAGAACCATCAGGAAAAGCAATGACAAAATTTTCAATATCGCCCACACGCTTTTTTTCAGCTTGTAAAAGTGGATAAATAGCTTGCCAATTTAGTGAACGGACAATATCTGTGTTAGCTAAGACTTTAACTTCATAGGAATGAGTATCTAGCCATTGATCAATTTGGCCAACTCCTTGACTAACTTGTAATATTGCCTTTTCCTTTAATTGCTGAAGAATTAAACCTCTGACTACTTGATAGCTAGTAAAACCAGTTAGACTCATTGCCAGTGTTGTACTTGTAATAACTAATGGCATTGTTAAATTATACAAGCGCACCTTCTGCAGAATCTGACTTAGTGAAAGACAAAATAAATTTAGCATTTTTCTCTCATAGGAAGTTGACCATGTTTATGAATAAATATTAATCTGCTATTTTCCTATTTATTAAATTAGTTTTGCAGCCAAATCATTATTTACCTCAAATACTTCTTATACCAAGCAAGGTATCGCTCTAATTGGTCTCGCATGTAAGCCGGATTGGTAATAGTATGAAATTGTCCAGGATAGATAATTAATTGGGTATCAATGCCTATGCTTTTCATTGCTTGATACATTTGCTCAGAGTTGAGTAGTGGTACTTCAGCATCCTTCTCACCGCACAAAAATAGTGTTGGTGTCACGATTCGGTCAGCATGTAAAAAAGGGAAAGATAAGTGTAGCCAGGTATCAAGATGTTTCCATGGTACACCTAACTCTTCCTCGTAATCATGAACATAAGCATCAGTACCGTAACCTGCTAAGATATTTGATGCACTTGCACCGCTAATTGCTGCTTTAAATCTTCTATCCTGAGCAATAGTATAATTTGTTAGTATACCACCGTAGCTCCACCCACCAATTCCCAGGCGGGAGGGGTCGGCTATACCTTGTGTAACAGCGTAATCAACAGCTGCTAGGATATCTTGAGCATCTTTATTTCCCCAGTCAGCATAGATAGCTTTAGAAAAAGCCTCACCTCTTCCTGAACTACCACGAGGGTTAGCAGCTATGACAACATAACCATGAGCTGCGAAAAATTGCCAGTCGAATACGAAGCCATTTCCGTATTGACCAACTGGTCCCCCATGAATCTGGAGTAGTGTTGGGTAATTCTTCCCTCTTTCAAAGTTGGGAGGTGTGACAATAAATCCATGGATTTCGGTTCCATCTTTACTCTTAAAACTAATTTCTTCAGTTTTACCAAGTTTCAACTTTGCCAACAGAGCCTGATTTTGCTGCGACAATAAACGTAGATGGTTATCTGTGAGAGCAAAAACTTCACTTGGTTCCTGTGGTGTAGAGGACAGCAGTACAATCTTCCCATTACGACTTAAATCGAAGTTGCTGATAATTCTGCGTCCACCAAATAACCGTTCCACTTTACCACCAATTACAGGAATCTTCGCTAAATGAATCACTCGATCATCTTCTAGTAAGAAGATAATTGACGCGCCATCCGCTGTAAACTGCGGCTTAACTACATTGCGGTCTAATGTTGAGGTAAGTATGCGAGGTACACCGCCAACCGATGGGATAACCGCCAACTTGTGAACAGCATACTCAATTAGCTTCTGTGAACCACCTTGAAGATAAGCGATTAACTTTCCATCTGGACTCCACACAGGTCTACTATTCCAGGATGGATCGTTATCTGGTCCGTCGAATGTGGTAATTTGGCGTGCTTTTACACCTGATTTGGCTTCAATAACATATATATCCCAGTTATTATGACGGTCAAAGTCTACACCCCGCTTGGTAACAAAGGCAATTTTCTTGCTATCTGGTGACCATGAAGGTAAATACTCATTAAAATTATCCCTAGTTAAAATATCCGCTTTATGGGTGAGTACGTTGAGCAAATAAATGTGATCGCGCTTTTTTCCTAGATATCCAGTACCATCTTCCTTAAATTGGAATCTGTCAATCACAATTGGTGGTGGAGGGGTTTGATTCTCCTCTGGACTATCAGGATCTTCTGCGACAACAGCTAACTGTTCACTATCAGGGGACCAGACAAAATCAGAGACACCTCCTTTCAAGTCTGAGATCCTTTTAGCTCTACCACTAGCAAGATTCAAAAGCCAAATCTGGCTACTTCCACCTTTGTACTGTCTACTAGATAAAAAAGCCAGGTATTTACCGTCTGGACTGAAGCGCGGGAAGCGCTCGCTATCTGAGCTATTCGTCAAACGCTTTTTCTGGGAACCATCCCATGAACTTATGTAAATATAGTTGTTTCGGGAATTCTTCTGCGGATTTACATTTTCTACAGTATATGTAACCCAGTTTCCGTCTGGAGATATATGGGGATCTGTAACCTTGTGGAAAGAAAATTGATCGTCAATAGTCAATAAACGCTGTGCGATCGCCTGGACTGGAAGATTTGAACTGAGGACGGCGACTATCACACCGCAGAGCAATGGAAGTTTTTTCAGCATTCTTGTCGGATGTTATAATACTGTTTAAGATAATCTACTACTGCAATACAAAATGGAACAAATTTATTATTTTTATCTTGATCGAGATATTTTTTTATCAATAGATTAGCTTCATCATCTGTCAAATCAGTTAAGACTTCAAAAGCTTGTTGACGACTTTCCTTAAGGTCATAACTATTTAAAGCGAGTACGTCAATTGTTTTTTCTACATCATTTTGACGCAGATGGTTTTCCACGACACTAATTTTACCATCAGCTTTATATGTAAAGTACGATTCACATTGTGTATCAAGTGGTGATATGGGTACTGGGAAATTTTCACGATGATTACCACAATGTTTTGGCCAATTCCCAGTACTACCGCAAGAAGCATGAAGATTTCTATAATTTACAGATAAAGCATCATCTGTTTTGCTCTGCGGTGCAAAATGCTCAATATGACTACTACTTTTTTCAATCCGATTACAGCAGTAACAACAAATATAACCTTGTTCCTTGAGTAGAGATTCATGAACCTTTTGTTTTTCGGGATTTTGCAAACAACCATAATTACAGTTAACTTCAGCTGATTGCTGTTGTTTCTTCCAATGGGTTAATTCAGGAGGTTCATTTAGTTTTTGAATAAACTTCATCGTTGTAATAATTCCTTTCGCTGAATCAACCAATCAGCACGGACAAGTTTTGGATCTTCTTCTTGTAATTCATCAGCAATTTTTCTGCGGAGATTGCGAGCATCATCAAGTTTATTTTCATCAATTAAATTAAAGAGTTGGTTTATTTGGTTTTGGATATCAATTTGTCTTTCTGAAGATTCCATTAAAGTCTCAAGAATACGATTTATATCTTTGCCATAAGATCGTATTCTTTCACAAATAGCGCCTTGAGGACTATCCTTTAAAAGACTAACCCATTCAATATTAGTCGCAACAAGTGGTGAGTGAGTCGTGATGATAAATTGACAATTTTTGAATGTTTCTGTTAAACGTTTAATTATTGAATGTTGCCATTTAGGATGGAGATGAAGTTCAATTTCATCTATTAAAACAATACCTTCCCCATTTAAGGGATTTTCCAATTCAGGATTGGCGATCGCTAACCGTTTTGCTAAATCTCCTACCATCGCCAATAAACATTTCTCACCATCTGATAACTGATTGATACTAAGTGTAATCCCTTGTTTTTCCACAGTCATCCTGAGTGGAGGATTCCGACGAACTCGCAAGTTACAAAAGTTAATGAGAAAACTTTCATAAGCTGATCTCACAGCTTGTAATTGTTTATCTTTGTATTCCGGCTCTTTATGAGCACGAAGCTCATTTTCTAAATCCTCCCTTTGACGAAACCACTCAAAAAACTCTCTGAAAGATATCTGTCCACCTGTAAGTGCTCTATCATAAGCACTTATTTGTTGAAAATCATGTCTCTTCCGAATCCGCAATGGAATATCAATTACAGCTCGATTAGTAGGATAATAGATGAAAATAGGCAAAGATGCAGAAGGGTTAACTTGTAATTTATCTTGAATTTTTGTCACAAACTCTCTCAGTTCTAAAAATTCACTGCTTGATTCTTTACGGCGTCCTTTAGCAGTATGACTAAGCGACCATTTTACTGGTTGTGAAAATTCTTCATCTAAAATCGTGATTTCATTGAATATTGCTTTATGTCCCCAGGTAATATCTTCGTCTTTAAAGTATCGCCCATTACCTTTGGGATTTTGAATTCTAGCAACTAGCCATGATAAAAGAATTGATATGCTTTCTAGTATACTTGACTTGCCAATTCCATTAATCCCCATAAATATAGTCAGTTGACCATCTTCAAAGCTGATAGTCTGACCACCAATTCCTCTAAAAGAATTTAGTTTAAGCTGCTTGATTTTCATAGCTAATATCTAAACCCCTATTAATATACTATAATCTATAGGGTAATTTAGAAAATGACGTTGAAAAATTTCGCCCTCACCCTAAATCCCCGAAGACGCAGAGAGGGGGGTGAAGGCTATTTTAGAATTACAAATTAATAATGTGTACCTATTTTACGATGATTAATCGCAGTCATAGCATCGGGTTTGAGCAATTTACCTTCATCTACAGTTGCGTATACTACCCAATGGTCTCCACATTCTAGACGTTGACTGACAGAACATTCCAAATAAGCAGAAGCATCTGTGAGAACGGTACAACCATTTTCAGCTTTTGATGTTTTGAAATTGGCAAATCTCTCTTCCCCAGGAGCAAAAGACTTACGAAAATGCTTCATGTAGTCTATATGAGAACCTTCAGGAAGAATATTCAAGACAAACTTACCACCAGGATACAGGAAAGATTCCACAGCTCGATCTTTGGCGATCGCCACTGTAATTCCCGGAGGGTTGAAAGTTGCTTGAGACACCCAAGCACCCAGCATTCCTGTAGAAACTTCTCCTAGCTTGGCTGTCACCACACATACAGAACCGACGATCCGACCCACAGCTTGTTCCATCGGCGTAGCTGCTTGTTGGGGGACACGCACTTTCTTGGCTTTTTTCAAGCTTTGAGCAAAGTCAGTTCCCAGTTCTTCGCATAATCGCAGAGTCACATCATCCGGCTTAAACTTCACCTTTAAAGTGTCAAAGCCAAAACGATATCCAGCATCCCGCAGCTTATTTTCCACCAAATCTAGAGCTTCACCACTCCAACCATAGGAACCAAATACTCCCGCAGGCTTATTGCTATCACCATGAGATAAGACAATTCCTAAAGCGGTATGAATCGGAGTCGGAGCGTGACCACCAATTGTCGGAGTACCAATAATAAACCCATCACACTGTTCTAGACTAGTGCGAATTTCATCAGGTGATGCAAATTCACAGTTGATGGATTTAACTTCCGCTCCACCTTTAGTTAGTCCCAGAGCGATCGCCTGAGCTAATATAGCGGTGTTTCCATAAGCGGAAGCATAAAGCAGCGCCACCGATATTTCCCGTTCCTTCTGAGAAATACACCACTGGGCGTAGCACTTAGTCAGTTCCATCAAGCTATTTCGCACTAATGGACCATGACCAACTGCATACATTCTCACATGTAAATCGGCAATTTTCTCCAAAGCCGCTTCCACATGATGCGCATGGGGAGCCATCAAACAATTAAAGTAGTAACGCTGGTCTTCCTTAAAGTTTTCCCAGTTTTCATCAAATATTTCATTACTACAAATATGTGCGCCAAATAGCTTATCTGTATAAAGGACTTGAGTTTGTTGGTCGTAAGTACAAAGTGCTTCTGGCCAACGAGGACTAGGAATAGGTAAGAATTTCAAAACGTGACCCTTACCCAAATCTAAAGTTTCTTTTCCCCGCATTACTAAAAGATTAATTTCCTTCTCTAGAAAAGCAGCCCGCAAATGATTTGCAGTCAATAGAGAACAGACGAAAGTTACTTGAGGAGCAAGTTCTAAAATTGCCTTTAAAGTTGGTATGCGATTAGGACTAAAATGACCCATAATCACATAATCTAATTTCTTAATGTCTAGATTTCCCTGCAATGCATCGAGATAAATTGTCGTAAAACTTTCGGCTGGAGGGTCAATTAATACTGTTTTATCAGATTCTATTAAATAGCAATTGGAAGTAGTACCTCTTTCCAGTGCGTATTCAATTTCAAATCTTAGACGTGACTTACTCCGCGCTCTGATAACTTTGGTATTTGTAGCAATAGGGAGAATCTGGACGTCGCGTGCTGGGGAACTATTCATAGATGTTTTTTCTGAAGATAAGACTTGGGAAAACCAGTTTTTAGCCGATACAAATTTCTGGGAAAGAGAATCTGGAAACTGCATAAGAATTATCAAATATTATTGGTAGATAAATATCTGTACATTACAATTCAGAATTAAGAGGGAATAGGGAACAGGGAACAGGGAACAGGGAACAGGAAACAAAGAAAGAATATTACTTATTTCTTCTTTGTTTCTTTGTTCCCTATTCTCTAGGGGTTAGTTGAATTTTGCTCTAATAGTAGCTACCTACTTTGCGATGCCGAACAGCCGTCAGTCCATCAGGGTTAGAAACGCCACCATCTGCAACTGTGCAGTATAAAATCCAGTGGTCGGAGCATTCTATACTACTGATGACTTCACATTCCATATATGCTAATGCCTCTGTGAGGATGGGTGAGCCATTTTTCGCACTTTGCGTTTTCACACCTGTAAAGCGGTCTGCTCCTGGAACTAGTCGCTTGAGGAAATGCTTTTTCAACTCTCGATAGTTTCCTTCTTCTAGAACATTGAGTACAAAGCGATCGCCTATTTGAAGTAGGTTATCAATAGCGCGGTCTTTGGCTACAGCAATTGTCAATCCTAAAGGTTGGAAACTAGCTTGAGTCACCCAAGAAGCTAACATAGCGCCACTGATGTCACCTTTTTTAGTTGTGACAATATATAAACCACTACTAATTCTCCCTAAGGCTCTTTCCATATTGGCATCAAGAGACTTAATTTGCTTGATATTGCGATCGCGCATCAGCAATTGTCCCAAGTCTGTACCTGCTTCTGTACAGGAATGGTAAATGGCGGGGGTGGGAACTTGTTTAATCCGAATCGGGGGGAATGCTGGTTTGACACCTGCGTCAATAAATTGACGGTTTAAAGTATCAATGGGTTCATCATCACCACCAAAACATTCAAATAATCCCACTAATTGTTTATTCCCAGCTACAGCTAATAGCGAACTGATATTAGCTTGAGCAGCGACGGAGTTAGTAGGGGGTAAGCCAATTACCATCGCCGATGCTCTACCTGCGAGTTCTTGGATTTCTTGGCTTTCACTGGTATTCAAATCTAAGATTTCTACAGCCACACCTGTTTTTTGAATACCCTCAGAAATTGCATGGGCTAGGCGATCGCTATATCCATAGTCTGCGACATAGAACAAGCCCACAGTAGTTTCTGCTTTTGTTTGTCTTTGACTCCAGGTTTGATAGCAGTCTTTGAGAATATTCAGGTTATGGTAGAGTAATGGTCCGTGTCCATTGGCAATTATTTTAATCTTACCTAACTCGTCCATCCGCTTCATGGCGTTCAATAGGGAACGAGCATTGGGTCCCATTAAGCAATCATAGTAAAATCTGAAGTCGGCTTCAATTGCTTCTAAGTCTTCATCAAAAGTCCGATTATCGCAAAAGTGCATCCCAAACGCATCACAGGTGTAGAGGATTTCAGTTTTGCGGTCATAACTGAAAATGGTATCTGGCCAGTGGAGATTTGGCGCACTCACGAATTCAATTTCATGTCCTTTGCCAATACTGATGCGATCGCCACTTTTGACAATTCGTTTAGAAAAAGGATCGTGGACTAAACCTTCCAAAAACTGGAGCGCTACTTTGGAAGCTAAAACTGTAGCTCTAGGAGCTAATTGGAGCACATCTTCCACTAAACCACTATGGTCTGGTTCTGTATGGCTGACAATTAAGTAATCAATTGTCTTGGGGTTGACCAGACTTTTGAGATTATCTAAATACAGTTGACGGAACTTCTGGTGAGAAGTATCAACCAAAACTGTTTGTTCGCCTCTAATTAAATATGAATTATAGGTCGTACCATTTTGGAGTCCGAATTCGATATCGAAGCGATCGCGATCCCAGTCAAGAGAGCGGATCGCTGTAGTATTAGGCGCAATTTCTACAGTTTGGATAGTTAACCGATTTTGAACGTTCTCTACGACCGTTACCATGACTCGTCTCCGAACGCGAATAAACAGAATTTTTTTCCTGCTCACATTCTCGCTTTAAATTATTTTTAAAGTTGTCATCTAGCATATATTTTTCAAAAGCCAAGTTGTCGTAATTATTACTCTTTCTCAGCATATTTCTTGACTCAATAAATGTACTAAACATTAAGTTAGTTAAAAATAATACTCTCTTAACAATTTGTATTCTCAAACAAATAAAGTAAACTCCAAAAATATCATATATTCAGTAGACTAACATAAAAAATTAAAGGTTCGTAGTTGGGCTTTAACCCAGCGTTCATAGCTAACTAGCGATCACCCATTGTTGAAGCCTGAAAATTCACTGGTTATTGTGGACGTTTAATTCCACCCTTCCTTTTGACACCAAATCCATGCAAATAAATCTCAGGCATATTAATACGTTCTTCAGAGAGAATCTGCACAATTCCCAATTGCAGTAAATATTCTAAAGCTTCCTGTGGGTCTTTTGTAGAGAATGGTACTTTTTCGGCTTGCTTCTCCTGCTGGCTTTGCTCATTCCATTTTGTCATACTTAATGCTTCTAAAAATTTGGCTTTGTCAATGGGAACATTAAGACCATTTAAGCTATTTTTGAGAGAATTTAACCAAGGATACTCCTCATCTAACTCTTTAATTCGGTCTTGAGAAGTAACCATAAGCGCTCCTTGTAAATCAGCAGGTTTTAGCAAAGTATTTTCTGGTAAATTTTGTTCATTCAATTGTTGTAATCTGCGTTCTGCTGCTAATGAGAAAAGCTTTAAAAACGATCGTGGAGCAATTTTACGTCCGGCGTCTTGTAGATGATTAGGAATCCATGTATATGTATAACCCTTTCTAGGATTAGCTCCCATAAATTTACCAACTATTTTCTCAATCACTGGTTAATAGAGTGATTCATTAGTAGATACCATTATTCCCAAATCTGTGTTATTATCTATAATTAAATTAGGAACCAACCGCAAATATTCAGCCATTTCTTGACCAGAGTTTGCCAATCGTTTCCATAGTAATTGATATAACCACGTATATTTCCATTCAAGGTTAGTCTGATGTCCTCTGAGTTTGGAAGCATCAGGAAAACCTAAGAATTCTTCTCGAAAAAGGTCTGTACGTAAAAAAATCTTTGGTCTTATTCTTTTCCAGCGCCGCCAACGATCTAACCAAAAAGCTAAAAGTTCTCGAATAGGCGGAACCAAGTCATTATATGAAGTAACTAACCTATCTAATTCATCATAAGTTACAAATAACCATTCGTCAGTTTCAGTTAATTTTTCATCTAATAAATCTAGAGCATGAATAATTTTTTCTAAGTCTTGGCTTACGAATAGAGATATATCTCCTCGTAAATCATTTTGAAAAGGAATTATAATAGGTGTAAAAGGTGCATCACTATCATCTATATCTGGCACAGTGTCTTGTTCAGAATAATAGTTTTCTCTAAAAATTTCATATGCTTTATCTTTAAATCTTTTTACTTCTTCATTCCCTAATCTTCCTCTTTCACTCAAATTAGGTCCCATAGCATGGACTAATATCAGTGGTATTTGTTCTGATGTTTGTTGGTTTTCAAAGGTTTGAGATAATCGACGAATAACTTGAGTCATACCCGCCCAACTTTGACGAGATTGTGTACTAAATATAACCGATCCGTGAGACAGATCGGTTAAAGCTAATCCTCCAATATCATGAAATCCTGCTCTAGAATCTAACAGGATAAAATCAAGTTGCTGAACTTCATTGGACAATTCTTCGAGCATGTCCTGAAAAGTTTCAGGTAATTCACGATGAACTAGATTTTGAAAATCTAGCCTTGCTAGTTTTTCTAAGTAACTATTATCTACAGTACCCTCAGGAACCAAACGTAATATTTCTCCAGAGTCTCCATATAGTAATAAATCGTTAATAGGTTGAATATGATCTCTTAAAGACCAATTATCCTTTTGAATTTTTTTCTCTAATAAATAGTCAATAACACCAAATTTGTGTAAATTGTCTGGAAAGAATATTGTAGATACACCAGGAGCTTCTAAATCTAGGTCTACTATAGCTACTCGGTGTCCTTTGCGAGACAAAGTGAGTGCTGTAGCAGCCAGTGCTGTGGTTCTACCCACACCTCCTTTAAATGAAAAAAATGTGATGATTGCTGGTTTATGACCTCGATCTACAAGTTCTACTGGCCAAGGTAAAGTACGTGAATTGTTATTGTTAGTCCATGCTTTCTTAGCAATGTGGCGTTCTAATATATAAAATTCGGTATCAATATCATTATTTTTCCATTCGGCTGCTATCCGACATTGTTTAATTTCTGTAATCAAAGCCTTATAACCATCTTTATCACCTTCTGGTAACCAAATATCTTCACCATAATAGGAACCCAATTTTTGCTTTAGGTAATATTCTAATTTATTTATATCTGCTTTTTTAATTCGAACACTCCTATCTTGTTCATCATAACCCGAAAGATATACTGCATTATCCCAACGCTCATGCTCAAGTAATAGTTTTGCATCTTGTAAATGTCTTCCAGCCGCCTGTACAAAAGAATCTAACAAAATTACTCCTCTATTTTAGTATTTAACCAAAATTTGGATTATATCATTATTCCAACACAAAACAAAATCCACTTAAGTTTTAACATCTAAGTGGATTAGTTAACTATATTTAGTGGATCCGAGCAGAGTCGAACTGCTGTCCAAATTGGGTATTTACCCCCCGTTCGTTCACAGGTTTAGCCTATCTAACCCTCAAGGCGGGAATCGTTCATTATCCCGAACGTAGGATACTCTGATTGAGTCTTAGCTAACAAGCTAACCAGAGAACACTTGCTAGAGCATCCGTTGGGGGTTGGTCTCTAATCCTTAACGGAGTCAAATCAGAGACGCTCGGACCTGAAAGAGGTTGTTAGGCAGCTACTAGAGCGTCCTTACGAGCAAATTTTACGATATTGTTCGCATTTACTTTTTTTTTGAGTCTTTGATTTGCGAGAGATGACTCGCTCTCGACCTGAATCACAGAGTAGCGTTCGCCAACCTGTCGAAACCGTTACGGACCCATGACTAAACACACTTTTATTGTAGTACGATTTTTTCTCATCGACCACAAAAAATTCCAGTTGGGTTGAGGTTTTGGGTTTTGGACTGGTCCAAAATCCCAAAATCCACTATTCTAGAGCCTGAGCACCACCCACAACCTCTAAGATTTCTTGGGTAATTGCTGCTTGACGGGCTTTGTTGTAAGTTAAAGATAGACTTTTAATCAATTCACCAGCGTTTTCAGTCGCATTACTCATAGCTGTCATCCGCGCTGCTAGTTCACTAGCGGCTGATTCTTGCAATGCTCTTAATAGCTGATTGCTCAGGTACAAAGGTAACAGAGATTGCAGAATTTGCACTGGGTCTTGTTCAAAAATCATGTCCCGAGGTAATTCGCTAACTTGACTTTTGACTTTTTCTCGTTCTACCTGAAATTGACCACTACGACTAGTCAAGCGGAAGATTTCGTCATCTTCTGCTTCTAAACCTTGAATACTCAAAGGTAACAAGGTCTGTACCACTGGACGAGAATTAACCAAAGAAACAAACTTAGTGTAGACCAATTCAATCCGGTCTACTTTTTCTGAGAGAAACAGGGAAAGCAGTTGATCTGCAATCTTAGTCGCTTCTGCTGCGGTGGGAATTTGTTCTAAGCCAGTGTATGTCGCATCAAATGGCTGCTCGCGACGTTGAAAGTATTGAGTTGCTTTCCGTCCAACAGTGATGAATGTATAGTCTACACCATCCGCTTTTAGCTCTTTTGTCCGGTTCTCTGCACGACGGATAACGTTATTGTTATAACCACCACACAAACCGCGATCGCCAGAAACTACTAACAATCCCACTGATTTAACTTCCCGTTGTTTTAGCAGTGGTAAATCCACGTCTTCAAATTTGAGACGGGTTTGTAAGCCATATAATACTTGGGCTAAACGGTCAGCGAAAGGACGAGTGGCGATTACTTGTTCTTGAGCACGACGTACTCTAGCCGCAGCCACTAAGCGCATCGCTTGGGTGATTTTCTTGGTGTTTTTGACCGACTGAATGCGATCGCGTATTGCTTTAAGATTAGCCATAATTTATTTCCTGTGATTTTTGCCATTAGTCACCAGTTACTTTTTCCCTAATGACCAATGACATGAGTGACTAATGACTTAGACCGACTACGCAGCAGCTTGGAAAGTCTTTTTGAATTCTGTCAGCGCTGTTTTTAAAGCAGCTTCTTCTGGTTCACCTAGAACTTTGCTACCTTGTACTGCTTGGTAATATTGGGTATTTACTGTCTTCAAGTAATTCCGTAAACCTTCAGTAAAGCTAGTTACTTGTTTGACAGCAATATCATCCAAATAACCATTAATTCCGGCGTAGAGAATAGCTACTTGTTCAGATACAGATAGAGGGTCATTTTGTGGTTGTTTGAGCAACTCCCGTAAGCGTTGACCCCTAGCTAATTGGTCTTGGGTGGCTTTATCTAAATCAGAAGCAAATTGTGCGAAAGCTTGTAAGTCGTCAAACTGTGCTAACTCTAATTTAATCTTACCAGCAACTTTTTTCATTGCTTTGGTTTGCGCTGCAGAACCCACACGGGATACAGAGATACCAGGGTTTACAGCGGGACGGATACCAGAGTTAAACAAATCGGAAGACAAGAATATCTGACCGTCAGTAATTGAAATTACATTAGTGGGAATGTAAGCCGAAACGTCACCAGCTTGAGTTTCGATAATTGGGAGGGCGGTCATACTCCCTTTACCCAATTCATCACTCAATTTAGCGGCTCTTTCCAACAAGCGAGAGTGGATGTAGAATACATCTCCAGGATATGCTTCCCGTCCTGGTGGACGACGGAGTAACAAGGACATTTGACGATAAGCTTGTGCTTGCTTCGACAAATCATCATAAATAATCAAAGTAGCTTTGCCTTTGTACATGAAGTACTCAGCAATAGTTGCACCTGTATAAGGAGCAAGGAATTGTAAGGTCGCAGGGTCACTGGCGTTAGCAGCGACGACAACTGTATAGTCTAAAGCGCCTTTTTCTTGTAAGGTTTGCACTACGTTAGCGACTGTAGAAGCTTTTTGACCGATCGCCACATAAACACAAATCACATTTTCTGCTTTTTGGTTAATAATCGTGTCAATAGCGATCGCAGTTTTGCCAGTTTGACGGTCACCAATAATCAACTCGCGTTGACCACGACCAATAGGAATCATAGAATCAATCGCAGTGATTCCGGTTTGCATTGGTTCATGTACAGAGCGACGAGCAATAATACCAGGCGCAGGAGATTCAATCAAACGAGTTTCTGAAGTTTGAATTTCGCCTTTACCGTCTATCGCCCGACCCAACGCATCCACAACCCGACCAACAAGAGCCTCACCGACATTAATTTGAGCAATTCTCCCAGTAGCAGTTACAGAACTACCTTCTTGGATCTTCCGCCCTTCACCCATTAATACCGCACCGACATTGTCCTCTTCCAAGTTTTGGACAATACCAATAGTACCATCTTCAAACTCTAGCAGTTCCCCAGCCATAGCCTTTTCTAGACCATAAATCCGGGCGATACCGTCACCAACCTGCAATACCGTACCAACATTAGCAACTTTGACATCTTGGTCGTATTGCTCAATTTGTTGCTGGATAATGCTGCTAATTTCGTCTGGTCTAATTGAAATGCTCATGATGTCTATATGTTTCTTTTCTTTCAGGACTCAAGGAGTTAATAGTTACAAGATTAATTACTGCTTAATCGCAAGGAAAGGCGACGCAACTGACCCCGCAAACTAGCATCAATTACCTGAGAACCAACTTTAATTACCACACCACCAATTAGCTCGCGGTCAATCCGAGTTTCCACTTCTACATGTCTAGCTCCAGTCAGTGCGATCGCTTTTGCTATGATCGCTTCCTGTTGAGCCGCTGTCAGCGGAACCGCAGAAGTCACTTCAGCTAATACAGTCTGATTTAGTTCTCGCAACAGGATCAAATACTGCTGTAAAATCGGTTCCAGAAATTCGATCCGGCGGCGATCGACCAGCAGCGACAAAAAGTTCTGAAAGTACTGATTTCCACCTGACCCAAGGATTTGTTTGAGCACAGCCTGCTTATTTCTAGGCTGAACAAAAGGATTAGCTAAAAACCCTTGTAGCTCTTGACTACCTGCCAATAAGCTGATCAGAGTCCGCGCATCTCCTCCCAAATCTTCTGTCAAATTTTTAGCTTGCGCCATCGACAACAAAGCTTGAGCGTAGGGCTGGGCTATTTCAGCTGAGATTGCAGTATTTTTCATTCATTGCCTCCCAGTTGTGCGATGCTACGACCAATCAAAACTTGTTGAGCATGGTCATCAATACCACCTTGCAATTGAACCTCAACTTTTTGCAGTGCTTCAGCAACTACCAACTGGCGTAATTTCGCTTTCACTTTCTCCAGCTCTGTATTTAAGTCAGATGCTCCAGTTTCCCGCATCCTCTGAATATCCGCAGCAGCTTGTGTCAAGATGGATTCCCTGACGGTTTCACCACTTTGCACTGCTGCTTGCTTGATTCTTTCCGCTTCTGCTTGAGCTTGTTCCAAATTGCGTTGCGCTACTTTCAGTTGCTGCTCCGCCTGTTGGGATCTTTGCTCCACATCCTTAATTGCTGTTTCAATATTTTCCTGACGCGATTTCAGAGTACTACCCAGAAACTTCCGCCCGAAGACAATCAACACAATAATAATAATAGCTAGGTTAACCAGGTTGGCATCGAAAATATTAGTGTTCAAACCAAAACCGATATGTTCCTCGCTACCAGCCAATTCACCTCCGACGGCGCTGGCTTCCGCCATCAACAGTAAAAAAGTCGCCATGATTTTCCATCTACAACTGCGCGGACATAGCTGTTTGTTAGTTAACGCCTAGCCACTAAATCAGCTCCTAAAAGCTTTTCTAGAATTTGGCGACTCAGAGCGTCCACTTGCTGCTCTAAAGAAGCTAGAGCTTGTTGCCTTTGCTGCTCAATTTCGCTACTTGCTTGTTCTCTTTGAGATTGAGCTTCTTGTTGTGCTACTGCAATTTTCTCAGCAGCAATCTTTTGACCAGCAGCAGTGGCTTCAGCAATGATTGCTTGTGCTTGTCGTCTAGCACCTGCTAACTCTTGCTCGTATTGCTGGGCTAATTTTTCAGTTTTCGCCAACCGTTCTTGAGCTGTCAACTGATTTTTACGGATATACTCATTCCGCTGATCAATAGCATTACCCAGCGGCTTGTAAAGAGTTGCGTTTAAAATGAGGACTAAGACTAGAAACTGGATTGCCATCAAAGGCAATGTAGCATCTATATCGAATAACCCACCTTTTTTGGCAACTGTTTCTACAGCTAATAAGGTGATCCAATGTGTCATGTTTGCTGATTCCTATCTAGACCAATGGTTAGTAATTAGGAATTAGAAACCCTCATGGCATTCCTAATTCCTAAATCCAAAGTTAATTTATACGAAGGGGTTAGCAAATAACAGGATTAAAGCAATTACTAGACCGTAGATGGTTAGTGCTTCCATGAATGCCAAACTTAATAGCAATGTACCGCGAATTCTACCTTCAGCTTCTGGTTGACGAGCAATACCTTCTACAGCTTGTCCTGCAGCAGTACCTTGACCAATACCAGGGCCGATTGCAGCCAAACCAACAGCTAGAGCAGCAGCGATAACAGAAGCAGCCGAAACCAATGGATCCATGATATTCTTTCCTTACTTTACTCAGTGGGACGGATGTTTAACTTGTAGCTGTTAGTCATCAATTGTTGATAGTCATTATCATAATGAACAATGACCCATAAACAATGATTTCTTGATTCTGAGGTTTGTTTTAATGATGTTCCTCACCACCATGATGGTCTTCTAACGCTTCACCAATGTAAGCAGCAGCTAAAGTGGCAAAGATCAGTGCTTGAATGGCGCTAGTGAATAGTCCCAAGGCCATAACTGGTAAAGGTAAGAACAATGGTACTAGTAGCACCAATACTCCTACTACCAGTTCATCAGCAAGAATATTACCGAATAACCGGAAGCTGAGAGAAAGAGGCTTGGTGAAATCTTCAATAATTTTGAAGGGTAGCATGAAAGCAACTGGCTGGACATAGTTGCCAAAGTACCCTAAACCTTTTTTGCTGAATCCGGCGTAAAAATACGCTAATGATGTCAACAAGGCTAAAGCAATCGTTGTATTGATGTCACTTGTGGGTGCTGTGAGTTCACCTTCAGGAAGCTTAATTAGCTTAAAGGGAACCAGTGCTCCTGACCAATTTGACACAAAAATGAACAAAAACAAAGTACCGACAAAAGGCACCCAAGGACGATACTCTTTTTCGCCAATCTGGTTTTTCGCCAAATCTCGAATGAATTCTAGAGCATATTCCATCAAGTTTTGCATCCCAGATGGAATACGCTGGATGCTACGACTCGCCAAGAAGGAAGCCAATATTAGCACACCAATAACAAACCAGGATGTAAGGAATATCTGACCATGTAGCTTTAAGTTACCTATTTGCCAGTACAGATGCTTCCCTACTTCCAATTCAGCAAATGGAAGAGAGTAAAAGTTCAGAAAATTCAGCATTTTCTTTCCAAATCAATCAGTTCTCCAATCTTACTTGGAGAAGGTGGTGCTTTTAAGGTTTCCGGAGCAATGGTTGAGTCAGAGATAAACACCACTCTAACTACGTAGATGATGAGCGTGGCTTTATAGGTGAGAAAACCCAGGAATATGGGCAGTATTTGCAGTTGGTTCCACCTTGATGCTAGCAAAATCAATGCTATTAATAAGGCTAGCCTAGTTTTGCTCAGCTGTTGCTTTTCTCTGCCCAACTGCTCAACATCTTTCGCCAACATTTTCAAGTAAAGCACACCTGTGCACGCCCCCAAAAGATAATTCAGCGCTATGTTTAGGGAATAAGATACCCAAACAGAAACAAAAATTACCCCCGTTAAAGCAAGTGTGATCATCAACAACTCCTGATAGAGTTGATAAAACTCTTGCATAGAAGAAGAGTCCACTGGTTTAGCGTCAGGAGAACCAGCTTGAGCGTCTTGTTGTGTTGTTTGAGTGGGTATGGATTCTTCTGACAAGCTCACAGGAATTGGCAAACGGTACAGTTAATTTATGGTGACTGCACATTCAGTCAGCTGAATCATATCACGCTCTGGTAACAATACTTTAGAAAAAACAATTAACTTATTGGGGAAGGGTGTAGGGTGTAGGGTGTGGGGTGTAGGGTGAAGAAAATTAATTTGGGGTTAGGAGGATTAGTTGTTGGTTTAGTAATTCTCGGACTTTATCTAGGTCTAGTTGTACGGTTACTAGGATTTCTGCGACTGTTAAATCATTATTACAACTTTGCATAAATTCTAATTCTGTTGGGGATAAATTTACAATCTGGTAATCACCGTTAAATAGACATTGACTGGGAAATCCTTCTAGACAAGGGCTGATTTCGGGAATGGCTTTTAACAAATCTTCATCTTCTGACCAGTCTAGTTTGGTGATTGGCGATCGCCCTAGAAAAAATTCGTAGTGCGTCACTTCTGGATCTAATAACTCAATTAACCGATAACGCTGGCGATCGCTCAATTTTTCAGCCGTAGCAATTAATTCTGGTGCTTTGGCTAAAAGTCGCTTTAACTGCCAAAATTCCGGATTAGAAAACCCCATAAACTCTAATCCTGAAGCATCAATTAATTCAAATAGCGTATCTATATTATAGTCAATCTCCTGTGGATGGACATACATATCAGCAAAACATTCGTCCCGATGGTTTTCTAAAGACCAGCGTTCTTGTTCTCGCTTAACTAGGCGATTCTCCTTTGGTAGCGCCGCAAATATTTTTCTCCCTACCTCAACGCCATGTTGATAGTCACCGCGTTTTTCACCTTGGAGGAGGGCGATCGCTTTTTGCATTAGTCTAATTTCCCAGCGACCTAATTCTCCATAGACAAAGATATGGAGTAAACCACCTGGGGATAGCTTTCGCGCTAAAGCCTGGATACCACGAATTGGGTCTGGTAGATGATGTAAAACACCTACACAGTTAATCAAATCGAATTCCCCTGGTAACTGTGCGACATCATCTAAGCTGAGTTGGTGGAATTCAACTCGATTTGCTCCTGACCTGCGACAGCGTTCCCTAGCTACTTCTAAAGTACCAGCACTGATATCAATTCCTACTATTTGTGCTTGGGGATTGAGGTGAACCAAATATTCTGTTCCTACGCCAGAACCACAACCAGCGTCTAAAATACGGATATCTTGTTTTTGGGGTTTTCTTCCAGTGCAAAAACTATGAGCAGTTAACCAATTCCACCGCCAGTTATAGCCTGGAGGTGGTTGGTCTAGGATAGGTTCTGGGGGAAAGGGATAGGTATCGTAAAGTTTGGCGACAGCAGCACTGACAGTTTGGGAATCGGACATGATCGCTGGATAACACAGTATTTATGAGTTTAGCGGATGAGGGGTAATTAGAGTAAAAAAGATTAATGTTTGGTAGACTATGATATTCCAGTTGAAAATACCTTCGCATTTTGCTAAATTATATTATAGTTTTGCTTTCATATATAGAGAAATTTTAAGGTTTTTTAAGCCATGTTAAAGTTGTGAAGACTTGAGGAAAGTTTTTCTAGTCTACATGTTGGATGTATCAGAGGAAAGCCAAACAATCCAAAGGAAAAACATCATGTACACAATTAAACTTCGGGAAACTTTATGCGAATTATTCGTGAAAGTAGAATTAAAGAGTTCTGGAGAAAATATTCTGATGCAGAAGCTAGTCTGATAATTTGGACTAAGTACGTGAAAAGTCAAAACTGGAATAATCCAGCAGAATTAAGTAATACCGCACTGTTTAGTCCTGATCCCGTCAAAAATTTCGTTATATTCAATATTGGAGGAAACAAATATAGACTCATAACCTACATAGATTACACAAACAAGGTGATATTCATACGTGATTTTCTTACTCATACAGAATATGATAGAAATAAATGGAAAGATGACTCTTGGTTTAATACTTAGTACTAAAATAAACCAATATTTAATGAACACTAAGCTTTAGTTGGTTTGTAATTCTCTGGTTCTGAGAAAAAATATATTAGGGTAATGAAGTATGGTACAAAATGCACCCAGTTACATTGATTTAATTGAATCTTTTCCTCCGCGTACCATAAAATCCGAGACGGATTTGGAAAAAACTCAATTAGTAATTGATGCTCTCATAGATAAAGGTGAATTAACTGAAGATGAGAAAGACTACCTAAATTTACTTGGTATGTTAATTTACGACTATGAACAAAAACAAGATATTATCCCTGATATTTGGGGTGTAGATGCCCTAAACGCTTTGATGTCAGAAATGAATCTTAAGCAAAAAGATTTAGTTGGCATTTTTAAAACTGAATCTATTGTATCTGAGATCCTCGAAAGAAAACGTGAATTAACACTAGAACACATTGAGAAACTAGCAGATTTTTTTAAGATTTCATCATCTGTTTTCTTGCGAAAAAATCCATTATCCAAATCTATCTAATTACTTTTCTATAAGTAGTGTTGATAATTTAGGAGAATACATGATATAGTTACGATTATCTGTATCTAGTATTAGTAATTGATCTATTTTTTTACCAACAAATATGCAACTAAAAATACATAAATCCCTTTTTCCCCACGGGAGAAGGGGAAAAATTCAAAGTCCCTCGCCCTTTGGGAGAGGGATTTAGGGTGAGGGCTGATTTTCAAAAGTCAAATAGGATTTCCATATATCTACCCTCTTTTTTCCATTCTCCTAAATTGGCAAAGGTATTCATGTAATGAAAATAATCAACTCCCATAACTTAATTAGTGATAGGATAAAATATGTATTAATCCATCATGGTAAACTCTTTTTTGTTCCTCCCATCCAAATATTTATAACTTGATCATGATGGCATTTTGTATCAAATAGAAAATAAATACTTACACCTAGACGATTCTTAGGGTTAGTCGAATCATATTTGGATGTATCCTATTCACGCAGAAGACTGTTATAAATTAGGTTATAGTCCAATCTTCTAAACGTAAATTCGGCACTTTTTCAAAATCTCTACGGTTACGGGTTACTAAAATACCATCGACTGATAGCGTAATTGCAGCGATACGCAAATCTTGAGTACCAACACGAGGACGAATTTGCTGTCTAATTAATCCAGCATAAATATTACCAGCATTTCCGCCAAATTCCAGTACATTGAAGTTATTTAAGTCTTTTAATGTTTCTGTTAATCTAGTATAAGCTAAGACTAATTCATCTGATGAATTAGCCCGGTTAATAATTTTTATTCGCCCCTGTAGTTGTTCATTTACCGTAACAATAGTTATAGCAATATCTTGAGGATTAAATTTAATTAATTGTTGTACAACAAGTTGATTCCCTCTTTGTACTAGTGATAGATGATCTGTATCTAACATACGTAGATGTTGCACTCTTGAATCTATCCTAGCTTATTATTATCATCTATCTCACGTCGATATTCCTCTATATACATCAGCATTTGGTCGAATTGAGGGTCATCTTTATATTTCCCAGCTATTTTCAACCAAGGATTTTCTTTTTCTATCTCCAGCATAACTATTTCTGGTTGTCGTTCTTGGAAAAGTTGAATGAGATTATCTAGAGCTTCTTGTTTCGTCGCACCATTACCTTGATATCCTGGTAAACTCAATAAAGTTGCTTTTACTGTTCCATCTGGTTGATTTTCTATCACCACTTTACTAGATGGTTTAAAAGCTCTTTTTTTGTAATTTTTTACAGATAAATTCATAACATTTATACTCCTTGGCAATAATATTCATGACATTCCCCATCATAGCATTTCTTTAAGCTAGAGTATTATTATGGTTAATCTATACGATTTAATCCAGAATATTCACAAACGCCCAGCGATGTATTCAGGACGACCAAGCATTGCTAATCTCCGCACTTTTCTCGCAGGTTACTGCTTCGCACGGCGTGAACTTGGAATCCCTCAAACTCCACAAGAACAAGCATTTTCAAAATTTCAACCCTGGATCGAGCAGAAATTTAGTTTGGCTGACCATCAAACGTGGGAGCAAATTATTTTGGGTTTTTTCCAAGATGAACATAGCGCTTTAGAACAATTTTTCCAGCTTTTTGCCGAATTTACCCAGATAGATTCTGACTCTGAACAAGAAATCAGTCTAACAGGAACTTCGTTAGTATTGATATTTATGACTCACGATACCAATCTTCTCAGTAATAAACTCTTTCGTAAAGACCAGATTTGGTTTACTGAGAAAAATAAATATGGTGCTACAGACTTATATTCCCTAGTTGAATACAAAATTAATGATGATGACTTTTCGGAACTTGACTATATAAAAGGTAGATATGGCGCTATTCCTTTTATTGGTGATTTAACTCAGATTATTGGAGACAATAATGAGTAATAGAAGTTTACAGAGTTCACCTCGTAGTTATTCTGAGAGAAAAGTAGCAACTAGACAGCACAGCCATTATTTTTTCTCCTTGTAATTGCAGCGATATAATTGAGAACGGTTTTCCACTTTACGAAGTTGAGTTACTGACTCCAGCTTAACACAGTTAAAAAAAGCCAAATTCTCCCCCACCAGAGCCGCACGGCCCCGAAGGGAGAGAATTTGCATCCAATAAACAGTTGGCTGTTAACGGTTAACAGTCAAATATTGTTGGAAGATACTTTTAATATTAATTACAGCCTTGACTACTCTCCTCCTTCTAAAGAGAGATTATTCTCCAGAGAAAATGCCCATCTAAAGGACTATCAGATTAAGAGGGAACTCTTAACAGTAAAATGAATGTGCGCCCGTGGCTGTTTGTTTGTCTGCTTGACTACTTTCCCAAAAACTGTGCAGAATGTTATTAATTTGCAAGAGGGTTATCTAATGGGCACTCAAGTAGGCGTTGGCATTAGCCATCATCGTCATCCTGATACTGCAGGTAAGATGGCAGTTGAACAAGCTCTGCTCCAAGCTGCTGTTGAGCGTCCTGATTTCGTATTGATGTTTGCCACTGTTGGATACAATCAACAGGCTCTCATTAATTCTGTGCGATCGGCAACCCACAGAGCACCACTGATTGGTTGTTCGGGGGAAGGCGTTATCACATTGGGTGAAGCAGACGAGTCAAATTTCTCTGTAGCTGTGATGATAATTTGTTCAGATGAATTGCATTGGCATCATGGAGTTACAACAGGCTTAAAGGAAGATGCAACTCAAGTCGGTACAAATGTGGGGCAGGCGATTAAAGCGCAATTTGCACCGGATGCTCGGTCACTATTTTTATTAGCAGATGGTCTAACTTTTAACTTCGATAAATTTATTCAAGGCTTGAACCACCAATTGTTAAATGAATACCCACTCCCGGTTTTTGGAGGTTTATCTGCCGACAATTTGGCTTTTAAGCAAACCTATCAATATTACGACGATCAAGTTATTTCTGATGGTGTCGTTTGGGCAATACTATCAGGACAAGTTCGTCTGGCTTGGGCTATAAACCACGGTTGCGTACCCATTGGGAACAAACGTATCATCACCCGATGCGACGGTAATATTATCTATGAAATTGACCATAAGCCTGCAGTCGATATCCTCCAAGAATATCTAACTCCCAATGAAATTGATCATTGGGAGAAAGCTATCCTTAATCTCTGTCTTGGTTTCAAGGCTCCTGAGGACATGCAAAATCGTGATGAATATGTGATCCGGTTTATTCCCAATAAGGATGATGAAACCAAGTCTATTCAGATTCAGACCGAAGTGACAGTCGGCACAGAAGTTTGGATGACTCGCCGGGATCACGAGAAGATTAAATGCGGAATACAGCAAATGGCTATGGATATTACTACACAGCTAGGTAATGCTGTCCCAAAATTCATTTTGCAGTTTGACTGTTCCGGTCGAGGTAAAATGGTATTCCGCGACCATCTGAAAATTGATTTGCTGAACGATTTTCAGAAACAAGTTGGACCTAATGTACCTTGGCTAGGGTTATATACTTTGGGAGAAATCGGACCAATTGGGCTACGCAATTGTTTCCATGACTATACAGCGGTTGTCGTTGCAGTTTACTGAACTTTAGGCTTGACACATTCCTATGGCAGATACACCTGAATCATCAGCTATCTCATCTATTAAATATCTACAACAGGAAAACCAGCGTTTGTCTGAGCAGGTAAAACAGTTAGTTAAGACGGAAGCAACTCTGTATGAATTTCAAGAAAAACTGGATTCACAGTTGAGAATCTATCGCAAACTCTATGATGTAGGTCAACAATTTAACGCGACCTTTGACATTGACCAAATTTTAACTGTGATGGCTAATTTTATTATTTATGAGTTAAATTTCGAGCGTTGTCTCATCCTTTTCAACAACACATCGGAGGATGATTCAGCGTTCACTGTAAAACTATGTGACGGTTATTATGATGAAACATATGAAACTGTGCGATCGCTCAAATTAGATGCACACCATCCAGTTATATCTAAGTTACTAACCAGCAATAAGTGTGTCATTTGTTCTGAGGATTATCAATCAGAGGAATTGCTGCAACTCTGTTCAAGGATCCATATGGATGAGTATATGATTTTTTCTATTGAGTATATTACACAGAAGAGGATTGGACTAGTGATAGTGGGCAATACAAGCGCTATGTTTCCTTATCAAGTTCGGATTCAGCCCAATAGTGAGTACAATTTAGGGCTGGCTAATTTGGTTGCTCAAGCTACCGCAGCACTCTATAGCGCCGATTCTTATCGGGAATTGCTGCAAAAAAGCATTTTTTTACAGCAAACTCTAGAAGAATTACAGCAGGCTCAATTCCAGCTGATCCAGCAGGAAAAAATGTCTAGCTTGGGACGCCTTGTGGCTGGTGTTGCTCATGAAATCAATAATCCAGTCAACTTTATCCATGGCAACCTTTTTCATCTGCAGGACTACCTCCAAAAGCTGTTTAATTTCGTGCATATATACCAGACGCACTACCCAAATCCCGATCCAGAAATTCAAGCGGAGGTAGATGAAACAGAACTGGAATTTTTAGAGGAAGATCTGGCTAAAATTCTTACCTCCATGAAAACAGGTACGGAGCGCATTCGTGAAATTGTACTATCGCTGCGTAACTTTTCCCGGATGGATGAAGCTACATTAAAAGAGGTTGATATCCACGATGGGATTGATAGCACCTTAATGATGCTGGAACATTTCCTGAAAGCACAACCTGAACGTCCAGCAATTAAGATAATGCGAAACTATACCAAGTTGCCATTGGTAGAGTGCTATGCTGGACAACTCAACCAAGTGTTCATGAATATTCTGGCGAACGCGATCGATGCTCTGGAAAATGTCAATGCAAAACGAACAGTTCAAGAGATTAATGACAATCTTAGTCAGATCACCATTCAGACATCCTTAGTCAATGAAGAATGGGTAGAAATTCTGATTTCCGACAATGGCTGTGGTATTCCTGAAAATGTGAAGAAACAGATTTTTGATCCGTTTTTCACTACCAAACCAGTTGGCAAAGGTACTGGTATAGGATTGTGGCTCAGTCACCAAATTATTGTAGAAAAGCACAATGGAGAAATAAAAGTGAATTCTACCTTAGGAAAAGGCACGGAATTTCTGATTAAGATTCCTGTTCGACATTCCTCTAAAACTAAATAGAAAAGATGTATTCTATACTTCTCACTAAGAATAAACCAGAATAATAGCTTCAGCCGTTTGCTTAATCTTATTCACTAACTCCTGTGGTTGTATCACCTTCACACCCTCACCAAAACCGATCACCCACCGAAAAAACTCCACATCCTGTAAATACCATTTAGGTAAAATCACTTCAAACCGATGAGGGAAATTTTTATCTCCAGTTGGTTTCAGAGAAAAAATCGATTTTGGCAAAGTTGACCTTTTTGCGATCGCAGGTGGAGACATCTTCATCTGTTGGGCTGAAAATCTCTTAGTTCCCTCAGCAATAAACCGAAACTTGGAATCATCAAACCATAATTCTATCGTAGAACAGACTTCAGCACGTTCTTTTTTCCTTGGACTAAGAAATTTTTGCTGGTCAGCGACGCTATACCCTAAATGAATTCCTGGACTTCCCACAAATAATTTTTGTAATATTGCTAGAGCTTTTTCCTGCTCTTGGCGGGAACGAGATATTGACTGTAACTGACCCATAAACAATCGATCTAATCTTTCAAAGCGAAATAGACCCTTATACTTACCCTCGACAATTTCATAACCCAAATACCAAGCCGAATTGCTAAAAACAATTTGCAAAGGATAAGCTAAAAAAAAGCTATCTTCATCCTTGGGAAACTTTCCCCCACCCACAAAGCGGTTCAATTCTAGCAATTGTCCCTCAAATATCGCCTCTTCTAATCGGCGTGAACCTCTGGCTAAAGATTCTGGCGGTAAATAATTCGGGTCAATCATATTCTGATTGGCGATCGCCCTTACCGGGTAAACGCTATTCACCAGTAACTTGCTTTGTGCCATTCTCTGAGCAAATACTTGATAAATCTCTAATGCTATGGGGTCATTCAAACTTTGCGCCTGAGACTGGAGGACTTGAAATACCTGGGTTAATTCCATTGCTGACAATATTGATGTCCCAGCAAAATAGCCATCACGCATAGCAAAATCCGGTAAGATTTTATATGGTTTAAGAACTTTTTCTATATCTTTACGTACAGAATCTAAAGCATTACCATCAATAATCCCATGTTCTTGCAATCTAGAGACCAGTGTTTTTAAACTCCCCTGACCCGAATTTGCTAAAAAAGGATGATGTAAAATCAAACGCAAAGTCTGGATTAGTCTTTGAAAAGCTGGGAAATCAGAATAGGGATGGGTTATTAAGGAATCTGGAAAATCACAAAGACAGATAATAGGAGCGTGAATCGGTGCGGAAATCGTATTCAAGCCAATCAGCGAATTCTGCTGTAACCAGAGTAAATCCTTGGCGATCGCCCGTTGATCCGCGTATATTTTTCCATACAATCGAGCCATAAACGCTGTAAGCTCCGCTAAAGAGCTAGTAAATTCAGGAACTTGACCGAAAATATTTGCTAACAAGCTGGGTTGAGTTGTTTGTAAATTACCAATTCCCGGATATTGAATCACTAGGGATACAAGATACATCAACCGCTCAAAGTCCAATAGCTTACTATATGTATGGAAAATTAGATGACGATTGCGATTACTGCGGTTGATCAGACTCCGGGAAACCTGTTGAATTTGCACAGAAATTTCCGACAAGTTGAACGTCGGAGCACTCACATCTATTTGCTTAACTACGACAAATCCTTCTGCGGCGATCGGAGGAAAATCTTGGAGCGATCGGTACATATTCTCTATGATGATCTGTGGAACTTGGCGGTTGCGTTGTTGATTCCAACTCAGACAAGTGGCGATCGGCGTGCGTAAATACCACCCTATCCAGTGGACTGATACATCTAAAACTGCATCCAGTTTTAGGAATAACTCCATTCTCCATGCACGTTTTGCGTTCGTCGCATCGTAAATTACAGCATCACCTTGAGCGATCGCTTCTACAATTTGGGAGATAACTTTTGCTTCAACTTCCAGCCATGCGCCTTGGATACTCATATCTCCATAAAGTTCTTGGCGAATAGCGTCAGTGGAAACAATGCGATATTTACCCAGTTTTGCGAGATCAGCAGCAAAGGTTGACTTACCACTACCAGGAACACCAATCAGGAAATGAGAAATGGGTGAGGTAGACATTTTCTTACATACTCAAGCCGAATTACTTTCTATTTTCTCTTGACTACTAGGCTGAATGTCTAGTGTTTTGGAGCGAATCACGAATTTTTTATTTGATATTGGGTTAAAATTAGGAATAAAACCCTGCGAAAGTGATTCTGATATGTTGATTTATTTAACAATATCAACTTCAATGACTCATATTGGTTCTGAAGATATAAAATTATAAGCAAGAATGGACAGATAATAAGGAGGAAAGGAACTTGTAGCTGGAGGGTTAACATTGACTTTAGCAGAAAAATATGAAAGTGAGATTCAATTGCTAGAATGGAATGGGCTACGAACGCTATGGGGAGATATTAAAAATCGTACCACGCCAGGATGGGAAGCCGGAAAAGCCTTTGAATATCTGGTGCTACGAGTATTTCAACTTGACGGTGCAGAGGTAAGATGGCCTTACAGCGTGCAACTCTTTGGGTCGGAAATTGAGCAAATTGATGGTGTCATTTATTTTAATAATCTCTCTTGTTTAGTTGAAAGCAAGGACTTCGGAGATAGAATAAACGTTGATGTTACTCCTATAGCTAAACTTCGTAATCAACTTTTACGCCGTCCTGCAAGTACAATTGGATTGGTATTCAGCCGAACTGGGTTTACCAATCCATCTCGTCATCTTTCATACTTCTCTCTACCGCAAACAATTCTGCTTTGGAATGGAGAAGAAATAAGATATGCATTAGAGCAGGAAACGGCCTGTGAACTATTAATCCTCAAATATCATGTATGTATAGAAAATGGCTTGACTGATTATGACATTAGGGAGCGAGATATCCAATGATTACCTATATTGTTTGTGAAGGATCGACTGATGCAAAATTACTTAACTGCGTGTTACCAAAGCAGTTTCACAGTGATCTACATGTTAAAATTGTTGCTGCTGGTGGATTATCCGCTGTTAAATCCCTTGCCCGTTCATTAGTTGTTCGTCGGCAAATGCCAGTTGCGATAGTAGTTGATTCCGATTCAGTAGCACCGGAATTCATTCAAGAGCGCAGGGAAGATATTGAGGAAATAGTCAAAAGCGTAGCTGGCAATATACCAGTTAAGGTATTTGTTTTTATACCAGAAATAGAAGTTATCTTTTTTCAAAATATCCCCTTTCTTGCAAGGTTAATAGGATATAAACCCGATCGGGATATACTTAATCTGACAGGTTTTCAACCCCGTAAAGTTTTAGATCAATTGATTGCTCAATCGGAAAAAATTGACAATTATTCAGACTTCATCAATCAACTATCTCATGAAGATGCTAAGATTCTAAGCCAAGCCCCGATTATTCAAGAAATAATTCATTTTCTTGAGTCTATCAGCGAAACAGCAACAGCTATATGACTTATTGACATGGCTAAACCTTTTCATTAGCTAGGTACCAGAGAGTAGTATTTCCGAGCGAATCACGAACTTGTTACCATATTCCTCTTCGGATTGCTCCACTAAGTAATAACAAGGATGACTTGGTTTTTCTAAACAAAAGTTGAAAACCAAGCCATCTTGTCGTTTCAATTATGCATTTAATTGAAACGATTTAATACCACGTTTTGACAAGTACTAATTACAGGAAGTTTCGATTAATTCCGCTTAGATTTCTATAAGCGTCCGCCAAAAATTAACGTGATATTATCCAGTTGCTGGGGATTAAACTTTCACAATTATAGCTCTCGGCTAGAATATTGAATGGCTGTGTGTGCTAAAAATGAAAAATGCGCCTCTCTCAATGCTAGAAGTCGTTTAACGACAATACAGATAATTAGTTAGAATTAGGTTAATCTTAACCAAATACTAGAATTAGCGATTTATGAGTTATCGATACATAGACCTTGCTCGCGAAAATCTTCAGGAGGCTATAGAGAAGACTACAGTAGGAGAACAAATTATTTTACAGAAAGCAGGAAAATCTATGGCGGCTGTAATCACTCTTGAAGAACTAGAGCTACTACAAGAAATAGAAGCATGGGAAAACAAGTTTGACTTAAAAGCTGCGGAGGAAGCAATGAAAGAACCAGGATTAGTGCCTTGGGAGGAGGTTAAGCTCTGACGTGGGCTTTAATCGACATTTTTGAGGTGAAGATTGGTTTTCTATCCTTGCCAACTATTTTTTCCATGTTATGCTAGGTGCACACGTTCTTATTTAAAGAAAGGTAGTGATATGAACACAAACTAGAGTAACAGTCTGGAGTAACCCCAAATATAGACACTTTTCTCAACTCTGCGAATAATATTCACAGTTTGAGTGACAGTCTGGCTGGGAAATTCCCAAATATAAACACGCCTTGAAAATCGTACCAGTTAAAGGAACTTAATAGGAGTCGAAAAATGTTCAAAGTCTATTGTATTCCCTGTATAGAAAGGGGTCTGATTTATCTATTAATAGATGATGATATTCAGATCAAAGCTTTAGATCAATATTTGTCTAGCTATAGCACTAGAGAGGATGTTAAATTCTCTGAATACTTAACCCACGAGAATGATGAATACGTCTATGTGCAATGTGTAAAGATTGAACATAGATTCCAAAGTCTATAGAAATATTTGATACAAGTGGCATAAGTGCAAACAACTTGAGAACTTATGCCACTTTAGTCTGATTTAATTCAATAGTACTCTGATAAATTTTGTCATTCGCATGAAAAGGGTTTGACAGCGCTGAAATTACAGTTAAGATAAAAACACAATTATTACAAAGTGTTTGTACTTATGAAAATCCGCATAAAGAGTTGTATATTCAAAAATCATTGTATGAATGAGATGTAGCCAGATGGATAAGAAGTATACAGCTATCACTTTTGCTCCAGTACAAGGATTCATCGAGAAGTCCCGCAAACTGCGGGACTTATATGGTGCATCTATTATCCTTTCTTATTTGAGTCAGCAGTTAGTCAAAGCGGCTGAAGATCAGCATCATCTCAAAGTAATTTCTCCAGCAATAGCTAATATCCAAAAAGGAATGCCTAACCGCATCCTGATTAAAGGTGATTTCAGTCAAAAAGATGCTGAACAAGTCATCTTGTCTCGCTGGAAAAATATTTTAAAAGTATGTCGCCTTTGGATTGAGGAAAAAGTACCCAATACATATCATTGGGAAAGGGAATGGAGCCTTTGGGGATCTCATACTTGGGAAATATTCTGGGGTAGTGGAGATAATATCGAAGATGCGATGAAGGATCTAGAAACCAATAAGCTATCTCGCGATTGGACTGCGATAAATTGGGTTGGGGAAAGTTCTAGTTTGACTGGAACCGATGCGATCGCGTTTCCTCGTTTAGGGGCAGAAAATCGCAATCCTAAAAATATGAACTACCATTCAGAAAAGGAAGAGATTGAAGAATTCTATACAGAACTAGCAAAAATAACTCAAGAAAAATCAGATACACCAGAAGGTAAATTTATTGCACATAATGAAAAACTCAGTATTCCTGAATTAGTCAAGCGTCTGGTTACTTGGCCTGATATCAATGAGGAGTTAGAGATGCAAAACCTAGATAAAAGTTTTAAAGAGATTCAGCGTAAACCAACTAAAACAACAGAAGGACAATGGACTGGCTGGTTTATGGGAGATGGTGATAAAGTTGGAGATCATTTAAAAGAATTAGCACGTAAAAATAATGGTCTTGAAGAAATTAAAAAGTTCAGTTATGCAATGCGTAATTGGGGAAAACAATTTGATGAGAAATTCAATTTACGCGAAAAATTAGGTAGAGTAGTTTATGCAGGTGGTGACGATTTTTTAGGTATAATATACAGTGAAAATCCCTGTGAACCCATTCCACCATTAAAAGCATACCAATGGGTAATGACATTAAAGAATAAATGGAAAGAACATGAACAGGATATTACTGTGAGTGTGGGTTTTGTCTGGGTTGCTGGTAGTGTACCCCAAAGAGATGTTTTACAGCATTGCCGAGAAGCGGTAAAAGTAGCGAAATCTTTAAGACGCGATCGAGTCACAATCAGAGTTGTTTTTAATAGTGGTCAATATGTACAGTGGACTTGCCCTTGGGATTATTTAGATATTTTAACCAAGTATCGAGATAGAGATGGTAAAACATTAGCAGAATGGGAATGTAAAGGACGGCATAAAAATGACTTTCCAAATTGGAGTCATGTTTATAGTGATTTAGCACAATTAAAGGCTCGTCATGCTATAAATCTAAGTGCGAAAGGAAATAATGTTGATGAACGCATAGCATTAAGTCTTTTTAATATTTACTTCGATCAACAGAAGCAATATTTAGAAGATAATCAAGAGAAAATAGTTGGCAATTCAGATAATCTAGAACTAATCAAGTGGATTGATAGTTTAATTCATATAGGATGGCATTTATGTTCAAGCATTTAATTAGTATAAATCCTTTAGGATTTATGTATGGTAGCACTGGAGCCTTTCTATCACCAGAAAACTTAGTGGGACGTTCCGGCTCAAAATTTCCTCCTGAAGCAGCTACATTGTCTGGTTTATTTTTTAGTGTTAACCAATCCCATGAGCTATGGGATAAAGAAAAATTAAGTGATGAGCTATATGTAGCTGGTCCATTTTGGGGAGAGTGGGATGAGCCGGAATATTTTTACGTACCAATACCTTGGACTAAAATTATAGCTGAAGACGATTCAAGCGAATGGGAAATCAAAAATGGAAAATGGTATAATAAAAACCCAGAACTACAGCCTGATTATAAATGGCAAAGAATAAATTTTTGGAATCATACAGCGGAGGAAATTCGGAGTAATGGGTATGCGGAAAAAATCCCTTGGCGGTTTTTATCTGTACTACATCCACAACTAAAAGATGACGAAAGATGTACTCTAAAAATAGATGATGAGAAAGGTGGTTTATTTCTAGAATATTCTGTACAAATAGACCCAAAATATTGCTTGATTTATTTATCTACCTATGCTTTACCCAATGGTTGGTATAGATTTGGTGGCGAAAATCATATTGTGGAAATCAAGAGTGTTAGCCTTGATGACAATCCAATCTTATACCTTTTAAGTCAGCCTATACAAGATAAATTTGCATTAATTACGCCGGGTGTATGGGGATCAAATCGTTTATCCCAACGTTATCCTCAGAATGATTTTTTTACCAAAAAAGACAAAGAAAATCTACCAATCCTTACAGATAAACCTATACCTTATCGTTACCGTGTAGGTGATCAAAAAACAAAACGGGGACGATTAGGAAGGGGACGTTATGCAGTTCCATCTGGAAGTGTTTATGTTTTAGAAGAACCAATAGGTAAATGCTGGTGGGATTGGGATGAAGCATGGTTTCCTAAAGAAGGTTTTAGCCTAAAGAAGATGGGATGTGGTTTGTGTTTACCAATAGATATTAAATGAGAGGAATTGCTTAATGTATCAGAAAGTTTACGGGATTATTGAAACTTTAGCACCATCTTTCCTAATGAATCTCAGAACACAAGAGATTTTTTACAATTTCTAAATGAAGGACAAGAATTTATCAAAATATTTCCTAGAGGTAATTAACAATGAATATTTGGATTGTAACTATTGGTAATAGTGATGTACAGCTAAAATGTGACTATAATACAAATAAGTGGAACGCCAGTTATAGAATAATTAGAGGTCAATTATATAATCATGTGTTTAAACCATCTCCTATAGAAGATTCATCTAAAAAAAAATCTTGGATAGTTCCTGCAAGAGTTATGGGAATGGTTTATAATTCTGCCTTAGATGATGAAACTTACCAAGAATTGATTTTTCCTCTACTTGATACTTTTATTCAAGGATTATTAGGTAAAAATCAGCCTGACAAAATTTTCGTGATTTTAACTAACCAAGAAAATATTTTCTCAACACAAGACGATAGGAACAATCAAAAATGTCCTTACTGGCATGATACTCATACATTACAACCAATCTTAGAAAAATACTTCCAAAAAAACTTTCCTCGACTTAAATCTAATGAAAATATTGAATATTTAGAATTGAAACCAGATTCAAAAGAACAAAGCCTTGATAATTGGAATGAGTCTTTACTGCTAGTTCAGCATAAAATAGCTGAACTGAAAGTTAATAAATCTGATAAAATTTTTGTGAGCCATCAAGCAGGAACTCCCGCAATATCTTCGGCGATTCAGTTTGCAAGTTTATCTAAATTTAATAAGCAAGTCAAATTTTTACTAAGCAATGAATATGAAAAAGGCAATCCTATCTACATTCCTAGTTCAAATTATTTAAAGGGAATTAAACTACAGGAAGCTAAAGCCTTATTAGAAAGGTATGACTATTCTGGAGTTAAAGAAATATTAACTGATATTTGGATTGACAGTGAGGAAAATACTGAGGAACAAAGAGTTAATGAGCTACTGGAAATGGCTATTTACTGGAACTGTGCTAAATTTGAGGATTTTGCTAGAGCTAGAGGAAAAATTGTTCAGGAGCGTACTCAAAAACGGTGGTGGACAGGCTATGAAGCAGCTTATTTGGCTCTGGTGCGATTAGAACAAGGTAACACAGTTGAGGCACTATTTCATAGTTTTCGTTCTGTTGAAGGTCTTATTCGATATCTTCATCCGAATCCTGATCCGGACAATTATACTAATATTTACAATTTAATTCCGATAGTTTTTCCAAATTGGGAATCAAGCCCAGATATGAAGATATTTAGAAATTGCACTAGAAAGAAGAGAAATGATTTATTTCATCGCTTATTAGGTTTAAAAGAAGAGGCAGTATTTCAAGCTTGGGATACTTCTGATAAAGAAAAATGGAAAAGTAGAGTTTTAGGATGTTTAAATTTTGTTTCTGGAGAAAAATTAACTTCATTAAAAAAAGCTAGTCTTATGTATGATATAGAACGGGAATTACAAGAGATACTTAATACCTACGAGTTATAAAACTGAGTAATACCGATTTTATACGTTCCTTGTTTGAATAGGATGAAGTCTGGTTTCCCAAAGTAAAGTTACAGTCTGAAAAAACTTGGATATAGTTTTTGTGGTTCTTGCGTACATTTTATGGAATCGAATAATAAATCACCCCCTGCTATAGACTATAATCCTTACACAACAAGGGTTTTAAGGTTTTGATATTTCTTATAAATCTCTGATTTTAATACCATACCATAAAACCAACGCAAGAGCCGTTTTTGTTTACCAATAAAAATTAAAGGAGTTGATTAAAATGTACAAAAAAGCCTATGGAATCATCGAAACTTTAGCACCTCTACATGTAGGAGCAACAGCTGGAGAAGAAAGCGGAAATTTGAATCTCATCTTCCGCGACCAGTTTACTCAAACTGGAATCATCCCAGGGAGTTCCATTCGTGGTCGTCTGCGTTCTGAAATGCGTCAGATCGAAAATGGAGACTTAGAAGCAAAATATTGGTATGGCGATGAAGCTGGTTCAGAACAATCGGATAACGATAAAGAATCCGTTGTTAAATTTGAATATGCCTCTCTGCTGTGGTTACCCGTATTCTGTCCAGGACAACCGATCGCCTGGGTAACTTGTCCGCGTCTACTCCGACGCTATCGGAGAATTGCTGGTGATGTAGTTCAAGTAAATGGAAAATTCCTCAAAGATATAGAGATTCCTGAACCATACACAGGATCAAAAAATCTCAAAGGACGGGAATCTCAACAACAAAAGACTTTATTCTTTAACTTAGGGTTTCTCACCATCAACAAAACCGCAGACTTATCAGCTTGGTTTCCCTCTCTAAAAGAACAACCCTCGGTGATTGTTGATGACGGAGATATTGGCATGATTCATGACATGGCGTTATACCGTCAAAGTCGTGTACGCTTAAAATCTGACCAAAAAATTGTAGAAGGTGGTGGATTTTTTAATACTGAAGCTTTACCAGAAGGAACAATCTTGGTTTTTCCTATCGCTATTAGAAAGGACAAATTAAATAAAACCTGGAATCCATTTACCGATAATCAAAGTACAGATATTTATCTTGGTGGTTTGGAGTCTATCGGTTTAGGTCATTGTCAAGTAACTTTACATGGGGTGTAATATCATGAGTTGGAAATCTTACAATTTAGACCAAGAAGCTCAAAAATTAATTCTCAAACATCGGGACAAGGAAGGAGTCATAGGTCAATCGCACAAAATGCGAACTACTGTAGCTTTTGGCTTGGAAAGGTTTTGGGGAGAACAATTACGACTTTTGGGTAAAAATGACAGTAAAGAACGCGCCAAAGGTGAATATTGGCGGGACACATGGGATAGTTTTGCCAAAATCATTGAGCTAGCAGGAATTAAACTTCCGTCAGAAAAGGTAAGCAGTAGCGACACACAAGAAATTCAAAAATTCGCTACTAAATTATGGGAACTTCCCATTGATGACCAAAGAATATGTTTAGCTGTACTCACCCAATTTTGCGACAGCTTGGTTTGGTGGACTCAACGCTATAAAAAATCAGGAGTTAGTGATGGTGAATAGTAATGAAGTTCCGTTGATGTTCCAAGCGCCAGTTGGTGGACGTGGACAAATTCAATATATTCAAAATCCCGAAAAATCAGAAAGATGGGTGGATGAATGGCTGGAAGCTGCTGCTTATTCTGCTCCCCAATTTAATTCCAGTGTCAAAGTTAAAGAATATATCATCACCTGGCGGTTCGTTTCTAATAGTGGACAGGACGACGACATTATTCGACCTGTAATTGCTGCTCAGGGATTTCCTTATTATCCTGGCGCAAGTATGAAGGGTGCTTTTTTGCGAGCTTGTACTCCCGATCAAGCCAGGAGGTACTGTGGTGGTAAAGTTCCTCAGAATAATGAGACTGAACCAGGAATACTCCGCTTTCATGGAGCTTATCCCAAGGATGATAGTTGGACTGAAGAATCATTAATTGATGTAGTTCATCCTCAAGAAGATTGGCAAGTTAAGTATAGTGATTCCCGCCATGCGGCGTTTATCCAAATATCTCTGTATAAACCTCACCTAGTATTTGGGATTTCCAGCAATATTGAATTGGATGACCGTGAATGGGAAACTATTTGGGCTATTTGGGATCAAGCCATAGAATCCGGTATTGGTTCTAGAGTTAGTGCTGGTTATGGACAACCTATCAAACACTCAGGAACGAAATTATTTTCTGTCAATCTACGAGGTCAAGGACTAGCTTCTCAATTGATCAATAAAACTGGTGAATTTCGTCCGAATATGTTTAAAGCTGCTTTACGTGGACATACTCTACGTTTATTTAGCGCCATAACTGATGAAAATACAGCAGAAGAATTGACTAGAGAATTGTGGGGAGGATTTGCGGGGAGAAATGGTGCTGTCGTTGGACAGTTAGGAATTGCATTTAATCCTGTTGAACTAGAGCTAGATGAATTTAGGTATGGTAATAATAAAATGCCAACCTATGATTTACAAAAAGGAACTCTGAATATTCTCTGTATGGGAAAAATCTCCGATGAATATAGAAAAGAGTTAGCGACATTAGCAAAATCGATTCTGCGATTTTCTATGCTACTTGGTGGTTTTGGAAAATCGTGGCGACGGATTGATCATAGAAAGTTTTTCCCCGAATATTTGGAAAATAATAATAAACCAATGATTGGTTCCCATTGGGAATTTACACCACAGTCAAACTCATACTACTTTATGGTTAATAACATTAGCCATATTAAAAATATTCTCAATGATGTTCACAAAAGTGTTAACAACTGGCTGACTCTCAAAGGTAAAACAAGAAGTGGTCAAATAAGTTCGTGGCGCGAATCATTTCATCCAAAAAAAGTCCAAGTTTGGGCGCGAATAGCCCAAGATGAAGATGATAGTTTAGCTGTGGGATGGTTTCATGATAATTTCCAAGGAAGTAATTCTATAAAAGGCTCTAGTCTTACAGGTAAAATTGGCAAAATTGGTAGAATTTGGCATCGGATGTATCCACGTTATATCAAGACAACTAGTGGAGAAGTTAAACGTAAGTCAAGGGAGTATATCGAATTACTGACTATATTCCCAGATCAAAATGATGAGAGAACACAAAAATTTCTAACTTTCTTAAAAACAACTGATTTTATTAAAATGTGGGGAGAATAACAATGAATATTTGGATAGTTACAACTGGTAATAGTGATGTAATTCTCAAACATGATAAAAATTGGGGAAAGTTACACACAAAAGTTGATGATAAATTGGAACGCCCGCATTCTCCTAAAGCCATACCTATAAACTCTAAGGATAGAGAGGAGGGATATACAGTATCGTCCAGAGTGTTGGGTATAGTCTATGGAGATCAAGCGGAAGACTTGTATCTTTCGGATTTAAAATTTCCTCTGCTCGATACTTATAATTCTTATATTAAGGAGCATAATATAGAGCTAGACAAAATTGTTGTCATTCTTACAGACCAGTCTAAAATATTTGTAACTGAGGAACAAAGATTAGGAGATCAATCCCCTTATTGGCAAGATACATGTACGCTTAGACCTTTATTTGAGTGGTATTTTAAACATAAAGAATTTGGCTGTATACCGGATTTTCTATGTTTATCTCCAGATAAATCTAATCTAGGGATCGATCATTGGGAAGAAACTCTTACCCTGATAGAAAAACAATTCCAAACTGAACTCTTCCAACCAGAAGATAACACTGAAAAAACTGTTTATGTTAGCCATCAAGCTGGAACGCCTGCTATATCTTCAGCAGTACAGTTTGCTGCTTTAGGGAATTTCAAAGATGTTAATTTTCTTGTAAGTAATAAATGTTTTAATCAGGATTGTAAGCTAGAATCAACCGCAGAACTTATTGAAAGTTCTAAGTACCGTCGAGGTTTACAGATTCAGCAAGCTAAACAATTGATTGAAAGTAGTTTACCAGGTGCTGCTCTCAAACTTTTGGAAGATGTTAGTGACATTGAAGAAAATAGTAGATTAAGTTTAATAAAAATTGTCAGTGTTTTTAATATAGAGAATAATCTGAATGATGGAGATGAATTTGATGTTAAACCAGCCATATATCGAGTCATTGATGCTTTAGATTTAGTTAGTCTATTCTTTGACAACAAAAATTATATTCAAGGAATTACTTTACTAGCTTCTGCTCATGAAACGTTTTTAAAAGCAGCCATCATCAAAGAAATATATAATCAACAACCACACTTAACTTTATTACTAAATAATGGTAATAGTATGGTACTAGAAACAAAAGAAGTTATTGTTTGGAATAAAGCTGGGTTAGGTTTTGTCGGTTTTGAAAAAGATAAAGATTACCGCGATAATCGATTGAAAGAATTAATAGGGATTATACATGGTCAAAGTATTACCAAAATAAAACATGATATTTTACGGGGATTAAAATTCCCTGTTGAAAATCCCGACTTTAGTAAAATTGGTAGTAATAAAAATATGTTGTCTTGGCTCTGTAAATTAAGACCTGAAATCGCATCTAATTCTTGGGAATTACTAAAATTCATCGGTAAACAGAAGAAAGAACGTGAAGTTGATAGACGTAACCAACTAATGCATAATTTAGTAGGAACAAATGAAGTTGAAGTGGTTAGATATTTATTAGGGAATGAAGAAGATAAAGTTGATTTAAAACCTTATGTAGATAAAGGTGTTTTAACAACTTACGAAGAAGAAGTAAGAAAACCTTTTCTAAAACAAATTGAGTCTCTAGGACTTCCTTTCAAAGAAAGTAATCTCAGCCAGGAACTACATAAAATAGCTAATGAACTCCGCTAAGAAAGGAAAATCTTAGATATAATGTAGCACCTAAACTGTAAAGATCCGAAACAGGAAAAGCCTGACCGCCAAACTGTTTGGGAGGCATACCAACAACGGTAATGGTGCCTCAATACGGTTCGGTTTAAAGTTAAGCAGAATTAACTACAGAGAAAGTAAGAGTCTGATTTTTGACACCAGTTCCTTTATGTAGAGGTTTCTTAGAAGGAAATTTAGCTCTGGTCTTCTTGAC
>Ga0116231_10000180_pt1 | contig 88926 bp, 78 predicted proteins | sample S1TSphgellanicum_2_FD_89695 | JGI IMG/M metagenome (GOLD analysis project Ga0116231, IMG submission 89695) | Host-associated microbial communities from peat moss isolated from Minnesota, USA - S1T2_Fd - Sphagnum magellanicum MG | ecosystem: Host-associated > Plants > Peat moss > Unclassified...
GTCCTCGAAATGCAGGCCGGTGGTGGGCTCGTCCAAAATATAGAGGGTGCGGCCGGTGGGGCGTTTGGCGAGTTCTTTGGCGAGTTTGATACGCTGGGCCTCGCCGCCGGAGAGAGTGGTCGCCTGCTGGCCGAGTTTGATGTAGCCGAGGCCGACGCGGGCGAGGATCGAGAGCCGGTCGTGGATTTTGGGCACGGCCTTGAAGAAGATCTGCGCCTCGTCGACGCTCATGTCGAGCACGTCGGCGATGGATTTTTCGCGGAATTTCACTTCCAGCGTTTCGCGGTTGTAGCGCTTGCCTTTGCAGGTGTCGCAGGTGACGAACACGTCCGGTAAAAAATGCATTTCGATTTTTAGCACGCCGTCGCCCTGGCAGGCTTCGCAGCGCCCGCCTTTGACGTTGAAGCTGAAGCGGCCGGGCTTGTAGCCGCGGGTGCGGGCTTCCGGCATTTCCGCGAACCAGTCGCGGATCGGCGCGAACAAATCGGTATAGGTGGCGGGGTTGGAGCGCGGGGTGCGGCCGATCGGCGACTGGTCGATGTCGATGATTTTGTCGAGCTGTTCGAGGCCTTCGAGGCGTTCGAACGGCGCGGGGACCTCGCCCGAGCCCATCAGGCGGCGCGAGACCGCCTTGTAGAGCGTGTCGATGACCAGGGTGGACTTGCCGCCGCCGGAGACGCCGGTGATGCAGGTGAAGACGCCGAGCGGGAATTCGGCGGTGACGTTCTTCAGATTATTGCCGGTCGCGCCGATGATCTTCAGCACGCGGTTCTTCTGCAGGGGCCGGCGCGGGTTGGGCAGGGGAATCATTTTCCGGCCCGACAGATAATCGCCGGTGACGGATTTGGGATTGGCGGCGACCTCGGCGGGCGTGCCCTCGGCGACGACGTAGCCGCCATTCATGCCGGCGGCGGGGCCCATGTCGATCAGGTGGTCGGCGGCGCGGATCGCGTCCTCGTCGTGCTCGACGACGAGCACGGTGTTGCCGAGGCGTTTCAGGCGGTTGAGGGTGCCGAGCAGGCGCTCGTTATCGCGCTGGTGCAGGCCGATGCTGGGTTCGTCCAGCACGTAGAGCACGCCGGTGAGGCCGGAGCCGATCTGGCTCGCGAGCCGGATGCGCTGGCTTTCGCCGCCCGAGAGGGTCGCGGAGCCGCGGGCGAGGGTGAGGTAGTTGAGCCCGACATCGACGAGAAATTGCAGGCGGTCGTTGATTTCGCGCAGGATGCGCCGGGCGATTTCGAGGCGCTGCGGGGTGAGGGTGGCGGCGACGTCCTCGAACCACGCGCGTGCTGCGGCGATCGACATCTCCGCGACCTCCGCGAGGTTTTTGCCGGCAACCTTGACGGCGAGGGCCTCGGGTTTCAGGCGGGCGCCGTGGCAGGTGCCGCAGGGGCGCTCGGCCTGGTAGCGGGAGAGTTCCTCGCGCACCCAGGCGCTGTCGGTCTCGCGCAGCCGGCGCTCGAGATTCTTGATGACGCCCTCAAAGGGTTTTTTCACGGTGTAGGCGCGGGCGGCGTCCTTGTAGGTGAACTCGACATCGGTCTTGCCGGTGCCATACAGAATGCCGTCCTGCGCCGGTTTCGGCAGTTTCTCCCAGGCCGTGGTCATTTTGATGCCAAAATGTCTGGCGAGGCTGGCGAGGGTCTGGTCGTAATAGGGCGACTGCGCGTTGACCCAGGGCATCACGGCGCCTGCGTTCAGGGCGCGCTGCTCGTCGGGGACGACGAGATGCGGATCGAAGAAGGTTTCGGCGCCGAGGCCGTCGCAGGCCGGGCAGGCGCCGTGCGGGGAGTTGAAGCTGAAGAGGCGGGGCTCGATCTCCTCGATGGTGAAGCCGCTGACCGGGCAGGCGAAGCGCGACGAGAAGACGGTGCGCGCGCCGTCATCGGCACCTTCCGCGTAGACGATGCCGTCGGCGAGGGCCAAGGCCGTCTCGAAGGAGTCCGCCAGGCGTTTCTCGGCGCCCGATTTCACGACGATGCGGTCGACCACCGCCTCGATCTCGTGCTTGGTCTTTTTGTTGAGGGCGGGGACCTGGTCGATCTCGTAGAGCTTGCCGTCGACCTTCACGCGCGTGTAGCCCTTGCGCTGAAGCTCCAGGAACTCTTTTTTGTACTCGCCCTTGCGGTCGCGGATGACGGGGGCGAGCAGCAGAATCCGGCTGCCTTCGGGCATGGCCATCACGCGGTCTACCATTTGCGCGACCGTCTGCGCCTCGATCGGCAGGCCGGTCGCGGGCGAATAGGGCACACCGGCGCGGGCCCAGAGCAGGCGCATGTAGTCGTGGATTTCGGTGACGGTGCCGACGGTGGAGCGCGGGTTGCGCGAGGTGGTTTTCTGCTCGATCGAGATGGCCGGGGAGAGACCTTCGATGCTGTCAACGTCCGGCTTGCCCATCAGCTCGAGGAACTGGCGGGCGTAGGAGGACAGGCTCTCGACATAGCGGCGCTGGCCCTCGGCGTAGATCGTGTCGAAGGCGAGCGAGGATTTGCCGGAGCCGGAGAGGCCGGTGATGACGGTGAGCTGTTCGCGCGGAATCTGGATGTCGATGTTCTTGAGGTTGTGCTCGCGCGCGCCGCGGACGGTAATAAAGCCAGCGTTTGTGTGATCCGCCATCATCGCCCCAAATGTTCGTGCATTGTTCGCTAGGATATGGGGGAGGGAGGGTAAAGGCAAGGAAGCGTGGCGAAAAGAAGAGTGCCGGAAAGCCGCCGGACGCCACGGCCCGGATAATCAAAGTTTTTCTGCTGCTTTTTGTTCACAAAAAGCAGTGGTTATCGGACGGCGAACATCACCGCGAACAAAGCCAGCCCGGCCATGATCCAGGCGATATAATCCCCGATCAGCCCGCTATGCAGCCCCTGCAGCGCGTCCGACACAGCCGGCACGACGGGAAGCCCGTAGCGCGACAGGCCGAACGCCGCGATGGCGAGTGCCAGCAGCACGGCGGCCCAGGCGCCGGGGGTGACATGCGGGGTGGGCAGCGCCGTCGCGGCCGGCGGGTGCATGAAGAGGAACGAGGCGTGGGCCGCGAAGGGGGCGAGTTGCGCGGGGGTCAGCACGTCGAGCGAGAGCAGGATGACGGTGGGCAGTAGCAGCACCCAGAGCGGGCGGTTGGCTTTTTCACGCTCCGCCTCGGTAGGGGCGCGGGTTTCATCGCCGGGCTCGGGGCCAAGGCCGAGGAATATGCGGCCCGTGGCGCGCAGCACCGCACCGCCGGTGAGGCCGCCGGAAAGCGCCATCACCACGGGCACCCAAGGCTGGCCGCCGGCCCTGGCGGCGGCTTCCATGACATCGGCGCCGAGGCTCATCGCGCCGAGCGGCAGGCCGGCCAGCAGCAGGGCGCCGAGGCCCATGGCGACGCCGGCCGGCCAGATTTCGCGGCCGAGACCCCGCAGCGCGATCTCGTCGATGCCGGCGAGTTCGGCGAGCAGGATGCCGGCGACCATGAACAGCGCGCCCTTCACCAGGCCGTGGCCGAACAGGTAGATGAACATCCCGGCGAGGCCGCTCTGGCTCAGCAGGGCGAAGGCGATCAGCAGCAGGCCGATATGCGAGATCGTGGAAAAGGCGAGCATGCGCTTGAGGTGGCGCTGCAGCACCGCCATCACGCCGCCAACCAGCGCGCTCGCCGCACCGAGGATGAGGAACAGCCGGTGCGTCACCGCGGTGATATCAGGGGCGGGCGCGAAGACCGTCCAGTAGACGCGGGCGATGCCAAAGACGCCGATGGCGACCATGGCGCCGGAAAAGATCACGGAGACGGGGCTGGGGGCGACGGCGTGCGCGTCCGCGAGCCAGAAGTGGAACGGCACCTGGGCGGATTTGATCAGCAGGCCGGTGGTCAGCAGCACGAAGGCGGCGTCGATCACCGGATCGCGGGGCGCCTGCGCGACACCCGCCTGGAGGGCCGAGAAGTCCAGCGCGCCGAGGCGGGCATAGAGCAGGCCGATGCCCATCAGGATGAGGTAGGCGCCGAGCGTGTTGGTGACGGTGAAGTTGAGCGCGCCGGCGAGGGCGGATTTGCGCAACTCGTAGCCGGTGAGGGCAAAGCCCGCGACGCTCATCACCTCGAACCAGACGAACATGTTGAAGAGGTCGTGGGTCAGGCAGAAGCCGGTCATGCCGGCCATGAACAGCAGCATCAGCACGTGGAAATGCGCGTGGACCTCGTCGAAATAGCCCCAGGCGAAGACCAGGGTGGCGGCGAACAGGGGGGTGACGAAGGCGGCGACCGCGGCACCCGCCGGGCCGACGATAAAGCCGATGCCGAGCACGTGGCCGTGCGCCGGCGCCCAGCCGCCGAACCAGTAGACCAGCGGGTGGGACAAAGCGGCGTGCGCCATCGGGAAACGGCTACGTCCCGCTCCGCGGATTGCGATCCATGCGGATGCTCGCGAGCACGACCAGGAACAGGAGCGGCACGGCGGCGGTGCCGGCGCCAATCTCCGCGAAGGCGACATCCGGCGCCTGCAGCGCCATGAACAGGAGCGCCAGGACGAGGCCGTTGACCGCCATCGCCAGCACCTGCTGCACCGGTTTTCGCGACAGCACCACGCCCGTGCCGGACGCCGCGGCGAGCAGCAGCAGGGCGTAGACGAGGATTTTCACGCAGACTCCCCGCGCTGCGTGATGGCCCTGCCCGTCACGTGGGAGATCGCCGCGCCGGCCAGCAGGTTGACCATGAAAATCGCCAGGATTTTCAGCGCGCGGTCGGAAAAACCGTCGGCGCAGAAGGCCGCGAGCGTGAGCCCCGCACCCGCCACCGCGTTGACGAAGGCGACGCAATGTACGCGGTCCAGCGGGTCCCGCAGGCGCATGAAACCGGCGACGCCGAGCCACGCCGCCAGCACCGTCAGGGCCAGCAGCACACCCACCACGGCGCTCACAGCCAGCGCTCGAGGAAGGTGGCGATGATCAGGGCGCCAGGCAGGCTGAGCAAAGCGAGGCAGAGGGCGATGTCCATGAAACTGCTCTGGTCGATGACGAAGGTGAGGGCCGCGAGCAGACAGCAGGCGAGCCCGGAGGCGAGCTCAGCGGCGACCAGCCGGTTGCCGGTATCGGCATCGCGGCAGGCGACGAACACGGGCAAGGCGAAGGCCGGCAGCAGGGCCAGCACCGAGAGGGCCCACATGCTCATGGTTTCCGGCCCGCCAGTTTATGGATGTGGAAGACCCGGGCGTCGTCATCGCGGAGCACGAAGCCGTTGGGGGCGAGTGAGGTCGCGAGGATGGCGGCGCCGCGCCTGGCCGCGTCGTCGGCCGCGGGGGCCGGTTGCCGTACCACCAGGCCGCTGACGCCGGCCGCGCCCGGCCTGCAGGCGCGCAGCAGCACCCGCGCGACCGCCACGCTATCGGGGATGAGGGCCGAAAACGCCCGCAAACATTCACGCGCGTACGGCGCCTCCAGCGACAGGTCCCGGTCCGTCGCGCGCTGCACCGCGGCCGCGAAACCCGTGGCGACCAGCGTGGCGGCGAGGCCGGCCAGCGCCTCGTGCAGGCTGAGGGCGCCGACAAGCCCCCAATAGGCGAGCGCCAGTACGGCCCATACCACGGCGATACGCGCCGAAACTGCCAGCATTCGTTCGATCACGACAACGACGTGGCGGGCGGGATGGCGGGGTCAATGAGGTGGGGGAAAGTTAAGGGAGAGGTAAGAAATTGAGGGAAGGAAGCACGACTTTTTGTGAACAAAAAGTAGCAAAAAAACTTTGATAGCTCTGGGCCCCGGGATCGGACAGGGTTCCCGGCACTCAGGAGCAAAAGTTTTTTGCTTCTTTTTTCAAAAAAGAAGAACTTGCTCGCTCAGCGTCGCCGCAAATTCGTATCACCCCTGCAAGTAACAAAGAAATAATACCCCGGTGTGCTGCAATGTATTGTTGCAAACGGCCGGCATAGACAGGTTTGTAGAGAATGACGGCGAGCGCTGATGGCCATTATTGGCGGACGGTGGCGCAGACTGACGTGATCTCACGGACAGGTTGGGGGTGTCGCATGACCAGCACCGCGTCCAGGGTCGTTGGCATCGGCGCGTCGGCCGGCGGGATCGCCGCGTTGCGGCGGTTTTTTGAGCGGATGCCGGTGCCGAACGGTTTCGCCTTCATCGTTGCCCTGCACCTAGCGCCCGACCGGCGCAGCCTGCTGACCGAGATACTGGGGCGCTGGACGCCGATGCGCGTGGTGACGGCGACCGACGGGGACGTGCTGCAGGCTGACCGCGTTTACGTGGTGCCGGCCGGCACTGTCGCCGTGCTGCGGGACCGTGCCATTCATTTGCGTGATCTCACGATGGAAGAACGCCATCATGCTTCCGGGATCGACGCGTTTTTTGATACGCTGGCCAGCGTGTGGGGCAAACGCGCGATCGGCATCGTGTTGTCCGGCACCGGCCATGACGGCGCGCTTGGCCTGAAGGCGATCCGTGGCGCCGGCGGGATGACGATGGCGCAGGGGGCCGCAGGGGGTGATCCGGAATATCCCGGCATGCCTGACAGCGCGATTGCGACCGGCGCTGTTGATGTGGTCGTGCCGGTCGAGGACATGCCGCGCATTCTGGTGAACGCGCTGCAGGCGCCGCTCGAAGCGGTGTCCGCGGGCACCCAGCTCAACCAGTGGCGTCTCGAGATTTGCCGCTTGCTGGCCGCACAAACCGGGCATGACTTCAGCCAGTACAAAGACCAGACGTTCTTGCGGCGCGTGCGCCGGCGCATGCAGATGCTCGGGCTTGGCACCTATGTCAGCTACATCGAGCGGCTGGCGGCGGACCACGACGAGGCGTCGCGGCTGTTCCGCGATCTGCTGATCGGGGTGACAAGTTTTTTCCGCGACGCCGAAACGTTTGACGTGTTAGCGACGCGCGTTATTCCGAGACTGTTTCACGACAAGGGTCCCGACCAGTCTGTCCGCATTTGGATCGCAGGCTGCGCCACCGGCGAGGAAGCCTATTCGGTCGCCATATTGCTGCGTGAATACGCGGCCCGTTTGGAGGCGCCGCCGCGCCTTCAGGTCTTCGCAACCGACCTCGACGAGTTCGCGATCGGCAGCGCGCGTGCCGGCCGTTACCCGGCCAATCTGCTGCGAGGCGTCGATGAGGCGCGCCGGCGGCGCTGGTTCACCGTGACCGAAGGCGGCTACGTCGTCGCGAAAGATATACGAAATATCTGCACGTTTTCGGCGCACAGCCTGATCCGTGATCCGCCTTTCTCGAGCATTGACTTGGTCTCCTGCCGAAATCTTCTGATTTATATGGATAACGAGCTGCAGGCGCGCGTCATCCCGATATTTCATTATGCCCTTGTTTCGAGTGGGATACTGCTGCTAGGCAGTGCCGAGACAGTATCTCGATTCGAATCATTATTTGAAACCATCAACAAAAAACACCGCATATTCCGGCGTAAGGACGTCGCGAGCCAGCTGCCGCCGTTATCGATAAGGACAATGCAAATGGCCGGCCATGATCAAAAAGCCGGCAAATCGGCACCGGTTGCCGATGACGTCGAGGGGCGCGCGATTCTGCGGGCGCGCAACCGCATTCTCGACACCTATGCGCCCGCCTTCGTCGTGGTCGACGGCAACGGCGAGGTGCTGTACTACTCCAACCGCACCGGGCGGTTTTTCGAACCCGCGCCGGGGCCGCCGAGCAAGAGCCTGTACGACATGGCGCGCCCGGATTTCAGGCTCGGCCTGCGCGCGTCGCTGCGCCGGGTCGTGGACAGCGGCGAGCGGACGGAGCAGTATCTCGGCGACGCCGTCGATGCGCGGACAGCACCGATCACGTTGATCGTGGAGCCGCTTGCCAGCAATACCGACGGTCTGCTGCTGCTCGTCGTCTTCATGGAGAGCCGCAAGCTGGCGGTGACGCCGCCTGTCAACGATGTAAGGCTGGACCCGATAGAGCTCGCCGGACTGCTGGAACGGGAAAACCGTGATCTTCGCGAACAGCTGCAATCGATCCGCGAAGAGCATGAGACGGCGCTTGAAGAGTTGCGCAGCGCCAATGAAGAGCTGCACTCGGTCAATGAGGAACTGCAATCCTCCAATGAGGAGCTCGAGACCTCGCGCGAGGAAATTCAGTCGATCAACGAGGAGATGAGCACGGTCAATGCGCAGCTGACCGCGAAGGTGGACGAGCTCGACCGCGCCAACAGCGACCTCAAAAACCTCTTCGAAAGCACCAGGGTCGCGACGATCTTCCTCGACCGGCACCTGGTGATCCGCGCCTACACGCCTGAGGTCGCGGGAATATATAACCTGATTCCGAGCGATGTCGGTCGGCCGCTATTTGATATAGTGAACCGCCTCGACTATCGGGACCTGCGCACGGATGTGGCGCAGGTACTGACGACTCTCGAACCGTTGGAGAGAAGCGTCTCACGCGATGACGGGCAGGCGCATTATTTGATGCGTGTACTTCCTTATCGTTCCCCGGACAGCAGTATTGATGGCTCTCTCATAACCTTCATCGAAGTGACCAGCATCGTGCAGGCGGAACAGCATCAGAGATTGCTGGTTGACGAGCTCAATCATCGCGTCAAAAACATGCTGACCGTGTTGATTTCGTTGGCCACGCAGACCTTGCGGCGTTCTCACAGCATCGAGGAATTTTCCGATGCCTTCCTTGGCCGTGTCCATGCTTTGACCAAGGCCTATGAGCTTCTTAGCCTGCGCAGCTGGGAAGACGTGCTGCTGGGCGACGTTGTGCGCGAAGAGCTGCGCCCGTTCATGTCGCTGGCGGATCACAACATCGTCCTCAGCGGTCCGGACGTGGCGCTGGATGCCCGCGGGGCGCTTGCCGTCGGCCTGGCGATCCATGAGCTGAGCACAAATGCCGCCAAATACGGCGCCCTCTCGGTTCCCAAGGGCGACGTCGCGGTCACATGGACGATCGCGACAACGGGCGATCGTCCATATTTTTCGATCGATTGGATCGAACATAACGGACCGCCGGTGGCAATGCCGGTGAAGCCGGGTTTTGGTATTGTCCTGATCGAACGCGGCGTCGCCCACGATCTCGGCGGCGAGGCGCAGATCGAGTTTCTGAGGACCGGTGTTCATGCCCGTCTGCGGGCGCCGCAACGGCGAGACGCGTCGAAACTTTCAAGGTAAGGGCATGATGATGATCGAGCACCCACAACTGGCAGGCCTGCGCGTGCTCGTCCTCGAGGATGAAATGCTCGTAGCACTACTGGTCGAGGAAACACTGATCGACCAGCACTGCATCGTCATCGGGCCCGCCTCGACCGTGCAGGAGGCGTTAGCGCTGGCGAACACCGAGCCGCTGGATGCGGCGGTGATCGACGTGAACATCGGCGGCGAGAAGGCGTATCCCGTCGCGGAACTGCTTGATGTCCGCGGCATCCCGTTTCTGTTCGTATCGGGCTACGGACAGTCAGCGGTGCCGAAGGACCGGCCAAACTGGCGGGTCTGCGCCAAGCCCTTTCGAGGTGAGGAGATGGTCCGTATGCTGACGAATCAGGTTATGGATCGGCGGCGGGATCGGTAAAAGCGAAAAGTAAGGACCACTTGTTGTGAAAAAACGAGCAAAAAAACTTTGATAATGGGTTCTGGCGGCAGCGCGGCACTCAGGAGCAAAAGTTTTTGCTACTTTTTTCAAAAAAGTAGCGCTTGCTTCATCGTGTCGCCATGCTATCCAGCGCCGCCGGCACGGGCGGCGGCGGTGCGGCGCTCGCCGGCGCCTTAAGCGCTGTGTCCTGCCAGCCACCGCCGAGGGCCGTATAGAGCGTCACGACATCCGTTGCGAGTTGCGCGTTCGCCTGCACGAGCTGCTGTTCGTCGGCCATCAGGGTCTGTTCCGCGCTAAGTGCCTGGAGGTAGCTGGAGAGGCCGTGCGCGTAGCGGTTATTGGCGAGGTAGTAGGCGAGGCCGGCAGCCTGCACGGTCGCGGCGTCATCGTCACGCGCCGCCTGGTCGGTGCGGTAGGCGACCAGCGCGTCCTCGACCTCGCGCAGCGCGTTGAGCACTGTGCCGCGGTAGTCGAGTGCCGCGGCAACCTGTGCGGCTTTCGCCATCTTCAGGTCTGCTTCGAGTTTGCCGCCCTCGAAGATAGGCAGGCTAACGGAGGGACCGGCAGAGTAGAAATGGCTCGCCCAGTTGGTGAGATAGCTCGCATCCAGCGCGCGCAGGCCGAGACTGCCCGTTAGCGACAGGCTCGGATAGAATGCAGCGGTCGCAACACCGATGTTAGCGGTCGCCGCGTGCAGCTCGTCCTCCGCCTCGCGTATGTCCGGCCGCCGCCGCGCAAGGTCCGAGGGCACGCCGACGCCGACGACCGCAGGGATTGACGGCATGGGCGCCGGCGCGTCCAGCCGCGCATCCAGCGTCCCGGGTGTTAGCCCAAGCAGCGTGTTGATCTCATCAACTGCCTGCTGCTCCTGCTTCTGAAACGTCTCGAGCTGCGCCTGTTCGCCGAGCAGCTGCGTGCGCGCCTGCTCGACATCGATATCCGAGCCGAGGCCCGAGAGCTGCTGACTCTGTGTCAGTTGCAGAGAGTTCCGCGCGATTTCAACCGATTGTTCCTGCTGCGCCTGCTCCGCCTGTGCGGCGCGCAGCGCAAAATACTCCTGGGCGACCTCGCTCTCCAGCATCACCAGCGCATCGTTCGCCGCCTCGCTCTCAGCTGCCGTCGTCGCCTTGGCCTCCTCGACCGAGCGGCGCACCTGGCCGAACAGGTCGATCTCCCATGAGGCGCTGAGGCCGTACTGGAACAGGTTCACCGGCTGCGAGAGCGCGTCCAGCCCGCCTTTGCCGGCATCGGCGATCTGCGTGGGCAGGCCAGGGGCGATGTTGAGCGGCGTGCTGGCGTTCGCGAGTTCGTTCAGGTCCGCATAGGCACCCTGGGATTCCAGAATTCCCTTCAGGCCAAGCTCCTCGCGCATATAGCTGCCATTCGCGCTCAGGCTCGGCAGTCCGGCGGATGCTGCGGTGATTTCATTCTGATGAGATTCGACAACCCGCAGCACCGCCTGCTGCAGGCTCGGATTGCTCGCAATCGCCTGGTTCATCAGCGCGGTCAGTAGCGGGTCATGAAACTGATCCCACCAGCGCGGATCAGGATCGCTCGCTTCGCTCACCGCATCGTCGGAGGCTTTTGCGAGATCGTTCCAGTGCTGCACGTCGAGCGGCGGCGGCGGCTTGTAGTTGGGGCCGACCGTGCAGCCTGTGAGAGCCGCAACACCGGCGAGCAAAACGAGGCGTTTCATCGGCCGCTTGCTCCCTGCTTGGGGCTCGTCATCAACAATGCCGCCGGGATCATGATGAGGGAGAGCACGCCTGTGAAGAAGAACACGTCGATATACGCCAGAATGGCGCTTTGCGTCTGTAGCATCTGGTAGATCTGCCCCGGTGCGCCCGCGATCGCCTGGGCCATTGACGAGCCGTTATTGATCATCGCGTCCTGCACCTGTGTCAGCGCGTTATCGTAGGGGCGGTAGGCGTTGCTGAGATAGGGGACGAGGTTTTGCTGCGCGGATTGCTCGTTGCTCGTGACCAGCGCCGTCGCGATTGAGATGCCGAGGCCCCCGAACACGTTGCGCGACATGCTGAACAGCGCGGAGGCGTCGCCCTCCTGCTCCTTCGGCAGGGTCGCGTAGGTGATCGAGCTGATCGGCACGAACAATAGGGAGAGGGCTGCCGTCTGGGCGGCGCGGGCGAGGGCTAGGTGGACGAAATCTTCGTTAGGGACGAGGTCCATCGAGTAGAAAAGTGCGCCGCCCAGAGCGAGGCCACCGGTTGCGATCACGTATTTCGCGGGCACGATTTTCAGCAGCCGGCCAACCAGCGGGATCAGCGCGCCGAGCAGAAATGCGCCGGGGGCGAGCACCAGGCCGGCCCAGGTGGCGGTGTAGCCGAGCTGCTGCTGCGCGAATTGCGGGATGAGCACGGCACTCGTGTAGAGCACCAGCCCCATGATCGCGATCTCGATGAACCCCATGGTGAAATTGCGGTCCTTGAAGACGCGCAGATCGACGACCGGGTTGCGGCTAACGAGAAGATAGGCGATGCCGAAGACGAAACCGATGGCTGATAGCGTGAACATGACGTCGATATAGCTCGAGCCCGCCCAGTCCAGGTCCTCGCCACGATCGGTCGCAATCTCGAGGCATCCGAGGGCGAGCGCGATGAAGGCCGTGCCGACATAGTCGAATTTCGGGGCCGTGCGCATCAGTCGCTTCACCGTGGGTGAATCCTCCACCGTGCGCCAGACGCCGAACAAGGTGCCGATGCCGATCGGCACGTTGATGAGAAAAATCAAATGCCACGAGAACTGATCGGTGAGGTAGCCGCCGAGCAGCGGGCCTAACACGGGGGCGATGATGATGGCAACGGCCGTGAGCGCGAAAGCCTGGCCGCGTTGCGCGGGGGGGAAGGTATCGAGGATGATCGCTTGCTGCGTGGGTTGCAGGCCGCCGCCGAAGAACCCCTGGATGGCCCGGAAGACCAGCAGCTCCCAGAACTGCGTGCAGATGCCGCAGCCGAGCGAGGCCAGTGTGAAGACGCCGATGCAGATCATGAAAAACCGCTTGCGCCCGAAGCGGCGGCTCAGCGAGCCCGAGATTGTTAGAATGATGCCGTTGGCGACGAGGTATGTCGTGAGGGCCCAGGTGCTGTCATCATCACTGACCGACAGGCTGCCCGCGATATGCGGCAGGGCGACGTTGACGATCGTCGTATCGAGCACTTCCATGAAAGCGCCGAGCGTCACGACGAGGGCGATGACCCACGGGTTTGTGCGCGGCCGCCATTCGCTCTCTTCAGTCATTGATGAAGACCGTCGGTTCGACGGAGATACCCAGCGGCAGGCCGAGCGCGCCCGGCGGCAGGCCGCTGTCGATAACAATTTTCACCGGGACGCGGCGCACGATTTTCACAAAATTTCCGGTGGCGTTCTGTGCTGGAAACTCACTGAAGCGCGCGCCCGAGCCCTCCTGAACGCTCTGCACATGGCCGCGAAGTTTGAGATACGGGTAGGCATCCACCGTCATCGTCACGCGGTCGCCGATGCGGATATGCGTGAGCTGCGTCTCCTTGAAATTCGCCGTCACCCAGGTCGGCGCGGTGACCAGGTAGAACGCCTGCTGGCCGGCTTGCACATAGGTACCGAGATCAACGTTGCGCATCGTGATCCAGCCATCGGCCGGCGCGCGTATGTAATTATACGAGAGCTCGACAGCGGCGGATTGATAGTTCGCCTCCGCTTCGCCAAGCTGCGCCGCACGCTCGCGCACCTGCGCTTGCGCATCCGCGATCATCTGCGGCACCAGGGACGCCGTGTTCACCTGCGCCTGCGCCTGTGCGACCGAGGCCTCGGCAGAGCGCAACTGTTCATGCGCCTGGGTCACGTCATTGGCCGAGGTCGCGCGTTGGTCGACGCTGAGTTCGCGCGCGTAGTTCAGCTGCATCTGATGCGCCTGCGCTTGCGCCTGCACCAGCTGCGCCTGCGCCTGCTGCAACTGCGCGGGCGCCTTCACGCGCGTCTCCACAAGATTGATCTGCGCCGCCGCGTATTCGGACTGCGCCAAAGCGAGGTTTGCCTTGGCCTGCGCGAACGAAGCCTGGTCCGGTCGCGGGTCGATCGTCAGCAGCAGCTGCCCTTTATGCACGAAGCTGTTGTCGTCAATGTTAAGCTGCGTCACGTAGCCGGAGACGTTCGACGCCATCGAGACGGCGTTGCCGTCGGTATACGCATCGTCCGTCGTTACCTCGCCCATCGTTGTGAGGTAGTAAATGACAAAGGCGATGATCGCGATAACGGCGATAACAATGGCGATGATAATCGGCAGACGGCTCTTCGGCTTGGCGTTCTTGTTGTCCTCGCCGTCATCTTTCCGGTCAGGGTTGTCCTGGTCACGCTGGTCACGTGGCTTGTGATCCGCAGAATCGTCGTTCTCGTCCGTCACCAGCCAAACCCCCGCGCTGTCACCGCAGGCTAGATGGAGATGCGGCGGGCCTATTCAATCCGTCGGCGGCCTATTCATAGCATTTGGTGAATGGACGGCGATTTTTCCGCAGATTGCTTGATTGGAAATCGCTCGCTTGATGTTATAGGGCAGAAAAGCTGTCCTATATCTTCTGGCCCCCTTGTTTTATGGGCGCCAGAAGATATGCTGGTTCGCTTGGGGCGTGCCGGCCGCGGCCATTTGGCCGGGCGGGCGATCCGGCGTATGATATTTTGTGAATTTGTAGTGCGAGGAGGTCGTGATGGCGGGCAGCGTCAATAAGGTGACCCTGGTGGGGAACCTCGGCAAGGATCCGGAAATACGCACGGCGCAGACCGGCCTTAAAATCGTCAACCTCGCGGTCGCGACCTCCGATACCTGGAATGACAAGACCAGCGGCGAGCGCAAGGAACAAACCGAATGGCACCGCGTCGTCATCATGAACGACCGGCTCGCGGAAGTTGCGGAAAAATACCTGCGCAAGGGCTCAAAAGTGTATCTCGAGGGCAAATTACAGACGCGAAAATGGACTGACCAATCCGGCCAGGAGAAGTACACGACCGAGGTCATGCTCGGTCGTTTCGGCGCCGAACTGGTGCTGCTGGATCGCAACCCCGCTGCCGGCGGTGAAGCCTACGAGCCGCGCGCCGCAGCACCCGCCCGTGCCCCGGCACCGGCAAGGGCTGTCGGCGGCTGGGATACGCGGCCGGGCACCGATTTGGATGATGAGATACCCTTCTGAGTAAAGCATTAGAAAAACATTGATACTGTGGGTCCCGGGATCTGGCGGTATCTTGGGACTCGGAAGCAAAAGTTTTTTGCTTCTTTTTTTCAAAAAAAGAAGCGCTTCCTATGCCTAATCTTTCTGTCCTCTCCGAAGAAGCCGCCGCCTGCACAATCTGCGCCGCCCATCTACCGCTCGGCCCGCGCCCGATTTTTCGCGTCTCCGAGACAGCGCGCCTCCTCATCATCTCGCAGGCGCCAGGCACCAAGGCGCATCACTCGGGCACGCCGTTCAACGATCCGTCCGGAGACCGGCTGCGCTCGTGGATGGGCATCGACCGCGCGACCTTTTATGACGCGACGCGCATCGCCATCATGCCGATGGGCCTCTGTTATCCCGGTCGGCTGCCGCAGGGCGGGGATTGCCCGCCGCGGCCGGAATGCGCGCCGACATGGCATGACCGGTTTCTGGCGTTGATGCCCAACCTGCAACTGACCCTGCTGATCGGCACCTACGCGCTCCGCCGCTATCTCGGCCCCGGCAGCATGACGGCGCATGTTCGTAGTTTCGATGCGCATCCGCGCTACCTCGCACTACCGCATCCCTCCTGGCGGACGCTCGGGTGGGAGGCGAGAAACCCGTGGTTTTCCACTAACATTCTGCCGCGTCTTCGGGCCATCTGCGCTAGCCAAACCGTCATTCAACGTGACATAACGGCGTGATGAAGAAGAGCCTCGCTGCCGCACTCATGTGCGCCGTCCCGCCCCTCGCCGCCGCCGCTCCGGCCGCAGCCCCCATCCACCCTGTCATCACGACCTATTACGGCACACCGGTCACCGATGACTATCGCTGGATGGAGGCGCCCCACAGTGCCGCGCTCGCCAGCTATATGAAGAGCCAGAACGACTATACCAGGGAGAAACTGGACTCGCTGCCGGGCCGCGCGGCGTTGCTGCGCGACCTTGCGGCGGACGGCAATCTCGCGAGTTCCGTCGGCGTCCCCATCATCGCGGGGGGCAGGTATTTCTATCTGGAGAGCGAACCCGGCCAGAACACCGCGAAATTGTATATGCGGGATGCGGCGACGGGTACGATGAAGATGTTGATCAACCCCGACAGCTTCGGGCCCAAGGGGCAGGCCGAGGCGATCAATTTTTTTCAGCCGTCGCAGGATGGCAAATACGTTGCCTACGGCGTTTCCGGCGGCGGATCTGAGAATGCGACGCTGCGCGTGCTCGACACGGTGACGGGCAAGGATGAAGGTGTGGCCATCACCCGTGTCGACGGCGACAACGATGAGTTCCTGCCGGTGTGGTGGCTGCCCGATGACAGCTTTGCGTATTACCGCCTGCAGCAGCTTGGGGCCCATGACGATCCGTCCGGTTTTTTCCTGAAGAGCCGCGAATATCTGCACCGGCTCGGCGCGAATGCGACAGGTGACGGCGACACGCCGATTTTCGGCTATGATGTCGACAAGTCCGCACCCGCGGCGCCTGACCAGGATGCGCTGGTGATGGCCTTCCCGGGCTGTAACTATGCGTTTGGCGTGCTGACGGAGAACGAGAGCAGCAACGTCATCGATGCCATCTACATCTCGCCGATCGCGGCGGTTGAGGCCGGCCGCCCGGTATGGACGCCGCTGGCCGGCAAGGCCGACGACATCACGCAGTTCGATGCGGCCGGCAACAAGGTCTACCTGCTCACCTACAAGGACGCGCCGCGCTACAAAATCGTCTCGACGGATCTGGCGGCGCCGGATCTGGCGCATGCAGCGACTATTGTCCCGCAGAGCACGAATGTCATCACCAGCCTCGCGGTGGCCCGCGACGCCCTGTACGCCGTGAGTGCCGATGGCGGTTTCTCCGACGTGACGCGGATTGCCGGTGGCGGCGCGCCGGTCACGTTGAAACTGCCCTACGCGGGCACCGTGGGCGCGCTGGCGACCAATGAGACGGCGGACGGCGCCGTGTTCAGCCTGGAGTCCTGGACCCGCTCATCGCTCTGGTACAAGACCGGCCCCGATGGCGCGGTGACCGATAGCGGCCTCAAAAAACCGTTCCCGATCGACACCTCCAACATCACGTCCCGCGAGGTGCTGGCGACCAGCTATGACGGCACGCAGGTCCCGCTTTCCATCATCATGGACAAGCGCACGAAACTCGACGGTCATAACCCGACGCTGCTGATCGGCTATGGCTCGTACGGCATCACGCTGACGCCGTATTTCTCCTCAACCGAGTTGGCCTGGTTCAAGCGCGGCGGCATCATCGCTTTCGCCCATGTCCGCGGCGGCGGCTGGTACGGCGAGGATTGGCACAAGGCCGGCATGAAGCTCACCAAGCTTAACACGGTGTTTGATTTCATCGCCTGCGGCCAGTACCTGGTCGATCAGCACTACACATCGCCCGCGTATCTCGCCGGTGAAGGCGGGAGTGCCGGCGGCATCACCATCGGCGGCGCCATCACCTGGCGGCCTGACCTGTTCGCGGCCGCGATCGACAGCCACGGGGATACGGACTCGCTGCGCATGGAGTTCACCCCGAACGGCCCGCCGAATATCAGCGAGTTCGGCTCTGTCACCACGGAGGCGGGCTTCCACGGCCTGTACGCGATGAGCGCCTACGTGCACGTGCGCAACGGCGTGAAATATCCGGCGGTGCTCCTGGAAACGGGGGCCAATGACCCACGTGTCGAACCCTGGGCGGTCACTAAAATGGCGGCCCGTCTGCAGGCGGCGACAGCGAGCAGCCGGCCGATCCTGCTCAGCGTGTCCTACGATTCGGGGCACGGCATCGGTGACACCAAGGCGCAGCAGGAGTCGGCCATTGCGGATGAGTTCTCCTTCATTCTCTGGCAGACGGGTGCAAAAGACTTTCAGCCGCGGGGCTGACGCGTGATCGCGCTGCAGGCAGGCGGGCTCAGCCTCGGCGTTGAACCGCGCCTTGGCGCCAGCATCGCGTGGTTTCGACAGAACGGGACGCCGCTGCTGCGCGATACGCCCGCGGATGCGACCGACGAGCGGGATTTTTCGGCGCTGCCGCTGGTCCCGTTCTCTAACCGCATCCGGCACGCGCGCTTCATGTGGGCGGGCGAGACATATGTGATCGCGCGTGATGCCGAGGACCCGCGCCATGCATTGCACGGAACATCGCGCTTCTATCCATGGCGCGTGGCAGCGCAGAGCGCGTCGACCTTGCGCTGCGAGCTCGACTACACGCCGCAAAATCTCGATTGGCCCTTTGCCTATCATGCCTGGCAGGATTTCGAACTGCTGGCCGACCGGCTGCGCGTGCGCGTCGGGCTGCGCAACACGCACGCAACGGCAGCCCCCGCGGGGATCGGGTTGCACCCGTATTTTTTCCGCGCGCCACGGACGGCGTTACGTTTTGATGCCGCGTATGTCTGGGAGAAGGATGCGCAGGACATCCCCTTGCGTTCGATCCCCGATGCGGGGCGCTTCAGTTTCGAGAACAGCCACGAGCTCGATCATGTGGCGATCGACAATGACTACGGCGGCTGGGGCGGCGTCGTGGACATCACCGCCCCGGGCCGCCCGCGCCTGACGCTGACGGGCAGCGGCGCGTTCACGCATCTCGTGCTGTTCACGCCCGATGACAAGCCGTATTTCGCCGCCGAGCCTGTGACGCACCGGCCAGATGCGATCAACCCGAACGGCGATCCGCGGGATGAAACGATGAGCGTGCTGGCGCCGGGTGAGGTGCTGGCTGGCGAGGTTGAGATTTTGTTGGGGTAGAAAGAAAGTGGTTACTTTTTTGAAAAAAAGTAACCAAAAAACTTTTGAGACTTTTGGTCATGGGTCTGGAACGCGCCGAGGCCCATGAACCAGAGGCGTAAAATTTTTTCTTCTTTTTTAGAAGAATCGCTTGCTTACTTCCTAAAGCGTACTGAGCACGGCACTCGGCGCTGCCTCCTGAACCGCCGCCGCAGGGGCCTTGATGTGGCCAAAACTGTAGCCGAACAACTCTATGTCGCGCGCATACATTTTTCCGACGAGGGCGATGTCGTCAGGATCGCGGTAATACTCGGCATAAGGGGCACGGCCGCTATGGTTCAGCCGCACCATCGAGATCGGTACGCCGATACGCGCCGCCACGGCGTCGAGCCCGGCTTCGAGATGTTCGAACCGCACCAGGTGGTCTACCAGTATGCCGGAACGGCCCGTCGTCAAAAAATAATTCTGCGGCATGAAGTGCCGCCAGGTGAGGACGATCCGGCGATATTTGGGCGTCCGCAAAGCGTACAAAAAATTGTCAAACGAATTTATATCTGACAGATACTGGTCGGCCCAGAGTTCGTCCTCGACCCAGCGCCGGGCGTTGGTGGAGACCGGCTTGTGTTTCAGATAGTGAAAGCCAGAGACCAGCCGGTCCCACGGGTTTCTGACGATGGCGAATTTGACGACGCCTGCAAAAAAAGCCGGATCGGCCGCGATGTAGCCAGCGACCGGCGAATGTGTATCGTGCGGTTTGTCCATGCCGAACATTTTATACGTGCTGAGACCCGCGTTTTTCGGAACATGCACAAAAACGGCATTATGCTTGCGGTTCCAATCGGTCAGCAGAGGCTGCCGGCGTGCGGCCCGGCGCCACCAGAAATTATGATATGCATGCGTCAGGCCAAAAATTTCGAGATGCGATTTGACATACGCACGGTCCTTAAAATCCATCAAAAAATACCACCTCAGGCGCGACCGCCGCCTTGTTCAATCAATGTCATATTGTCGGGGAAGGTCGCTTCGCGCGCCTGCACAAACGTCTGCATTTTACCGCCATATATCTGTCACTTACGCTACCGTAAGCATATTAAAAATACTTGACCACAAAAAAATGCATACCATTCGCATAAACACTAAAAAATGAACGACACTTAATGTATCGGATCGTAACTGGTTACCGAAAGCTCGCAAGCCCTCGTTTCGCGGTACCATCCGGTGCGAAATTTTCCGCCGCCAGCCAGGCCAGCACCGCATCCCGACGGTCCGGCCATTCCGCCGCCGTGATGCTGAATACCGCGGTATCGCGCGACCGGCCCTTCACCACGCGATGCGCGCGCAGCACGCCCTCGGCTGTGAACCCGAGCCTGGCGGCGGCGCGCCTGGAGGGCTCGTTCAACCCGTGGCACTGCCATACCAGCCGGCGGTAGCCAAGTTCGTCGGCGGCACGGCGCAGCAGCAACACCATGGCCTCGGTCGCGGCACGGGTCCGCTGCATCGCCGGCGAGAACCAGATGTGCCCAAGCTCGATCGCGGCATTCGCGGGATCGATATTCATCAGCGACAGCCAGCCCGAGGCAGCCCCCGTCGAGACCGGCCGCGCCACCCAGAACATCGGGTCATGCCGCGCGGCATTTGCAGCGACCCACTGCGCCAGCTCCTCGCGAGTCGCGAACGGGCCGTAGAGCATGTAGGCGAAACTATCATCGGCGCCGCGCATCGCGTCGAACAGCTCGTCGGTATGCCGGCGGTGCAGGGGCTCGAGGTTGACATAGGCGCCGCTAATGGGCGTGCGGGCGGGAAGGGGACGGGGCCAGGCGTCGACCTGCGGGCCCAGGGGCGTTGACGGCGTCACGGCCCACGGCCCAGGGCCAGAAGTTGTTTGCTGTTTTTCTTCAAAAAAGCAGCGCTTACGGCTTTGTTACCCACGCAACCTCGCCAAAGTCGCCGTCGTCGAATGGCCGGGCAGCAGCGCCGCCAGCGCAACACTCCCACCCCAGCTCTCCACCTCGGACGCACCCACGACCGTCGCGCGCGTATAGTCCGCTCCCTTGATGAGGACGTCCGGCTTGATCAGTTTGATCAGATTGATCGGCGTATCCTCCTCGAACAGGCAGACGAGATCGACGCTGGTGAGCGCGGCCAGCACGGCGGCGCGCGCTGCCTCCCCATTGGCCGGCCGGCTTGGGCCTTTCAGGCGCTTGACCGAGGCATCGGCGTTGATGCCGACGATCAGCCGGTCGCACATCGCGCGGCACTGCTCGAGCAGATGGACATGGCCCGGATGCAGCAGGTCGAAGCAGCCATTGGTGAAGCCGACGCGGTAGCCGCGGCTGCGCCAGCGCTCAGCCGCCTCGGCGGCCGCCGCCTGGGTGACGATCTTGCGCAGCGCGCCGGTGGCAGGCGCAATGGCGGCGAGCATGTCGGCCGGCCGCGCCACCGCGGTGCCGACCTTGGCGACGACGATGCCGCCTGCGATGTTGGCAAGCCGTGCCGCCTCGGACAGCGGCACATCCACCGCCAGGGCTGCGGCGAGCGTGGCGACGACCGTGTCGCCGGCGCCCGAGACGTCGAACACCTCTTTGGCTTCGCCCGGATAGTGCCGGATTTCGTCTGGCGTGATCAGGCTCATGCCGTCCTCGGCGCGGGTCACGAGCACCGCGCCGAAGCCGTAGCGCTGCAGCAGCACCTGGGCGGCGGCGACGATGCCGGCTTCCGAGTCGACCGCGAGCCCGGTCGCCTCCGCCAGCTCCTTGCGGTTGGGGGTGACCACGTCTGCGCCGCGATAAGGCCCGTAATCCCGGCCTTTCGGGTCGACGATGACCCGGCGCCCCAGTTTTTTGGCGCCGGCGATCAGCTGGGCCGCGACATCCGCGCCCAGCACGCCCTTCTGATAGTCCGAGAGAATGGTGATCGACGTCGCGGCCATCGCGTCCAGCGCGATGCGCACCAGCCGCTCCGCCAGTTTTTCCGGCAGGGCGATGGTCTCCTCGCGGTCGGCGCGGATCAGGTGCTGGCCTTGCGCGATATAGCGGGTTTTGAGCGTGGTGGTGCGCCCGCCCTGCACCAGCAGCCAGGGCTCGACGCGCTCCTGCCCGCCGATCAGGGCCGTGAGGTCCGAGCCCGCCTGGTCATCGCCGACGACGGAGACGAAGGCGGCCGAGGCATCCAGCGCGATCAGGTTGCGCACGACGTTGCCCGCGCCTCCCGGCATCGCGACCTCGCGCGTCACGGTCAGGATCGGCACCGGCGCCTCGGGGCTGACGCGCTTCACCTCTCCGTAAACGTAGCGGTCGAGCATCGCATCGCCCACCACCAGCACGCTCGCGCGCGCCAGCCGTTTGACATGCGCGCCGAGATCCGGGGCGCCAAGGTTTTGAACGCCGAGATCCTGGGCACCAGGATCGTGAGCGCCAGGATCGGTGGTCGTTTCCGGGGTGGTCATGACAAACCGCTAACCCGGACGTCGGCTTATGGCAACGGCGCTGAAACATGGCTATCCTGGCGCCGATGACAGATCTTCCGGCGTTTCTCGATTCCACCCGGCCAGACGTGCCGGACCTCGCCGTGCCCCGCGGCATCACCCCCTTCTATGTGCCGGACCAGCCGGTGCGCGGCCGACTGATCCGGCTGGGTCCGCTCGCCGACATGCTGCTGACGCGCCATAACCACACCCCGCCGGTGCGGGCGTTGCTCGGGCAGGCGCTCGCTTTGGCGGCAGCGCTCGCGAGCGCGCTCAAATTCTCGGGCTCCTTCAGCCTGCAGGCCAAGGGCAACGGCCCGGTTTCCCTGTTGATCGCCGACTGCACGGAAGCCGGCGCGATGCGCGGCTATGTGCGGCTGGACCCGGAGGCCGACATACCGGCCGAGGCGACGGCCAAAACCATGCTGGGCGACGGCTACCTTGCCTTCACTGTCGACCAGGGCCTGGACCGCGAGCCGCAGCAGGGGATCGTCGCGATCGAGGGCGACACGCTGGCGGCGATGGCCGCTTATTATTTCGAAACCTCCGAGCAGCTCGCCTGCCGCGTGTTCCTCGCCGCGGCGCCCACGCCGGCCGGCTGGCGCGCCGCCGCCCTGGTGCTGGAGCGGATCGCGGGGGCGGGCGGCATCGCGCCCGAACTCTCCGCCGAGGCGCAGGAGGAGGCGTGGCGCACCGCCTGCATTCTTGCCGACACGCTGACCGCCGAGGAGCTGCTGGACGACGCGCTGACACCCGAGCGGCTGCTCTACCGGCTGTTTCACGGCGAGGGTGTGGCGGTCGACCGGCCGCGGCCGCTGAGCTTTGGCTGCCGCTGCTCGCGCGCGCGCCTGGGCGGTATACTTGAGGGCTTTTCTCCGGACGACCTCGACCATATGTCCGTCGCGGGAGACATCGTGATGACCTGCGAGTTCTGTAATTTCGACTTCCGTTTCCCGCGCGACACCATCAACGGCCGCCCCGGAGCCCCCGCATGAAACGTCTGATCCTCGCCGCCCCCGCCGCCCTGGCGCTCGCCGGGTGCAGTTCTTCGCCGCCGCAAACCTTTCCGCCGCTGGATTTCTCCTACCTGCCGCCGATCGTGCTCCGCGTCTCCAACATCAACGTGGTGGATAATTACGTGCCGAGCCCAGGCGCCGCGAACCTGATCGGGCAGGATCCGGAAAATCCCGAAATCGTCCTGCAGAACGTGCTGCAGCACCGGCTGGTCGCCTCCGGCGCGCCCGGCAACGGCACGGTCGCCATCCAGACCGCCTCGATCGACCAGGTCGGCGGCAACCTCGTCGGTGTCATGACGGTCGATGTTTCACTGACGACGCCCGATGGCCGCGCGACCGGCGCGACCGAGGCATCGGTGACCGACAGCGTCCCGGCGCCGGACCCGAATTCGTCGCAGAACACCGTGCAGGCAGCACTTTACGGCCTGACGAAGACGCTGGTCACGGACATGAACAACCAGCTGCAGTACCAGATCCAGCATAATCTGGGGACCTGGATTTCCTACAGCGCCACACCCGGCATGCCGCCGCCGGTGGGGTCTGGCCCCGGCGTGATCCAGGCGAGCCCGCTGACGGCACCCGGAACGCCGGCGCCGGTTCCCGTGCCGCCGACAGTGCCCGGCACGGCCGTGCCGAGCGCGCCCGGCAACATCAACCCGAACGTGCCGAACTACCTGCCGGGTGCCGGCCCCGCCGTGCTGACCCCACCGCCCCCGCCGGCGCAGTGAGCCGGCTGCACGCGGCCGCACCGGCGGACGAGATCGCCTGGGAGGCGGTGCCGGCCGAGCGCGTCGAGGCCGGCGCGCCGCTGACCCGCGCCTGGGTGCAGTATGACAACCCGGCGGAGCGGCTCAGCGCCGGCATCTGGGAGGCAACCGTCGGCAAATGGCGCGTTGCCTATGAGGAGTGGGAACAGGTCGTCGTGCTGACTGGGGAATGCGTGATCACCGGCGATGACGGGGCAGTGCTGCGCGCCGGGCCAGGGGACGCGTTCGTCATCGAGCCCGGTTTTACCGGAACCTGGGAGGTGACGGTGCCGATGCGCAAGCGGTGGGTGGTACGGGTTTAGGAAGAAAGGGATGGGCAAGGAACCGCTTCTTTTTTTGAAAAAAGAAGCAAAACCTTTTGCCGCGCCGGGCCATAGGCGTCGGCGCCTTCACAGCCCAAGGCCCAAGTTAATAAAGGTTTTTGCCACTTTTTGTTCACAAAAAGTGGTGCTTCTTGACGTCGCATGCCCACGGGTCTAGACGCCGCCTTTCGTTCTCACCCTTTTCGTCGGACATCATGGCCAATATCGCATCCGCCCAAAAACGCATCCGCCAGACCCTCAAGCGGACCGCCCGCAACAAGGCGCGCAAGTCGCGCGTGCATGGCGCCATCCGCAAGGTTGAGGAAGCCGTCGCCGCCGGGGACAAGGACGCCGCACAGGCCGCCTTCCGCGCGGCCCAGCCGGAGCTGCAGCGTGCGGTCGGCAAGGGCGTGCTGAAGGCCAACATGGTGTCACGCAAACTCTCGCGTCTTTCCGCCCGCGTAAAGGCCGTCGCCGCCGCTTGAAACAGCGCCGGCGTGGCCACACGGTCACGTTGAATAGGTTCAACTAACAAAGGCCTGATGAACGCGTTTCATCGGGCTTTTTCATTCGCGCCGTTCCGTCAAATGCCGCTGCAAAAATGTGTATTTTTGTAGACGCTTTCGTCGAACTGTCATCTTTCGTTCACGATCGTTTTGCATGAAACATTTTTACGTGGTCGTGTTAGTATTTCTATCGCACTTCGGAAGCCATCGGTTAATATTATTAGGCTCAAAGACGGCGTTGATTTTAAAAATAAAATACCGCAATTCAGAGGCTTGCCGGACACGGCGGAGCAATTGAACGCTTGCACGGCCGACCTCTTCTGACCTAGTCTTCGTGTCTTACAAAGACCTCCACAGTCGTCTCATTTCTGGGAAGCAAAAGTCACCATTGGGCTTTTTCCACCCGGTCATCGACGGCGCTGGGGTTTTGGGCTGGGAGCGCGGATATTGGGAATGAGCCTGCAGATCGGTTCCGTACGTGATGGCGGCGTGGTGACGAAGGCTTCGCAATTGCGGCAGGAGGATGCGGGCCTCGCCGAGCAATGGGCCCGCGTCCGCACCCGCCTGCAGGCGGAAGTCGGCGAGGTCGAATATCGCACCTGGCTGAAGCAGGTCGGCCTCGGCGGCATCGATGGTGACGAGGTCACCGTCATCCTGCCGACCCGCTTCCTGCGGGACTGGGTGAGCAAGGAATACGGCGACCTGATCACCGCCCTCTGGCAGGCCGAGAACCCGGCCATCCGGCGCGTGGACATCCGCACGCAGCCGGGCCGCGGCACCGCGCCCAACCTCGCCGAACCGCCGGCCGCAGCCCTCGCCCCCGCGGTGCCGGCCGCGCGCGCCGATGTCATCGCACCGCTCGACCAGCGCTTCACGTTCGAGACCTTCGTCGTCGGCAAACCCAATGAGTTCGCCTATGCCTGTGCGCGCCGCGTCGCGGAATCGCCGGCCACCGTCGGCTTCAATCCGCTGTTCCTGTACGGCGGTGTCGGCCTCGGCAAGACGCATCTGATGCACGCCATCGCCTGGGAGCTCTCGACCCACGGCCAGGGCGGCGCGAAAGTCTCCGTCGCCTATATGTCGGCGGAAAAATTCATGTACCGCTTCATCAACGCGCTGCGCTCGCAATCCACGCTCGAATTCAAGAACGAGCTGCGCAGCGTCGACGTGCTGATGATCGATGATCTGCAATTCCTGATTGGCAAGGACAACACGCAGGAAGAGTTCTTCCATACCTTCAACGCACTGGTCGATGCCGGCAAACAGATCGTCATCTCGGCCGACAAGTCGCCGTCCGACCTGTCGGGCCTCGAGGACCGCCTGCGGACCCGGCTCGGCTGCGGCATGGTCGCGGATCTGCACGCCACCACCTTCGAACTTCGCATTTCCATCCTGGAGGCGAAGGCCGCCCGCGCCGGTGTCGAGGTGCCGGGCAAGGTGCTCGAATTTCTCGCCCGCAAGATCACTTCCAACGTGCGCGAGCTCGAGGGGGCGCTCAACCGCCTGGTGGCGCACGCCAACCTGTTCGACCGCCAGCTCACGCTGGAGACCGCGCACGAGGTTCTGCACGACGTGCTGAAGGCGTTCGACCGCAAGGTCTCGATCCAGGAAATCCAGAAAAAGGTCGCGGATCATTACAATATCCGCGTGTCCGAAATGTCCTCGCCACGCCGTGCGCGCAACATCGCGCGGCCGCGGCAGATCGCGATGTATCTTGCCAAGCAGCTGACCAGCAAAAGCCTGCCCGATATCGGCCGGCACTTTGGCGACCGCGACCACACCACGGTGATGCACGCGGTCTCGCGCGTGACCGAACTGATGAGCCAGGACGCTGCGTTTGCCGAGGATGTCGAGCTGCTTCGGCGCATGCTGGAGAACTGACGTAAGGAAGTGCTTCTTTTTTGAAGCAAGCCCTGCGCGGGCGGCAAAAGCAAAAAACCTTGGTCCTGAAACTGTGTCGGGACCTGCGCCAGATCCCGTGACCCAACGTCTTAAAGTTTCTTGCTACTTTTTGTTCACAAAAAGTAGCACTGACTCACCCTTACGTGGTCCGCTCCCCGCACCTTTCCTATCCCCACCGCCCTTGCTAGTCTGGCCAGACGAATCGGTCGTATAAAAATCGTTTCCACGTCTGGAAGGGTATCATGAAGTTCAAGGCCGATCGCGCCACGCTGATGAAGTCGCTGGCCCACGTGCAGAACGTGGTCGAGAAGCGGAATACCATTCCCATCCTGGCCAATGTCCTGCTCGCGGTGCGCGAGGACAAGCTGACCATCGCCGCGACCGATCTTGAAATCGCGCTGGTCGAGGAGGTTGCGGCGGAAGCATCGCGCAACGGCGCGATCACGGTGCCCGCGACGACGCTCTATGAGATCGTGCGCCGCCAGCCGGAAAACGCGATGATCGAGCTTGACCATCCGGGCGGCGATGCGCAGCTCGCTTTGCGCGCCGGTCGTTATGCAACCTCGCTAGTGGCGCTGAGCGTGGATGAGTTTCCCAAGCTCGACGCCGGCAAGCTCTCGCATCATTTCATGCTCTCGGCGCAGGAGCTGCGCGGCCTGATCGATCGCACACGGTTCGCGATTTCGACGGAGGAGACGCGCTACTACCTCAACGGGATTTTCCTGCACGCCGCCGAGACTGAGGGAGGGCCGGTGCTGCGCGCGGTCGCGACCGACGGGCATCGTCTCGCGCGCGTCGAGGAGCCGCTGCCGCAGGGGGCGGCGGGGATGCCCGGCATCATCATTCCGCGCAAGACGGTGACGGAACTGCGCAAGCTGCTCGACGAGATTTCGGGCGAGGTTGAGGTCGCCTTGTCTGAGACCCGCATCCAGTTCTCGATCGGCGCGATGCGGCTCACCTCCAAACTGATCGACGGCACGTTTCCCGACTATGACCGTGTCATCCCGCGCGGCAACGATAAAATTCTGCGCGTCGACAAGAAGGATTTCAACGACGCTGTGGGACGTGTCTCGGCGATCAGCGCCGAGCGGCATCGCCCCGTCAAACTGTCCCTCGCGAAGGACCTGCTGGTGATTTCGGCGGCAAGCCCGGAGCAGGGCACGGCCTCCGAGGAGCTTGGTTCGGAGCTTGTGGATTATCAGTTCGGCCCGTTGGAAATCGGTTTCCAGGCGCGCTACCTGTCGGACGTGACGGACCAGATCCGCGGCAAAGTCGAGTTCGTGTTCGCCGATGGCGCGGCGCCGACGCTGGTGCGCGACCAGGATGACAGTTCCGCCGTGTATGTGCTGATGCCGATGCGGGTCTGACGCCGACGCAGATCACCCGCCTCACGCTGACGGATTTTCGCTCCTACGCGGCGCTGCGCTTTAATCCCACGTCACGGATCAATGTTTTTGCCGGCCCGAACGGGGCGGGCAAGACCAATCTGCTGGAAGCGGTTTCATTGCTGGCACCTGGCCGGGGGCTGCGGGGCGCGCGTGTCGCGGAGCTGGCGCGCACGGGGCCGGATGCCTCGGGGCAATGGGCGGTCGCGGCGCAGTTGCAGGAGGGCGGGCAGAGCCTGGAGCTTGGCACCGGCACGACGCCCGAGGCGCCGGAGCGGCGCGTGCTGCTGATGAACGGCGCCAAACCGCGGACGCAGACGGAGATTGCCGCGCAGTTCGCCGCTGTATGGCTGACGCCGCAGATGGACCGGCTGTTCACCGACCCCGCCGGCGGCCGGCGCCGCTTTCTGGACCGTCTGGTCGTCGCGCACGAGCCCACCCATGCGCGCGAACTGGCCGCCTATGAGGCCGCCGCCGCGCAGCGCCAGCGGTTGCTGGGGGAGGGGGGAGATCCCGCCTGGCTCGCCGGCCTTGAGGAATCCATGGCGCGCCACGCGGTTGCCGCCACCGCGACCCGGGCCGCGCTGGTCGCCCAGTTGAACGCCATGCTGGCCGCCGGTGCGGCCGATCCGTTTCCGCGGGTGGCACTCAGCCTCGATTGCGCGATCGCCGCGCGGCTCGCCGGTCAGCCGGCGCTCGCGCTCGAAGAGGATCTCCGCGCGCTCTACGCTGACACCCGCCAAGCCGACAGTTTCGCCCGCGGTGCGGGCATCGGCCCGCATCGCAGCGATTTTCGCATCGCGGACGCCGATACGGGCCGGGCAGCCGCTGCGTCATCCACCGGGCAGCAGAAGGCCATGCTGGTCGGCATCGTGCTTGGCCACGCGGCACTGATCGCGGCAACCCGCGGCACGCCGCCGCTTTTGCTGCTGGACGAACCGCTGGTGCATCTGGACGCCGCCCATCGCCAGGCGCTGTTCGCCGCCCTGGAGCGGCTCGACCTCGCGGCATGGCTCACCGGGACGGATGCTGAACCGTTTATGGGGTTACATGCCGCCTTTTATAAATTAGAAGACGGCTTTATAAAAAAGACATGAACATCCTGTTGCTTGGCGACCTCGTGGGTCGCGCCGGACGTGACGCGGCCATCAAGACGATCCCGGTATTGCGGGAGCAGCTTGCGCTGGATTGCGTCGTCGTGAACGCCGAGAATGCGAGCCACGGGTTTGGCCTGGCGCCGGAGATGGCGGAGGCGCTGTTCGCGGCCGGCGCGGATGCGATCACGCTCGGCAACCACGCGTGGGACCGCCGGGAGATCATCGCCTTCATCGCGCAGGAAACCCGGCTGCTGCGCCCGCTCAACTACCCGCCCGGGACGCCTGGCCAGGGTGCGAGCGTGGTCACGTTGCGCGACGGCAGGCGCGTGCTGGTCGCGCAGGTCATGGGGCGGCTGTTCATGGACCCGCTGGATTGCCCGTTCCAGGCGACCGAGACCCTGCTGCAGCGCCACCGGCTGGCCAACAACCTGCACGCGATCATCATCGATTTCCACGGCGAGGCGACCTCCGAGAAGATGGCCTTCGCCAACGCGTTCGACGGCCGCGCCTCGGCGATTTTCGGCACCCACACGCATGTGCCGACCGCCGACCACCGCGTGCTGCCGGGCGGCACGGCCTATGCGACCGACCTTGGCATGTGCGGCGACTATGACAGCGTGATCGGCATGACGAAGGACGCGGCGACGGCGCGCTTCATCCGCAAGATGCCGGGCGAGCGGCTCGCCCCGGCGGAGGGCGAGGCGACGATCTGCGGCGCGTTTGTACAGACCGGCGGGGATGGTTTTGCGACGCGGATCGAGCCGGTGCGGCTCGGCGGCCGCCTCAGCCTGGCGCTGCCGGTTCTGTGATGCGCCGGTATAGCCTCATGGCGGCGCTGCTGGCGCTCACCGCGTGCCATCACCGCCCGCCGGCGACGCCGGAGAGCCTGGCGTCGCAGGGCCAGATACTGCCCAATGCGCCGTTCAAAACGACGCAGCAGATCACGATCAACGCGCCGCCCGCCAAAGTGTGGGCTCTGCTGACCGGCATCCAAAGCTGGCCGGCCTGGCACAACACCATCGTGCAGACCGCAAGCCCCGCGGATGTCACGCCGGGCACCCTGTTTTCCTATGACACGGAAGGGATGACCATCCGCGCCGCCGTTCAGGCGCTGCAGCCCGAACGGGAACTCGCCTGGACCGGACAGGTGCTGAACTTCAGAACGATCGAGGTCTGGACACTGCGCGCGAACGCGGCGGGCGGGACGGATGTGACGGTGAGCCAATCTGTCAGCGGATTTCTGATCGGGTTCTTTTATTCCGAGGATGATCTGGTGGGCGCGGATCAGTCATGGCTGCGGGACTTGAAGGTAGCGGCCGAGACGTAGGAAACTGTGCCGGTGATTCCGCCAGCTCCCATGCCCCCGGCCAATCAACGTTTTTTTCTACTTTTGTCCACAAAAGGCGTGCTTCCTTGCCTGTTCTACCAGTTAAGAAACCAAAAACCTGACTGAGTGAAAGGCACGTTCCCTTTCACCCCCTGTTAACGCCGCCATGCGACAAGGGCTCATCACACTAGCGAGCCGTTCGATGACCGCATTGATTTTGGAACTTAAGCAAGGCGAGTCGATGATCCTGAACGGCGCGCTCATCCGTTTCAAAACCCGCACGCGGATCGAGCTTAACACGCAGGCGCGGTTTTTGTTCGGCAAGCAGATCATGCAGGCGGACGAGGCGCTCGAGCCGGCGCAAAAATTATATTACGCGCTGCAGCAGGCCTATATCGGCCCTGAGGATGCGCGGCCGGATGCACTGGCGCAGGCGCGGCGGCTGATCCACAACCACCGGCAGTCAACCCTCTCGCCGGCGGTGCGCGAGCTTCTGGACCATATGCATGATGTGACGGCGGAGGCGGCCGGGTTCGAGGCGCTCAAACTCGCACGGCAGCTTATCCGTGAGGAGACGTTGCTGGCCTGAGGCCATTCACCGCCCGTGCGGCGAGCGCCGCGAGCCGGGCATAGCCGGCGGTGGTGGGGTGGATGCCGTCGGTGTAGTTTTGCGGATCCTGAGGGTTTGTTTGCATCATCGGGTCGCCGGCGAAATCGACCAGGGCGTCGGCGCCGGCGCGGGCGGTTCGCAACTGGCGGTTCAGCGCCTGGCGCTCGGCCTCCTGCGCCGCATCGTAGTCGCTCCGGGGGAGGATGGTGGCGATGATCACGGTCGCACCCGCGGCGTGCGCTGCCGTCACAATCCGCCGCAGCGCGTCATAGGCCGCGGCGGCGGTCGCGTGGTGGTAGATATCATTGCTGCCGAAATCCACGATGACGACGCGGCGCCCGCCCGACGCCGGAAAGGCACGCCTGAAAAAATCGGCATCCAGCAGCGGCGCCATGCCGATCGCGGTCCGCCCCGACACGCTGGCATTCGCGACGATCCAGGGCCGGCGCAGGCGCGAGAACATCTGGCGGGGCCATGAGAGGTTCAGGACACTGCCCTGGCCCTCGCCGATGCTGTCGCCGAGCACCTCGATTGTGTCCGTGAGCCCCGGCTGCAGACCAAAGGCCCGGTCGCTCGCGGCGGTGGCCCGGCGCTGCTCGGCGGGCGAAAGCGCGCGGGCGTAGATGAGCAGTTCGGCGATGTCGAGATAGCCGTAGGTGGGCAGGAAACTGAGCGCGCCGATGGCGCCGCCGCGCACCGCCGGCCGGTAGCTTGCCGCGGCCATCGCCTGCCGCCCGCCCATCCAAAGCCGCGTGCCATCGGCGCCCGACACGTAGCCGGTCACGAACGGGGTCAAAGGCGCGGCGGGGCTGAACTCGCTGCCCGGTGCGCGCAGGGCCAGCAGACGGTGGGCGGTGAGGGCGACGTAATAGGCGCTCGATCCCGCATAGCCCCAACTGGTCGAGTCCGCACGCGCGTCAGCCGCGTTCCACAGCACCGAAATGCCGGCATTTTCGCCGAACCAGGCGCGGAACGATACCACCGCCACCTGCGAACTCGCAGCGCCGGCCGGCAAGGCGAGGGTGTCGGGGAGCAACAGGCGCTTGGCGACATGCAGATTGGTCGTGCCATCGAGCGCCACGCCGATGCCGGACCCCATGGCAACCGCAGGCGAAATATCCGGCCGGCTGGCGGCATCCGGCGCCGCCGCGTCATGCCCGCCGCACTGGTCGTACAGCACCGCGACCTGCACCAAGGATGCCGATCCCATCGCGCGGATGAGCGCCCGCCGGTCAAGCCGGCCATCCGCGCCCGGATACAGATTGGTCGCGACCTGTGTGGCGGGGCTCACCACGCGCAGCAGCGGCCCGTGATAAGCAGCCCGTAGCTTTATCGTTCCGTAGCAGGCCACCGGCGGGACGCCGGCGATATCATCCACCGCCGCGGCCCGCGCCGGCCCGGCGAGGAGCAGGACAGCGCTAAGACACGACCGAAAACGTCGCCAGATCCGCCATGCCATCGACCCCCGCCTTCCAGCGCTCCAGCGTCCACGTCACCGAGGGGAACGCGATGCGGTCCCACGGAATTTCATCCCAGCCGAACAGCCGCGCCTCCAGGGTCTCCTCGCCCGCGGCAAATTGCGGCTCCCCCGCAAACCGCGCGCGAAAAAACATCTGCACCTGCGAGATGCGCTTGACCGTGTAGATGCCGACGAGCCCCTCCAGCACGATCTCGGCGCAGGCCTCCTCCGCGACCTCGCGACGCGCGCCCTCCTCGGGCTGCTCATGCGCCTCGAGAAACCCGGCCGGCAATGTCCAGAACCCTTTCTGCGGCTCGATCCCGCGCCGGCACAGCAGCACGCGCCCGGCGGCTGACACCACCGCGCCCGCAACGATTTTCGGGTTCTCGTAGTTCACGAAGCCGCAAACCTGGCAAACCTCGCGCTCGCGCGTGTCGCCGTCGGGTATGCGTTTTGCAAAATCGGCCATGGGTGCTCCTGCGGAAGGAAGCGCTTCTTTTTTGAAAAAAAGAAGCAAAAAACTTTTTTGCTCCTGAGTGCCGGGAGGCGGCCAGATCCCATGGTCCGGAGTTCCACAGTTTTTTGCCGACTACCCTATATTTGAAAATCCCACACTCAGCGCTTCCACGCCGGGCAGGACCTTGCCCTCCATCCACTCCAAAAACGCCCCGCCCGCACTGGACAGGTAGCTCAGCCGTTCATGCGCGCCGGCCAGTTTGAGCGCCGACACGGTATCGCCGCCGCCGCCGACCGACACGATCGCGCCGGCCTGCGTGGCCTGCGCGATGGCGTCCGCGAGTTTGTTGGTGGCGGCGTCGAACGGTTTGGTTTCGAAGGCGCCGAGCGGGCCGTTCCAGATGATGGTCTTGATGCCGGGCAGGCGCTTGATGAGAGCGTCCACGGTGGCGGGGCCGACGTCGAGCGCCATCATGTCGGCGGGGATGGCGCTGACGGGCACCACCTGGGTCGGCGGGTTGGCGGCGAAGACCGGCGAGACCACGACGTCCATGGGGAGGATGATCTCGCAGTTCTTGGCCTTGGCTTCCGCGAGGATTTTCAGCGCCGTCTCGTGCAGGTCCGGCTCCTGCAGCGATTTGCCGACGCCAAAACCCTGGGCGGCGAGGAATGTGTTGGCCATGGCGCCGCCGATGACGAGGATGTCCACCTTGGCGACCAGGTTGCTCAGCAGGTCGAGCTTTGTGGACACCTTGGAGCCCGCGACGATCGCGGCCACCGGGCGTTTGGGATTGCCCAGTGCGGCTTCGAGCGCCACGAGCTCGGCCTGCATCAGCCGGCCGGCATAGGCCGGCAGGTGTTTCGCCACACCCTCGGTGCTGGCATGCGCGCGGTGCGATGCCGAGAAGGCGTCGTTGACGTAGACATCCGCGAGTTTGGCGAGGGCCTGCGCGAAGGCAGGGTCGTTAGCTTCCTCGCCCGGATGGAACCGGGTGTTTTCCAGCACCAGTATGTCGCCGCCGTGCATGGCGTCGATCGCGCGCGCCGCGTCCGGGCCGATGCAGTCCTCTGCGAACATCACCGGCCGGCCGAGCACCTCGCCCAGCGCCAGGGCGATCGGCCGGAGCGACATTGCGGGCACGACCTTGCCTTTCGGCCGGTCAAAATGCGAGCACACGATCACCCGGGCACCCTTATCCGCGAGCTCGGTGATCGTGGGCGCGAGGCGCTCCAGACGGGTCGTGTCGGAGACCACGCCGTCCTGCACGGGCACGTTGAGATCCGCGCGGAGCAGCACCCGCTTGCCCGCGACGGCGGCCTCGTCGAGCGTGCGGCTCATAGCGCCCCGAAATACGCCGCGGTGTCGGACATGCGGTTCGAGAAGCCCCACTCGTTGTCGTACCAGCCCATGACGCGGACCAGGCCCTTGTCGACCACCGCGGTCTGCGGCGCATCGAAGGTGCAGGATTCCGGCTGGTGGATGAAGTCCGTGCTGACCAGCGCCTCGGTCGAGTAGCCGAGAATACCCTTGAGCTCGCCTTCGGCCGCGGCCTTCATCGCCGCGTTCACCTCGTCCTTGGTCGCCGGGGTTTTCAGCACGACGTCGAGCGAGACCAGCGACACGTCCGGCGTGGGCACGCGGATGGAGGTGCCGTCGAGCTTGCCGGCGAGCTCCGGCAGCACGAGGCCAACGGCTTTCGCGGCACCGGTGGAGGTCGGGATCATCGAGAGTGCGGCGGCGCGGGCGCGGTGGCGGTCCTTGTGCAGGGTGTCCACGGTTTTCTGGTCACCGGTATAGGAGTGGATGGTGACCATGTAGCCGCGCTCGATGCCGAAGGCGCTGTGCAGGACCTTGGCCATCGGCACCAGGCAGTTGGTGGTGCAGGAGGCATTCGAGATGACCTGCATGTCGGCGGTCAGGGTTTTATGGTTGACGCCGTAGACGATGGTGGCGTCCACCCCGTCCGCCGGGGCGGAGACGATGACCTTGCGGGCGCCGGCCGTCAGCAGGGCGGCAGCGCTCTCGCGCTTGGTGAACAGCCCGGTGCATTCCATGGCGACATCCACGCCCGAGAGGGGCACCTTGGCGGGGTCGCGCTCGGCCGAGACCTTGATCGGCGCGTAGGTACGCCCGGCATGGGTGATGACAAGGCTGTTGCCCTCCACCGCCACGGTGCCAGGGAAGCGGCCGTGCACGGAGTCATAGCGCAGCAGGTGGGCGTTATCCTCGACGCTGCCGAGATCGTTGATCAGCACGGGCTCGATATCGGTGCGCCCGCTCTCGATCATGGCGCGCAGCACCAGGCGGCCGATGCGGCCAAAACCGTTAATCGCAATTTTAACAGACATCTCAGTTTCCCTTCTTCTTCACGGCGGCCACGATCGCCGCCTCCGTAATGCCGAAATGCTCATATAGGATTTCCGCCGGCGCGCTGGCGCCAAAACCGGTCATGCCGATGAAGACGCCGCGTGGCCCGAGCCAGCGCTCCCAGCCGAATTTCGCCGCTGCCTCGATGCCGACGCGCAGGCCATCGCCGAGGACGGCCTCCTGGTAGCTTTCATCCTGGCGGGCGAACAGTTCGAAGCATGGCGCCGAGACGACCGCGACATGGATGCCCTCTTTCGCGAGGCTCGCCTGCGCCGCCGTCGCGAGGGCGACCTCGGTGCCGGTCGCGATCAGGGTCGCGACGCGCGGCCCGGCGGCTTCCGAGAGCACATAGGCGCCGCGCGCGGATTTGCTGCCGTTGGCGACCGTGCGCTGGGCGGGGACGGCCTGGCGGGAGAGCACGAGCAGGCTCGGGCCGCCGGTATTGCGGATCGCGATCTCCCAGCACTCGGCGGTCTCGATCGCGTCGGCCGGGCGCAGCACCAGCACGTTGGGCATGGCGCGCAGGCTGGCCAGGTGCTCGATCGGCTGGTGGGTCGGGCCGTCTTCGCCGAGGCCGATGGAATCATGCGTCATCACATGGATGGCGCGGACCCGCATGAGCGCGGCAAGGCGGATCGCGGGGCGCATGTAGTCGGAGAACACGAAGAAGGTGCCGCCATAGGGGATCAGCCCGCCATGCAGCGAGATGCCGTTCATCGCCGCCGCCATGCCGTGCTCGCGCACGCCGTAATAGATATAGCGCGCGGCGAAATTCTCGGCGCTGGCGCCCGCCATGCCTTTGACCAGCGTGAGGTTGGAGCCGGTGAGGTCGGCCGAGCCGCCGACCAGCTCGGGGATCGCGGGGACCAGCACTTCGAGCGCCTTCTGGCTCGCCTGCCGGGTGGCGAGCTTGGGTTTCTGCTCGGCGAGCGTCGCCTTGAAGGCGGCCATGGCCTCGACCCAGCCCTCGGGCAGCTTGCCCGCCATGACGCGTTCGAACTCGGCGCGCTGCGGGTGCTTGGCGAGGCGCTTGAGCCAGGCGCGCCGCGCCGACGACCCCCGGCTGCCGGCGGCGCGCCAGGGCTCGTAGACATCGCCCGGCACCGTGAAGGGCAGATGCGGCCAGCCGAGCGCGCGCTTCGCCCCTTCGGCCTCCGCGCCGCCCAGCGCCGCGCCATGGCTGCCCGCGGTGCCCGCTTTGGTCGGCGCGCCGAACCCGATGATGGTCTTGCAGGCGATCATCACCGGTTTGGAGGATTTGAGCGCGAAATTCAGCGCCGATTGCAGGGCCGCGAAATCATGCCCGTCGACCCGGCGCACCGCCCAGCCATACCCCGCGAACCGCTTCAGCGGGTCCTCGGAGGTTGCGAGCTCGGTGCCGCCGTCGATCGAGATGCTGTTGTCATCGAACAGCACGATCAGCTTGTTGAGTTTGAGGTGCCCCGCGAGCGCCCCGGCCTCGTGGCTCACGCCCTCCATCAGGCAACCATCGCCCGCGATCACCCAGGTCCGGTGGTCGACCAGGCTCTTGCCGAATTTGGCGGCGAGCAGCCGCTCGGCGATCGCCATGCCGACGGCCGTCGCGATGCCCTGGCCGAGCGGCCCCGTGGTCATCTCGATGGCCGGATGCTCCCGGTACTCGGGGTGTCCCGCCGCCACAGCGTGCAGCTGGCGGAAATTCTTCAACTCCTGGATGCCGATGCCCTCATGGCCGCTCAGGTGCAGCAGGGCGTAGAGCAGCATCGAGCCATGGCCGGCGGAAAGCACGAAGCGGTCGCGGTCCGGCCAGCGCGGGTCGGCCGCGTCGTATTTCAGAAAGCGCGTCCAGAGCGCCGTCGCCGCGTCGGCCATGCCCATCGGCATCCCCGGATGGCCGGATTTGGCCGCCTCCACGGCGTCGATCGCCAGGGCACGGATGGCGTTCGCCATCACCCGGTCGGCATCCAGCGGCTGGCTCAGGATCTCGCGCTGGCGCACCAGTGCAGCATCATTGCCCGAAATTTCCGCGAGACTTGCCATACGTGCCTATTCCGTCAGGTTTGGCGCGTGCATAAAGCGAGCGCACCCTTTGCGCAAACCCGACGCAGACTCTTTGCAGACACGGAGCAGACCCCGGCATGGCCATACTGACGAACCAACGGATTGACGGCACCCGGTTATGGGAGACGCTGATGGGCTATGCGCAGATCGGCGGCACGCCGAAAGGCGGGGTCAAGCGCCTGACCCTGACCCCCGAGGACAAGCAGGCGCGCGACCGGCTGCGCGCGGATTGCGAGGCGCTTGGCTGCGCCGTCAGCATCGACAGCATGGGCAATATGTTCGCCCGCCGCCCTGGGCGCGATGCCGCCCGGCTGCCGGTGCTGATGGGCTCGCATCTGGACAGCCAGCCGACCGGGGGCAAGTTCGACGGCGCGCTCGGCGTGCTGGCCGGGCTCGAGGTTCTGCGCACGCTCGCCGACCTCAACATCGAGACCGAGGCGCCGGTGGTCCTGGTCAACTGGACCGACGAGGAAGGCTGCCGCTTCGGCCGCGCCATGATGGGCAGCGCCGTGTGGTCCGGCATCTCGCCCGAGGCGGCGGTGAAAGCGCTGCGCGACGAGCAGGGGATCAGCGTCGCCGAGGGGCTGGCCGAAATCGGCTATGTCGGCGCGCAACCCTGCGCCGTGTTCCCCGCCGATGCGATGTTCGAGCTGCATATCGAGCAGGGGCCGATCCTGGAGGCGGAGGGCGCGCAGATCGGCATCGTGACCGGCGCGCAGGCGCAGATCTGGTTCGAGGCGGAAGTGACGGGCCAGGACTCCCATGCCGGCACGACGCCCGCGCTGGCGCGGCGCGATGCGCTGCTGACGGCGGCGCGCATCATCGAGCTCGTGGACGCGATCATGCGCGAGGACGGCGATACGCGCATCACCGATGCCGGGCGCGGCACCGTCGGCCGCCTTGCCGTGCATCCCAACTCGCCGAACGTGATCCCCGGCCGGGTGACGTTCAATGTCGAGTTCCGCAACCCGGCCGACGCGCGGATCGCCGAGATCGCCGCCACCTTCCCGGCGCGCGCCGAGGCGATCGCGGCCGCCAACGGCACGAGCCTGACGCTGACCCCGGTGTTCCGCGTGGCCGCCCAGCCGTTCGATGCCGGCTGCGTGGCGCTGGTCGAACAGGCGGTGGCAAAACTCGGGTTCTCGGCGCGGAAAATGGTGTCCGGCGCCGGGCATGACGCCGTGCATGTCGCAACGCGGATCCCGACCGCGATGATCTTCACGCCGTGCAAGGATGGGCTGTCGCATAACGAGGCGGAGTCGATCGAGCCGGAGGAGGCCGCGGCGGGGACGCAGGTGTTGTTCGAGGCTGTGGTGGCAAGAGCCGGAATAGTTAGATAAGTCTACTTTTTATGAACAAAAAGTAGCAAAAAAACTTTGATTTGCAGGGCCATGGGCGCTGGCCGCGTACCCGGCACAGTTCCAGAATAATAGAAGTTTTTTGCTTCTTTTTTCAAAAAAGAAGCGCTTTCTTTCTCGGAGTCCTCCCTTGCCCCTGACCACCGCGACCATTGCCGCCGCCGAAGCCCTTCTCGGCATCACCTATACCGAGGCCGAGCGGGCCCTGATGCTCGATAATCTGCCGGCGCAGATCGAGGATGCGCTGCGCCGCCGGGCTGTCCGCCTGCCGGCGGCGCTGGGGCCGGCAACGCGTTTCGATCCCCGGCTCCCAGGTGCGACCGCGCCCGCGGATACGGGGTTTGCCTGGAGCCCGCTGGGCGTCACGTTCCCGGACAACGACGAGGACATCGCCTACGCCCCGGTTGGCGCGCTGGCCGGCTGGCTGCGCGAGGGGCGGCTCACCGCGTCACGGCTGACGGCGGGCTACCTCGACCGCATCGCCCGGCTCGATGGCGCGCTGCTCAGTTTTGTCACGGTGACCGCCGACAGCGCGATGGCGCGCGCGGCCGAGCTCGACCGCATGGCCGCAGCGGGCACCTGGCTAGGGCCGCTGCACGGCATTCCCTATGGGATGAAGGACATCATCGATACCGCCGGGGTCGAGACCTCCTGGGGCGCGGAGCCGTATCAGGGCCGCGTGCCGGCTGCGGATGCGCACATCACCACGCTGCTGCACGAGGCCGGTGCCATCATGCTCGGCAAGACCAGCGTCGGCGCGCTCGCCTATGGCGACATCTGGCATGGCGGGCGGACGCGCAATCCGTGGAATCTGGCGGAGGGGGCGAGCGGTTCGAGTGCGGGTTCGGCGGCCGCCACCGCCGCCGGGCTGGTGGCTTTTGCGATCGGCACCGAGACGCTGGGCTCGATCGTCTCGCCCTCGACGCGCTGCGGCGTGACCGGGCTGCGCCCGACCTATGGCCGGGTGTCGCGCCGCGGTGCGATGCCGCTATGCTGGTCGCTCGACAAGATCGGGCCGATCTGCCGGTCGGTCGAGGACACCGCATTGGTGCTGCACGTGCTGAACGCCCCCGATGCGGCCGATGCGTTCCAGGTGCCGGCAGCGTTTTCCTACCCCTATCAAGGTTCCATTAGGGAGCTGCGGATCGGCTATTTTCCGGCCGACTACGAGGACGCCGCGATCACGCCGCTCGACCATGCCGGCCTTGACGCCGCGCGCGCGCTCGGGTTCGACTTGGTGGCGCTGACCCGGCCGGATCTGCCTTACGATACGCTGCTGCAGGTGTTGTTCGCCGAGGCCGCCGCCGCGTTCGAGGAGCTGACGCTGAGCGGGCGCGACGATGAGCTGACCTGGCAGGATGCGGATGCCTGGCCGAACGGCTTCCGCAAGGCGCGGTTTTTATCGGCCGTCGACCATATCCAGCTCGACCGGCTGCGCCGGCTGGTGATGCAGTCCATGGACGAAATTTTCGCGTGTGTGGATGTGATCATCGGGCCGAGCCTGGCGGGCCCGATGCTGGTGATCACCAATTTCACCGGCCATCCGTCACTCTGCCTGCCGCTCGGCTTTTTCAGCACGCCGGCGCGCGGGCAGGTGTCGCTGCATCAGGACCATCCGGCGAGCGGGCCGTCGGCCGAGGTGCCCCACAGCCTGTGCCTTTGGGGCCGCCTGCACGAGGAGGCGCCGATGCTGGCCGTCGGCCGCGCGCTGGAGGCGCATTTCGCTATCGTTCGCCGGCCCAGCCTGGACTAGCGTTTTTTGCTGCTTCTTGTTCACGACGAGACGTGCTTCCCGCTACCCGACCCGACCCGTGCCGCATGCCGCCACATGGCGACCTGATTGCGACCGTCCCGCTTGGCCGCATAGAGCTGATGATCGGCGAGCCTGAGCAACTGGCAGGCTTCGGCCTCGTCGTCCGGCACCAGGGCGACCACGCCGAAACTTGCGGTCACGTGTTCGGCGTATTCGCAGGCCGAGCCCTCGATCACGCTGCTCTCGATGGCGCGGCGCGCACGCTCGGCCAGATGATAGCAGGTGTCGGCATCCTGCCCGCGCAGCACGACGATGAATTCCTCGCCGCCGAAGCGGCCGACGAGGTCGCCCGCGCGGAACTGACCGGCGAGGATGCCCGCGACCGCGCGCAGGCAGTCATCGCCCGCGAGGTGGCCGTGCGTGTCGTTGAAGCATTTGAAATGATCGACATCCATCAGGATGATACCAAGCGGTATATTGTTCTGCCGGCAGAAATCCAGTGACATTTGTAGGCCCGCATCCATGGCGCGGCGATTAAGTAGACCGGTCAGTCCATCGCGCTCGGCCAGCGTGCGCAGGCTCGCCGCGTCGACCAGCAAATTCGCGTAGCGCAACCGGTCCAGCAGGCTATGCAGGTAGTCACGCCGCTGCTGGTGTTCCTGGCGATGCGCGGTCACGATGATCAGTCCGGAGATGACGACCAGGATCATCTGGAAGGCAAGCTGAACATGGAGCGGCATCGTGGTGCAGCTGATGGCGGCCATGGTCATCGCTGTCGTGGCAACGATGACGGGCAGGGCGAAGCGAAACAATATAGGCAGGACGATCATGCCGTAGAATATGATGCCGATGACGCCGCACGTCTCGACCGCGCAGTCGAGCGGTGCGGGGTCCACGAAGAACATCAGAAGCGAGTCGGAAACGGCGGCCAGAATGCTGAAGGCGCAAAGGCAATCGCGCGCCCATCCAGGTGTGGTTTCCTTGATCAGGACGCGCGATATCAGGAGCAGGAGCGCGCAGAGCGTGAAGCGCGTCTGGATCGCGAGGTCCCGCACTGCCGGCGGCAACTGAATGTCGGTGATAATGAACACGCCGAGCAGCACGGCCGCCACCAGCCCGAAAATTCGTACGCCACGAAACCGGGCGGCTTTCGTGTCGGCCTCGAAGCGGGCCTCGAGCACTAACGGAAACCTGAGCAACAAGCTCCGGCGCTTCAACGTGTGCTCGGCCTGCTCGCGCAGGTCGCGCAGCGCTTCGGGTTCATCGCACGAATTGTCTATGATCGTATCGATCGTTATGGCTCCCGGAGATCATCGGACGCGGACGGCGATTTTGAATACAGGAACTTGCCCACCGGCCGCAACACGAAACGCTGCCTAAATAAACTCAACAACGTTGATTTTTTGTGATCAGATCAGAGGCGGTTACCCTGAATTTCTAAAAAAGAAGCAAAAACATCCTGTTATGATGAAGTCGGTGGCGACGTGCTGTTAAAGAATTTGGCTAAGAAATGCTTTGGTTCGCGAGTCTCTGGGGTTGCTAAAAAACTCACGTGGTGAGCCGTGTTCCACGATTACACCGCCATCCGTAAAATAGATATGGTTTCCCACCTCACGGGCGAATCCCATCTCATGCGTCACAAGTAGACAGGTCATTCCTTCTTCAGCGAGTTGACGGATGGTTACCAAAACTTCACCTACCGTTTCGGGATCGAGTGCGGCGGTCACTTCGTCGAACAACATCAGATCGGGCTGCATCGCGAGCGCGCGCGCGATGGCGACGCGCTGCTGCTGGCCGCCCGAGAGCTCGCCCGGATAGGCGTTCTCCTTGCCCGCCAGACGTACTTTTTGGAGCAGCGCGCGGGCATTTGCCTCAACCTCCGCGCGCGGACGTTTGAGCACATGCAGCGGCGCCATCATGACATTCTGCAGGGCCGTCCGGTGCGCGAACAGATTATACTGCTGGAAAACCATGCCGACATGCCGGCGCAGTTTCAGCCGGTCAAGTTTCGGATCGTTGACCTCGATGCCATCGACGCGGATCGAGCCGCGCTCGATCGGCACCAGGGCGTTGATGCAGCGGATCAGCGTTGATTTGCCGGAACCGGACGGGCCGATGATGCAGGCGACCTCGCCTTTGGCGACCGACAGGCTGACGCCCTTGATGACCTCGACACCGCCGAAGGATTTGTGCACGTCCTCCATGACCAGGAGCGCATCGTTCATCGCCGCACGCGAACCCGTTGTTCGAGACGCCGCGTGCCCCACGCGACAGGGTAGGTGTAGATGAAGAACATCAACAGCACGTAGCCGTAGATGGGGGCGAGCAGGTCGGTGCGCCCGCCTTCCGCCGCCAGCACCTGGCCGGCGCGCGTGACGACGTCGTTCACGCCGACGATCGAGGCCAGGGTGGTGGAGGTTGTGAGGATTGCATAAAGGTTCATCCAGGGCGGCAGCATCTGGCGGAACGCCTGCGGCAGGATGATCAGCCAGAGCTGCTGTGCGCGCGTGAAGCCGAGCGATGCGCCGGCTTCCCATTGCCCGGCCGGCATCGCCTGCACGCCGCCGCGCAGGATCTCGGCGACATTGGCCATCACCGGCAGCGCAAGGCCGATCACGGCCTTCAGCCAGTCAGGCAGTGCGAAGGCCAACGGGCCGATATGCAGATGGTAGGGCAGCAGCAGGATCATGAAAAACAGCAGCACCAGCCAGGGCGCGTTCCGGAAGAACTGCATCACCGCCCAGCTCGCGTGGCGCAATGGGGCGAACAGAGAGATCAGGCCAAGCCCGAGGGCGATGCCGAGCGCCGTGCCGATCGCCATCGCGAGGCAACTGATCAGAATGTTGAGTGCGAAGCCTTCGAGTAGAAGCGGCGTCCACCGGGCGAGGGTCATGAACACGCCGGTGTTAGCGGCCGCACCGGTCGCGGCATCCGCGGCGGCACCAGAGAGCAGCACGAGCCCGCCGAGTGCGAGCCCATGCCAGGCCCTGAGCGTGATGGCGGGAGCGGGGGCACGGTTATGCAGGATCACCGGCATAAGGCGGCTCATCGGCCGAGCCCCGGCACGCGCAACGCCCGCTCCCAGCTATGCATGGCTGCGACCAGCACGCCGACGAGAGCAATGTAGATCACGAACAGCACGACCATCATCTCCGGGACGTTCTCGCTCTCCGACCAGATCTGGTTCGACACGTACAGCATCTCCGGCACCGCGATCGCATAGGCGAGCGTCGTCGTCTTCACCAGGTTGACGAGGTTGTTGGTGAGTGCCGGCAGGCAGATGCGCAAGGCGAGCGGCAGGACGATATAACGGTATGTTTGCAGCCGCGTATAGCCGAGCGATTCCGCGGCCTCGGTCGTGGCGACCGGGATCGCCTCGATACCGGAGCGGAAGATCTCGACGTTGAATGAGCCGGCGAACAGGATCAGCGAGACGCAGGCCCAGGCAAAGCCGCCGATCAGCGGCTGGCGCATGCCGAACGCGTTATGTCCCGCCGGCAATAACGCGCTCAGCCCGAAGTAGAAGAAGTAGATCTGGACGAGCGGCGGCGTGTTGCGAAACAGCTCGACATAGACGCGCACAATGGCACGCAGTGACATGAAAGGGCTGCCTTGCCCCCACGCGCCGATCACCCCCACGGCCACGGAACCAAGGATGGTGACACCGGATAACGCCAGCGTCAGCCAAAAACCTTGCAAAAACCGTGACGCATCGAACGGGTCGTAGAAAATCGTGAAGTTGATGCCTGTGGTGTCGTTGAGATGCGAGAACCACGCGGCAATCGCGCCGATCACGAGTTGCTATCAGCTGCCGGCGAACTGCTTGTGCATCTGCGCCGCAAAGGCCGAGGGGCGCACATGGTATTGCTGCTCCAGGGTCTGGATATAGCCGGTCTTGTCCCAGTCCTTGATCGTGTCGCTCATGAACGCGGCGAAGGCGGGCTCGCCCTGCTTGACCGCAAGGCCCCAGGGTTTGGCATCCTGCGTCTGCAGCGGCATGTCGTAATCGGCCCATTGCGGATCGCTCAGTTTGCCTTCGATCGCGGTGTCGTCATACAGAAACGCATCGCAGCGCCCCTGGCGCAGGGCGGTCAGCGCTTCGGCAACGCCGGTGAAGGCCACCAGCTCGGCGCCGTATTTTTGTTCGACCTCCTTGTTATAAAAACTCGCCTGGATGGCGCAGACCGGCACGCCTTTGAGCTCGCTCCAGGATTTCACGTCCACCGTCTTCGCGACCATCAGGTTATAGCCCGAGGCGTAGTAGTCCGGGTGCACGATGTCGACGACCTTTTCGCGCTCGGGCGTGTCGCTCATCGTCGCGATCAGCAGGTCGATCTTGCCCTGTTCCAGGAACTGCAGCCGGTTGGCGCCGACGACGGGGACCAGTTGCAGTTTCACCCCAAGCCGCTGCGCGACATTGGCGGCAAGCGAGGGTTCGATGCCGACGATCTGCCCGTTAGGGTTGAGATAGCCGAACGGCGGGTAGTCGGCCTTGACGCCGACGACGAGGACGCCTTTGGCTTTGATCGCCTGCAGTTCGTCCGCGTGGGCGATGCCGCCGAGGCTCGCTGCGATCGCCAATGCCGCCAGCTTTTTCAACATTTATGTCTCCTGGAAGTAATATGTTAAAACAACCAGACGGGCGGGGGTTTGGCTAGTAAGGAAGGGCTTCTTTTTTGAAAAAAAGAAGCAAAAAACTTTTGCTCTGCCGGGCCTTGGGCTTTGACGCCGGGACCGCCCATGGCCCGGAGTTCCGAAGTTTTTTGTTATTTTTGTTCACAAAAAATACTCCTTGCTTTGTCCCACCTATCGCCATCTTCGATATGTCCCATAGCAATAATAGCCTACCCAGATCGAACGCCTTTCCTATATTTATAGCTCACAACCCATAAGGAAGACCGCCCCATGAAGCTTTTGCAGATCGATTCCAGCATTCTCGGCGAAAACTCCGTCTCCCGCGGCCTTACGGCCGCCATCGTTGCCCGCGAGACCGAGCTGCATCCAGGCCTCGAGGTCACCTATCTCGACCTCGCCGCCAAGCCGGCCCATCACCTCTCCCCGGCGCATATCGGCGCCATGTTCGGCCACGCCCCGACGGACCAGACGGTGATCGACGATATCGCCGCCACCGGCCCGTTCATCGACCAGCTGTTCGCCGCGGACATCATCGTCATCGGTGCGCCGATGTATAATTTCACCATCCCCAGCCAGCTGAAATCCTGGCTCGACCGTGTCATCGTTGCAGGCAAGACCTTCAAGTACACCGAAACCGGTGCGCCGGTCGGCCTGCTGCCCGCGGGTAAAAAGGTGATCATCGCCTCCTCGCGCGGCGGCGCCTACAGCGATGGCGCGCCGGCCGCGTTCCTCGACCATCAGGAAACGCTGCTGAAGGGCGCGCTCGGGTTTATTGGGCTGACGGACATCACCATTATCCGCGCCGAGGGCGTGGCTGTGCCGGACAAGAAGCCGGCGGCGATTGCGGCGGCGCATGAGCAAATTGCGGCGCTGGTTTAAGTAAGGACTACTTTTTGTGAACAAAAAGTAGCAAAAAAACTTTGAAACTACGGGTCATGGGCTGTGACAGCTTCAAAGCCCATGACCTAAAATTCCGAAAGTTTTTTGCTACTTTTTTCAAAAAAGTAGCGCTTACTTCCCTCCCCTAGTCATCATCATCATCATCGTCATCATCACCATCCGGCGCCGTCAAACTCTGCCCTGGCCGCAACGGATACGCCACGTGATGATGCAACCCCGCCCACAGGATCATATTGAATTTCACAGCCGGAATGCGGTCTTCCTGGCGCCAGTCATAGCTCGCCGTCTGCGCGTACCACCATTCGGCGTCATGCGTGCTGTGCCACATGGCCGTGGTCATTTTCGGCAACGGCAGCTGCGTCGCCGTTAGCGGCGCCGGCACCACCGGGTTGAAACGCCAGGTCCCTTGCTTGAGGTCGAACACGTCCGCCATCGGGCGCTGGAAAGCGTCGTTGATGCTGAGATGGTCGGTGCCGAGAATGTCCTCGATCGTGCGCAGGATGTTCACGGTGGTGTAGTGCGTCGATACGACGGCGTGCTGTTTCACGTAGGGTCCGACGAAGAAGGCGACGCTGCGATGCGCATCGACATGGTCCGGCCCGTCCTGCGCGTCGTCCTCGAGCACGATGATCAGCGTGGAGCTGGCATAGGGGCTGTGCGCGACGGCCGCGATCAGTCTGGCAACGGCGTAGTCGTTATCGGCCATTTCGGTCTCCGGCGTGTTGACGCCATCGATCGCGGTTTTGAAGCTGCCGAGATGATCGTGCATCAGCCGCACGAGCTCGAGGTCGGGCAGGTCGTGGTTTTTGACATAGACATCGAATTCGCGCTGCCACTCGGCCTCGCGATAATAATCTGGGAAATTGTTATCGAACCCGCGGAAGTACACATCCGTGCGCGGCGCCAGAACCGGGTTGGTGGAAAAGGCGATTTGCGTATGCGCGGCGGCGGGTTCGGTCAGCGTCGCGGGGATGCCGCCATCCTTCACCGGAAGATCATACCGTTCCAGGTCCTCGAAAAAACCATAGTTGCGTACGGTCAGGCCGGCGCGGATGGCGGCATCCCATATATAGCCGCGCTGGAACTCGCCGTGCGGGCCATCGGGTGCGGCGATGTCATTGATGCCGGGCAGGATGTTGGCGACATCGGGCAGCGCGGCCATCGCCGGGTCCGCCGCTTCGCGCGCCTTGAGGCCGGTGATGCCGACATTGATGAAGCGGTTGTCGCCTTCCCAGTCATAGCTCAGGCCCCGGTCCGCATAATTCACCGGCAGGTTTTTTGAACCCATATCAGATTCGTGGGCGGTGGTGCTCCATGGCCAGCCATTGCCGCTCACCTCGCCGCTATCGTAGAAATTATCGAGATCGACAAAGTTCCAGGCCATTGCATGGGCGTTCGGCGTGATCACCTTGCCGAATTCGGCCAATGCCGGATCGCCGTTGCCTTCGCCGAGATCGCCGAGCTCTTCGTCATAGGTCCGGTTTTCGCGCAGGATGTAGATGATGTGCTTGATGCGCTGGTGCAGGGCGGCCATCATCTGCTCGTCCGCCGCACTCGGCATTTCGTCAAAATGCTCGTTATGCGCGGCCATCTTCGTGGTCATCGCGAGGGCGGCGGGGGAGGGGGTGGGGAAATCCAGAAAGCCCGCCTTGGAGAGCTGCAGGATGTACTGGTTCTGCGCCTCGCAGGCCGTCTTCACGATGTGCTGTTTCGGATCGGAGGAGCAGTTGCCGGGGTTTGGACCGGGGACGCTCTTGCCGTTCACGACATACAGATGCGCGCCATCGGCCGACACCGCGACGGCGTTCGGATAATAGCCGGTTGGGACCAGGCCGGTCACGACCGGATGGGGCTTGAGCGAAATCACGGCGAGGCTGTTGGTGCCGCCATTGGTGACATAGAGGGTCCTGCCATCCGGCGAGATGGCGAGGTTGTTCGGCCCGACGCCACGATAATGCTCGGCATCCGCCAGCATGTCCCCCGGCGCGATGGTCCGCAGCGACCCCATGACACGGTTGGTGCGCGTGTCGATGATGGAAACGCTGTCGCTGTTATCGGCGGTGACATAGAGCATCGTCCCCGCCTGATTCAGCTTCAGGCTGAGCGGGTTGCCGTGCAGCGGAATGCGCGCGGTAAGGTGCGGCGTGCCGCGCAGCGTGACGACGTCGATCTCGCGGTCGCGTACGCTCGAGATATAGGCCGTGTCGTTGCCGCGGACGGCGACCTCGAACGGGTACGTGCCGCCGGCCTTGCCGGTGTCGCGCCTGTCGATGTCGCCGGGGCGCAGCGGCACTTCGGTGATCTTGCCGCTCGCCAGATCGACCAGCGAGACCGTGTCGTTATAAAAATTATCGGCGACCAGCGTTTTGCTGTCGGCCGTGACCGCAAGGCCCGCGACCTGCGGGGTGACGCCGAGGCCCGAACCGCCGTTATTGGTCTCGCTCTTGGGGTCGATGCCCTTGAGATGCCCGAGGGCGATCGGCTGGCCCTGCTCGGCCCATGCGCCCTGCTGGCGGCCATACACATGGATATCGTCATCGACGCCGCCGGAGACATAGAAATGCCGACCATCGGGCGCGAAGGCGACGCCGATATACGTGTCCGGCACGGTGATGGCCTGGGTCTGCACCGGCCGCCCGTGGCTCACATCCTCGACAAAGACATATTCATTGGAGGCGGCTTTAATCGGCTTGCCCTTGGCGTCGAACAGCAGGTTGAAGCCGCTCGTGACAATCAGCAGCGTCTTGCCGTCCGGGCTCATCGCCATGTTCACCGCCTGGCCGGCCGTGTAGTCCGGATATCCGGCGAGATGCGGGTTGAGCGGCGAAAAATTGGCGCCCGGAGCCGCGCTCGGCGTGAGCAGCGCGCCGCTCGGGAGGATGGTGGCGGCGGCCGCCGGCGGCACGCCGACGACAACGAACATCAGAAACGCAAAAAAATGGCGGGCCAAGCTTACTCTCCAGACAGCACGCTGAGCAGATAAGAGACACTGAAAAGCTTGCGTGTGACAAACTGAAGAAACACGCATGGCAGCATCACTGTCAGATACGCGCGGCGGTTTCAAAGCCCCGGCCCGCCGGATCGGCTTTTAAGCCAATCTCAGCGTTGGCCGGTGACCGCCGTCTTGAACAGGTTCGAGAATTCCCGCGGCTGCGAGCGCCAGTACTGCTTGGGCGCCTCTACCTGCGCGCCCAATTGCGCCGCCGCGTGCCATGGCCAGTGCGGGTCGTACAATATGCCGCGCGCGAGCGCGATCGCGTCCGCCTGGCCCCCGGCGATGATCGCCTCCGCCTGTGCCGGCTCGGTGATCAGGCCGACCGCGATCGTGGTGAGACCCGTGGCGGCTTTGATGGCCTGCGCGAACGCCACCTGGTAGCCCGGCCCGAGTTTGATGACCTGGTCCGGCGAGACGCCGCCGCTGCTGACATGGATGCCGGCAACGCCGCGCGCCTTCAGCGCCTCGGCAAACGCGATCGTGCCCTCGATGTCCCAGCCGCCCTCGACCCAGTCGGAGGCCGAGACGCGCACCCAGACCGGGCGTTCGGGGGGGAACGCCGCGCGCACGGCGTCAAACACTTCGAGCGGAAAGCGCAGGCGGTTTTCCAGCGCGCCGCCATACGCGTCGGTGCGCTGGTTCGCGATCGGCGAGAGGAACTGGTGGAGCAGGTAGCCATGGGCGGCGTGGATTTCGAGCCCATCGATGCCGAGGCGGGCGGCGCGCCTGGCGGTCGCGGCAAAATCCTCGCGCACCTTGGCGAGGCCCGTTTCATCCAGCGCGGCCGGCGCGTCCTCGCCCGGCGCATGCGGCACGGCCGAGGGCGCCACCGTCTTCCAGCCGCCGGCCTGATGCGGCGGGATCTGCGCCCCGCCTTCCCACGGCGCGCGGCTCGACGCCTTGCGCCCGGCATGGCCGAGCTGCATGGCGACCGGCATCGCCGCGTAGGCGCGAATCGCGGCCAGCACGCGGGCGAGGGCTGCCTCGTTGTCGTCGCTATAGAGCCCGAGGTCGCCGGGGGTGATGCGCGCTTCCGGCGAGACGGCGGTCGCCTCCAGGATCAGCAGGCCGGCCCCCGAGAGCGCGAGCTGGCCGAGATGGATCATGTGCCAGTCCTGCGCCGAGCCCTCCACCGCGGAATACTGGCACATCGGCGCGATGACGATGCGGTTGGCGAGCGTGAGATGCCCAAGGGCGAGGGGCGAGAAGAGCTGGCTCATCGGAGGCTCCAAAAATTTTGTAATCCCGAGCACATGTGGGCGGCAAAGCGGGTTTAACAGGGGCCCCTGGTGCATCCCTGCGTCGTGGGCCAGGTTAAGCAAGCACTATTTTTTATGAACAAAAGTAGCAAAAAAATTTTGATTCGTTCGCCGCCCGCGGCGGGCTCATTTCAGAAAAGGAGCGCTTACGCCGTTCTTATCGCTTGCCTTGTCCACGCGATGCGCTGCCCGCACGCCGCCCCGCGCACCTCCAGCCTCCCTTCGCTGTCGTGGGGCAGCCGCATCTCGAACCCGCACGCGCTGTCTAGGTCCGCGCGGTAGCCGTTCGCCAGCACCCGGCCGATGCGCCGCCCGTCGCGCAGTATGTCCAGGCACACAGCATGGCCTGGGGCGTCCTCGTAATGCGCCCATCCGCTGAGGATGTCCGCGCCCGCGCGGTCGATGAACCCGCGCAGTTGCCGCCCGGGTCCGGGGGTTTTGACGCCGAACCGGGCGGCGATTGCGGCGATACCGAAACCGTTCTCGTGCTGCGGCAACGAGGCGGAGACGCGCGCGGGGCGGGGTGCCGGCTGCAGGAACTGCCCGCGGCAGCCGTCATCGAAAAAGCTCTCGGCGGCGCAGCCTTCGGCAAAAATCACCTCATGGGCGGGCAGTTCGACATGCAGGTAGGTGACCGTATCGACGGCCGGCGCCTGGGTGATGGTGTCGCCGTTGAGGAGCCGCCAGGCCGGGATCAGCGCGCCGCCGAGATAGAGCGCATGGCCGGGCGAGACCGTGAGCGCGCGATGCGGCAGCCCGCCGCCGAGTGCGCCGGCGGCGATGCGTATGGGCAGCACCCAGCGGTTGCCGGCGATGAACCGCCCGGCATAGCTGCGCCGGCCTATCCAGATGATGGGCTGCAGGCCGGCATGCAGCGTCCGCAGCCGGTCGCCGGGGACGAGACCTTCGATCGCGACCTCCCCGAACTCACCGGCAAGCCGCGTGCCGAGCGCGTAGCAGGGGGCGACGCCGAAGGTCAGCGCCGCGCCATAATCCTCGCCCGGGAGCAGGACCTCGGTGAGTTCGGCGCTAACCGTGACGGTGCCCGCCGGGGCGACACTCGCGAGCGCGCCGAAACCCTCCAGCTGGTCGTCGAAAAACAGGTTGGCGTCCGTGGCGCTGGTGAAATCCTCGGAGACCGCGATGGTGCCCTGCAGGGTGATGGTAAGGTCGAGGGCGTCGAGTGCCGTGCCCCCGCCGTCGGCGAAGCCGATGGCGAAGGTGCCTGGCGTGAGGCCCGTCGTTTCCACGTCCCAGGAGAGCGTGCTGGCGAACGTTTGCGCGCCGGTGCTGGCGAGCGTCGTACCGGCGCCGAATGCGCCGCTGCCGAGGATGACGCTCTCGGCGCCGAAAAACCCGTCAATTGTGGTGCCGGGGTCGGCGAGGCCCGCGAGGCCGGTCGCGAGCGCGTACCCGCCGCCGGAGGTCGGGGGCGTGAGCGTCGGGCCGATCACGGTCTGCGCGAGGACCGCCGTCGCGCCGTCCGTCGACGCGCTCATCGCGGCGGTGAGCGTGGTCACGGCGCCGCCTGCCGTGCCGGCACTCGCCGAATCATCGCCAGCGCCGCCGGAGGATTGCGCAAGCGCCGCCGCGAGCGCGCCGCCGGCGGTCAATGCGGTGGCGGTGGCGTCGGACGTGCCGGTGGCGACCGCGGCACCGCCCGCCTTCTGCCAAGCACTCGCCACCGCCTGCGCGGGTCCCGCCCCCAGGCTCGCATCTGCCATGCCGCTCGCGGTCGCAGCGCCGCTGGCGGCGGCGGCGTCGCCCGCCGTCTCGACGCCGCCGGCCCCGGCTATGGCGGTGGCATTTCCCGTGACCGCGCCGGCCCCGGCGGCATCCGTGGTGGCCGTCGCGTTGCCGCCGGCGCCGCCCGGGCCCATGGCGGCATCGCCGCCGGCACCCCCGGTCGCCGTCGCATTGCCGGTGACGGCGCCGATGCCGGCCGCGTTGGTCAGCGCATCGGCCGCCGCGCCGGCCGCGCCGGGCCCGAGATCAGAGCCGCCGCCGCCGCCGCCGGTGGCACCCGTGGTCACGCTGAGGCTGTCGGCGCTGTTATCCTGCACGTTCAATGTGCTGCTGGCGGCGCCGGCCGCACCGCCGGCGCCATTGCCGCCGCCGGCGCCGTCAGCGGCGCGGGCGCTGCCGCCGGCCCCGCCGGTCGCCTGTTGCACGAGCGACAACGTCCCGCCGGCGGCTGTGCCGGTCGCGATGTCGGTGAGCGCCACCGCCGCGCCGGCGCCGCCGATGCCGCCCAGGGCCGCGCCGCCCGCGCCGCCGATGACATCCGCCGTTGCCGTGGCGGCGCCGCCACCGGCGCTGGCACCGGCGGTGGCACCTTCGACCGACCCGCCAGCGCCGCCCCGGCCGCCATCGACTGCCGCGCCGCCAGCGCCGCCCGTCGCGACGAGGGTCGCGGTGGCATCCCCTGCCGGGCCGCCCGCGGCCGTGGCGCCCGCCGCCGTGATGTCCCCGCCGTTCCCGCCATCGCCATCCCCGCCGCGGCTCGCACCGCCGGCGCCGGCCGTCACGGTCAGCGCCGCGCTGCAGGGTTGCGACACGCCGCCCTGGCCGGTGGCGGACGCCGTCCCTGCCGCATCGCCACCCGCACCGCCCGCCAGCAGATTCGCACCCGGACCGGTCGCACCGCCGGCGCCCCCGGCAGCCCGCGCGATGACCTGCAGCGCGCCCGCACCGGTGAATGCGGCGTCCGCCAGCGCCGTGCCGCCATCGCTGCCCGCCGTCCCGTTCGAGCCCGCACCGCCGGCCCCGCCGACGGCGGCCGCCCCGCTCAGCCTGCCCGCACTGGCACTCGTGATGTTCACGCCGCTCGGGTTGGTGACGGCGAGGGTCGACACCGCATTGCCCGCTTGACCCGCGATGCCGCCCGCACTGGCCCCTCCGGCGCCGCCGATCGCCGCCTGCAGATACGCGGCGGTGCCGCTTGTCGCCGCCACGATGGCGGCATCGTCGAGTGCGGCACTGGCGCCTGCCCCGCCGCTCGCGCCCGCGAGCCCGGCCCCGCCCGCTCCCCCGGTTGCCGTGAGTTCGGCGGTGGCGTTGCGGGCGTCCGTCGTGTCCGCCGTTACGCTCGCCTCATCCGCCGCGCCACCCGCGCCGCCGACTTCGCCGAGCCCGCTGCCCGCACCGCCGGGGCCGCCGGTCGTGCCGACGATGGCGGTCGCGCCCTCGCCGATGGCCTCGGTGGCGGCGCTCGCGCTGCCGCCCGCGCCGCCATCGCCGTCAGGGCTCGCCCCGCCGGCGCCGCCAAGGGCCGTCGCCTGCGCGGTCGCGGCGCCGGCTTTGTTGGTGGCGGTCGCGAGGCTTCCGGCGCCGCCGCCGGCACCGCCGCCCGCGGGCGCGCCGTTGGCGAACGCATCGCCCGCCGCACCGCCCGCGCCGCCGGTCGCCGTCGCAACACCGCTGTCACCGGCCGGGCTGGCCACGGCGTTGGCGACCTGCGCGACACCTTCCCCGCCGTCCCCGCCGGCGCCCCCATTGGGCGTGGGCGCGACCCCGTCTCCCCCCGCGCCGCCCGCACCGCCGGTGCCGATGGCGGCGTCCACGCGGTCAGGCGCCGGCGCATTGATGGCGGCCGCGGAAACGCCCGCAGCACCAGGAGCACCGGCTCCGCCCGCCGACCCATTGGCTCCAAGGACCTGAACTGTGCCGGACATGCGCGTGTTCCTGCGCGCTGGGCGCGCGTAGGGCGAGTATCAGCACAATCTTAAGTTAAGGGGAAGGAAGTACGACTTTTTGTGAACAAAAAGTAGCAAAAAAACTTTAATAACCCAGTCCTGGGATCTGGTGGCCTCCCGGCACTCAGGAGCAAGGTTTTTTGCTTCTTTTGTTCACAAAAGAAGCGCTTACTTACTCACTCTGCCGAAAGCGGCGCGGAAATATCCTCCAGGGACTTCCCCTCCGCATCCACCCCCAGCCACATCGCGATCACCGCCGCGAAGGCCATCAGCCCCGCGGCAAACAGATAGCCGTCAAAAATCGTCCAGCGAGAGCCTGTACCGATCAGGTGGCCGAACACCGCCGGCGCCGCGATGCCGCCGACCGCGGTGCCAAGCGCGTAGAACACCGCGATGGCGAGCGCGCGCATCTCCAGCGGGAAGATTTCGCTCGCGGTCAGGTAGGCCGCACTCGAGGCGGCGGAGGCGAAGAAGAAAATCACCGCCCAGGCGAGCGTCTGCGTCGCGGCCGTGAACACGCCGATGCCAAACAGATAGCCGGTGCCGGCGAGCAGCGCGCCCGAGATCAGATAGGTACCGAAAATCATCCGCCGCCGGCCGATCGTGTCGAAAAACCGGCCGAGCAGCACCGGGCCGCAGAAATTCCCGGCCGCCAGCGGCAGCAGAAAGACGCCCGCGCGCCCGGCCGGCACGTGATAGAATTGCACGAGCACGAGCGCGTAGGTGAAGAACAGCGCGTTATAGAGAAACGCCTGGGCGGCCATCAGCACCAGCACGAGGAAGGAGCGGGCGCGGTACTGGAACGCCATGACGCGCAGCACCAGCATCAGCCCGAACACCTTACGCGGATGCAGCGTCAGCTTTTTGTGGTCCGGCTGGCTCTCGCCGCCACTATGCCGCTCGATATCGCGCATCGCCGCCTGCGCCTCGTCATGGCGCCCGTGCGTCACCAGCCAGCGCGGGCTTTCCGGCACGAAGTTGCGCAGCACGATCACGCCGAGCCCGAGCACGGCGCCGATGCCAAAACCGCAGCGCCAGCCGAGATCGACGGGCAGGATGTGCGGGTTGAGCAGGACGATCGTCGCCCCCGCGCCGATGGCCGCACCCAGCCAGTAGGTGCCGTTGATCGCAAGGTCGAGCCGGCCGCGCAGGCGGGCCGGCATCAACTCGTCGATCGCCGAATTCACCGCCGCGTATTCGCCGCCGATGCCGACGCCGGTCAGCAGGCGGAACAGCGCGAAGGAGGGGAAGTTCCACGAGCAGGCGGTCAGCGCCACGCCGGCGATGTAGCAGCCGAGTGTCGCAAAGAAGATCCTGCGCCGGCCGTAGCGGTCCGTCAGCCAACCGAAAATGAGCGCGCCCAGGACCGCGCCGGTGATGTAGAACGAGGCGACGGCACCGACATCGGCAGCCGAAAGGTGCAGCGTGTGCCGGTCCTCCAGCACGCCGCCCATCGCGCCGACGATGGTGACTTCGAGCCCGTCCAGCATCCAGCTGATCCCGAGCGCCACGACCAGGAGGCCGTGGAACCGGCTCCAGCGCAGCCGGTCGAGCCGCGCCGGAATGTCGGTGCTGACGGCGTCAAGCGGCATCCGTCGCCGTATCTAGCGGACGAGCGCCAGCGGCTGCGCCGTCGGCATGGCGAGCGATTCATAGATGTCGACATAGTCCATCGCCATCCGCCGCGCCGTGAAACGCGCCTCGAATCGGGCGCGGATGACGCCGCGGTCCAGCGTATCGATCCGCCTCAGGGCTTCGACCGCTTCGGCTTCGTCATTGACGATGAAGCCGGTCACCCCGTGCTCAAGTATTTCTGGAACAGAGCCATGATTATAGGCGATCACCGGCGTGCCGCAGGCCATCGCCTCGATCATCACCAGGCCGAAGGGCTCCGGCCAGTCGATCGGCATGAGCAGCGCCTTCGCACCCGAGAGGAACGCGGATTTGTCGGCATCGCCGATCTCGCCGATGAGGGCGGCATCCTCGCCCAGCATCGGAGCGATCTGTTCAAGGAAGTAGGCCTCATCCACGCGGTCGACCTTGGCGGCGAGCCGCAGATGCGCGCCAGCACCGCGCGCGATGCGGATAGCGCGGTCCGGCCGCTTCTCGGGGCAGATGCGGCCGAGAAACGCGACGTAGTCGCGCGGCCCCTCGACCGGGAGCAGCAGATCCTCGGGCAGGCCGTGCAAAACCGTTGCAATAAAGTTAGCTTCCGGTAATGGTAGGCGCTGGCTATCGGAAATCGATACGACGTTCTGCGCCGGCAGGCCGGCATACACTCGTTTCAACTCCGGCAGGTCGAGCCTTCCATGCAGCGTCGTCACAAACGGCACGCGCTGGCGCGAAAACAGCGATGTTGGAAAGTAGTCAAGATGGAAGTGCAGAATATCGAAATCCTCGGCCCGTTTATAGACCTCTTCCATCAGCAGGAATTGCGGGCCGAGCGGGTCGCGGATCGTCTTGTCCAAACGCAGGGCCTGCGGCCATACCGGCATCAGCTTCGCACTCGTCACGGAGTCGCCGCTTGCGAACAGCGTCACCTCGTGACCCGTGGCGACCAGCTCCTCTGTCAGGAACGATACGACACGTTCGGTTCCACCATAGAACTTTGGCGGCACGGCTTCATATAACGGCGCTACCTGGGCAATACGCATGAACTTCAGCCCCCTTATTTAACTAAAACATAGTGATGCTACGCACTAGAAACAGGTTGATGCGGCAGCTTTATGGCACAAATGATGTTTTTCATCCGACGGAGGTCAGGCTTGCGACGTTCTGGAATCACAACAGCCGAGTTGGAGCGTAGCCCGGTTAAATTCGTCATTAACGCGGTGTCACGTCACGCAGTTTCGCACATCATCATACTGATTTCGGTCTTCACCGGTGTCGGCTGCTCCGTCGCTTCCCAGTATGCGGTGAAGAACATCGTCAACGTGCTGGCGGCGCGCAATGTCGATGGCGTGTGGGAGGCGTTCGGCCTGCTCGCGGGGTTGATCGCGGTCGATAATCTCTCCTGGCGCGTCGGCGGCTGGATCGCGGCGAAGACCTTCGTCGATGTCACCGGCGACATTCGCCGCCGGCTGTTCAACCACACGCTCGACCACTCGCCTGGCTTCTTCTCGAGCCGCCGGGCCGGCACGCTCGCCGGCCGCATCTCAGCTACCGGCAACGCCGTATTTCGCATCGAGAACATGACCGTGTGGAACGTGCTGCCGCCGATGATCGCGGTGCTCGGGTCGATCCTGATGATCGCCTTCGTCGATCCGGCGATGGGTGCTGCCCTGGTTGGCGTTTCGCTCGTGCTCGGCGTCGTGCTCGGCTACCTCGCCTGGACCGGCCGCGGCCTGCATCACGGCTATGCCGAGGCCGCCGCCCAGGTCGACGGCCAGCTCGTCGATGTCATCAATAATGTCAGCGTGGTGCGCGCGTTCGGCGCGATCCGGCGGGAGCGCCGGCGCTTTGCGGTCGATGTCGGCCATGAGATGCAGGCGCGCCGCACGAGCCTGCGCTACCTTGAGAAAATCCGGCTGATCCACGCCGTCGTCACCGCCGTCCTCACCGCCTGCCTGCTGTTCTGGATCCTGCTGCGCTGGCAGCACGGCAAAGCGAGCCCGGGCGACGTCGTCCTGGTCATCACGCTCGGCTTTACCGTTCTGCACGGCACGCGGGACCTCGCGGTCGCTTTGGTCGAGATGGTGCAGGACTGGGCCCGCCTCGGCGAAGCCCTGCAGGCGCTCCTTGTGCCGCACGACATGCCCGACCATCCGCATTCGCGCGCGCTCTCGGCACCCCGCGGCAAAATCGTCTACGCGCAGGTCGACTTCTCCTACGGCGAGGTCAAGGCCGTGCTGAACGATATCAACCTCACAATCAACGCCGGCGAGCGCGTCGGCCTGGTTGGGCGCTCGGGCTCGGGCAAGTCCACCATGCTGGCGCTGCTGCAGCGGCAGTACGATACGTCGCACGGGCAGATCACGATCGACGACGAGGACATCACGACTCTGAGCCGCGACAGCCTCTCGGCCGCCATCTCCGTGGTCAGCCAGGACGTCCAGCTGTTCCACCGCTCGGTCAGGGAAAACATCCGCTACGGCCGGGCAGGGGCCTCGGACGAGGAGGTGCGCGCCGCCGCCCGCGCCGCCTTCGCCGATGACTTCATCATCGCCCTGCCGCAGGGCTACGACACGCCGGTCGGCGAGCGCGGCCTGCGGCTCTCAGGCGGGCAGCGCCAGCGCATCGCGATTGCGCGCGCCTTCCTGCGCGACGCGCCGATCTTGTTGCTCGACGAGGCGACCTCGGCGCTCGATTCCGAGTCCGAGGCGAGCGTGCACGAGGCGCTGAACAAGCTCGCGGCCGGCCGCACGGTGATCGCGGTGGCTCACCGGCTGTCCACGCTGCGCGACTTTGACCGCATCATCGTGATGATGGACGGGCGGATTATCGATGAGGGCACGCCAGGAGGCCTGGCCGCGCGGCCGGGTCCTTACCAGGAGCTTTTGAAGCAGCAGGCGCAGGCGGTGAAAGCATAAGCAAGCACTACTTTTTGTGAACAAAAAGTAGCAAAAAAACTTTGGGACTTCGGGCCTCAAGATCTCGCAGGGCCAGAGGCTCTCAGGCGCAAAGTTTTTTGCTTCGTTTGTTCACAAAAGAAGCGCTTGATGACTTTCGTTACTCCGGAATCTCCGCTTCCGACGTAATCACCTTCCCCAGCAATCCGTAATCCAGCGCGTCCTGCGTCGTCAGCCAGAAATCCCGCTCGGTGTTCTTGCGGATCACCTCGATCGGCTGGCCCGTCGCATCCGCGAAGATGCGCTCAAGCCGTTCGCGCATGATCTGGATCTGGTTGGCCTGGATCAGGATGTCGGATGCCACACCGCCGACGCCGCCCGAGGGTTGGTGCAGCAGGAAGCGCGTGTTGGGCAGGCAGAACCGGTTTTTAAGCGCGGTCGCGACGAAAATCAGCGCGCCGGCGCTCGCCACCCAGCCGGAGCCGATGATGCGGACCTCGGGTTTGATGAACTTGATGACGTCGTGGACCATGTCGCCCGACTCGACATGGCCGCCGGGCGAGTTGACGAACACGGTGATCGGATCGTCGCTGGCGGCGGCGAGCGCGAACAGCCGCTCCGTGGCGGCGCGGGCGCTGCGGTCGGTGATCTGGCCGGTGATGAGCACGCGCCGGCTGTTGAACAGGCGTTCCTCGACCAGCCGGTTCGGCATCTGCTCCTGGTTTTCCGCGGGCGGCTTCTCCTCGTCGTCGTTCCTCAGTCTGGGCGGCAGATTTTGCATGATGATCTCCATCGCTGTGCGGCGTTCCGGCGTTCCGGCGTTTTTGCGCGCGGTCGAGGCCGGCTGGCAAGAGGCCCTATCCGTGGCGGACCTCGACGGTGACGTGCGAGAGCGTTTTGAAGCGCTGCAACATCGCCTGGTAGTCGCGCGCACTGCGCTGGCTGCGGGTCCCGACGCAGAGGATCGCGCCGAGATGCCCGGGGCCCAGGCGCCATAGATGCAGGTCGCTCAGCGTGTCGCCCTCTGCCTCGATGGTGCGGCGCACCGCTTCGGCCATGTCGCCATCCGCGGTCATGTCCAGCAGGATCGCGCCCGTGTCGCGGATCAGGCCGAGCGCCCAGGTCGCGATCACGACCGCGCCGATCATGCCGGCGAGCGGGTCCATCCAGACCCAGCCGAACAGCCTGGCGAGGATCAGGCCGATGATCACCATGAGCGAGACGGCGGCATCGGCCGCGACATGCACGATGGCGGCGCGCATATTGTTGTCGCGCTCCGCTTTGGTGCTGGCGTGGGCTTCGCTGAAGACGGCCTCATGGCGCGTGGCGCCGATCGCCACGCTCGCGCGGAATTCGTGCGGCTCGGGGACGATGCCGGATTCCAGCCACGTGTCCTGCGGCGCCAGGGCGAACGTCTCGATGGCGCCATCCGGCCGGGTGAGGGTGATGATGGCGGCGGCGGGCAGGGGGGCCGTGACCGCGTGCAGGCGAAAGCGCGGCGGCACGCCGTCCTCGAAAATTTCCAGCCGCAGGCGCCCGGCCTGCGTTTCCAGCTCGTGGCCGGGATCGTCATGGTGGTGCGCATGGCCGTGCGCATGACCATGGGAATGGCCATGATGATGATCATGCCCGCCGCTCAGGAGCCAGGCGCTGACGAGGTTGACGACGAGGCCGAGGCCCGCGATCGGGATCGCTTCCGCGAAACGGATCGGCACGGGGGCGAGCAGCCGCTCGATCGCCTCGAAGCCGATGAGCAGGGAGATCATCGCGAGGATGATGGCGGAGGCAAACCCTGCGAGGTCGCCGAGCTTGCCGGTGCCAAACGAGAAGCGCGGGTCGTCGGCATGGCGCCTGGCGTAGCGGTAGGCAAGGGCTGCGAGCAGCAGGGCGCCGGCATGCGTGCTCATATGCAGCCCGTCGGCGACCAGCGCGATCGAGCCGAACCACAGGCCGCCGCCGATCTCGAGGGCCATCATCGCCAGGCAGAGCCAGATCACGATCCAGCTGCGCTGCTCGTTCTGCCGATGCTCCCGCCCGAGAAAGACGTGGTCGTGCGCCGGCGGTGCGATGCGGTTTGTCTCGTCCATGCCGGCTTTTACCACCGTTGGAGGGTCGTACGAAAGCCGTGAGCGCGGAGGGAAAGTGAGCAGGCAAGCGGTTCTTTTTTGAAAAATAGAACCAAAAAACTTTTGGCCTCGGCTGCGGGGCGTTGAAAACGGTGGGGGCAACATTTTTGCGGAGCGTTTTTCTAGAAAAGCGACCGCTCGCTTAACCTCACCCCTCCCGCCCCTGCACGGCCCCCGCCGCCCAGGCATGCGCGGCGGCAGAGATCTGCAGCGTCGAGGCTTCCGGCCGCGCGCCGATGCCGTGTACCCTCGCGAACTCGGCGGCACTCATCGGCGGGCCATAGAAATACCCCTGACCCTCGTCGCAACCCTCGCGCTGCAGGGCCGCGGCCTGCTCGGCGGTCTCGATCCCTTCCGCCGTCACCCGCAGCTTGAGCGCATCGGCGAGCTGGATGACGGCGTGCACGATGGCGGCGTTGGCGGCGTTTTCGCAGAGCGTGCGGGTGAAACGCTGGTCGATTTTCAGGCGCGACACCGGATAGCGCGTCAGCATGGAGAGTGAGGCGAAGCCGGTGCCGTAATCGTCGAACGCCACCCCGACGCCGCGGTTGCGCAGCTCCTGCAGCGGCCCGATAATTTCGTCCTCGTGCCGCAGGATTACGTTTTCGGTGATTTCGATTTCCAGAGCCTCGGGCGGCAGCCGGGCGCTGGTATAGGCGGCGGTGACCCATTCGACGAGGTCGCCCGAGCGGAACTGCGCGCCGAACAGGTTGACGCCGATGCGAAAGCCGCCGAGCCCCGCCTGCCGCCAGGCCGCCGCCTGCCTGCAGGCGGTGCGGATCGCCCAGGCGCCGACCTCGGCCGAGAGCAGCCCGCCTTCGAGGGCTGCCAGAAAACTCGCGGGGCCGAGCAGGCCATGCTCGGGATGCCGCCAGCGCAGCAGCGCCTCGGCGCCCGCCAGCCCGCCATCGGCCATACGCACCTGCGGCTGGTAGAATATTTCGAACTCGCTGCGGTCGAGCGCGTTGCGCAACTCGGTATCGCGCCGGATCTTGCCATGCGCCAGCGCCCGCAGCGCCGGGGTGTAAACGCGCGCGCAGTGCCGCCCTTCGGCTTTGGCCTGGTAGAGGGCGAGGTCGGCGTTAGCGAAGACGTCCTCCGCCGTGTCGCCGTGCAACGGATGCAGCGCGATCCCCACGCTGGCGCCGATATTGATCTGCTGGCTCTGCGCGAGCCAGACCGGCTGCGAGACCATCGTGATCAGGGAGGTCGCCATCGAGAGCGCCGTCTGCGCGTCCGTCACACCGGGGACCAGCAGGGCGAATTCGTCGCCGCCGAGCCGCGCCGCGCTGTCCTCGACGCGCGCCAGCGCCTGGATCCGCCGGGAGATCTCCCGCAGCACGACATCGCCGGACGAATGGCCCAGCGTGTCGTTGACGTACTTGAACCCGTCGAGGTCGATCATCAGCAGCGTGACGGCGGTGTTGGCGCGGATCGCGTCGGCGAGTCGGCTCTGCAGCACATCGCGGTTGAGCAGCCCGCTCAGCCCGTCGGTCTGCGTCATCAGGAACAGCCGCGCCTCGTTGGCGTCCCGCTCGGCGATGTAGCGCCGTACCGCGTGCGACTCGGCGGCCTTGCCCGTGCTCCAGTCCTGCCAGAGCTGGGCGATGTTGAAGACGAGGAACAGGCTGGCGCCGCTCAGGCTGAGGAAAATCAAGGTCGTCGGATGGTCATGCCGCGCCAGCGCGTTGAACGGCAGCACCATGATATAGGCGAAAAACGGCGCCACGGAGGCGCGAAACGCCGCCCGGCAGCCGATCGTGGTCAGCACGGCGTGCAGGATGACGCCGCACAGCATATAGGTCGCGCAGACATCGCCCCAGCTGCCGAGCTTCTGCGTTAGCATCAAGGTCGGCGCCCCGAACAGGGTGGAGTTGATCAGCAGCAGCGCGATTGCCACGGTATCATTCGCGCGGCCTTCCGGGATCCGCGGCAGGTGGCGTGTGAACAAGGCGTATTCCGCCGCCTGCGCCAGCGCGTAGAGGCAGTACAACCCGCCCAGCCACCACCAGCCGAGAACCCCGGCATACCCGAGCGCCAGCAGGCCGCCGATCGCCAGGCGGTACCGCAGGCCACAGCGGCGGGCGACCATGACGTCGCTGATCGATATATCGGACGAGTATAACAAGCTGTTTCCCTGTCTGGTCACGGCCCTTAGACTGCCAGTGGTAGTTAAATCACATTTCAGTATGCGATTCGAGAACTACCTTAAATATTCCATAATCGCAATGGAATGGCGGCGTTTTTCAAAACCTGTATTTAAAACGAGCCCGATTCGCCGCGAATTTTAATTTTTAGTAGATATTTCGGTCAATAATTTTATGTCGTTTGGTAGAAATCTGAGGGATGATCGGTAATGATGCCATCCGCCAGCGGCGCAAGCCGCGCGAAGTCGGCTTGCGCGTTAACGGTCCAGGCAAAAACCTTAAGGCCCAGTGAATGGGCGAGAAGGATCTGCCGGCGGCTCAGCGCGGCATGGTAGCCGGCCCAGCCATACGCGCCGGTGGCGGCGACCGCGTGCGCCGTGCGCCGTCCGGCAAACCCCGGCCCCCACCACTGGCCGCGCTGGATCGAGGTGCGCGGCGAGGTCAGGCATACCCGGCTGATATGCGGCGCCAGCGCCTCGACTTCGCGCAGCACCGCCCAGTCGAACGCCATGATCCGGACGAAGGCCGCCGGCATGCGCGCAAGCACGGCCAGAGTATGTTCCACCATCACCGCCGGCGGATGCGATAATTTCGGCCGGGTCGGATAGGTTTTGATCTCGAGCAGCCACTCCATGTCGGGCACCGCCGCCAGCGCATCGGCGAGGGTTGGTATACCACTCGGCAGTTCCGCAAGGCGCAGGCCGCGGATCAGCCGGCGGTCCGCCAGATGTGGATCATGATGCAGTACCGGAACAAAATCCGCGGTCATCGCGATGTCCGTTTCGATCCCCTGCAGCCCGAGCGCGCGGGCATGCAGAAACCCCTCGATCGTGTTTTCAGGCGCTTCGCCCTTGGCACCCCGATGCCCGTAAAGTTTCATCGCCGCAGGCCGCTCACGCGATCGAAAAAATGCAAGGCGGAATCAGGCAATTCGACCATCAACGCCGCCGTCCCGGGCGGGCCGCCGGGGCGGCGCAAGGTCAGCGTCTGGCCGCAGGGCAGCGTGCCGTGGACCAGCGTCTCCGCGCCGAGCGGCTCGACCAGATCGATCCGCAAGGCTATACCATTGGGCACCACCACGATGTCCTCGGCGCGGATGCCGGCGAGACTATCCGGCGGCAGGCCGCTCAACCCGGCGCGCTCGGGATCGAAAATATTCATCGCCGGCGCGCCCATGAACTGCGCCACGAACAGATTGGCCGGCCGCGCGAACACCGCCATCGGCGTGTCGATCTGCGCCGCCCGCCCCGCTTCCATCACGATCAGCCGGTCCGCCATCGTCATCGCCTCGACCTGGTCGTGCGTCACGTACAGCGAGGTCACGCCGAGCCGCTTTTGCAGCCGGCGGATTTCGGCGCGCATCGTTACCCGCAACTTGGCGTCGAGGTTGGAGAGCGGCTCGTCGAACAGAAACAATTTGGGCTGCCGCCCGATGGCGCGGCCCATGGCGACGCGCTGGCGCTGCCCGCCCGAGAGCTGCCCCGGACGGCGGCCGAGCAACGCCTCCAGCCCCAGCAGTCTTGCTGCCTCCGCGACCTTGGCCTCGATCTCCGCCCGGCTCTCGCCCCGCAGTTTGAGCGCATAGCCCATGTTCTGTGCCACCGTCATATGCGGGTAGAGCGCGTAGTTCTGGAACACCATCGCGATGTCGCGCCGCGAGGGATCGCGCGCCGTGATGTCCTCGCCATCGAGCAGGATTGTCCCCGCACTGGGGCTCTCGAGCCCGGCCACCAGCCGCAGCAGGGTGGATTTGCCGCAGCCCGAGGCGCCGACGATGACCAGCATCTCGCCGCTGGCAAGCGCGAGGTCGATCGAATGCAGCACCGCCGTCTGCCCAAAACTTTTGGCGAGGCCCTTGAGCGTGAGTTGCGCCATTACTTGTCCACCTCCGTCAGCCCGCGCACGAATGCTTTCTGCAACGCGACGACGACGATCACCGGCGGCGCCAGTGCCAGGATCGTGATCGCCATCACGAGGTTCCACGGCGTCATCTGGTCGGGGGCGATCATCTGCACGATGCCGAGCACGATCGTCGTATAGGCCGGGCTGCTGACCGCGATCAGCGGCCATAAATACTGGTTCCAGCCATAGACGAACAGGATCACGAACAGGGCCGCAAGGTTCGCGCGGCTGACCGGCAGCACCATGTCCCATAAAAATCGCAACGGACCCGCGCCATCCAGCCGGGCGGCCTCCACCAGTTCATCCGGGATGGCGGTGAAAACCTGGCGGAACAGCAGGGTTGCGGTGGCGGAGGCGATCAACGGCAGCGTCAGCCCGCCGAAGCTGTTGATCAGCCCGAGGCTGGAAACGACGGCGAAACTCGGGATGATCCGCACCTCCACCGGCAGCATGAGGGTGAGAAAAATCGTCCAGAACGCCATTTTGCGGAGCGGAAAGCGGAAGAACACCACCGCGTAGGCCGAGGTCAGCGAAATCGCGATCTTGCCGATGGCGATCCCGCAGGCCATCGCGAGCGAGACCAGCAGCATGTGCCACACGGCATAGCCGGCCTTCGCCGTGCCGCCCGACACCAGCGCCTGCGCGAAAATGCCGAGCCCCGCCGGGTTGGGGATGAGCGTCAGCCCGCCCCGCGCGATGCTGCCGGCATCCTGCGTCGCACCCGCGAACAGCAGCCAGATCGGCAGCACAAACAACGCGACCCCCAGCAGCAGCACGGCATGGGCGAGGTAATCCGGACGCCTGTTCATGCGTATGTACCCGGCCGCGCACTCATGCGCGCTTGCCGATGAAGCGGAATTGCAGGCTGACCAGCGCGATCACCAGCACCATCAGCGCCACCGACTGCGCGGCCGAACCGCCGAGGTCGTTGCCGATGAAGCCGTCCTCGTACACCTTCACGACCAGCGTCTCGGTCGCCCCCGCCGGTCCGCCGCCGGTCAGCGCATAGATCGTCCCGAACGTATCGAACGCGGCATAGACCAGGTTCACGACCAGCAGGAACATCGTGGTCGGCAGCAGCAGCGGCCAGATGATGGTGGCGAACCGCCGCCAGCCGCGCGCGCCATCCAAAGTCGCCGCCTCGACCAGGCTGCGCGGGATCGCCTGCAGCGCCGCGAGATAGAAAATGAAATTATAGCTCACCTGCTTCCAGGCGCTCGCCGCGATCACGAGTCCCATCGCCTGCCCGCCATTCAGCGCGTAGTTCCATCCGGGCCCCAGATACCGGCCGATGATGCCAATCTGCGGGTTCATGAGAAACACGAAAATCACCGCCGACAATGCGGGCGCGACCGCATAGGGCCAGATCAGCAGGGTGCGATACCAGTTCTTGCCCGCGATCTGCCGGTCCGCGAACTGTGCGAGCAGCAGCCCCAGCGCCATCGCGATCGCGCTCACCGCGGCGCAGAACATCACGGTGCGGATGACCGACGCCCAGTATTGCGGGTCGCTGAACAGCGCCGCAAAATTATCGGCGCCGACGAACAGCGTGGAGGTGCCGAACGCATCGGACGCCGTGACCGCCTCCTCGACCGCGCGCGCGGCTGGCCAGAGGAAGAAGACAAAGGTGAGGGCAAGCTGCGGAAAGATCAGCAGGAGCGGCAGCCAGAGCCCGGGGAAGATGGTGCGGCGGTCCATGGATAAGGTAAGGGTAAGGGAGGACTAGTTTTTGTGAACAAAAAGTAGCAAAAAAGCTTTATGAACCTGGCTCACGGGCGTTGACGGTGCCATCGCCCATGACCCAGCGGCGCAAAAGTTTTTTGCTTCTTTTTGTTCAAAAAATAAGCGCTTCCTTACGTCCTCGCAAACGACTTGATAACCGCATCGCCGCGCATCTGCGCCTCGGGCAGCACATCAGCCGCACTGGCGCCGGAGCTGATCGCCCCCTCCCACGCGGCCTCGATGATCACCCGGATCTGCGGCATGCCGCCCAGGCGGATGCCGCGCGAGTTGTTCGTCACCGGCTGGCGCGAGAGCTGCTTGATCGGGATATCGGCACCGGGGTTCTGTGCGTAGAAACCATCCTGCACGTTCTGTGCGTAGCCCGCATGCGTCACCGGCACGTACCCGGTCGCCTGGCTCCAGGCCGCGTCCACCATCGGCTGGCCCATGAACGCGAAGAATTCGGCCACACCCTTATATTCGTCCGGCGTGCGGTTCGGCGCCGTCATCGCCCAGAAGGAGGCGCCGCCGATGATTGAATTGATCGGCTTGGCGATGATCTCCGGGTCGTAGGGCAGGTAGGCCGAGGCGTATTTGAAGGTCGCGGATTTCTTCAGCTGGCCGCGGATGCCCGAGCTGTCGAAGGTGATGCCGGCCTGGCCGGAATAGAAGGTCGGGCTCGGCTGGCCGTCACGGCCGATATATTTGAAGATGCCTTCCTTCTCGGCATCCAGCAGGCGCTGCAGGTTGCGCACGAACGGCGCGCTCGCAATGCGCAGTTTCGGGTCGTTGCCGGCGAAACCGTCGTTCAGCGTGGCGTATTCGACGTTATGGATCGAGGCGTACTGCTCGAAATGCGCCCAGGTCGGCCAGGCGGTCATCATCGGGATCGGCGCGGCGTTCTTCTCCTTGATCGCGCGGGCGGCGGCGATCACCTCCGGCCAGGTGGCGGGCGGCTTGCTCGGGTCAAGCCCGGCCTTCTCGAAGGCGTCCTGGTTGATCCACATCACGATGGTCGAGGAGTTGAAAGGCAGGGCGCCCATTTTGCCGTTGTTCAGCGCGTAGTAGCCCTTGATCGCGGGCACGTAGGCGGCCGCGTTGATCGGCACGCCGGTCTGCTGCGCGAGCTTGTACACGTCCACGACCGCGGGGCCGGCGGCCAGCATGGTGGCGGTGCCGACATCGAACACCTGCGCCACGTGCGGCGCGGTGCCGGCGCGCCACGCCGCGATCGTTGCCGTCAGGGTGTCAACATACGGGCCCTTGTACACGGGCTCGACGACGTACTGGCTCTGGCTCGCGTTGAACTTGTTCACGAAACCGGTGAGCTCCTCGCCGAGCTGGCTCGACATCGCGTGCCAGAAGACGATTTTGGTGGGCGCATCGGCGCGTGCTGCGGCGGGCAGGGCGGCGGTAGCGGCGGCGGACGCGAGAAGATTGCGGCGGTTCATGAAAACATCCCTGATTTTTTGGTGATGGCCGCGTAGCGGGTTTTGATGGCATGCGGATGACGGATGCGTTTCAGAACGATGACAAAGGCAGAACTGCTTTTTGTGAACAAAAAGCAGCAAAAAAACTTTGCAATTCTGGGGCATGGGCGGAGGGCGCCAACGCCCATGACCCAACGTCGGGGACGTTTTTTGCTTTTTTCTGTCAAAAAGCAGCGCTTCCTTCCCTTTCCAAAAATACTTGGGAATCAACCCTCTCGCCGCTATACCTCCCTCATGTCAGCCGGTTTCGAAGCCCCCCGTTTCATGTCCCCCACCATCCGCGCGCAGCTGCGGCGCCGGGTTGCCGAACTGCTTGCGGTGGTCAGCGCGCTCGCGGGGCTGACGGTCATGTTGTCCCTCGCCTCGTACAATCCCGCCGACCCGTCATTCGACACGGTCAGCGACGCGGCTGTCCGCAACCTCGCGGGCGGGGTCGGCGCCGGGCTGTCGGATCTGCTGCTGCAGGGCTTTGGCGTCGCCGGGTTCGTGCCGGCGCTGATATTGCTGGCCTGGGGCTACCGGCTCGGCGCGCATGGCAGGGTCGGCCATCTGAAGTGGCGGGTCGCGATCGGTGGGTTGTCCATGCCGCTGCTCGCCGCGGCGCTGGCCATCGCGATGACGGTCATCCCCGGCCCGCCGGTCGCCTGGCCCGTTCCCGCCGGCATCGGCGGTGCGGCGGGGGACCTGCCGTCCAGCGCCTTCGTCGGCGGCGGCGCGTCCCTGCTCGGGCGCGTCGGCAGCGGCTTTGCGGTCGTCCTCACGCTGATCATGGCGCTCGCCGCCCTCGGGTTTTCCCTCGGCTTCACGCCTGGCGAGTGGCGCTCGGGCGGGGCGACAGCCGCCAAGGTCGCGCGCAGCTCGGTCAACCAGAGCCTGCGCGGTGCCGGGGCGGTGTCCTCCTGGATCACGCCGCTCCTGCAAACGGCGAGCGAACAGGTCGCCGAGCGCGCCGCCGGCTCGTCGCGCATGTGGGTGCCGTCGATCCCGGCGGATGACGAGCCGGAGGACGCGCCGCTGATGCCGGTGCTGCCCCTGAAAGCGCGGCCGGTGGTGAGGGCCGCACCGGCGCCCCGAAAAGCGCCGCCGAAGCAGGAGCGGCTGCCGCTGCATGACGAAGGGTGGACCTTCCCTTCGCTCGACCTGCTGCGCCCGGCACCGCCCCGCAGCAGCACCGGCCCCTCGCCGGATGCCCTACAGAACAACGCGCGCCTGCTCGAAAACGTGCTGCAGGATTACGGCGTCCAGGGCAAAATCGTCGAAATCCGGCCCGGCCCCGTCGTCACGCTCTATGAGCTCGAACCAGCCCCCGGCATCCGCTCCGCGCGCGTGGTCGGCCTCGCCGATGACATCGCCCGCTCGCTCTCGGTGGTTGCCGTGCGCATCGCGACCGTCTCGGGCCGCAACGTCATCGGCATCGAGGTGCCGAACGCCAAGCGCGAGACCGTGTTCCTCTCCGAGCTGCTGGGCGCTGAGAGCTGGACGGCGCAGACCTCGAAACTGACCCTGGCACTGGGCAAGGACATCTCGGGCGCGCCGGTGATGGCGGACCTCGCGCGCATGCCGCATCTGCTGATCGCGGGGACCACCGGCTCGGGCAAGTCCGTCGGCGTCAATGCCATGATCATGAGCCTGCTGTTCCGGCTCTCGCCCGAGCAGTGCCGGCTGATCCTGATCGACCCGAAGATGCTCGAGCTTTCGGTGTATGACGGCATTCCGCACCTGATGGCGCCGGTGGTGACCGAGCCCGCGAAGGCGGTGGCGGCACTCAAATGGGTGGTGCGCGAGATGGAGCGCCGCTACCGTTCGATGAGCCAGCTCTCGGTGCGCAACATCGCGGGCTATAACGACCGGGTGAACGAGGCGCGCGCCCGCGGCGAGGTCGTCACCCGGCGGGTGCAGACGGGGTTCGACTCCGAGACCGGCAAGCCGGTGTTCGAGGACCAGCCGCTCGCCCTGGAGCCGCTGCCCTTCATCGTCGTGTTCATCGATGAGATGGCGGATCTGATGATGGTCGCGGGCAAGGAGATCGAGATCGCGGTGCAGCGCCTGGCGCAGATGGCGCGCGCCGCCGGCATCCATGTGATCATGGCGACCCAGCGGCCGTCGGTCGACGTTATCACCGGCACGATCAAGGCGAATTTCCCGACCCGCATCAGCTTCCAGGTGATCTCCAAATTCGACAGCCGGACGATCCTTGGTGAGCAGGGGGCGGAGCAGCTGCTCGGCCAGGGCGACCTTTTATACATGCAGGGCGGCGGACGGATCACCCGCGTGCATGGGCCGTTCGTGTCGGATCAGGAGGTCGAGGCGGTGGTGGCGTATCTGCGCGAGCAGGGCGAGCCCGCTTATCTGGACGAGGTGACCGAGCCCGTGGAGGACGACACGCCGGCGCTCTCGGGCCTGGCCGGCGGCAACACGACCGGCGAGAACGCGCTCTATGACCAGGCGGTGTCCCTGGTCGCACGCGAGGGCAAGGCGAGCACCTCGTTCATCCAGCGCCACCTGCAGATCGGCTATAACCGTGCCGCGAAGTTGATCGAGCAGATGGAGAAGGAGGGTGTCGTCAGCCCGGCCAATCATGTAGGCAAGCGCGAGGTGCTGGTCCGCAGCGAGCGCGACGACTGAGCCGGCGCCGCTTTGGCGCCCGCTGTACAGACAGTTCGTGTTCAGCCACACATATGCGGTCAGCGCGAGGCGCCCATGCAAGACACGTTGCCTTACGAACGAAAGTTTTCATTCTAAATTCGGAATATAAAGCGGAAACGACACGAAAAGGCATCTCACAGATGACGCGCAGGGTTGATGTGTACCGGCGCTGACATGCAGCCTGCGGCCCATGGCGGCGCCGACAATCAGGATCTGGGGTCGCGGATCGACGACCTCCTGTCCCAGGGGCTGACGGTCCGGCTACCGCCTGATCTCGCCCAGACCTACCGCCACGAGATGCGGCCGACCGGCGTGCGGACCACCCTGTCATGGTGCCTGCTGACCGCCGGTTTGAACACCACCAACATCGTGTTCGATATATGGATGGACCCGCCGCACCTGCTGGCGCTGGATATCGCCCTCCGGCTCATCATAAGCCTGACATTCGTGACAGCGGCCCTGTTGTTCTACAGCCGCCGGCTGATCCGCTTCGAGCCGCTGATCGCGGTGACACCCTGCTTCGTGATGTTGCTGCTGGCCGGCATCATGGGCCTGCTGAGCGGCGACCCGGCGCTGCTCGAACGGCTCATCACCGACACCATGGTGGTGGTGCTGAGCGCCACGATCTTCCTGTTCATCGACATTGAATACACATGCTGGCTTGCCGGACTGTCCATGTTGCTGATGGCGGGCATCATCGCGGCGTCGGATATCCGCGAGGTCGCGGTGAAGGCGCAGATCGTGTATTTCTACGCCGGCGCCGAAGCCGCCATTCTGTACGGCCGGTACATGCTCAACCACTACCGCGTCCGTTTATTTCTTCTTAATTTCAGGAATGATCTGCGCAACGCGGCGGCGATGCGCGACAACGCCATCCTCGCGCGCGAAGCATTCACCGACCCGCTGACCAGTGTCGCCAACCGGCGGGCATTCAACGTGGCGATCAGCGGGCTGATGGATGTCCGGCAGCATTTGCGGCCGGCGAGCCTCTGCATGATCGATCTCGACCATTTCAAGCAGCTCAACGACAGCGTCGGCCACGTGCAGGGCGACCTCGCGTTGCGCGCCGTCGCCGCCGAGATCTCCGCCCAATTGCGCGGCAACACCGATCTTCTCGCGCGCTTCGGCGGGGACGAGTTTTTGCTCCTGCTGGCCGATACGGGGCCCGCCGAGGCGCTGCAGATCGCGCAACGCATCTGCGCGGCGATCGAATGGCAGGAACGGCAGCGTGGCATTACCGTCAGCATCGGTGTCGCGAGTGGCATGGAGCGGCCGATGACGATCGAAGATCTCCTGAAGGAAGCTGACGGCGCCTTGTACCGGGCCAAGCAGGCCGGACGGAACCGGGCCAGTCTATAATCGGTTCTGTTCCCGATGCTCTGGCGGCAATTGCGAACGTTCAGTGGATGTAGAGTTTGAGGAAAATAGCGACCTGGAAGGCCAGCACGAAGCCCATAATCCACTTCATGATGCCGATGTCCGCTTGCAGAGAGAGACAACATCCTTGTCGCGTTCGTTCAACGCGGTTGGCGCCTTGAGCGCTTTGTCTTCGGCAACGCCGAGCGCGCGAAATGCGTCGAAAACTTCACGCCGCATTATCCTCATGCGACCCTCCTGCCGCTGCGCCGCGAAGCTTAAACGCTTGCCACAAAGGCCCCCAACTCGCTTAAGTCAAAAATCATAATCTTTCCGCGACCGCTCCCCGTACGCCTGCCACCTATTGTTGCAACGCAAAATTTCCTGGCGATTTCGCCGCTGTTGTGTAATAAACGTATTTGCAACTCTCTACCGGAGCCTGCCACATGCTCGATCAGCCACATAACCCGTCAGGCGATCAGCCGCTTGAGACGACCAAGGTCAACCTGTTTTCGCATGTCAAGCCGGGCGATACGCCCTGGCGGATGGACGGTTTGCGGGATTTCTTCCTCTACCGGGACCTCGGCGTGTCCGACGCGACCGGCGGGCGCGTCATCGCGCAACTGGTGAAAGCCAACCCGGAACGCCCGCCCGAACACGGCACCGGCTGGCACAAGCACATCGCCGAGTTCCACATCGTCATCATGAACAAGGGCTGGGCCCGCTTCATGTACAACGACAAGGAGCACCTGGTTGCGGCGGGGGACTGCGTGCACCAGCAGCCCGGCATCACCCATTACCTCTTCGACTACTCGCCCGACATGGAATATCTCGAAATCACCTCGCCCGCCGAGTTCGGGACGGTGGATGCCGAGGGGCCGTGTGCTGTGCCGTATCCGACACCGTGGACGGCGAACGCGGAATAACAAAAGGGCCGGTGAATCCGGCCCTGATCGTACCGGCCATCCGGCGAGGCCGCCGGTTCCGCTCAGAAATCCAGATCCAGCTCGATGATCTCCTGCGGTTCGGTCTGCGCATCCGCGACCCACTCTTTGATCGGCGCCCAGTTCATGATCACTTCGCAGTAATCCTGGCAGGCAGGCCCCACCATCACGTCATAGCTCAAAAACCGCGTCACTACCGGCGCGTACATCGCATCCGCGATGGTCGGATGCCGGCCGAACAGAAACGGTCCCTTCGAGGCGGCGAGCGTGTCGGTCCAGATCGTCGAAATCCGGTCTATATCCGCCTGCGCGGAGGACCATACGGTGAAACCGGGCTTATGGAACCGCAGGTTCATCGGCAGGGACGACCGCAGAGCCGAAAACCCCGAATGCATCTCACCGGCGATCGAACGGCAGCGCGCCCGGGCGACCATTTCGGTCGGCAGCATGTTGGCTTCGGGAAAGGTCTCGTTGAGATATTCGGCGATCGCCAGTGTATCCCACACCGTCACCTCGCCATGGATCAGGCACGGCACCAGGATCGAGGACGTGCGCATCAGCAGCTCCTCACGCGCGCGGGGATCATCCGGCGAAACTTTTTCCTCCTTGAATTGTATGCCCGAGAGTTTCGCCAGCAAAAATCCCCGCAGCGACCAGGAGGAATAGTTCTTGCTGCTGATCAGGAGCGTTGCCTCGGCCATGTTCACCCTTTCTTTTTCGTGAAAACCCGCACATGATCGTCAGTGTCGGGTCAGGCCCATCATGGCATGCTTGCTCAAGACGTTAAACATGCCGATACCGTCATGGGTTTAAGGATTGAACGATGATCTACCAAATGTACCAGGCGCAGGCCGACATCATGGACCCGCTGCGCATGATCGCGCGCACCAGCAGCGCGCTGATGCGCACCGTGACGCCGAACCCGCCTTACGGCATCGCGCTCCGGCACATCAACGCAGCACTCGACGTGTTCGGCCATTCCGGCACCACACATAAGCGGCCGGACTACGCGATCCGGGATGTCATGGTCGGCAACAACCTGGTCGGCATCGAGGAAACCGTTGCCTGCAGGACGCCGTTCGCAAGCCTGGTGCACTTCAGGAAAGATACCGACCGCGTGCAGCCGAAAGTCCTGCTGGTCGCGCCCATGTCCGGCCACTTCGCCACGCTGCTGCGCAGCACGGTCGAAATTCTGCTGCAGGACCACGACGTCTACATCACGGACTGGCACAACGCGCGCGACATGCCGGTCGACGCCGGCCCCTTCGGCTTCGACGAATACGTCGAGCATGTCATTGCTTTCCTGGAACATCTTGGTCCGCGTAGCCATGTGGTCGGGGTCTGTCAACCGACCGTCGCGGTGCTCGCCGCCGTCGCCCTGATGTCGGAGGACAACAACCCCGCAACGCCGCGCAGCATGACCCTGATGGCCGGACCGATCGACACGCGGCGCAACCCGACGAAAGTCAACAAGCTCGCGAAAACCAAGGATATCGCCTGGTTCGAGGACAAAATGATCGGCGTCGTGCCCTGGCGCTACGCCGGCGCCGGGCGGCGCGTGTATCCGGGCTTCGTGCAGCTCTCGGCCTTCGTCTCGATGAATCTCGACAAACATATCGGCGCGCATCTCAAACAATTCCGCGCCCTCGCCACCCAGGACAAGGCTGCGAGCGACACCCACCGCGCCTTCTATGACGAATACCTCGCGGTCATGGACCTGCCGGCGGAATTCTACCTCGAAACCGTGCAGCGCATTTTCATGGATCACGACCTGCCGAAAGGCGAGCTGAAATACCGCGACCGCTTCGTCAAACCCGAAATGATCAAGAAAACCTTTCTCTTCACGGTCGAAGGGGAGCGCGACGATATCTGCGGCCTCGGCCAGACCGCCGCGGCGCTGGACCTCTGCAGCAGCCTGCGCCCGCTGCTCAAACGCCACCACGTGCAAACCGGCGTCGGGCATTACGGGGTGTTTTCAGGCAAGCGCTGGGCGAACGAGATTTATCCAAGGTTAAGGGAAGTTATCGAGTATAGCGTTTAGGAAAGCAGGTAAGGCAAGCGCTTCTTTTTTAAAAAAAGAAGCAAAAAACTTAAGGCCTGAAAGTCTGCCGGGAACACCGCCAGAGCCCGTAGCCCAGCAAATCAAAGTTTTTTGCTACTTTTTGTTCACAAAAAGTAGGTCTTCCTTCCTTTAAGCGACCGCCCCCGCCGCTGCGCAGAACGCCACAACCAGCACCGGCCGCGCGCGGCCGTACGTCAACAACGCGAGCGCCCCCAGCGCGATCGGGACGTCCCAGATGTGGTGCAGGGCGCTGATCGTCAGCAGGTTGATCAACGCCGCCGCCAGCAGCCCCACGACGGCCGCGTTCACGCCTTGCATCACGGCGGCCACCCCAGGGCGGGCGCGCAGCACGTGCCAATACGGCAATGCGCCGGCCGCGATCAGCAGGCCGGGCAAAAAGATGGCGAGTGTCGCGATCGCGGCACCCGCGAGGCCGCCGGGGCCGGCGGATGACAGGGCGCCAAGGAACGCCGCGACGGTGAAGAGCGGCCCCGGCACCGCCTGTGCGGCGCCGTAGCCTGCGAGGAACAACGACGGCGACACCCACCCCGGCACCACGACGGCGTCGCGCAGCAGCGGCAGGACGACATGGCCGCCGCCGAACACCAGCGCGCCGGTGCGGTAGAAGGCGGCGAACAGGGCGCCGGGGCCGGTATGCGGCCAGAGCAGCGAGAGGGCGAGGAGCAGCGCGAAGACCGTGAGGCAGAGGCGGGCCCGGCTGTGGTCGCCTTGGGTGGGGATGACGCGGGCGGCGGGCGGCGCCCCGGCATCGAGCGCCATCCGCCCGATCACCCCGCCGACCACCAGCACCAGGATCTGCCCGCCGGTATCGGGCGCCACCATCAGGATCGCGAGCGCCAGCGCTGCGAGTGCGCGCCGCGGCGTATCCGGGCAGAGGCTGCGCGCCATCACCCAGACCGCCTGTGCGACCACCGCGATCGCGGCGAGCTGCAGCCCATGCAGGGCGCCGCGCGCCAACGGGTTGGACTGGAACGTGCCGATGAACCGTGCTGCGAGCACCATCAGCGCGAAGGAGGGCAGGGTGAAGCCGCACCAGGCAGCGAGCCCGCCCTGCCAGCCGGCGCGCCGCAGCCCGATGCAGAAGCCGACCTGCGAGGAGGCGGGGCCGGGGAGGAACTGGCACAACGCGACCAGCCCGCCGTAATCCTCCGCATTCAGCCAGCCGCGCCGCTCCACGAATTCGCGCCGGAAATAGCCGAGATGAGCGACCGGCCCGCCGAAAGAGGTAACGCCCAGAACCAGAAAGGCCCGCAGCACCTCACGCACGGACCCGGACGGGATCATGTGACGGCGAGCAACGGCCCAAGCTTGCGCCCGGCGATGATGTGCACGTGGAAATGCGGCACTTCCTGGTGGCTGTCCGGCCCGGCATTCGAGATCAGCCGGTAGCCGGTTTCCTCGACGCCGAGGCGTTTGGCGACCAGCGACACGGCGCGGAAAAACCCCGTGATCTCATCAGCGCGCGCCTTCGCGCCAAAATCCGCGATCGAGATATATGCGCCCTTCGGGATCACCAGCACGTGGCAGGGGGCGGCCGGCCTGATATCGGGGAAGGCCAGCGCGAATTCGTCCTCGTAGAGTGCCTCGCAGGGGATTTCGCCACGCAGGATGCGGGCGAAAACGTTGTTTTGGTCGTAGACAGTTTCCTTAGTGACCATGCAGCACCCCTTTCACGGGATTTTCGTTGTCGGATACCCCATAACCTTCGCCGGCCGCGCGGCTTTCTCCGCGATCCCGCTCATGGCCTCCCGGCGCGCGAGCTCGGCCCAGATTTGTTCGGGGCGCAGACCGGCATCGACCCAGAGGACCAGCAGGTGATACAGCACATCGGCACTTTCCGCGACCAGGGCGGTGCGGTGCCCGCCGACCGCCTCGATCAGGCATTCGATGGCTTCCTCGCCGAATTTCTGCGCGACTTTGGCGGTGCCGCGCGCCAGCAGCCGGGCCGAATGGCTCACCTCGGGATCCGCGTTTTTCCGCGACAGCACGGTGGCCCAAAGCCGGTCCAGCACGCGCGCATCCGGCGCGTTGAGAGGCGGTGGCACCGAGACGTTGGGCAGGCGTGGCGCGCGCACGCGTTTGCGCGCCGTCGCGGCTACTTTCACGTCCTTCTTCGCCATGTTGCCCCGCTAAAGCTTACGACTCTATTATCGCGCGCGGCGCACGCACGGGCAAGCCAGCTTGCGCCAGCGCCGCCTTCACCTGGCCGATGGTGAAGGTACCGAAATGAAAAACGCTGGCGGCGAGCAGGCCTGTCGCACCTGCCGCTGCACCCTCGACAAAGTGCTGCAGCGTGCCCACACCGCCCGAGGCCACCACCGGCAACCGCACCGCACCGCACACAGCGCGCAGCAGGTCGAGATCGAAACCAGCGCCGGTGCCGTCCCGGTCCATCGAGGTCAGCAGGATTTCGCCGGCCCCCAGGCTCTCCATCCGCCGCGCCCAGTCCAGCACGTCGAGCCCGGTATCGACCCGGCCGCCATGTGAGAACACGTCCCATTTTCCGGGGGCGGCCTGGCGCGCATCGATCGCGACCACGACGCACTGGCTGCCGAATTTCTCGGCCGCCTCGCGCACCAGCTCCGGCCGGCTGATCGCCGCCGAATTGATGCTGCATTTATCGGCGCCGGCCAGCAGCAGGCGCCGCATGTCGGCGGTCGAGCGGATGCCGCCGCCGACCGTGAGCGGCAGAAACACGCGCGCAGCCGTGCGCGCCACGACATCGAGTATGGTGTCGCGGTTATCCGAGCTCGCGGTGATGTCGAGGAAGGTCAGCTCATCGGCGCCGGCGGCATCGTAGAGTGCCGCCTGCTCGACCGGGTCCCCGGCATCGCGCAGGGCGACGAAGTTGACGCCCTTGACGACGCGCCCGTCCTTCACGTCGAGGCAGGGGATCACCCGCAGCTTCAACATGCCGCGAGTGCCGCCTGGGGGTCGAGGCTGCCGTCATAGAGCGCGCGGCCGACGATCGCGCCGGAAATGTTATGGCCGTCCGCAGCCGCGCGCAGCGCGATGATATCCCCGAGGCCGCCGATGCCGCCCGATGCGATGACCGGCACGCGGACCGCATCGGCGAGTGCCGCCGTCGCCTCGAGATTGAGCCCGGACTTCATCCCGTCGCGCGCAATATCGGTGAAAATGATCGCGGCAATGCCGGCATCCTGCAGCCGTACGGCGAGGTCGAGCGCGCTGATGTCGGAGGTTTCGGCCCAGCCCTCGGTTGCGACCATGCCCGCCTTCGCGTCGATCCCCACCACGATGCGCCCCGGAAACAGGCGTGCCGCGTCGCGTACGAGCGCCGGGTTCTTCGCCGCCGCGCTGCCGAGGATGACGCGCGTGACGCCGGCTGCGAGCCACGCCTCGATGCCGGCCACATCCCGTATGCCGCCGCCGAGCTGCACCGGAACGCTCACGGCACCCAGAATGTTTCGCACGGCATCCCCGTTGACGGGCCGGCCCGCGAACGCGCCGTTCAGGTCGACGACATGGATCCAGCCGAACCCCGCCGCCGCCCAGGCCGCCGCCTGCGCCGCGGGATCCTCGCCATACACCGTCGCCGCCGCCATCTCGCCGCGCCGCAGCCGCACGCACGCGCCGTCCTTGAGGTCGATCGCAGGATACAGGGTCAGCTTCATTTCAGCAGCTTGTAGTAAAAATGCCCGACCACCGTGCGGCCCTTGACGCGCGCATAGGCCGGATGCGTGCCCCAGCGGCTGAACCCCGCCGCCTCGTACAGCGCGATCGCCGCTTCCTGCGTCTCGCGCACATCGAGGTTGAGCACTATGTAGCCAAGGCTGCGCGCGTGCTCCTCCGTGCGCTCCAGGATCAGCCGTGCCAGGCCGTGCCCGCGCGCGTACGGCGCCACGAAATGATGCAGCACGCTGGCGGCAAATGCCTGCGCCTCGTTGTTGCGCGACGGCCGGTGCAGCTGGGCGGCGCCGTAGATCACGCCGTCCATCCGCCCGACGATCAGCTCGCGCTCGGGCACCAGCAGGACGCCGCGGAAATATTGCTCGACCAGGGCGGCTTTCGGCGGCTTCACCCAGCCGAACCCGCCGCCATCGATCACAGCCGCGGTCGCGGCCTCGGCCAGCGCGTGCAGATCCGCCTCGTCGTCGAACCGCTCGAGGCGTTCAGCCACCAGCGTGGCGGGGACGGGCAGATCATGTTTCACGGCAGCGTCTTCGCGCTTGTGGGCGGCGTAATCAAGTGACAAGGGTGATGAGCGGATAGGGGATGGTAATCAGAGTCTAGTTTTTGTGAACAAAAAGTAGCAGAAAAACTTTGCTTCGCGGCCGCTGGCAGCGCCAAAGCCGATGCCCTGAGGTTACAAAGTTTTTTGCTTCTTTTGTTCACAAAAGAAGCGCTTGCCTAACTTACCTGCCACTCCAAAAAATTCCCCAATATCCTCAAGCCCACAAGCTGGCTCTTCTCCACATGAAACTGCGTGCCCGCGCGGTTGCCATTGGCCACCATCGCGACCACCGGCCCATCGTAATCCGTGGTCGCGATCACCTCCGCCGGATCACCGTCCGCCAGCGCGTAGGAGTGTACGAAATACGCGTGGTCGCCCGGCGCCAGGCCGGCCAGCAGCTTGTGGCTCCCAGGCTCAAAAACCAGCTCGTTCCAGCCCATATGCGGCAGCCGCTCGGTCTGCGTCGGCAGTTTCGCGATGTCGCCCCGCACCCAGCCGAACCCCGGCGTCGTGCCGAATTCCAGGCCGCGCGCCGCCATCAGCTGCATCCCCACACAGATGCCGAGAAACGGCGCGCCTTCATCGACGCGGGCGAACAGCGCCTCGCGCAGGCCATCGACGGCGGCAAGCCCCGCCGCGCAATCGGCGAACGCCCCCTGGCCCGGCAGCACGATGCGGTCGGCGCGGCGCACAAGCTCGGGGTCGTCCGTGATCCGCACATCGGCCGCGATGCCGCGCTGTTCGGCCGCCAGCGCAAGCCCGCGGGCGGCGGAGGCGAGGTTGCCGCTGCGGTAGTCGACCACCGCGACCAGCATGGCGCTCAGATCACGCCCTTGGTCGAGGGGATCGCACCGCCGAGCCGCGGGTCGATGGCGGTGGCCGCGCGCAAGGCCCGCGCCGCCGCCTTGAATACGGCCTCGGCCACGTGATGCGCGTTCTCGCCGGAAAACTGCCGCAGATGCAGCGCGAACAACCCGTTGCCGCTCAGGGCCCGGAAAAATTCCTCGACCAGCTGCGTGTCCATCGTGCCCAGCATGGGGCGGTTGAAGGTGACGTGCCAGCCGAGATAGGCGCGGCCCGACAGGTCCACGGACGCATCCACCAGCGCCTCGTCCATCGGCACGCTGGCCTGGCCGAAGCGGGCGATGCCGCGCTTCTCGCCAAGCGCGTGGCCGAAACATTGGCCGAGCAGGATGCCGACATCCTCGACCGTGTGATGCGCGTCGATATGCAGGTCGCCCTTGGCTTGCACCGTGAGGTCGAACAGGCCGTGCCGGCCGAAGGCGGTCAGCATATGGTCAAAAAACCCGACGCCGGTCTCGATCGTGGTCTCGCCGGTCCCGTCCAGGTCCAGCTTGATCAGGATGTCGGTCTCGCTGGTGCGCCGGCTGAGCTCCACCCGGCGCGCTTCGTGTCTGTGTGCCATGACCTGCCCCTACAACAAACAACCGGCCCCAAACAAATGTCGTGACCGGCAAAGACGATTTCAGACGTCGCTAGACCTTTCGGCGCTGCAGGACCAACTTCGCAGTGGTGATCTGCACCGGCTCGCGGGCGCGGTTGCGGGTCTCCGAGCGCAGCACGCCGAGCCCCCGGTCCGGCTTGCTGCGCGACGGCGTGATCTCCATGACCTGGGTGAACACGTGCAGCACGTCGTTGGGCCGCACCGGCTTCGGCCAGGCGAGCTCGATCCCCGCGCCGACGATCCCGCCTGCCAGCGGCACGCTCGCCACCAGCAGCTTCATGGTGATCGCTGCCGTGTGCCAGCCGCTCGCGGCCAGCCCCCCGAACAGCGAGCTCATCGCCGCGATCTGGTCGAGGTGGAAGGGCTGCGGGTCGAACTGCTCGGCGAAGGCGATCAGCTGCTTTTCATCCAGGGCGTGCTCGGCGCTGTTGAACACCATGCCGGGCTTCAGGTCCTCCAGGTACAAAAGTTTCGCCACCGCTGCCTCCTGACAATGTTCCGGCAACGCTAGCGAAGCTGCGGCGGCAAGACCAGCGCAACGCCCAATCGTCCCTCAAGGCGCGCTTGTCCCGACCCGCGGCACTCGGCTAAACAACGCACTTCCGGAGTGTTCAAAATCATGGCATCGCCCAGCGTCGTCGGTATCCCCGCCTGCACCAAGCTCATCACCAACTACATCCAGCACGCGACCCCGGCCCGCTACGGCGCCGCCCTGATCGCGGCCTCCAACGCCATCCCCATCCTGATCCCTCCGGAAGGCGAGGCCATGCTGCCGCTGCTCGACCGGGTCGACGGCCTGCTGTTCAACGGCAGCCCCTCGAACGTCGCCCCCATGCGCTACGGCGCGGATTTTGACGCGACACCGGATTTTCACGACCCCGAGCGCGACGCCACGACCCTGCCGTTGATCCGCGCCGCGCTCGAGCGCGGCATGCCCATACTCTGCATCTGCCGCGGCCTGCAGGAGCTCAACGTCGCCCTCGGCGGCACGCTGTTCCAGGAAGTCCACAACGTGCCCGGCCGCATGGACCACCGCGCCGGCGAGGGCAGCCGCGAGCAGCTGTTCCGGATCAAGCACGAGGTCACCCTGTCCGGCCAGCTCGCCGAGATCACCGGTGCGACGACCATCGAGGTCAACTCGCTGCACGGGCAGGGGATCGACCAGCTGGCCGAGGGCCTGGCGGTCGAGGCAATGGCGCCCGATGGCACGATCGAGGCCGTGCGTGTCACGGGTGCAAAAAACTTCGCGATCGCGGTGCAATGGCATCCGGAATGGGAGGTGACGCATTTCGCCGACCGTCAGAAACTGTTCGCAGCGTTCGGGGCGGCGTGTGCGGCGTATGCGGGTAGGTAGGCAACAGGAAGCACGACTTTTTGTGAACAAAAAGTAGCAAAAAAAACTTTGATATGCCGGGTCATGGGTTGCGAGGGCGACAAAGGCCATGACCCGGCGATTTAAAGCGCTTGCTTACCCTCAGCTTTCAGGCCCTCGGCAAGTCCTGGAATTTCGACTATATTGGGGTTCCACGAAGGAGGGTCACCATGGACATCCAGACCATCGACAGCCAGTACAACCAGCTGCAAAGCCAAGCCCAGCAGACCGTGCAGGAGCTGCGCGATCTTGCGCAAAAACTGCAATCCGCCGCCCAGGCCGGCGATCCGAACGCACGGGAATGGCTGCTCGACCTCAAGAGCATCGCGCTCGCGATCCAGGCCGAGCAGAACCAGGTGTCCAACCTGCTGCAGGCCGTGCACAATTATACCGCCAACCAGGCGCAGCAGATGCCGCCGCAAAACTGGGGCAACCAGCAGCCCTACCCGCCGCAGCAGCAGCCCTATGGCGGCTATCCGCAGCAGCAACAGGGCGGCGGGTTTTTCAACAACCTGCTGAATTCCGGGTTCGGCCGCGCGATCGAAATGGGCGCCGGGTTTGGGATCGGCGACGATATTATCAATAAAATCTTTTAGGACGTTTTGGGCTGTGACGACATCACAGCCCAAAACCCAAAATCCCGGAAGTTTTTCTGCTGCTTTTTTTCAAAAAAGAAGCGCTCGCTTCCTATACATAATCGACCGCGGCGGTCGTGTCCGCCCCGCGGTCTGACGCAACGGCGTTCAGCGGCACACTCAGCACGGCCGCGATCACCGCATTCACGATCACGGTCGCCAGCGCGATGTAGCTCGGCACCACGTACCCGAAAATGTGGAACGCCCAGACCGAGCCCGCGAAATGGTTGAGCGCGACGAGCCACGTCGCCATCACGATCCCCACCGCCCAGCCGACCAGCAGCGCCCAGCCGTTGAAGAAGCGCGTGAACACCGAGAACACGATCGCGGGGAAGGTCTGGATGATCCACATGCCGCCGAGCAGCTGCAATTGCACGGCGTAGGTGTTGGGGATCACGAGGATGAACACCACGGCGCCGATCACCATGACGATCGAGAAGATCTTGGCAACGAATGTTTCCACGCTTGCGGCCGTGGAGGCGGCGAACTCCTTGTAGATGTTGCGGGTAAAGATGTTGGCTGAGGCGATCGCCATGATCGCGGCCGGCACCAGCGCGCCGATCGCGATCGCGCCGAAGGCGACACCCACGAACCAGCTCGGGAAAGAGTTCAGCACCAGCGCCGGCACGGCGAAGCTCGGCCCGTAATGCGCGAAGCCGGCGGCGTATTGCGGCATGGTTTTTACCCCCGCGGCGACCGCCATGAATCCCATCAGCGCGAGCAGGCCGAGCATGATGGTGTAGGCCGGCAGCAAGGCGGCGTTGCGCCTGATCACCCGAGGGCCGGAGGCGGACAGGATGCCGGTGGTGGTGTGAGGATACAAAAACAGCGCCATCGCCGAGCCCAGCGCCAGTGTCGCGTAGCCGGTATAGGAGCCGCCGCTGCCGGCGGGCGGGGTCGCGAGGATCAGTTTCGCCGGCGCCACTTTGGCGAAAATCGCGCCGAAACCGCCGAGCTCCGCCGGGATGACGATGACCGCGACGATGACCGTAAGGTAGATCAGCAGGTCCTTGACGATCGAGATCATCGCCGGCGCGCGCAGGCCGGAAGTGTAGGTGAAGGCGGCCAGCACCGCGAAGGCGATGATCAGCGGGATATGCCCGGGGATGCCGAGCGCGCCGATGACCGTCTGCATGCCGATCAGCTGCAGGGCGATGTAGGGCATGGTCGCGAAAATGCCGGTGACGCCGATGGCAACGGCGAGCCAGCGATTGCCGTAGCGGCCGCGCACGAATTCCGGGCCGGTGATGTAGCCGTGCTTCTGCGCCACCTTCCAGAGTTTGGGGAACACCAGATACAGGATCGGGTAGCAAACCACCGTGTAAGGCACGGCAAAAAACCCGAGCGCGCCGGCGCCGAACATCAGCGCCGGGATCGCGATGAAGGTGTAGGCCGTGTACACGTCCCCGCCGATCAGGAACCAGGAAATCCACGTGCCGAAGCGGCGGCCGCCAAGGCCCCACTCCTCGATATGGCTCATATCGCCCGCCTTCCAGCGCCCGGCGGTGAAACCGAGGATGATGACGAACGCGATGAGGACGAGAAAGACGATGGTGGCGACAGGATTGGTCATGAGTCAGCATCCGTGTCTTCGGCGCGGAAGACGATGAAGATCAGCAGGGATGACACCGGCACGGCGAGCATCTGGTACCAGTAGAAGAAGGGAAAGCCCCCGAGCGTGGGGCCGGTGCGGTTGAAAAACGGCACGGCGAGCGTGATGACGAACACCGCCAGCAACAATATTTTGATCAATTCTGGACTCCCTAGGCGCGGAAACCGGTTAACGGTTCTGTCGCGTTTTGACAAGTTTGACGTCCGAGCCTTGCGCGCTCACTCAAAGCCCCGCCGGCTACTCAAAGATCGTCACAACCTTCGCCATCACCTCATCCATGATATAATCGGGCAGGCTTTCCACCCTGCGGCCATTGCGAGCGCCGAGGTCGAGGACCCGCGGCTGCTCGCAGCGCACGATGCCGCTGGTCCTGGTGCCGGCGAGCGGCACGGCAAAGCCGAGACGGCTGGCGAAATCCCTGCCGGCGGTGATGGGCAGGATCACCGGCAGTTTGGTCGCGCGATTGAAAATCTCCGGCGACACGATGACGACCGGGCGATGTCCACCTTGCTCTCGCCCCTGCGTCGGCTCGAGCAACAAAAGAATTTCTGTAAATTAGACCATGCCCGTGGAACCGCCCGTGGCCTTGGCAGCAAAGTTTTTTCAAAAAGTAACTGCTTAGTTACCCCTCATAACACCCCGCTTCCCTGGCGCGCTGCCGCACCAGGCCCAGCACCGTCTCGCAGATCGGCATGGTCTGTCCCGTCAGCGTGCCGAGTTCGACGACGGCGCCCAGCAGCGCGTCGATCTCCATCGGCCGGCCGCGCTCGAGGTCCTGCAGCATCGAGGTTTTATGCGCGCCCACCTCGGCCGCCCCCTCGATGCGCTTGTCCACCGAGATGGCAAAGTTCACGCCGAGCGATTCCGCGACCGCCTGGCCTTCCAGCATCATCGCGCGGCAGGTGGCCCGGAGGTCGGGGCGCGAGGTCAGGATGTCGAGGGTGGCGCCGGTCAGGGCAGAGAGCGGGTTGAAGCAGAGGTTGCCCCAGAGCTTGACCCAGATTTCGTCGCGGATTTTCGGGCGGATCGGAGCTTTGAGGCCGGCACCGATCAGGAGCCTGGAGATCGCCTCGATGCGCGGGCTGCGGCTGCCGTCGGGCTCGCCGAGCGAGAAGCGGTCGCCGTAGCTGTGGGAGATGACCCCGGGGGCGATGACCTCGGCCGCCGGATAGACCACGCAGCCGATGGCGCAGGCGGGCGGCAGGGTGGCGGAGAGCACGCCGCCCGGGTCCACGCTCTCGACCCGGCGGCCCGCATACGGCCCGCCGAGGCCGTGAAAATACCAGTAAGGCACGCCGTTGACCGCGGTGATCAGCGCCGAGCCGTCATCCATCATCAGCGCGATATCGGCGGCCGCCGCCGGCAGTGAATGCGCCTTGAGCGTGACGATCACATAGTCCTGCCGCCCGGCCTCGGCGGCGCTGCCGACGCAGCGCGGCCGCACCTGGATGGTCTCGCCGCCGGATTGCAGAATGACACCGTTTTCGCGCATCGCCGCGAGGTGCGGGCCGCGCGCGATGAAGGTCACGTCCGCGCCCGCCTGGGCGAGTTTCACGCCCATCATCCCGCCGATCGCGCCGGCGCCAAAAATCGCGACTTTCACGCGGTCAGGCCGAGCTTGGCCGCGAGACCGATGCGCATCAGCTTGCCGGTCGCCCCTTTCGGTATTTCAGCCAGAAACACGATCCGCCGGGGCACTTTGAACGCCGCCAGGCGCTGGCCCGCGAAATCGCGTATGCCGTGCTCATCTTCCCGGGCCCCGTCGCGCAGCACGATGGCCGCGCCCACCTCTTCGCCGAGTTTCGGGTGCGGGATCGCGAAGGTCAGCACCTGGGCGATGTCGGGATGGTCCATCAGCACATTGTCCACTTCCAGCGGGCTGATCTTCTCACCGCCGCGTATGATGATTTCCTTGAGCCGGCCGGTCAGCCGCAGATAGCCGCTGGCGTCCAGATAGCCCTGGTCGCCGGTGCGGAACCAGCCATCGGTGAACGCCTTAGCGTTGGCCTCCGGGTTGTTCTCGTAGCCGGCGGTGACGTTGCGGCCGCGAATGACGATCTCGCCGAGTTCGCCCACCGGCTGCAACGCGCCCGTATCGTCCATGATCGCGATCTCCGGCCCGGCGGCGATGCCGACGCAGCCGGGATACCGGGAGGCGGGCGGCAGCGGGTTGGCCGCCATCTGGTGCGCCGCCTCCGTCATCCCGTAGCTCTCGATCACGGGGACTTTGAAAACCTCCTCGAGCTCGCCCATCACCTGCGGCGGCAGGGAGGCGGAGGAGGAGCGGATCAACCGCAGCCGGCCGCGCGCGATGATCTCGCCATTGCGCGCGCCGAGCCCGAGCAGCGCCTGGTGCATGGTCGGCACGGCGGTATACCAGCTTGGCCGTACCTCGTCGTACTGGCTGAAAAACTTGAACGCATTGAAACCTGGCGTGCAGGACACGGCGCCCCCGGCGCCGAGCGAGGCGAGCACGGCGGCGATGAGACCATGAATATGGAACAGCGGCATGATGTTGAGGCAGACATCCTCAGATGTGAGTTGCAGCGCCGTCCCGATATGGATCGCGGAGGCGGTGACGTTGACCTGGCGCAGCGGCACGATCTTCGGGCGCGATGTCGTGCCCGAGGTGTGCAGCACGAGGGCGATGTCATCGGCCGCCGCGGGGCCGGGGCGGGCCGGTGTCCCGCTGAGCGAGCCGGCAAGTGTGAAGTCGCCCGCCTGATCGCCGGGGATCAGCTCCACGACCGGGATGCCCTTCGCGCGGGCGACATCGCGCGCCGGGCTCTCCATGCCGGCCAGCATGATCAGGGCGGCCGCGTTCAGGTCCGATAAATAAAAATCGAACTCGTCGGCTTTGTAGGCGGGGTTGAGCGGTGCGGTGGTCGCGCCGCAGGCGGCGGTGACGAACAGGCTCGCCATCTCCGGGCCGTTCGGCAGCACCATGGCGACCCGGTCGCCGCGGCCGATGCCCATCGCGTTCAAGGTGGCGACGGTGCGCGTCGCCAGGGCCCGCAGCTCGCCATGGCTGAGCCAGGGCCGCCCTGGCGCGCCGATCGCGGGTGCGTCGGGCGCGCCGCGCGTCAATAGCTGCGGCAGGGTATCGGCAAAATATGTGCTCATGCTCTAGCGCGCCGTCACGGTCTGCGTGCGTTGCATCGCCTGCGCGCGGGCCAGCCGCTCGGCGGATTTCTCCGCCATCGAACGCTCGATGAAGGCCCGGCGCACCGGCTTGAGCGCGAACATCCCCAGCGCCGCCGCGACAAAATTCGCCGCCGCGGCGAGGTAGATCACGGTCAGCCAGTTGCCGGTATCGGCCCGGATGACGTTGCCGAACGGCACCAGCAACGCCGCCGTGCCCTTGGCGGTATACAGCATGCCGTAATTGGTGGCGGCGAATTTGCGGCCAAACGTATCCCCGCAGGTGGCCGGAAACAGCGAGTAGATCTCGCCCCAGGCGAAAAACACGAGGCCCGTCAGCAGCACGAACAGCAGCGGATTGCCGGCAACCGTCGTCAGCGCCAGAATGCCCACCCCCTCCAGCGCGAAGGCGACGAACATCGTCGTTTCGCGCCCGATCTGGTCGGAAACCCAGCCGAAAAACGGCCGTGTGACGCCGTTCAGCACGCGGTCGAGCGAGAGTGCGAAGGTGAGTGCGGGGAGGGTGATGCCGGCGAGGCTGACGGGCGTTTTGGCGACGCCGAAATCCGTCGCGATGACGGCGAGTTGCGCGGTCGCCATCAGGCCGCCGGCCGCGACCAGCACGAACATCAGGTACATCAGCCAGAATACCGGCTGCAGGGCGACCGCGCCCGGTCCGTAATCCTTGGTGATGTCGTGCAGCCGCGAGGGGCGCACGGCGTTCATGCCGCCCGGCGATAGACCGTCGACATGCACATGTTCCTGACCGCGCGGCGCATGCAGGAAGAACGCCACGATCAGCACGACCACACCCTGGATGAGGCCGAAGATGACGAACGTCGCCTGGTAGCCCTGGGCCGCGATCATGTTGGCGATCGGCACGACCGTGAAGGCCGAGCCCGCGCCGAAACCGGCGGCGGTCAGCCCGGCGGCGAGCCCGCGCTTGTCGGGGAACCATTTGAGCGCGTTGCCGACCGTCGCGCCATAGATGCAGCCGGCGCCGACGCCGCCGAGGGCCGCACCGATATAAAGCTGCGAGAGGCTGGCGGCCTGGCCGTCGAACACCCAGGCCGCGCCGATCAGCACGCCGCCGACGGCGACCGTGAGCCGCGGGCCGATCCGGTCGATCAGATAGCCTTCAACCGGCAGCAGCCAGGTTTCGCAGAGGACAAAAATGGTGAAGGCGACCTGGATGGCGGGACGCCCCCAGTGATGCGCCTTGTTGATGGGCAGCACGAACAGGGTCCACCCGTATTGCAGGTTGGCGATCATGATCATGCAGACGATACCAAGGACGAGCTGGCCCCAGCGGGACCTCAGTGCGGCCGGCATGACTGTTTTCCCCCAAAATTTTTTATCCGGGCTTTTCGCCCGTGTTCCGATAGCTTGTGGGAAGTTTTCGAGGATTGCAATGAAAATTTTGAGGGGCAGGAAGCGGTTCTTTTTTGAAAAAAAGAACCAAAAAACTTTTGTCCTGGGGCCATGGGCGAGCCGTGGCCAGCGCCCATGATCCACATGGATCAAAGTTTTTTTGCTACTTTTTGTTCACAAAAAGTAGTGCTTTCTACTTTACTATTTTCTCGTAGAACCTGCTCGCCGCCACCGCTAACGCCGGCATTGCGGCATAGTCCCCGAATGCACCGCATGGTTGAAATCCTGCGCATCGGGCGTGACGGCGGTTATGGGTTTAAGCACCAGCGGCATTTTCGAACTCCATACTAACGGGGAGAAATTTTTCCGGGGCTGGACGGCCAGCGCAAAATGTCCAGGACGGCGCTGCATTCCGAGGCAGCGCGATCAGCGACGCGGATACCGTACCAAAACCGTTGCGCGCGGGGAGGTTGAGCGCGGCTTCCCACGGCCCTTCGCTGTCGGCGA
>Ga0116231_10000181_pt1 | contig 88860 bp, 66 predicted proteins | sample S1TSphgellanicum_2_FD_89695 | JGI IMG/M metagenome (GOLD analysis project Ga0116231, IMG submission 89695) | Host-associated microbial communities from peat moss isolated from Minnesota, USA - S1T2_Fd - Sphagnum magellanicum MG | ecosystem: Host-associated > Plants > Peat moss > Unclassified...
ATTTGGAAGTTTTTTTCTAGGGGTTAGGAAGGTGGTGTTATATGGCCCAAAGGGGGAAGCCCCCACTTTTTCTACCTTTCCTTGGATGGAAAGGTTTTTTTAACAATGGGGGGGGGGGGGTGCACTTATGGATGATTATCATGAATTTAGGCGTGCCCATGAAATTCAGATTAAGGAGTGGTGGCTATACTAGTCTCCCAATTATGCTTCTATCATTAAGGGAATCATGGCCCCAAGTGGTGCAATGGCAATTCCTAACATTGGTTTGGCAAATGGAAATGGAAATGCTAATGCTAGTGGAGCCACTAAAAGTGGTGGAACTACCATTGGTGGTGGTGTAAGGGCATCCATTAGTATGCTTGCATTTAACCTAATTGTGGAATTCCTTCCATGAATTGCGATGAAATTACCAAAGGGTTAAAACTAAAAAGTTGCAAAGTTTATAGGATTCATACATAAACCCCATGAGAATTTACAAGAAGCCTATATAGAAATGCATAGGACGTTGATCATGGTTACACAAGGTGTTACATAAGTTTAAGTAGTTTTGTTTTGGTATGGGATCCTAGACAAGGAGCTTAGGCATCAAGTGCAAATGTCATTTTATTATAATTTACCCAACCCATTTTGGCAAGTGTGTTCCAATTGTTAGAAAGAATTGAAATGAACATGGTGGAAGAATAGGTGGTCACCCTTGGGTTTAACAAGGAAACCCAAGGAATTTTCCAACACCATTGGGCCAATAATCACAAGGTCAATCAACCAAGGTTGGATCACCTAAGACCAAAGGAGCCAACTGGATTCTAATGGTGGTTCCACATACTATTTGGCAGAAGAAGGGGGAGAATACAAGTGTTGGAGGTGCGGTGGACCTCATAAGAAGAAGTATTATCCTAATCCACTACAAACCACAACCTCCAACCTTAATCCTAGTTAGCCATGTTCCCATTGCAATGCACATGGGCATGATGTCAAACATTGTTTCACATTTCACTTAGAATTACAATAAGGCTAGTCATAAACACCAATGTTAGTAAAAGTCAAGGTCCTAAAAAATGATAGAAGGGAAAAGGTCTAACCAACAAAGGGTTGGCCACCAAACCACCTCAAGGCCAACCCAACACCATGGAGGTTAAGTTTGCATGATTAGAAACCCTAATAATAAGCATGGTGGCCCATGTGAAACCAATACATCTAGATTAAGGAAGGCAAAGGATTAAGAAGATGACCAATCATATGGTTTAGATGTGCATGATCCAAGATCAATGGCACTAGATGAGGTTATGCTACATATGTTAAAAGATCATGGGTCATGGGTAACAAATGATGGAAATCATGTTATGGTTTCAAATCTTAGTGAGATGATTTCCACAACTGCACTAATGCCAAAAGCTAATGCATGGGTGCTAAAACCACAAGGTGTTAATGAAAGATTTGATCCTCAACATGGCACAAAGTTCAACGCTAAGTGCAGCTCCCATAATCATTTGTGTTAATAAACACAATTTTCCAATCCCATGGGGGTGTCAACTTCTTGTGGGGTGTCAAGGAAGCCACCTAGTTCTATTCTTGGGTCCAAGGTGCCCATGGGTTTATTAAGGGTGGCCAAAATAGCATGTGAGGCATCATTATTTTATGTTGAAACAATGGCCATTTCAAGTATTCAACCAACGGCCATGTTTAGTTTGGCAGCCACATTATGTGAAAGTGATGGAACATCACATGTGGGTGCAATCATGATATAACGAGTCAAGGATTGTGTTGAGTGCAATAAAATCTTGCACCCTCTTAACTTTCAAAAATCATTGAAAAAGTCTTAATGATTGGAATATAATGAAATCAAACACATATCATTTTTATACTTCTAAATTTGCATCTCAATGTTTTTAATGTAATTCTAAGATTATTCATTGGTTATAAAATGAATTGTAAATAATGCATAGTCAAATGTTAAATGGGAACTAAAACTTTGAATGTCCTTTATCTTATGTAAATTTAGACCATTAATTCTAAGAATTTATTGATGGCCATATATTAATGATTATGAAGGCCTAGTAGTGATAAAATTTTGAATATACCTTCTCATATGGTTATCCATTATAGTTTTTTTTTAGTATTTGAACGCACTTTAAACCACTAAAACTACATAATTTGAAAGATTCCTCTAAGACAAAAAAAAAAAATTGTCATGTAAACAAGGGTGCATTTTCATGAAGATTAGATATTGTGTTATGTGGGATTATTTGTTTTTCTGGTGAATATGAATTGTTATATCTAGATAGATGTTGAAAAAACTCATTTTTCATAAACTTGATGTATAACATATCATTGAGGGTTTTAAATACAATTTTTTTTTTCAAATGTTGAGATGTTTACTTTTGTTGAAATGCGCACTTTTGATTTATCTATAGAATTATCATTCAATAAATACATTTAATTACACATGGTTTGAAAATTTATGGAAACATACATGGATTAAACTTTTGAAGTTGACACTATCATCTTATAACAAGCCCTGATCAAAATATGTAAACCATGTTTCAAATGTGATAAATCCTAATCTTTTCAAAGCACTTGGGCCTTGTACTAACTGGCTCCTTTGATTGTGAATGTACCCATGTGGTGGTTAAATCGGAGGATGCTTTTGTACCTCCTATAGTTCCCCATCCATTTTCTAAAGCCAACTGCATCACAAAGGTGTCCAAGGTTCAACCTGAATGTTGGTATGCGACTATGGCCAAACTTCATGACCTTCTAACGCAGCCAGCCATTAATTGAACCAGTGTTATTCCTATTGTTGTGGTTGTGAATAATGAGGAAGGAATTTTCTAGTTGAAGGAGGCATCAACCCATTGGTACTAACCCCACAAGGTGTTGTTGGATTTTGGTGCTCAACCATTGATGTTTGGCAAAATTGTTGTTGATGGCCTTGGATTGATTGATGCTAATTTTGACCCATGCCCATATCAAATTTTAACATCAATGGGTGGTTCAAAAAAGACATGAAGGTTAACCAAGCAAGCTGAATTGTGATCCAAATTAATCCCAACAGACCAACAAACTACACTAAAATGCAAGCTTGAGTAGTGGTCACACATGCTACATCCTATGATGTGTTAGTTGAAGGTGTGGTTTCTATTCCTTGGGGGTTAGCATTGTGTTGTCTATTGCAGGTAAATAATTTCTTGGTTCAAACCTTTGAATCTAAGGATGATAACCACCTCCATAGATAGTGGCATAACACAATGTATTTCAGTATTGGGCAATTGCCAAATTCTCCATAGCTATGGGAATAACACATCAAAACAAGGTGGTTTGTTATTCACATGCATGTATCCACACATTAAGCCATGTTGATCATTCTCATTCACTACAAGAATTCATGGCTTTTCAAATGGTCCAATTTGATTGCTATGTCCATTTTGACTAAGAATATGGTCAATTTGACTATAAACCCCTAGTGGTTAAAGTGGCATGTCTCTTTTGATTAGTTTATTTGATTAAAATGAGATTTTTGACTACTTGGTCAATGTAACATTTAGTCAAATATGACCAAAAGTGAACCTTTTTAGTCGAAATGGACATGGGTGGAGTCAAATGAAACATATTGTCAATTAATACTTATAGTCAAATAGGACAAAATGTGTAGACCTTTAGTCAAAAACAAAGGTGTAGTCAAATATTACATATAATTGTTTACAAGTTGTAGGTAAGTCACATATAGATATGTAATTAGGAGGTAGGAAATTAAAGTAGGGTAGGAAGGTAGGAAATTAAGGTAGGGAAGGTAGATAAAAGGGTAGGTAAATAAATGATAGGCCTAGATTAGCATGGGTACATCTATGTGAGCCTACATGAACCTAGGTTATATCTTAGGTGAGCCTATGCTAGCTTAAGTAGGCCTTGGTTTGCATAGATTTGGTAGCTAGGTAATGTAAGGGTTATGGTGTAAGCTATGTAGGGCAAATGTATGTAAGGCTATATAAAATTAAGGTTTATCTAGGCTTACATAGCCTTTACATAGGCCTACATATCTTGTATTTAAGCCTACATAACCTTTCCATAAGCCTACAATATAACCCCCACATAGCCCTTACATATATAGGTCCACATGGCTTTTACAATATATAACCCCAATAATATTGGCCCCTATGTATGTCTAGGTACCCCTATGTACCCCCTAGCTACATATATGGGCCTTCATAACCTTGCATACCCTAAATAGCCATGCCGTATTTAGCCCCTATAAAAGCCCCTATAAAAGCCTAATTAGGTAGCTACTATGTAGACTTTACCTACGCTTACATAGTGTGCATAACCCCTATATAACCTTACATAGCTCTTACCTATCCTAGACATAACCTTATATAGTTTTACATACCCTACATATTTTTTACCTAGCCTTACATAGCTTAACATAGCCCTTATGGGCGAAAGCTTGGTTAGGTGTCTCAAAAGTGGCATTTGAAGGTCCATAATCTAACACTAATGATTTTTTGTCATTTTGACAATTATAAAACCGTAAATCCTATAATTCTCCCCTATGTTTTTACTCATAAATATTAATAAACAAACTTATGAATATTCTTAAAAATGTGAGTGATCCAAAAATCCATGCAAAAGATTAAAAAATGTAATGTGAAATGGACTCTCAAGGATCAAATTTATAACAATCAGGTCATTTAATTTTTAAAAAATTTAAAAATATATATTAAGAAAGTTTAAATGCACTTCACTAATAAAATTTTCATTTGATGATGTTTTACTTTTTATTTTGACATTACTTTGACATTTTTTTGAATCCACAATTTTCTAACTACTAAAATGCATTATTATTTTATCTTATTTTTCATTTTTTAATTAATATGCCATGTGGCAATTTTTTATTAGGCCACATGTCATAATATTAAACCTTCAACAATCATAATAGATGATGGAAATTAATATTTCAAAAAAAAAATCCAAAAATCTTCATAGTGCCACGTGTCAAGTTTTAATGCATGGATGAAAATTAATAATGTCAACATGACGTTATGGCTATAGTTGTAGTGGAGTTGCATAGTAGTTGAAAATGAGTGGTTTCGCCATAGTTGTAATTGAGTTGCAATGAGTTGCACCACATATATGATGAGTTGCAACTTTACAACTCATGCAACTTGTCTAATAACACTCACAATGTAGAAATATGGTGAGTTGCAAGTGGTCATTACAACTCAAAAACTAAGTTGCAAGGCCAATTGTAAAACACCCCTTTTAATTTTCTCATAGTGACAGCCAAAGATGGTTGGTCATCATGATAAATTGCACATGAATGGCATCATAGATCTAGTATGTCACCCACCAAACATGTGGGTGATTTAGAAATGAACTCATATATTTACTAAATCACTTGTTATGGTGTTGTGTTAATCCAAGTCCACTGGAATTGATGGGCTCATGAACCAATTAAAGTAGCATCTTGCATTAACTTGCTGATCTAAACCTTAATCTATTGCTAATTAGCCAAAATAGTTGGTTAATAATCCCCAAATGGTGGGACATTCTTCAACAAATATGCACATGGGTGCATTTGTGTTTGTTGCAAATTTTTTGCAACATGAATCAATTCTTTTAACAAACTCAACTTGGGGTCTGAAAGTCTTTGGCCTATACTTTGGATGTGACTATAAGATGTGTTATTCTACGTGTGCAAAAGGTTTTACCTTTTGAAGTGTTATTGTTGGAAGGCTGAAATGGCTAGACATGGAAAGACCATGTGTGTAATTGTGTGCCATGTCTTTTTCCCAATGTGGATGGCCAAATTGACCCATTTTTAACTATGGTTCCTACTAGCTTATGATGTATGTTGTATAGGCATGCCTTAAAAATACCCATTATGTTGATTTGTGATAATTGTTCTCGAAGTTGGCATATGGAATGTCTCATGCCACCATTAGAGGAAGTGTCAATTGGCAAATGGTTTTGTCCTCAATGCACCCAATAGACCTTGGTTTTTAACATAGTAGAACTAATCTAAGGTTTTCTTTCATGGTGATTCACATTTGGTTAAGGATTTAAAGGATTACAATTAAGCAATTGACAATGGGGCTCACATTTGCACCCGACCTAATGGTCCTTTTGTTTTGAAACCAAAGTGTTCATCAATGGTGGATTTCCAACAAGTAATTTTGTAATTTTGTAATTTTGTAATGTTGTCTAGCTTAAGGGAACCTTAGTTGTAAATAGGGGGGTAGTTTGAATGTGGTGTACCATTTAGGGTATTTTTATGTTATGTGTTGTGAGTGTGGTGACAACAATAGTTGTAGGTGTCGATTTAGGAGTGCACGATAGTTATCAGGTGTGTTAATTTAATTGTTGAATTAGATCTTAGTTAGTTAAAAATAAATTGGGCTAGTTAAATTAGTTAGTTAATTTTGAACTAGTTCAAGTGTGAACAAGGTTCGAGATATTTGTTATGGGATATAATCCCAACTTGTGTGTTCTCAAATCACTTTTGGTGATTTGAGATTCCAAAGCATAGTGTTTTCATGTTTGTAGGTTTTTTCTAAGTTATGTAGTTTATTTTGATTCATAGTTTTTGTTATTTTTATGTTTTGAGCTTGAATTCTTGCTTGTTGCAAGTGAGTTGCATTTTGGTTTGGATGTGGTGTACCGTTCAAAATATTTTTATGTTATGTGTTGTAAGTGTGGTGACAACAACAACAACGTGTAGGCGTCAATTTAGGAATGCATGACACATGAAAAAACATGCTTCTTTTTTGGAGAAGGAGGCATATTTAGGCTTCTATGTTGGGTAATGCCCCATGTTCTGAAAATATTGGTGGTGGGCCAATCATATGGCTCATTCTAGAAGGAAAAAAATTGTGTGTGCATTCCTCACTAATTATTAGAAATGCGACTAAGTATTAATAGATAAATAGGTAACTGCCCTCTTAGGAAGGAGTATTACTAGTTGAGGCCAAAAATAGTGACAAATATTTTCAGAAATATAATTTGCATGCAGCCAATGAGACAGCTGAACATGCAGTGGGGGAGGACAGATTTTTTCCCAGATGTTCCCAATGTGATCCCTAGGGTGTTCCCAATTGGCACAGAAAGTAGTAGGTGCAGAATTTTTTGAGGGCAGATTGCTATACAGAGTGCTTTGGTTTCCTGGAAACCAGAAGTTACGGAAAAAATCAACTGGTTTTCCAAGATGCCTCAGAAGTGTGCAGCCTGACTGAATCTGCGCTCCAAATCTGCCCTTTAATGTATGCAAAACACTGCTGTGGTTTTCAGTGTACTCAGAGGGTACCTTATAACCATGAAAGTTCCTCTGCTGAGACGAGCAACTTTCCAGTTTTGCACTGCTGTCATTTGCACAGTGTCTCCGTAGAGGGCCACTTAAAACCACGAAAGTTCCTCTGCTGAGAGGAGGAACTAGGGACTTTTCAGATTTAGAATGTTCAGTAGATGTGCTTTACGCACAGTAAAGCTCTCAGGGGAAGGCATTCTTAGGCCCACTTTACCCGAGGGTCCAGGGTCCAATTTCCTAGGAACCAATTTGGACTGATTTGAAGCAAATCGAATCCTTGAGTTGGACTACACCTTGGTCCGTAGCCTGATTCTTGGTTCTCCAAATCCGGAGCTCTCCTTTGAGCACTGTTTTTTGGTCCAAACCGATTGATTTTCCCTCCAAAACAGGTGCCATGTAGGTTTAACCTCAATTTGCCACTTTTTGGTCTTGGACCCTCATCTAAAGGCCTTGGGACCGATTTAAAGCTTTTGCCTAATAAGTCCCTGGACCTTGGACCCTCGTCTAAAGTCGCCCTTAGAATAAGTGGCCGCCTCTGCTCTGCCTTGCACAGGTCCCTTATCCTGAGAATGCCCCCCTAAGTCTTTACCAGCACTTTATAATGCAGCACTTTATAATGTAGCTTTTTAAAGTCATATTTTTTTCCCAAGAATAGCATATAAAAAGTCACCATGTATCCACTTTTTTCTCCCAGGAATGTCATTAAAAAGCCTTAACACGCCCCAGAAATTCCTAAGTAGGATACGTTACAACATCATACCCCTCAAAAACAGGAGGCACTCTATGAAGGTGTAATAGTAAAGGCCTCTGAGACTCTTTTTCAGTGAATGTGGAGGTACTCTTACAGAGCATAACATACTATGAGGCATTTTGGAAATGAAACTATTGCATGCAGGGGCATTCCATTTTCTGAAATGACTTGTGAGATGTTTCTTTTTTCTCTGTGATTCCCAATGCGTATCCATTGGATATCCATTTGGTATCATGGGAAAACAATTTTTAAAAAGAAATTGTGTTGATTTTTACACTCAGTAATGCCCTTGGAGTGTGGGAGTTTCGAAAGTAAGGACTCCTCAGCTCCAAATCAAGTAAGCCCTTACTTTTGGAACTCCTTGCTCCTCAAGTATTACCATGCAGTTATGGCCTTGTGATCCATGTAAGTTTAGGCTTGTGTGATAGGTGCCCTTCTTTATGGGCTTCACTAGAATAATAGCCTCACACAGGCCTAATTCTAACAAGGCATGATACACAATGACCTTGCCATTCATGTGATATCGGCAATGGATATCGTATTGTAAATTGGTCATATCTAGGGGGAAAATAAGTCTATTTTAATGTACATCATCATGTTGTTGTCAAAAAAACTTACAACCCAAAAGGGAACTCACATTAAATGGCAATATGTTCTAAGAACCTATCTAAACATTTAAAAAGTTGTTGCCAAGCCAAAACCAATAGGGAAATGTCACGATAAGATTTTCAATTTTTTTGAATTCTAGTGATTTTTTTACTAAAAATACACAGAGTATGCAATTGAGTATTCCCTTTTAATATACATTTTTTGCATTTGTGCAAAATTTTGCACCCAAATAAACTCATCATGACATGCATGTTTGAATGTTTCCAATCACATTGTCACATTTTGAAAGAATTGCATGATGTTTTTGGTATGATGAGTGCATCAACCATTTTTGGAGAAGGTGGTTTTGTATTTAATTTTGTAAGTTATGGATTGATGACAAAGCCACTTGGGGTTGGGTGTCCAATGTATGTGAATCCTTTTTCTTTTTTTTGGGGGGCAAACAAAAGGACTTTACTCAGCACAAAAGAAAAAAAAAACAACCACCTGGCTAGGACCAAGGGCCAAAACCCAGGGGGCCCGGGGTACCACACATCACTCATGTAACAACCCCAAATCTAGGTCTTTGGAAAGATCAAAAGATTTCCTTACCACTTCTACAATAGATGACATGTCTAGCACCCTATAGCTTGTCAAATTCAAGTAGTAAGAATCCTTCCACATTCGAAATCTTAATAACTCTAAGTGAAATGTCCTTCCAAGCCAATCAACCATAATCGAGCAGATGGCCCCACATGAAGGACTGAACATGGTATTGAGACCATTGCTTCTGATTGAACACTAAATTATTCCTCTCAACCCAAATAGTCCAAAGGGCAATGCTTCGAGGAAGATGAGAATCCTTTTACAACCAAATCAAAATGAATCATCTTAGTTTATAAGGACCAAAATCCATTGAAGCTACTATATTCTATAGTGATTTGTAACACAATATCCTTGACTAACAAAGCAAGGCCACTAAAGCTTGTGGTCAAGGGCTTTACCATGTGTGACGACTCATTGGATTTTTATTTTTTATTTTTTCATGTGATACCCAATAGGTATCATCAGAAGAAACATAAAAATATATAAATGGGCATTTCAAAAAAGGTAATGCTCAATTCCTTGTTTCAAAAAATGAAATGCTCAAATAAGACTGAGCATTGTGTTTTCTGAAACACCCACCTTTCACAAAAGCGAATTTATGGCTGTGCCTTCCCAATACACCAGAACATCCAATGAAGTTTTTATGATTATGTTCACCTTGATTTGTATGGTGGGTAAGGGCCCAAGGTATTTCCCCACATAAGGGGCCTGGGAGGAGGCAATATGGGCTTGACCTTGTCATAAAGAACTTAGACTAATTTCCTAATGTATTTGGAGAGCACTTCATTTTTAGGAGGAAGTTTATGGCAACCAGTGGCCTCTTACATTAAGCTCAACTAGAAAGTGACACTTGTGAGCCAACATTTGGGTTTGGCTTGCAAAATGATCCCATTATTGTATGGTTAAAAGAGCCATGAGACACCAAATAATTGTTCTTCATTGGTTGGCTCTAATGAGTGGCCCTAGTTGCTGCATTTATACATTGCTTGACCTTATAGTGTTCTGCGTTTCATGGTTGTGGGTGGGGAGAGGAAAACAATTATTACAGTTGTGACACAGCCGTATCACAATTATCAGTGCTTTCAGTATAGGGAAGGAAGGCTTGCTCGTCAAGCCCTGCCATAATATGAAGGTCCAAGGGTGGTACACAACTCCGACGATGCATCAGTACCTTCTGGCAACAAGAAAAATGCAGGAAAGCAATGCAGGCAGTGCTTTCTGTATAGGGGAAGGCTTGCTCCTCAAGCCTTGCCATAATATGAAGGTCCAAGGGTGGTACATAGCTCCAAAGATGCATCAGTACCTTCTGACAACAAGAAAAATGCAGGCAATGCTTTCAGTATAGGGGAAGGCTTGCTCCTCGAGCCCTGCCATAATATGAAGGTCCAAGGGTGGTACATAGCTCCGAAGGTGCATCATATTTTGGGAATGTCCATCACCCATAGGATGGAAACACTGTAGAGGACAAGGCAAATGTGATCATAAGCCTAAACAATAGATAGATTACAAGGGGTAATAGAAGGAACTGTTTAGGAGCCAAATGGACCTTACACCTATAAATAGACATAAGGTGGCACCCGCTCCTAAATAGTAAGTGTAAGATCATAGATGTAAGGTCCCTCCTGTTCCTAAATAGTAAGTGTAAGATCATAGATGTAAGGTCCCTCCTGTTCCTAAATAGTAAGTGTAAGATCATAGATGTAAGGTCCCTCCTGTTCCTAACTAAGAAGCCTAAGATCATAGAGGTAACTTCCCTCCCACTCCTAAACAATAAGCATAAGATCCTTCGTGTTTTCAAGTATTGATATCTAAATGTTGAATGATATAAGGTGCCCTCCAAACAAGCTGTCAACACATGTAGGCCCTGCCTACTTATATATGTATAAATATAAGTAGATAGGTATGTAAGTATAGATGTAGGGAGGTGTGTGTGTATGCATATATGTGAATAGGCAGGTATGTGGGTAGGTAAATGGCTAGGTAAGTAGTACGTAATTGATGCAAAGCAACGAAAATAATTCAATGTACTTGTGTTTTTTTAAATATAAGATATGCATGAGACATATCTTTTGTCTTTGATTGTGTCAGATTTTGTTTGCCACATGTGTGATGGTGGTGAAGATAATAAGTTAGGTTATAGTGTGATTCTTTTGTATGTCTCATTTTCTTTGTTTGTCATTGTGTTTGTGTACCTGTTCATGTGTTTTGGTGTGTTTTGATTTGTATAGTTGTATGTTTCATGTTATTCTTTTGGTATAATGCATTTTTTATAAAAATTAATAAAAAAGTTTGATTTATGTTGATGTGAGAAATTGGGGTTTTGAACAAAGACGATGAAAGCTTTAGGACATTACAGTTTTGAATAAAGGCCCCAAATATTGTTATATTTTTATAAATAGGTAACTAAGTAGATATATATATAATTAGCTATGTAGATAGGTAGATATTTATAGAGGTAAGTAAATAGGTAAATAGGTAGGCAAGTAAATAAATAGGAAGGAGGGTAGTTGCCTTCAGCTAGGCAACTAGCTAAATGGGTAGGTAGTGAAATATTTAATTAAGTAGGTGGATAGGTAAATAGTTAGGTAGGTAAATGAGTAGGTACGTAGGTATGTATGTAGCGAGGTAAATAGGTGGGTAAGTGTGTTGGTACTTGGGTGGGTGGTTAGGTAGATGGGTATAGGTAGGAAGGTAGTTAAATAGGTAGTTAGTTAAATAGATAGATAAATAATTGGGTAGGTAAGTAGGTGGGTACATGTGTAGATAACTAAATAAATAATTAAGTAAGTAAATCAATAGGTACATAAGTAGGTATGTATGTTCACATATGATAATTTGATTTATGATTGAATGTAGGATTTATATGAGTATATTTGATTATTATTCATTATTGTCAGCAAATTGCAAGTGAGTTTATTATCATTATTTATGTTTTCTTGTTAATTGGTATTTTGTGTTGATTCTTATTGTTGGTTTACATGTGCATTTATTTTCTTTTCTTTGTTTTATTTTTTAGCTTGTTTTTCTAATCTGACATCATTCTTTGTTTTTAATCAAATTGCATTCAATTTGAAAGGTTTGATTTGATTGAGTTTGAATATTTGAATTTTGAGGTTCAATGAAAAATGAAGATTCAATTTACTTTCATTAAATTTGGTTTACAAATATATCAAAAATGAAATAAAATTTTATTTAGAATATAAATACATATTACATATAATATATTGAGAATTTGGATTTGATTGAATTTAATTTAATTTGATTTACAAATGCATAAATCATGTGATGGAAAAATAAATGTATATAATGAAACTTTGTTTTCATAATAGTTTTATGACACAATGGTATTTGATTATTATTCATTTTTATGGTTGGTTTACATGTACATTTTTTGTTTTTGTTTTTTTTTTTGTTGTGTATAATCTTTTAGGATGTTTTGTTGATGTCAAATGATTAAATACACGTAATTTAATATAACTTTAAGGGAAAATGAAATCTTAATTTAATTTAATCAAATTTGATTTACAAATGTATGAACAATGCAATAAAAAGAAAAATTGTTGGTTTACATGTGCTTCTTTTTGTGTTTTATTTTTAGGTATGTTTTTTTTATGTGAAATGAATGGTTTTAATGAAATTATATTTGATTCAAAAATTTCAACTCAATTGAATTTAAATATTTGAATTTTAAAATTAAAATAAATGTAGTTTAACTGAGTTTTATTTTTAAAAATAAAAGAAATTTCATAATTTAAAATTTTTGTTTGATGTGTATGAAATGATTAGTTTGGATTGAATTCGTTTTAGGTAGAAAAATTAAATCTAAACTATTAATCCAAAATTTATGAAATCATTTGAATTTGAGGAATCTTAATTTGATTTGGATTTGGATTAAATTTAATGGGGTTCGCTTCGCATTTGATTTATGGAAATATAAAAAAGTGTTATGAAAAGAACTATAACAAAAATTGGTTTTTGTGGGTGTTTTGTGATTGACCAATATTTCATTGTTGTTTGTATTATAGTTAGTTTGTAAGTGCATTCTTTATGTTCACATTGTCACATTATTATGGACCACATATTGGAATTTTAACTAGAAGTTGAATTTGAAAAAGTGAGCATAAACTAAGGCTTGATGAAGCTGATACTTGTTATATGTTTAAGTTTATTATGTATTGCTATGCATCTCCAATCAAAGAGATCAGAAGTTTTCCATGATCAAAAGTTTTAAAAGTTTTAAAAGCCTTCAATGGATTTCATAGATACTTTCAACTAGAAATCTTTGAGAAGTAGTTTTGATAAGGAACTTTTTGTTTCATAATGATCAATCACAACACCTTTATCAGTTCAATTTTTATCCAAATTTTATGAGCATGCTTCAGCTACATTTAACATACATGTAGTTTTAAAATGAACAAACACATTAAATGTTTAAAAGTGGGTTCTTCATGCTTAAAAACTTGTTTGTGAATTATTTTTTAAAACAACAAACCATAATGTTTTTTCAAATCCCTTTATGCAACTTTTGAAATATTGATAATCACCCACGACCAAATCATCATTATTATCATGATATCCGACTTTCAAATGGTTTGGAATTTTTTGGTTATAAATTTTTTAAGTAGAAACAACTCACCAACACAACATTTTTATAACTTATAATGCTTCTTTGTAAGAAGTTTTGAAGCCTTTTGATTATGCTTTCAAAGTTGGGTATATTATAAAATGCTATTTTTTTCTTCAAAAAATTTTTAATCAAAAAATAAAATAAAAATTCTTGTTTATGATCTCTTCAATCTCCAAAGCTTGACAAACCCTTAGTTTTAAATAGTTTTCACACTTCCCAAATTTTAAATCTTCATACTCATGCAATTAATAGTTTTGTTCTTTTTGTGAAAAAGTAATGTGATTGAATGTTGTGACAAAAAATACTTTTGAATTAGTTTAGTCTTAACTTACTTGTTCTCATGGTTAGGTTGCATTTAATTTACATGTAAATTTTTAAACAAGCAAACATAATTTACTTGCTTTAAAGAGATGATGTATAAGTTATTCTAAAAATTGAGGTCATGTTTATTATTTTTCGGTAACATAATTTTTATAACTAACAAATGCTTTGTGTTTAAACAAGGTTGTGTTGTTGCATTTTGACTCTTATTAATAACATAATCTACCCCCCAAAAATCTTGTAAATGAAGCTTTTTGTTAATGAGTTTAATTTAAATTTTTTTGACATTTTATATTTAAATTTTTAAACAAGCAAACATGTTAAAAGCTCAAATAATGAAAAGAGATGAGTTCCTAATGTGGTTTCTGAATCTTAAATCTTCATACTTATGTAGTTGTAAAAGTTTATTCTTTTTTTTTTAAAAGTAATGCGATGGAGTGTTTTGACAAAAAAACATGTTTAATGGGTTTCATTTTAATTTATTTGTTGTCATGATTAAATTACATTTAATGTACCCTTGTAAATCTAATTTCAAAAAAACATAATTTACTTGTTTCAAAGAAATGACATATAAGTCCCAAAAGATTAAAAAAATAAATTTACTTTCAAGTATGACTTATTTGAACAATTGAAAATGTGCTAATTACTTTGTTGTAATACAATAATAGGATTACTGTCCTGAACTAAATTAAATTTGAATTGATACCAACTTGCTTAAAATTGTTAGTGAGTCATATTACATGTTATTATATGTTAACCAAAATTGATAAGATCAAATTTAAATCTAACAAATTTCATAACCAATTAAATTAAACATTAATAGATGAAGTTCAAATGAAATTAAACTAAGTACATCATTAAACCATAATTTTTATATTTTAATTCTAATATATTGAATGCATTATAAATTTAAAACATACTTGTCACTTAATAATAACTGAATTATATTAGATGTTATTTCATGTCAACCAAAATTGATAATATCAATTTTAAATACAATGAAATTAAATTGCATGAATTTAGGCCTAATAAAATTCATATCCAATCAAAATTGAACATTAGACTGGAGGATTGTTTTGTAATTTACTAACTGTTTTTCAAAAGCTGAAAAAAAGGTGGATCTAGGAACATTGTGCCAAGGAAATTTTAATTTGAGGAACTCATGTGAATCATCTCACAAGTTTGTAGGTTCTACCAGATGGAAGTGAAAATTTCACAAATGTGGGAACTTCAAACTCACCCGGTTCTCAGATAAGTCAGTTCTCATCTATACAACAACAACCAGTTTTCACAACCTGATTTATTTAAATTTTTCATTAAGTAACAGCAGTTTTAATAATTTAATAATTAATAATTTAATTACTTCATCACACTAAAAAAGCAACACCATGTGAGAAAAGTAACAGCAACAGGAAAAGAATCAAAGAAATGAGAAAAAAGTAAATAGTAATAAAGAGAAGAGTAATAGCAACAGGAGAACAGTAGCAGTCCTAAGTGAGAAGAACCAATAAATGACACAGAGAACTCTGAGAACCGGATTTGAGTTCTATGAGAGAACCTGTCCGGTTCTCCCCCCCCCCAATATACATGTACGCATTTGAACCGGTTCTCATAACCGGTTCTCGATCAGGTGAGAACCTGAGGTCGGGTTTCAGTTTGTTCTCACACTTCAAAGTGTCGATCGGTTCTCATAGTGAAGCCCGATCTGAGAACCGGGTAGAGAACCGGATCGACATTTGAGAACCGCCCAACACTGGCTGATAACCTGTGAGTTTGTTTTAGGGTTAATGAGTTTGTTTTTGAGCTCAAGAGAAACTCATAAAATCTGGTCATGAAATTGAGGCTGTTACACATTTTAGGGGTGTGATGAAATCTGTTGGTAATATGATGGTCATTTGATTTGTTAGATTGATGTTCATAGCATGAAAAATTTGGACTCTGAAAACTTTCTTTGTAAATGTCTGGTGGTCAGAGGTCGAAGGACGGGTTCCAGACTTATAAGGTGGTGGTAGTTGTCAGCGTTTTGGAAGCACAGCAGCAGATCCCCAAGCTCACTGACATGACATGATATTGGAACCCCCAAAGTCAAGCTCAGTGGCAGAGGGCCAGCAGGACTGTCACCTGCACACCACCGCATCCCAAGCCATTCCGACATGACAAGCTGTTGGTACTCCCCCATGTCAAGCTCAGTGGCAGAGGGTCAGCAGGACTGTCACCTGCACAACAGTGGGTTTGAACTTGGAATCCAGAACCTTTTTGAGGTCTCGGGGTTCCAGACAGGCTCTATATCACTGAGCTATCACTCCTGCCCCTGGAGTATTGGCTTTTGTTTTGAAGTTGTTGCAATTTGATCGATCAATCTGTGGGACAACCACCAAACCTAGCTATGTTTTCAGTCTCTTTGATCTGTGAATGAGTTGCTTGACAGCCCTTTTGCTTCATGTATCTATTTCGATTTTTTCTTATTCGTTGACATAAGCCCCAGCTCTGATTGTTTTACATTATATGGCTTAGAAAGGGTGTTGCTATCATTGAAATCCTAACTTCTCCTCGTGTAGAAATAGATGTGTTTCCTACCATCTTTTGACTTCAATCTTAAGCCAGACATAGTTATTCCTTAGCTTGTGCACAGTCCAACCTCCACCCAAGTTTCAAGTTTTAGTTTTAACCCTTGTGTGGGGGGTCTGCAGGTCGTCTCTATGGCAATATATCGTTCATGGCTTGTTTGCAACAATAACTTTATCTTTTGTCTTATCTAGCGATATATTGTACCTCCTCTGTTCGTACAGTACAGAATGTGAATTTTTCTTATGGCAATTTTGATAACTCTAGTCTCATTGCATTACATGATGCCGAAAAATTTCCCGACCATGTTACGCTGAATCTGCTGCAAGGTGAAGACCAATTTGGTGTAGGCTGGATTTTGTACTCTGAAAAGGTGCAATTTCAAGATCTTAACTCAATGGCTTTTGCTTCATTTAGCACCTTCTTCACATTTGATGTGAACAGTTCAGAGGACCTTAGTGGAGATGGATTGGCTTTCATTATTGTGGCTAACAATGCTAGTCCATCTACTAATTTTAGTGGTGGACAACTTGGCCTTTTAGATCCCAAGAATAATGGAAATGCTAGTAATCGTGTCTTTGCAGTTGAGATTGATACATATCGAAATCAAGAATATAATGATCCCAGTAATAGCCATGTGGGTGTTGATATCAATAGTCTAATATCACTTAAAACATGTGACTTTTGCAACACATGTAGCCAGTCGTATTTTGCAACTCAAGGAAGATTTGCAGCTTCAATTGATTATGTAGCAAATGATAAAACACTCCAAGTGGTTGTCCAACCTCACATGCCGAGTAGCAATGCTAGTATACCCCACTTTTGTAAGATTGTAGTCCCCGACTTCACCTTATCAAATGTGTTAGCAAATGATGGTTACATGTATGTGGGGTTTTCTGGTGCCACTGGAGATCATTATGAATATCATAATATCTATTCTTGGAACTTCTCAACTAGTGGCCTGCCAAACCAAAAAAAGAAAAGTCTACTAATTTTGATAGTCTTGACTTGTGGCATTATTTTTGTGGGTGGGGGAATCCTTGGGGCCATTTGTTTCTTGAAAACAAAACCACGAAAAGGCCTTCATATTGTGAAGCTTAGTTCACATGGGAATCAAGATAACTACGGCATTGATATGGAAGAATTTTTGGGTGGGCCCCGCAGATTTAGTTACAAGGAACTTAGCATTGCAACCAAAGCTTTTAGTTCAACGGAAATGCTTGGGCGTGGAGGGTTTGGATGTGTGTATAAAGGTGTATTACGTGATACAGGAGCACTTGTGGCTGTGAAAAAAATTTCAGAGGATTCACAACAAGGAGGACGTGAATTTTGTGCTGAAGTTTCCATCATTAGTCGTGTTCGACATCGCAACTTGGTGCAATTGCAGGGTTGGTGTTGTGATCGAGGTCATCTCATGCTTGTCTATGATTACATGCCCAACCAAAGTCTAGACAAGATGTTATATAATGTCCCAGAGACTTCAAAAACAATTGAACTCACATGGGATTTGCGCTACAACATTTTGATTGGTGTTTCATCGGCACTCACTTACCTTCATGAAGAGTGGGAGCAATGTGTGGTTCATCGAGATGTGAAAGCTAGCAACGTGATGCTTGATGAAGAATTCAATCCACGCCTTGGAGATTTTGGGCTTGCTAGACTCATAGCACGAACCAAAAATGCGCAAACCACAGTTGTAGCAGGAACACTAGGATACATGGCACCTGAGCTTTCCACCACAGGAAAGGCTACAACTAAGACTGATGTGTTTAGTTATGGTGCATTCGCATTAGAGGTTGCATGTGGGCGGCGCCCTATTGCTTTACATGAATCAGAAGAAAAAATGATCCTCCTAGATTGGGTATGGATGTGTTATGAAAATGGAGAACTTTTCAAGGTTGTGGATGTGAAATTGGCAACCAACTTCAACGAAGAACAAATGAACACGGTTTTGCTCCTTGGCCTTTTGTGCTCACATCCAGACCCAAATGCCAGGCCAACATTGAGGGATGTTCACCAAGTGCTAACAGGGAATGCTAATCTTCCTCCCATTCCTTTCCACAAGCCAGTAGCTTCATATTCAACACAAAATGGGATTGGGTTCATGGATGTGATCACTAGTTCAACAAGTAATGATGGGGAATGTTCAAGGTTAGAATAGACTTTAGCTTAGTTTTGGACATAAAACTTTAAGTAAAACACTTTTCAAAATTGCAATTATCAATTTTGTACTAAACTATATTATTGGATTTGTTCTATCGGATTTTTCTACTAGATTTTTTGTTATCAAAAACTTATCACTGATTTTTTAAGTGTAAAAATTAGCTAATTAGATTTTTAATAATAAAGATTTCCAAATAGGGTTTATTGTGTGTCTTAGACAATTTTTTGGGATTTCTTCAATTCTTTTGGGTAATCCACTGTTTCTTACCCCTTCAAAGGATTTATGTGTACCTTTTTTTGTGCAATGATTTTTTAATTTTGATTTGAAGTAAATAGAACCTTTGAACATTGTTCACTGTTTTTCTTTTGAAATGTATGTCTTTATACTTCTTTTTTGAAGTTGTATTTGCTTGACCTTTGCATGTTAAAAAACTTGAATTCCTTGTGATTATTTGTCACTTAATGTTATAAAATTAAAATGTTCATTTTCTGCCCCAATTTTTTTTAAGTTAAAAGAACTCAAGATTTCATCGTGTGGCCTTCACATTTGGCGACCATATTCTGAATGTAGAACCATGATTTTTGGTTTAATAAATTTATTAATTGGATAGAGTTTTAGTTTGAGTTATTTTCTTTCTCCAAGAAAATGGATCCTTTTTTTTTAAAGCAAATTTTATTGTATTGTTTGATTTGTTTGTGATACAAGTGACATGCAATTATATAAATTCCAATCAAACAAAAAAATACCACAAACTTTTTTTTACTTTACTTCATTCAAGTTGTGTAATCTTGCAATATGACAACTGTAATAACAAGGAGTATGAAGAAATGAGTGGTTAAAAGCTTTTGCAAGAAAACATGCAAGGTGGACTAACATGAAACCAAGAAGGAGGCAAGTTATCGAAGATGGACATAAAGGATGTTGTTATTTTCCACAGTGGTGAACAAGACGAATTGGATGCACCCATTGAAACTTGGTGTGAAATTAAAATTTATCTATAAAAACGAGTTGTCATCAACACAAAACCATATCCTTCATGGCAATCAATTGCGAACCCCATTGAAAACAAGTTTTTTGATACCACAAGATTACTTTACTAGGTCCCCATACTCAAGAAAAAGAGATTCTTCACCTCCAGAGACAAATAAAGGAACTACAACAATTTCAAAAGAAGGATAATTTAAAGGATCAACACAATGACCATTCATTGATAATGAATTTAGTTGATGATAATGATTTCCAACGAAAAAATCCAATAACCCTTATGTTTAATGTTGGAGTTTTTGTCCCTCATTATGTACCTCCATGTTTTTCTTGTCATGACATCTGGCATGTGATAACTAGTTATTTGTACCATTTATTTGAGTATTAGTTATTATTGTTTTACCCACCTTTGTTAAAAATTCCTTTCCTATGTTTTTTAAAGTTCCAACTAACAACATTTCACCATCATAGCCAGTAGTTAAACAAACATTAATGATATTGGAACTTTCAACCCAAAATGTGTCTTTTGCAAATCCATCAGTGATCATGAGTATTGCAATTTTGCTTGACCCAAATTTGGTAACTCCCTTCATAGAACTTGTTTTCCCAAGGCCGTATCTTTCGTTTGTACCTAATTTGCAATCTTTGGGAAGTATACCCACTATTTGGCCGATAGGGAACCCATACTTCTCAAGATATCCTATTATGTCTTAAATATGGTTGTTGGCTACACTTTAACCACTGTTGGTTTTGGATATAGGCCAGTAAGGTGGGGGACCTTTGGATCAAAGAATATTTCTAAATGAATGAAGAAGCTCCAGTGTGGTTCCACCCTGACCTTCATCGCATCCAATCGATTTCTCTAAAGATAGAATCGCCTCTCAACCGACAATGGGCATTACATCACTTGGGGCGTAATTGGAGCCCTTGGAGGTGGAAATGGACCACCTAGAAGTGGAAGTCATCCATCAGGCAAAGGAAATCGCCCACTTGGCAAAGGTACTGGCCCACATAGTGAGGGAGTGGCCCACTTGGAGGAGGAGGTTGGCCAAGAGAACCACTCACTAATAAAAATTGGCCAAAATGTAATCACTATATTTGTGACTACATGCGACTATATTTGGACATTTTTGCAATTATTTTTTGTGTTGGTCATATTTGCAATTACACTACAAGTAATTTGCAACCATTATGGTTTTCATCCAAGAAGAACAACTTATGTCCCATTAGTTGCAAATGTGACCAATTTAGTTATAGCTTTATAAATATATAAAGGTGTATTTTGTGTACTCTAAGGGGTATAATTGAATATATTAAAAATTTACAAATGTATATGAACGGTTATATTACATGTGTATTCAAGGATTATTATCAACATTAAAAGGCCTTGACATTATGGTTACATTAAATATGTATTTTGAATATATAAAAGTTCTATGTAAGATATTTATTAAGTATATTATGGTTATATTACAAATTTATCCAAGCTATTTTATTATACTTCTTAATTTTTTTACAAATGGAATTTATTATTATATTATATTATATGTTTATTTCTATTCATTGCCTTATAATCAATAAATTAATCTTTAATATTATCTTTGACTAAAATTTTAAAATAATATTATTAAATATTGATATTTATAATTTTATAAGAGCTATAAAATTTGACATAATAATAAAAATATGAATAACAAAATAGTTCAATGAAGTTAATTAATATTTCCAATAAATTTTTTATTATATTTTAATATTTTAATATGTATGTATGTATTTATTTATCTAAATATATATTAAACACATGTTCAATTATGAGTCATCACACATGAGCAAAAATCAACATAAACTAAGTGGCCTAGGTTAAAAACAAACCTCAGCCTCCTAGCCTAGGTAGCCTAAACTAAGTTACTTGACAAAAGTTAAATGGTTTAGTAATCATAAGTTGCAAGAACAAGGACGTGAATTACACACCTCCACTTTGAGGTTCAAGTCCTCATCCATTGCACTACCACATTTTTTTATATTAAATGTATTCAACACAAAATTATAAAGATAAATTTTTTTTGCCTCAAATTAAATTAAACCACCCTAGGTTGACATAGGTCAACCTAAACTACTTACAAGCCTAGCCTAGGTTAACCTATGCCTTCCTATGCTAAAAATAAATTAACTTAGTTTAGCCTAGCTAGGACTATTTACGTTCTAAGCTAGACTTAAATTAAACTAAGGTGCACCTAGCTAAGTTAAACCTAAATTAACCAAGGCTAGACCTAGGCTAATATAGGCTAGACATAGACTAAACCTAAACATGGCTAAACACAATTACTTTGGCTAAACATAGTTAAATTTGGCTAAACATGGCAAAACACTTGTAAACACAATTATTTTGGCTAAACATGGTTAAAATAACATAAATGAAACTAAACATAATTTTTATTTTAAACATGTTTAACCAATGATAAATTAAATTAACTTTGAATATTTAAGTTATATTTGGCTAAACTTAGAAATTTTAAAATAAAGTTCTCAATTGAAACAATGCATGGCTAAATTATGATAAAATTATAAACTAAATTAGGTTATTTACAACTTGGCCAATAAAATGATTGATCCTATGTAATTATAGTTATTTTTAAAGTTATTTGTGTTAATTGCATGAATCATGATATTAACTACTAGTTGCTAAAGACATTCTTAGTCGTTTCTTTAATCATGTTGGACATTGTAATTGCATATGACAAATTGTAAAAGGCATGTTTTAACATTATGAACATTTTTTACTAATCAATAAATGCAATTTTATTGAAATTAATGTCTTGAATCAGTAAGTTGACCACTAGATATTAAAGACATTTTTAGTCATTTATTTAATCATCTTAAACATTATAGTTGGATAGGACAAATCATAAAAACATGTTTTGGCAATATGAACATCTTTTACTAATCAATAAATGCAATGTTATTGAAATTAATGTCATGAGTCATTAGGTTGATTACTAATTCTTCAAAACATTCTTAGTCATTTCTTTAATTGTGTCAGATATTATAGTTGCATAGGACAAGTCATAAAAGACATGTTTTAGCATTATGAACATTTTTTACCAATCAATAAATGCAATTTTATTAGAATTTGTGTCATGAGTCATGAGTTTGACTACTAATTGTAACACTTTGTTGACACATGGCATACTTGTTAATGGGTTTTTCTATTCACATCAAGGTTAATATACTTCTAGATTTTTCAACAAGTTCTTGAAACAACAAACAAGTACATTTAAACTAGCAAAACTAAAACTATTTATAATTCCTAAACTAACATGTACTTAATTTGCACATAGTTTCAAGAAAGATATTTGCTAAAGTACAAAAATCCTTTCATGTTTTCAATGAAAGAAAAACACAAAATCATATTAACATCAAAAAGTCTCCTACTTGATGCAAATTTCCTTTCCTCAATTTTGAACATGTATAAATTACTCAATGCTAACATGTACTCCAACTTGTAGTGAAAATACAAAATTGTATTAAGAAATCAAAGTTTATACATTAAAAATTTCAGAAAGTAAGTATGGAAAATAGAGATCTGATGTCTCTCATTTCCTAACATCCCTCTTTTTTACTCTAAACTTGAACTTTGAAATGCCTCGTGCAAATCACCTAAATAATAATTAGCTAATAAAACTCCTTGTTCAAATCAATTAATAAAAATTAACTAGTAAAACTATAAGGAATAATCATAATTTTCAAATTTTGTTACATGTTTTGTTAACTACTTATTCTGCAAAATATAGGTTCTACAAACTATCTGTTTTACCAACTACCTATTTTGTCAACTATAGGTTCTATTGACTACTTGTTCTACCAACTGCAAGTTTTGCAAACTACATGTTCTGCCAACTACCTATTCTATCAACTACATGTTTTATAAACTACTTATTCAACAGGTGTCACCGATTTAATTACTACCAATTATATTGTCACTACTAGTTCAACAGGTGTCACCAATTAAATTACTACCAAGTAAAATACTAGTTCAAAAAGAGTTCCAATTAACAATGCCACATCAGCATCATTAGAAATTGAATTGGTATAAATTACTATTAGTCGCAAAAGTAAATGGAAATTTTGAGTTCCTAATTTAAAATCATTCAAATATATTAAATCAATTCGAAAATCATAATATATTTACCCAAAAATTTAACAAGTTGTTATATTGACTATAGTCACAAAACCATGATGCCACATGGCATCTTGATGTCCTTTGCAACTACATAGTAATTTTTGTGACCAAATAGTTATAAACATAGTCGAAAAAAAACGGTTATTTTTTAAACTAATCACAAAACCCAAAATGTGTTGTTGCATGTTCTTGAAGGAAACACCATAGTTGTAAAGAACCAAACTTGACATATTAGAAGTTCACAATTTGAAATAAACAACTAGTGGTTGTAAAAAATTTAAACATGGAAAATGAATTCTTGGGTGTAAGAATTATGTTTGAAAAATCGAAAACCCTAAACACTATTGAATGTCAAAAGAAACAAGTTGTTACAAGATGAATGTGAAGAACTTCCTACACAAAAAATCAAAACACAAAATAAAAATCATTTTCTACAACTATTGTAAACATGCGTTCCATACAAAAATGGATGTTGTAATGAATTGGTTATTGGATGTGCATCCACAAACCCCTTGTCAAAGGTTTGACAACCTAAAGAACAAAAATCTCGACAAACCATGGGGTGAAAACGTACCTTTGATGTTGATAGAACTCATGAATAACCTTGTTTTCAATAAAAAAAATTCTAATGCTTGGAATGGCCACATGTAATTATACTTGCACCCTAAACATCAAAATTCTTTCAACACCTTGGAGTTATTATGGTATTGAAATTATCAATGGAAGCATGTCTCGTGCAATAAGCAAAGATTTCATCAACATAGATGAAATCCCCATAAAACTTTAAACTAAATAACCTCTAAATGGCAAATATCTCAAGATGTAAACTAAGGTACATTTCTTTGAAAATCTTCTAATTACAAATCAATGATGAAAATTTTTCACCCAAAACATTATTTTTTTTAAATGTACAAAATAGCAAACAACAAACCCTAAATTTGGTATATGACAAATTGGATTTTAATGACCATCCTCCAACACATGTTAGTAAAGATCTTCAAATATATGACTTAACATAAGACTAGTATTCTAGTCATAAAGGACAAAAATAACTAACAGCTCTAAAGTCATTACGGAGAAATTGTTTAACACAATAATCATTTAGGACATGATGTGGCACAATGATGTGGCAAATGTCAGCCATCAATCATAAAGGACATATGTCAAGTCATTAATGATAGTTTAGTTATTGTTTAATTATTTTTCATTATTACATATTAGACCCAAAAGCTTGGGGAACATTAGTTTTTAATCTATAATATTTTTTATTATAAATCTATTACATATATATAAATAAAAATTATTTTTATTTCAATTATTTTGAACTTCATTATTTTTCATCCTATCAATTGTTAACATGTGTCACCATTTAACTTAGATTAAAAACCTAATTAAAGTGGTTAAGTAGACCATATAATCTACCCTACTTAAACTCCCCTAAGTAACCACCTAACTTAGGTAGTTTAGGTAGGTATGAAATATTCAGTTAATATTCCAATGTTGACCACAACAAATTTGTCATTTATGAAATTTGATTCTTAGACACCAAGGATGGAATTCAACTCTTTCACCACCAAACCACCCCACTTTTTGTGTAAACAATTTATTTTCTATAATATTTAGACCATACTTCATTTAAACATTACATAGAACCTCAAATTTGATCATTCATATCTTATTAATAATTTGTCCAAATGAAAAAATTGAAAATTTATTCATAAATTTCCTTCAATAATGTACAAAATTATATAAATATTTTTTAAAAACTTCAATTCATTTCAAAAGAAAATTATTTGAATTTTGTTATTGAATAACATTTGAATGACCATTCTTTAGAAAAAATAAATTCAAACACATGATTTGTAAATGGAAAAACCTTTGTGGCTAATGCATGAATAAATAAAATATAATTTTCATATCTTAAACCTTTGTTTGATTTAGGAATTTATATTATACAATTTTTCTTCCAATATATCATAATTTTAACAATAACGCTTAATTTAAACGTATGAATTCATATAATTTATCCACAAAAAATATTTATAAATGGATCATAAATCAATTATTTATATAGATTTCATGTATAAATCTAATCTAAATATTTTGGTTTAATTTGAATAATATTAATAAATATGAGAATATTAACTAAAATTTTGAGATTATAAATTTTATTCATTTTTACACATATAATAATATAATTGTGTAATAATATTTTTTTACAAATGTAAAAAAATATTATTTTTAATACATATAGCATATAATTTTTTATCTAAATTTATTTTAAAATTAATGTACAAATAAATTGTATATTTTCCACATCTTACATTTCTATACAATTTTATTTACAATATATCATACTTTTACCATTAATTTTATTTCAATGTATAATGTCTAATTTATTCACATTGAATACTTAAAATGGATCATATATCAAATCTATTTTAAAAAGATGTAATAAAAGTTCTTATATTACATATATGTATAATATTGATCAAAATCAATTCCTTGCATGTTGTAGTTCATTATGTTTCTTTATACTCATATGAAATTATTAATAGTCATTTTTGAATCATTGTGAAATAATTGTATGACCACATTGTCTATGTAATGGCACATCATTTTGTCTACTTCATTTGCATAAGTATTTTTTAATCATATTTGAAATGACTTTATCTTAGTCACATTTTCAAATGATATTTTGGACATCCATGTCATTTTGTCGTCAATCATGGATGCCATATGATGAAAAGATTGCAACAAAAAAATTATGTCATCTTTCCTATTACCACATGATCATCTACTAGTCAAATGCACCACTATTATATGATTACAATTTTTTTCACATAAGATTTGAAGTAATATCCTATGACTACAGTCAATTATGTAGTTGTTTAGGACTTCTAGCCATTGATTTTTTTATTGCAAAGGACAAAATTCCTTCTAATGGTACAACTAATGACCAACCCTTGAAGATGGTGTGCTATAATTCAATCCCGAGAGACTTTGCCTCCAAAAAGTATCAAAGTATCAAAATATCATGATGTTTGAAACTATGCAATAGATTTTTTCATGGAAAACATGAGTACCCAATTAAAGCTCCAAAAATCAGGAAAATAAAAACAAAATATATGACAACATCCAAAATCATTGAGTCAAAACATGAGGTACTTGTCATTAAACTTCACTTTAGTTTGAAGCACAACTTGGTATGAAATCTACACCGCCCACTTTCCTAACATATGTAAGATTATTGTTGACAAACTCTTCCAAACTAATAAACCTCCAAGCTTGCAAATATGTCTATGAACACAATGAGGTTGACAAATGAGATCTTGGAGTGGATAGTATTGAACCAAAATTCGAAAAGGGAATGAAAGATAACCATGGAATGTCACACCCCTTGCATACGAGCAACCAAATTTTATAGGTGGATGATTTTTTTTTGTTCAAACAAGGTTCTACTAGAATACACATGTTCCCCTCTTGAAACCAAACATCCACATGGCTATGCCAAGTTAAAACATGATGTCACATGGAAACTGCCAAGGTGTTCCAACCTTTTTTGTAACAAATTCAAGCGTTTACACTTAAGGCAACATATTTTAATGGGCTAGTACCATTAAAAATGGTTTTTTAAGAAAAAATGATGAACTAATGGTTTAAAATTCATTTCCTTTTGGCTAATTTTGAAAAAAAATTCAAAAATTGTTAGGTTTTGAGTTTAAGTTTTAGTAGGTAAATGAATTGAAAAAAAAAGTACATGAATCTATTTTATAACATTTACAACCAACTATGACTAGATATTTTTTTAATGAGTACTAGTCTAATGACATTACATATTGGTACAAAAACATTAATGTGAGATGGTCATTATCCATAGCAAGACATCGAAAAAGATAGGGTAATATTAAACACCAAATATCAAGACAATTTATGGCAAAATCTCATAAATAATCAAAACCTTCTACACCTTTACCACATCAACCCATCTACCACCAAGTGGGCGCCATGTCACAATTCCATGTCAACCCCTCTACCAAGTGGGCACCATGTCATGAATTCCACATCATCCCTTCTACCACATAGCCACCGCATCATGAATGCCATGTCATACCCTCTACAATGTAGATGCCACATTGGCACTAGGTAAGCACCATGCCATGTGCCATGTTGTACCTTCACACCCTTGCATTCCACACCCACACACTTGCACAACCTTGCACCCCTGCACGTCAATTAATAGCCACCCCCTCCCCACAATATGGGCATTCATTGTCAATCCTAATATTTTCAAAATTTAAAAATTGAAATTTTTTTGCTTGACATACAATAAAGGGTTCCAAACTATGTTACTATAGTTTATATTTCCTCCTTACCAATAATATAGGTCAATATCAACCCAAGGTGGTATTTCTATCAACAACTTAGGCCATTGGAACAATCTATTTTTATAGCCCAACACATTCATCAAAACAATCAAAGACCATTTATTTTGAACAATGATCTTATTTCCAATTGAGATGATGCATATCAATCAATTCATTACATTTATAAAAAAATTATCTACAAATGGCCACTTAGCAAATTGACCTTTGGAACAATTTGGGTCGTTAATGGTCATTGGTATACAACCATTATTTTATATTAGCAAGCCATTATGGAATCATAGACAATGTCAAAAAACTTATAATGTTTATGCTTAATCCTAGCCATTTGTGTCAATATCCATTGCCTTGTTTGCATGTTGTTGTTGAAATTTAATCATGGTTTAAGTTCCTTCATTAGTTTTTTGAATCCTCTCTTTCGTCAAAATTTATTGCATTAAAAAAATGGCATTTTACAATTTTAGTTTCAATGGCCATGTTTAGAGTAGATGGTAATTTTGTTTAATTCTTTGTTGATATTGACAATGACGGGATTGCCAAAATTCTAGAACATCTATGCATGTTTGGTAGTTTTCCAAGTGTCTAGTCTAATGGTTATGAAATTAAACAATGGTAAAGGTATCATCTCCAAAAATAAAATCATGCCACACATTGGATAGGCTTGAGTATGGAGTCCAAACAGGGATTTTTTAAGTGTGGGGGAAAGCAATTCCACTTGTTTTGCAACCTTCCATTACTTTTGGCATTACAAATTTAGTTCTACAAGACCATAATGTGATCAAAATTAAGCAAGAATCTATGGATTCACCAATTGTCAAGACTCCAAGCAATCCCTCTTCAAATGACATGACATTGATCTTTTCTCTCTTTCATTGATACTCTACCATTGCCACATGCAAATTCCAAAGGTATAGTTGTAAACATTACACTTACAATAACCTTTACATTTGATAGATGTTGTGTAGTCTCATCAAGTGTAATTGATGTTCTTAAATCGTTTCTTGAGGTTCAAAGGGGCAAAAATGAGTTGCATAAACTAGATTATGACCATGTCATCATCCAACTTATTATTTGTTTGTGACTTATTTTCAATGGAACAATGGTTTTCGAGCTCCTACTTTAAGCACAAGCCAAGGCCCCAATAGTTGGCAATGGTACGCATAATGTATGGTTAAGAAGGACAATGGCCATGCATATGGATTATGATGAATACAACCAATGTAAAACACACCAATGACTTTGTTTTTAGAAGTTCTCATTGCATTGGGCACTTCTGTTGTGGGAACACAATGTGTGACCACTTCTTGCAAGAGGGAACAATGAAATTTAAATTGAACGATATGGGTTGTATGTTTCCCAATTCATTTTGAGAAATGACCCTCCTTCAAAATCCACACTAGCTTATAAACTTTGCAAATTAACTCCTATGTGGTTGGTGAAATGTAACACTCAAATTTATTATGCTTTTGTCAAAAACAAAAACATGATACATGATCCTTATAAGTGATCACAATCACCTCGTTGGATAAGGCGTATATAGGAAAACCGCAAGATTTGCAAAAAGGTTGATTGAAAATGTAGTCAAACATTCACCCAATAGAAAAACAAATTGTTAGTTTAGTTGGATGTTAGTAAGGAGTTTTTGGAAAAATTTCTTACACGAAGAAATAAACATATGAAACTTCTATCGAATCCTTCCTTAGAGGTCATGCAAATTTTCTTTATATTGAATCCATTAAACATTCAACACACAATCAGTAATTTAGGATTGCTTCCAAAAGGAGTGGCTACATTTACAACATCTTTGAATTGAAGAGGAGATTGCAATATGACTTCATTCAAGATAATGTTTTTCATGGGCAAAAGTTGAACAAGGTGTACTTGTTTAAGATGTCCACAAATCTAATGAGTGTGGGGGTTCATTCCTTCACATTTTCCTTATACCACTATAAGTTCAATAGATTTAAAAGTTATTTATACCATTGAAAAGCTCTTTGAACATAGATGTTTAAAATGGGCTCGCATGACTCATTTGGGCACTCAAAACATAAGTTATGGCCAAAAGAAGGGCCAGAAGTCAAATTGCCAATTTGATTCCCGACCACTAAAAATCGAAAAGCACCCTAATTTCCTTGTGTGTAGGTGACGTGCCACATACTGTTGGAAAGTTCTCGACAAGGGTTCCAATTTGCTTTGGACCTCACCTCAATCGAAGGTCTTCACATAGAGTTATGGGCCTCCAAAGTCACAAAAGTTCCAATCTTCGGAATTTCAAACTCCAACTTGAGAGTCCCGAGACAAAAATGACATTTGGGTGTAGGTCCTGTGGTTAGGCACAGAGAATATTATAAGGGGGAAGGTGGTGGCTTCCCCCAAATTGTATGGAATATGGAAATGTTATTTGGAATATATTTGTGATGGTGCTATTGGTGTTTGTAATGACGTTGCCAATATTCATGGTGATCATGGGATTGTTAGGGATTTTGAAGGTATTGATGATGTTTCTTCTATTGTAATGCAATTTATGGTGCTAAAAACTCTATGCCCATCTTTAAATAATCATTTTTATTATCAAGCAATTGAAAGGAATTACATGGAAACATAATCCAAATAGCTTTTGTTTAAGCCAATTGTAGTGATTCTAAAACATTTCTTGGATAATATCCCTAATTAAACAATTGTGCCATATGATTACACCAATTTTTCAATGTTATGCATTTGTGTAAAAGCCTTATTTGGCAACACTTGAATGATTTAAGTCTATTTGTGTTATCATTTTTTCCCTATTTGACATAGTCTTTCTTCAATTTGTTGTGTTTTGGCAAATTGTAGTCAATTGGTAGTTTGTACATAGTAAAAGTTGAAGAGTTATAATTTTTGTGGTTATGGGTTTAAGGTTTATGAACTAGTGCCAAGTGCTTTCAAAATTCCAGACTTTTGTAGAATTTGACTGCATTTGATAATGAATATGGTCATGTATAATTAGTAAGAGGGGTGTTAATTTATATCATATGTTTCAACATCTATCCTCACCTCTAGAGTCTTGTAGTGAACATAATACAAGTTGTAGCCTAGTGTTAAATTTTGATTATTTAATCCTTATCGTGTCAAATCCATGGACATGCAAGGCAAGCTTATGGGAGTATATATTGGATTTGTTTATGCAATGTAGGAGTATTGTAGGCGGCAAATTCTCTAATCATAAGTATGTTTTAAATTTCTTTCTCATGAATAAAAAATTACCTAAAATTGAATATCATATGTCCAACATGTCATGAACTAACAAAATGGCTATAGAGAAGGTGTATTTAATATGCAGAGGGCTTTGCTTGTATGCTTCAACCAAGATAGGTAAATATTTAATGCATTACCTTGAAATAGAATATCAAAACTCAATGTTGAAACAATGTCTATATGTATGTATTTCTGCCCAATAAAAACATTTACAACATTCTGAAGAATTTAACAGGACAAAAGTAAGAACTTCAAAACAACTTCAATATCATTATAAAATTGTTAATTGAAAGGAATTAAACTAACAATAAACCTCCAATCTAACAATATCAACAATGTCCACAACTCTAGTTGCCTCTGGTCATCAGCATTCGCATCCTTTCCACCTTCAATGCCAAATGGTTGGCTCTAATTAGATTGTCCACAAAAGGAACATCATTCATAAATTCTTTGTGTTGAACATTAGAGCTTTCAATACAAGGATTTAATGTAGAAAGCCATAGAAATTTGATGTTTTTGGAGTTACAAATGAATAAGAACATCCAAGACAAAAGTTCAGAACCAAAAGCTTGAAAAAAAAAGAACATAGGACCATTTAACTAAAGTCCAAGTCAATTATTAAAACATTTGAGGCCCGCCATCCAATTCTATTTACACAAGTTCATTATTTTTATGAAGAACAGAACACCACTTAACTATTAAACACATGAATGCATGAAGCTAACTAACACAAACACACCCTAAAACTTGGAACATTATAATTGAGTTTAGTGGGACTCTAGATTACATGACGCCAATTGGGCAAACATTAGAAAATTTGCAAGGGCAAAGAGGGCATACTTGGCACTTTTATTCCTTTGGTTCAAGGTACAATTAATGACCTATGAAAACCACTTCTCATGGACACTATAGTATTGCCCTATATGGACATCAAATGCCCACTTTTTAACAAAACAATATTGGAGAATTGTAGATAATTGAATCCCAATGCATATGTGAAACTCACAAACATTGTCAAAAACGTGAAATTCAACTGCATTTTCAAGACCATAGATACTAGACAACAACTTCAACTGGGTTAGCCTAGCTCCCAATCATGATTGCAAGTTTACTTGAAACAACAAAAAAATTAGTTTAAATATTCCTTGCCTTGCATTTAGTGGATACAATTTTTGGCACATTATTGCCATAGCTTTTTGTTGGTTTCTTTTGTGTAGGAGCCCATGCCTACTTGTCTTTTGTTCTTTCCCACTTTCCTGACCTTGAGAAATATATTCAGCTGAATATAATTTTTTTTACATTTGACAGATAACCTTAGATAATGATCTTTTCTTTGCATCCTTCCATCAGGTGTTCTGCCATGTTTTCTCTTTCGGAAAGAATACTAAGCTGTTACTATTTCCTGGCTCTTATATTCTATAATGGCTTGTGAAGAATTAGTAGTTGTTTAAGTGATAACAACCTGAATTGTTTGTAAGATTTGTGCCCTAGTTTGAAAAGAATACTTGGTTAAATTTTTTTCATGGCCCTCAACTACATTGGCTTTTAAATCATTAAAATCTCCCTCCATGTTAAGCAAAGTTGTCTACAAGCTCTTTACAATGATATCCACATTTCCTACCATCAAAGCATATTGATCTATGTGACATAACAAGTACAAATACATAAGTATCATTTTTATTTATGCAAGCATATCTATCTTACTAGTTGGCCCATGTCCATTTGCATAGGTGTTTCAAAACACTATATTAGTCAACATATTACAACATGAACCTGTAACACTAAACTTTTCTACATGTAATAAGCATGCACAAATATATATTAGCTAAATGGATATTCATATTTGAATTGAAAAAGTATAAATGAAGTTGCAACATTCACAAACACAATGACAACTTGAATGTATGAGGATGCAAATCCACAAAAGGAGCTTGCAATGCTTGGGTCAACTAAATGAACCTTGATAACATTGATCATTTAAGTGTGACCACAAAGACCTTGTAGGTATAAAATGAATTGACCTTCTATATGCAAGTTTGGTTTGTTCATTTTTGTAGCTTCATGCTACATAGTAGTCACACTTATAATCACAACATAGATCATTAGATTATGTAACTTTTAAGAAATGTAGAAATACCTTTAGTACATTCAAAGAAAAAACATGCCAGTTAAGCCTATAATGTATTTAAAGGAGAAAAATTAGAAACCATTAACACTTACCATAAGGTTGTTTCAGAATTTCCTTGGATATATGTATGAGACCTAGATTTGGGATTGGTCTTGCATTATGGTCCTCACAACCTTGTTTAACAACATCTTCCACTTGCAAATTGTGGCATGATTTTGACAACACCTCATGCACTTCCAATCTCTTAGATTGTAGAATGTCATGTTTCAATGGAGAATTTACAACTACATCAATGCTTACTACTACATCACCCCTTGGTGATGTTGGAGGTGTTAATGCACTTGAATGGCTAGCGCATGAAGTTGGAGCAAAACAATTGCTACTAATTAACACCCCCAAGCTTTGTCATTTGTCATTCAAAAAATTTGACCCACATGATGTCATTTCAGTTTGCTTGACATAAGAAAGAATGGTACTTGAACAAATGATAAAACAAAAGGATGAGATTGGAAATAGTCATGTAGCTCAATCAAATTTTGGAAAAAGTCCTACCTAAGGTTGACATCAAAGCAATAGTTTGATTACCCAAATAATTAGATGTTCCTAACAACACCTTAAGCGCCCAAAAATCAGTAGATTGATTAGTATCAAAGCAAATATACATTTAAGAAAAGGACTTTAAGTACCTGGAAAATAATGAATTGAAATCTATCAAAGCAATCAGCCGATTATGAAAAGGCCTTAAGCAACTGAAAAACAGTTACCAAAGTGATCAAATGTTTATGTAAGGACAAGTAGCACCCAAAAAACATTAGTTTGATGACCAAAGTAGTCATATGTTTCTCTAAGGACCAGCAACACTTAAAAAACATTAATTTGATTACCAAAGTAATCAGATGTTTATTAAAGCATCTTAAGCATCCCAAAAGGAGTAGATTGATTACTAAAGTAATCAAATGTTTATCTAAGGGTTGTTTGGAATCATTACCAAAGGAAGAAGAAGTTTACTAATAGATCTATAGTACCAAAGAAAGGATTACACAATAAGTTCTTTAACAAAGTTACTTAATAAGGTATGAATTCATACGTACAAACACAACAATTCAAGATTAAGCAACATAAAAAGTCAATTCTAAATCCTACCATAAATGAGGGCTTAAGATACATAACTTGAAGGAAGATCTATGTGCTTTTGACCTATAGTTTAGTAGCATGAATGGAATTACAGTTTCATGATTGAAAGCAATAGTAAGAAGATATTATAAACCTTTTTAAATGATAAACAATGCACCCTCTACATTTCATGAATTGTAAATACAAGCCTTGCATCACTTAATTGTTAGCTAGTGCAATGAGATGACATGAAATCAATTTACAAGGTTGTTTTTGTGCTTGTGCTTCTTCCTTCAACACATTTTTCATTTTGTTGCGCAAGTCATCCACACAAAGTTCAATAGCTAGGGATCAGAATTCTTCATTTAGTTGCCTTACTCCCTAGGAAACACGCTAGTTAAGATGAAAAAACTCCTTGCATACACAACATTTATTATCATCTTTGCACAATTGGGCAAGGCAAAATGGGTGGTAAGTATGTTTACAAGAGGTAACAACCACATCAAATGAAGTAAACCATCTCTTGCAAAAACCATAGGGTTGCAATAGAATGTAATATAAACCACTATGATCATCATCAACAACAGGGGGAGATGGATGTAGAAGTGGTTGAGGCTAAATTTTTTTTTTTCCTCCTTGCTACATTTCTCCCAACTATTAATAAACCGCCTGCAATTATGCAAGCTCTTTTGTAATAGAAATAATGTTAGAATTAATTTTCCACACGTCTAGCTTTACATCTTGAAAATTATCTTCACCTTGCACAGAGCTATGACGTTTGTCTTCCAACAATGTTTGGGATATTTCTATTTTTTTTTCCAATGTCTAAAGCTTTTTAGTTAGTGCCTTGACCTCCTTTAGCATAACATCCTTAAAAGGAATGTTACTATTGCCAACATTTTCAACCTACATGATCAACATGATTCACAATCTACATAAACATTAGTGATCTATAGAAACAATGACTTAAACCTTGTAAGCACTACTACAATATGCAAGATCTAATGTAGGATTTTTGTAAATCAAAACCCTAAATTGTCAACTGACATACCGCATCCTTGAGCGCATGAAGTTGTTGTAGAAGATGTTGAATATCTTCTTCATTTTTTATCATGTGCTCTTGGGTTTGGTTGAATAGTTTTCATTGATTTGTTAAAAAAAAACATCATTCCACCAATTTCAAGTCATATTTTGTTTTTTGTAACTTAAGGTGTTCAACGTTGGGTTTCTATTCGTGTAAAATCTGACACGCCCCCAAGCTCCTTGATGGATTCAACTACAAGTCGAAAGGCGACTATAACAGAACGAGTTGCAACGTGCTCCCTGGTTCGCAACACTTGGGGGTAGAAGGGCGTGCTGCAACTCTAGGATGGGGACTAAGAAGATTGATAAGTAATTCAATTATTCACATGGACATGCACAAACCAAACAACAAGTTGGTTAGTGCGTGGTTAGAGCATTTTGATGCATGGACGAGCCATGGGTAAACACGGATTCATAAAATTCATCACAGCCTAAGCTTGGTGGAAGCCACCACCTTCCCCCTTATAGTATTCTCTATGCCTAACCATGGGGCTAGCACCCAAATGTCATTTTGTCCCGAAACTCCCAAGTGGGAGTCCCAAAATTCCCAAAATTGGGACTACTACCACTTTGGACCCCCATAACTTTGTTTATAAACCTCTAATTGAGGTGAGGTCTGAAGCAAAGTTGTATCCCTCGTTGAGAACTTTCCAATGATATGTGGCACGCCACCTGCATGCAAGAAAATTGAGGCGATTCCCAACTTTTAATGGTCGGGAGTCAAATTGGCAATTTGACTCCCAACCCTTTTTTTGGCCAAAACTTATGTTTCAAGAACCCAAATGGGTCATGCGAACCCATTTTAAACATCTATGTTCCAAGAGATTTCCAATGATATAAGGAACTCTTACATCCAATGGGTTTTGATCCCTACAATCGTTTTCTGAAGATTTAGAAGTCCATTGGGACTCTAACTCCCAAAGTGGGAGCTCACTTAGGAGTGTGGGGGTTCATTCCCTTACACTCTCCCACATTTCCGGGAGCATGAAATGTGACTCCTAGGCTTCACACTTGGCTCGCACCTTCACAAGCCTTTGCCTTGGTCGCGAGCCCAAGGCTAGGGTTGTAACAAAATCTCTCCTAAAAAATCATATAATTTTTAAACGTAAGTTATTACAATAGGTGTGACCATAGAAGGACATTGAAAAATGCTGCTGGCAACATTTTTAAAATGCACAAGCTCTTTTTTTAGAGTTTTTCAACCTTGAGTGATGACATCATCATTGCTAAGAAAAGCCAAACCCTCCATGCCACTCCCATTACAATTCTTAAATGGAGATCCGTGAGCAAGCTCCCACCTTGTTATTTCTTTCCTCTTGAACTTTTCTCTTGTTGTAGAAGTAGCCACCTTCACCCAGTTTAATTCTATACCCTTCTCTTGAGCTATGTAACCTTTGATTAACCACAAATAAAATTCATTGTTGGTCACATTGTTATGGCCATAACACTCTAAATACAATCACAACAATTCCAACTTTGTGTTAGGATCTAGATTCGGATGTGTGGTCCTCAACACCTTAGACTCTCCAAACACCTCTATGATATATGCCTCAGTCACATGGGTACTTGTGATTTGTGTTTTAGGGTTCAAACTTTTATTGCTCAGTTTTCTAACAATTGCAAAAAAATCTTCCTTTTGGAGCTTATAATTTACATTTTCCCACTATGTGACATCTTTAAATTCGCAACCTTATGCCATTTTCCTTTCAACAACAATGTGTGACTGGATAAAACAAAAAAAAACTAATGATTAAAAAGACAAAACCCTAAGAAAAAGCTAGGACAATGAAGAGATGGAAAGTTCACTAAGCAAAAGATGCAAGAGGAGCACATAAACAAATGCAATTAGAAGTCTGCAAGCATTTGCAAGACGTGCACCCATAATTGTAAACCCACCAAGCACCTAAGAATGAAAGACATAATTTGTGCCAAAGTTAGCTTGATTGAAATTTGAAATTTTCGTCAATGCGATTACCAACTCAACTAATGGTAAAAGCCCATGTGTCCCCACTATCCAAATTTTTTATCAATAAGGACTGTGCCAAGGAACTTATCCTTGGCATGCATGGTTCCTGATATTGAGTTTGGAGCTTTGTATTATAAACATTCATAAATCTTTATTCAATTTTACTAAAGATTGATTTTAGGAAACAACAAAATTTCAAATGTGATTTTCAAACATAATATTAATCACAAAGATATCTTTTCAACCATTAGTTGGTAAATTTTTTTGGTATTATTGTGTCTTCGAATGGTTTTATCTTTTGTTTCATCTTGGTTTACTAGTTTGATAAATATATAAGTTTTAAATGTTTAAGTTTTTTCTTTTTTTTTTTTTGAAAGATGAATACCCATGTCATTTAAAACATGCTTAGAGGTACAAATGGGCTGATATCATAAAACTTGTAGGAATAAAACCTAATCAAATTATCCAAACACATATAAAAATATTTTTTAGCCAAAATAAAAAATAGGGAAAACATTGAGAAGAATAATACATCTTTCTTTTTTTGGTCCATTAATTCTTTCAATCATTTTTTTTTCACATAATGCACATATAATGGGGTGAACATCACTTGTTGTGTAACAATTTAAGTGATTACAAACCACAATGAAAGGGAAAAAATATGTGCATGTTCAAACATAAACAAACCATGACAAAAAAGTTCCATCATAAATCACAATTTACATGTTAAAAACACAAATTTAATAAATTTAATTCTATGGTCAACTTTCAAGCTTGTTTTATTCAAAACACATTTTCATTGGATCATTACCAAACTCATAACACACTTCATTTTCTTCTTATCAAGAGGAGACTAAATATTATGCATAAAATTAAATGATTCCATCATGGTTGTTTCCACATGCTAAATGCAAAAAACATATTTCTATTTTCACCTTTTGCATTCACATTGATTCTTTTGTTAACGATTTTTTGAACAATGTTAGCATATACACATGAAGCCTAATTAAACAAAATATGTTCATATGTTGATGACATGACATGTTGAAATAACTTTGATAAAAGTACATTTTGACCCTAGAGTAATGATGATATGATGCAATGTGTAACATGTAACAAAATTTCCTTGTTTGCAGCCAAGTTTAAAAGCATTGAAAAGACATGGAAACAAAAAATATCCTTGTGGAGCAAGAATTTTTTTGAATGTTGTTGAAGTGAAAAACACTACTAATTCATTCATATATGAAATTGAAGTCCATTCAATGTATTTGAATTCCATTTAGGAATATAAATTCAATTCCAATTTGACAATTGGATTAAAATTGAATTAAAGACAAATGGAATGCAAATTGGTGGAGAATGTAATAAAAATCTTCTTGTGAATATGGTGTTGGCAAAAATCATTTAGAATAACACAAATCCAAAAAGACACCTTTTAATGCTTCTTCATTTGGGAATGGATTAAACAATTCTACTTTGGAACTATTCAATGTACGACTTATGTAACCTAAAGTTGTCTTACCTAAACCAACTTCAATGAATCATCATCATTGGAATTAATTACTTGATAAACATGTGTCGAAGTTGCAATGGTGCTATGGTAGTTGAAACATTATTTGGTAGTAGCACCAATCCTTGTGAGGCCAAACATTGGCATGAAACAGTTTTCCTGCAATTCAATTGAAGTCTCATCCAATTGAAGGGCAATGGTTTATGCTATGATTTTGGGCATAGTTCATTTTCTTCACGATTCTCATCGTTGTCATGCTTTCTTTCCCATTGATCACAAACCATTGGAGTGTCTGGCAACAATCTTGGACATGCTTGGGAGCAATTGGTGGATCAATATGGTAACATGACTTTAGTTTGAAGATATTTCATTGGTTAGGATCTTAACACAACAATCTTGATACATTGAGCAAGAGTCTGGTCAAGAAAATGCAGCTGAATCTTGTGCAATTACATGCCGTTAAGAATGCACAAAAGAAGAAGAAACATACCTATGCAACTTGTGAAGGTTGATAGATGTAATGCTAAGATTCAGAGAAGGAGAAGTACGGGTCAAAATGGAAAGAACCAGGCAAGAAGAAGGCATTGATTTGAATCTGGGAGGACCCCAACCAATTTGTGGGGTCCAAAGATGAAGCTGGAACAAGAGCAGGATGTTAAAGTGAGTGTGTGTGTATTTCTCATGGAGGTGATGAGAAGCACTGGAAGTGAGCAAGGCAAGATTTACAGATATATCATGTACCACAATTGAGACAGGATCTGTGGGGCCACATAATTTTTCCAATAAGGTAGAGGTTACACTATGTTCACAAGATACTCAAGTTGCACTAAGATTCACTTGAGTCTAAATTGATTGCTCCAAAAAGTGGCTTTTCCTTTGCAGTATGGCCCACACCATGACAAATGCCAAAATAGGAAAAACAATCAAAAACTAATTCCACTTAATACAAAACTTAGTATTCATAAGGCCACAATTTTCACTGTCACCAGTCTGAATCACCATCCTTATGTAGGTACACTGCATCCATAATCACTATGAGAGCAAAAACAAATGCATAATCACCGCCTGGGAACACAGTCACACCAAAAGTATCCTTCCCAACTGCCATGTTGAGAAGGGTAATTTCTCGTGTCATCTGTAGAATCAAAACCATAAAAATCACATTAATACACAATGAATGCCTTCATTACAACTCTTAATTACATCCTTAGTATACGGATTGCTCATGCAGAAAGAAAATTCTTCTGAATCAATGAATCCCAATGCTATTCCCATTGTTGCATCCTCAACAACATTTTCTCTGAAAAGCAAGAATAGAAGTCTTAATAGGGTTTTTAGAGGACACACTCTTTAGACACATCCAGAAAAATGTTGAAGATTGAGAAAATAATGGGTACCTGTGCAATGGGTTGTTGTCCAAAGTAAACCATCATATCTCTTTCAAAGAAGTTGCCAGCCAATTTGTAATCAGGCACACTCTCAGTAGTATTTGAGGCAAGGAAAATATCCATGGACGGCTTTAGCTGCACCAATGCTGATTTCTTCACAGTGCAAATCAAGTGCTCACTGTCGCCATGATACACATACCATGTATCATGTAAGGTCAAAATCTGCACCACAATAGCCCCCCAACAGACAAAACCCAACTTCCTTCATCAGCCAGGTTTTAGGGTTCTCAGCAGGAGCTTCCAGAGAGAAATTCATCATCTTCTTCCCAACATTCTTGCTTCATTTTGCTGTGGTACAAGCAAGTCCTCGTTTTAGGGTTCTTAGGATCATCCAGAAATTTCATCATCTTCTTCCAACATTCTTGCTGCATTTTGCTGCAGTACAAACAGTCCTGGATCTTGCCCTAAAGAATTAGGTCACCATGAAGAAGACAAAGCAAGAACTAGTCAGTTTTTCAACAGAGTTTTTTGTGTGTTGTGTAATTTGCTCACCTTCTTTTGCATGCGAAGAAGTTTGTTGCCTGCGGCATCCAAAAGATACCTTCTGTCACGAATACTGACCACTCTGCCACTCACTTTGAAGACTGTGTTTCCTGCGGCGTCGTTGATCGTCCAGTCCCCTTCACTGAGTGAGAGCACATGTTTCACGACTGCAAAAGAGGCAGGATGAGGCAGACAGTACTGCGGTCCCACCACTGGTGCAGGACCACCAGCAGTTCCACTTGGAGCTGGGTATAAGCCCCGACCATAAGAAGAAGCTTGCTGCGCGTTTGGAGGGTATCCCTGATATGAACCTTGCGCGTATGCAGGAGGGTAGCCCTGGTAATTTGAAGCCTGGTATAACGAATCTTGCGCATGTGGAGGAGGATAACCCTGGTAATTTGAAGCTTGGTATCCCTGATTCGAAACTTGCTCGTTGGGAGGATAGCCCTGGTAGCTGCCACTTTGATACGAAGCTTGCGGATTATAGGGAGCTGCGTTAGACACATCACTTGCATAATTCCCTTGGTAGCCCCCAGATGATGGGTAGCCGCGAGGAGGAGGGTAGCTCATGGTGAACCCTGCTCTCCGACTACTCCAGCTAAAAATGGGGACCGCAGATTGCGGTTACAGTAAACCCTCTGTTTCTTAGTCGAAGCTTGAAAGAAAATAAAAAATGCACTCAGATTGTACACCGTACTCAACCCTCCCCCCCACCAAAAATACACACACACAAACCCAAGCTGCAAAGATCAGCAACAACGTCGAGTAGAAAGGAGAAGACTAATAAGAACTTAGACTCTCGAGTTCAGAATTCATAAGTAAAGAAGATATCCGGAGTCCTGTCAACGAGAGGAAGAATTCTTGAGAACTAGTAGTCAAAGAGAGAGAGTCAGAGTGGTTGTAAAAAAAAGTTACTGAGCAGACGCTTTCCACATGGGGTCGGTATAGTACTACTAGAGCGGAGCTGAAACTACAAATTGCTGCAATCTAATAAAATTTGGGTTATGAGAGAAGTGTATTTATGCAGAAAACATGGAAATACTTGATGAGGAAAGGGCCGTGCTGGAGACTTAATGATAAATCACGCTTTTGCTTAATCAATCATGTGACAAAAGTATAGAAAGAGAGTTGAGTTTTTATGCTAACTGCTTGAGGGAGGGAAGGGAAGGGAAGGGAAGGGAGGAAGGATCGTGGTCGTGAGTCGACAAGCACGTGTTCTTCAAGTGGCAAGGGGAGTGGCTGAAAGAGCTTGAGAATCGAAGAGCTCATCGTCCGTCGTGGAGTGCGACTGACGCACGCAATTTCCAGGACGCGGTTACGAAGGAATGGCGTGTGCGTTGAAACTTGAGATCCGGAATTCTTGTGTTTGTTGTCACACATCAAAAGAGGAAAGATCGACGCAACTAGTGACATCGACCTTGCATCAGCATTCATAACTTATCCCACTTGGGATTTATTGGCCTTGCAAGGATACCTTAGCACCTTGGCCAATTCCACCCTAATTATATTATTTTCAAAAACCTTGAAAAAATTTCAAAAATTATTTCTTCCAATTCAAAAACTGTTTTTGAAGGAATATAGTGAATATTTAGAAATATTCCCATTTTTTGAAATGGATTTTTCAAAATCAATTAATTATTCGACGGACATGTGTTCAAATGGCCAAGGTACTATGGGTATTGTGTTTAGATTCATTATAGAATATATAGTAGATTCAGGGATATTGGCCCCTAGGTTATAAAAGGTCTATTTTTATATAAGGATTTTTGAAAGACAATATTTATTTATATAATTTTTTGGCTTGTGTTGAAACTTGAGATTAGTTACAGAGTTATAATATCTTGAAGGATTTTGGTTTCTTTTGGGCTAGAGGATTTTTTTGGAAGACTATATTGTTGCATGGTGAAATGTTTGAGTTTCCATAATTCTTGTTTTGCCTTAAGATACTTTTTTAATGTAAATGGCAAGGCCAAAGTGCAACACACACCCTTGTTTATTTACTTGGACACACCTTCATTTTATGTGGGCTGGAGTGAACCAGCTCACTACCTACAATGGTTTTTTTTATTTTCAAGGTAGCCAAAGTGGTGATTATCATCCATCAGGATGATTTAGCCAAATTTGGCTACCAGCTAAATATGAATTAAAAAAACAAAAACGTCCTTCAATATTTTTGGTTACCTACTTTGAACCAGTATAGAAGTCTATCAATTTTTGTTACATTTTGGTTGAATTCTGGCTATTGAAAATATAAAGAAAAATTCATTTTAGTACTTTCATTTTTTTAATTTCTCGGTTTGGCTATATATATATAGCCAGCAAAAATAAAAGATGACAAGTGCACTAGAAATTTTTTTTTTTTCAATTTTGTGATATTGCAAAAATGGTAAATTTCTTCCAAAAACAGAAAAAATAGTCAAATTTACTCTAGAAAGACAAAATTTTCCAAAATTTTCCCAAGAAGTCAACAATTATGTCAATATAAGTCCCTAAAAACAAACCTCTGACCGTCACCTTTCAACTCTCATGAAATCACTTTTTCATTGTATTCCTATCCCATACTTGACCATGCTAATTAACTATGCTCATGAGTGTTGGTTGGTCCTTGATTTCAAAAGGAACCCTTCAATCCTGATTTTTTAATTTATTTTTGTTTGGGATGAAAAAAACTTTGGTTCAATCTTGAGATTGGTTTTCTAAATTTATAAAAGCTGGAATTCAAGTCATTTACACACAAACAACTAGAGCCAATCTTGTTTTAGACTAACTCTAGTTTCATCTCCATTGCACACAACTAAACAATTTTTTTGGTGGTGTAATAGTAGTTTATTCCACTAGTGCGCATAGTTCAAGATAGCGATTATATACAACCAATCAAATGTAATAATTTGGTTAAAATATAGGGCCAAGCTTAAATATATATTTCTATAAAGTTGCATTTATCTACTAAAAAACTTGAAACTATTTAAAATGAAGCAACATCCTTGGTTCAAGTTTTAATTTAATATTTTATAAAAGATTTTTTTTTGTTTCAATGGCAAATTCCAACAAAGCTTAGAACCGTCATTTTAGAGATCTTAGAATTGACCTATAACCTAGACCTAAACTTGCCTAAATCCCAAAACCTACCAACATTCATAGTAACCAACATTGAACAATTCTCACTTTTTGGAACCTAGATTTGAGAAGGAAAGATAGAATATATGTAGATCTTGGATCGATGGTTTTCAAAATTGAACGATTGGTTGTGACTAGGGATAAAATCCCTTTGAGCCAAATAATAAAACTATATAGGTTTGAAATATGTACTATGAGATGACCAAGAAGGGACACCTTGGTTCCAACTAGTGAATTTAATAGGTTGGGTGCAATTGTGAGCCTCATAATTAATCACTTAATTGACTACCATAAGAATATTAAAAAATGGTAAAAATGATAAAGGTTAGTATTTTAAATATGTAGTGAACCTTTATATCATTTTTGGTTTTGCTTTTGTAATACAAGGTTACTTTTGGAAAAATGTGTTTGTGTGCATGTGTTGTGGGATGAAAGTTATGGGAGTTGATCTATGAGGATCTTACATTGTAAGGATGCTTACCATTACAACAATGTATGTTGTAGTTGGAATTGTTTTTAGTAATGCATAATCATATGATGTTGTAAATGTTATATATATATATGAGAGATCCTTCTGTGCATAGAATGTATATCGATATGATAATCAAGTCTAAGGCAAGGAATATGGGGTCTTGCATTAACTTTGTTGATACATGCATCTTAAAGAATGCAATTTATATAGTATTAAAAAATAATGGGGCAATTAGTATTTTGGAATGATTATAGACATAAGAAATCAATTTAAGAAAAATAAATCATACACATTTATGAATAGTTGTAGTGTAGTTATGAATAGTTGTAATATAGTTATAAGGTTGTATAGCCTCATTTATTAAGTGTGTTGTGCTAAGGTAGATGCAAAAGAAAGAACTTAATAGTTATTTCAATAAAATGAAAATGACATGAAGAAGTGAATAGTTAACAAACACACATAATCACACACAAAAAGCTAAGATCGTTTAAGCATGAAAATAAACAATCAAAGCACAACCATGTTTGTGAATTTTTTTTGGGGAGGTTTCCTAAAACTTCAACAATGTTTGAACTTTTGAGCACACCCAAACACTAGAAAACCCTTGAGAGCATTTACAAAACAAAATGCACATGGGAGGAAAAAAAAGATCCCTCACTAGCTAGCTTTTAAACCTTCGAAAATTTAAAAAAAAGGAGGTACTTAAAACCCCAAGGAAAAAATAATTCCTAAGAGCTCCCAAGACCCCAAGAAATTATTCAAAATAGGGGTACCTTTGACACCAAAGGTACCTTTTACAACTCTTAAAACAACCAAAAGTGCAAAACCATCGAGGGTATACTTGATGCAAAGGTTACCCTTTGCAAGTTAATAGTTCACAAGAAGAGAAAGTCAAAAGTTTGAAAGCTTCTAAAAGCTCTTGAAATATTTTGATTTTTTGAAACTCAATTCTTCATATTTGGAAGCATTGAGCTTAGTTTTTTTTTCCCTATCTTTTTTAGGTTCCTTGTGAACATTTTAACATCATAAAAGAAAAAAGTGAATTGAAATAACTCGACAATAGAAATTAAAGCATGAAAAGGAAAATAAAACAAAAAAAAAATGATTCAAGTCTTTTGAAGCTAACTTGGTGGTTGAGCTTTCCAAAATGTGGGGAATCTTATTGTTGCAACTTAATTTAACCATGTTTAGTCATGTTTATCCTTAGTGGATTAGTTTAGCTTCATTTGATTTAAATATCTTAGTTTAGTTTACTTCAACCTAAGTAGCCTAGTTTAGTCTAATTTAATCATGTTTAATTTTGTTTAGCCTAAGTAATATAATTTGGATTAATTTGATTTAATTTAAATTAATTTTGCTTAGTTTAACCTAAGTAACCTAATTTAACTTAATTTGACCTAAGTGACCTAATTCAATCTAATTTAACTTAAGTAATTTAGTTTAACTTAATTTAATTTAAGTTGCTTAGTTTAATTCAATTTAATTTAATTTAGCCTAATTCAGTTTAAGTAGTCCAATTTAACTTAAGTAATTTAATTTAACATAAATAATTTAGTTTAACCTAGTTTAACCAAAATGTCTTAGTTTAACTAAACAATTTAATTTATCTTAATTTAACACAATTTAACTTAATTTAGCCTAAATAGCCTTAAATTAACCTAGTCTACCAAGGTTGCTTTATGTTATATTAAATTAACATAGGATTGACCTATGGAGACCTAAGTTAGCTAGGCTAAAAAATGTTATTGTTTATAATTTTGTGGTAATTAATTTATTAAAAAAATGTTGTGGTGCAATAGTTAAAGATTTGAACCCTCAAATTGGAGGTGATTGGAAGTGAGAGGTTCAAATTCTCCCAATTGCAATCTAGATATTACCTAGCCTCTTAGTTTATGTGGCTATTTAACCTTGGTGTCTTTTCAGTTTAAATAGTTTACCTAGGTTAGATTTCCTAGGCTAGGTCACATAGGTGTCTTAGGCTAGGTTGCATGGGTTAGTTTACCTAGCCTTATTTAGGTAAATTTTGAATGCCACATGACATCACTCAACTAGACTATAAAATTTAATTTTTAAATTGCCACATGGCAACTCATAAATGGTCAATACATTTTTTGAATATATCTTAGGTTGCCATGTGGGAGCAATATTAAATCTCAACCAATGGATATGTCTTCCATGAGTGTGGTAAATATGACTATAGTAAAGAAGGGCATGGTTGCAAATGGCAATTATGGTTATTACCAAGGATATGTTTTACATCAAATATGATGGGGACATTTAATCATGTAATCATGCCCAATCATATATGGTGGTTAGAATTAAAAATGTAATTTATTTTTTATCCCTATATGTTATGTTTTGGTGTAGTGTACTTTACATTAATTAAGGGTTTGTGAAATAGATTTGGATAAAGGTAGGAGGGGATGAGGTGCCCTTTGGGGCTTATGGGGTGTGGGAACCTTGTTGGTTTCTCATTCCTATTTCCATTGTGCTTCCATTCTATTTTTTTAATGAAAATTTCATTTCCATTCTATGTATGTAATCTTGTGAGGATTCTAGGAGGACAAGATGAAGATAATGTACTTTTGGAAAATTGTAATACAAGGATATGGTAGTTTATGGACAAGGAGGGTTGTGTGTTTACTAGATCTCTACATTTCTTAGGTAATTTATTCTCTTTTTTTTTGTAAGTTATTTAGTTTAGTTTATTTGATGTAAAATAATATTGTATTTTTTAGTGTTCACTTAGTTCTTCTCCACTATATAGTTGGAGCATACCCGCTACATGGTAGTTGTAGTTAAGACAAGGGAAACATCAATCATGGAAGGTACACTTGGCAAAAAATAACATGAAGGTTATTGGTCCTTTAGACCATATTGTTGCAAAGGTATAAAGAGTAGGTTGGAAGATAATTATTTTCCTACCTTTGTTGTCAATTGTTAGAATTCTTTGTTTGATTTTTTAAAACTCATTTCCTAATTGTTTCTTGAAAAGCATAACTACCTTCCCTTTGGCAATCCCTTAAGACTTTTATTTTTGATGAGTTTTTTATTATTTTACTTGGTAGCCTTCATCTAAGTTTATTATAGGGTTGCCAAGTCCACAGTCATACATGAATTTCCTTCATTTTTTATCAATTGGGTATGCCCTCTTTGTTTGATTTGATAAACCTATGTGTCATGTTGGGTTTGTTTAACTTTTTCCCAATGTGATTTTGATGGGATCCATGTTTGACAACAACTTTTTATGTATTTTGTGGTTGAGATTTTTAAGGTGCCAATGCTATTGATGATTGACACTCTTTCAAAGCTCTAGACCTCAATACATTTTAGTTGTCTTTACATCATCTATGAGCTCTTTTTAAAATATTACTTTTTGGTCAGCCAAATTGTTGAACTTATCAATTTCATTATATTTGAAGACATCGATTCTAACTTTAAGCTTTTGCCTTGCACCATGTGTTTGATTATAAGAGGCTATTTGTGCATGATATAAAATGACAAGTGCAAGAAAGTGCCCATCTTACAATGGCTACTTTTGTTTCCACAATTGGGTTTTAAAAAAAAATGTAGACCATGATATGTGATTGAAGAGTTGAGAAATCAAGATTTTGCTCGTGAGATGTCTTTTTTTTAGAAGACTCTTAATGGAGGTTGGGAGGTTGCAAGATAGTTAAGGTCCAAAAAAATTGAGTGTTTAGAACAAGGAATAGACATTTAAAGTGGCATTTTATAATGTAATTGGTTGGTTATATGAACATTTATGGAAAATACATGCTTTTTCTTGACAGTTGTAAGAAAGTTATAAAGAATAGTTTGTAGTGCTTACATGTTTCTTTTCCATTCCACAAAATTTGATTGCAAGTTTAATTGCAAATGTAACATTCTAGAAAAAAACTAAACAAAGACCACTAATTATGGGATTGTTAAAGGGAAGCATTGGCACCTCATTTAAAATCATTGATCAGGCCATGGTAGGTTGTTTAATTTGATCCCTATCACAAAGTTGTTGAAATGCTTAATGTTTTTTTTCTACTTGGAAACTTACTTCATAAAATATGTTTATTTATCTTTTAATGTACTTAAGATGATACTTAACATAAGTAAATAGATCTTGAGATGCATGTAGTTGGTAATTTTTCCATGACAAAAGAAGAATGTGGTGGTGTTCATTTTTTAAATTAATAATACCTTTTCTGATTCATTGATTCCTATTATTAGGCCCAAATTAATTTAACGTATTGTGTTAGGTTGGAGAACTATTTTGTGAATTAGTAAGGAAGGGGTTTAAGTATGATAAGAATGAATATGAAAAGAAGATGAATTTTGAAAAGCAAACCTTTTACATTGTTTGTGATGTGGAGGCAACAAAGAATTTTCATTCATGGGAGGGCAAATCCCCAAAGTGAGTTCAAGAAGAGGGAAACTTGAAGTGGAGGTGGAAAAGTCATGGAAGGGGGCAAGGGAGGTAGTGGCAACAGTTCAAGGGAGGTGTTTTTATGAAGAGGTCTACTCAAGGCAAGAGGAATAGGTTTAAAGGCCAGTAATTAAAAAGGTTTGAAAAATAGATAGGGACGAAATAGGTAGAGTAAGAAAATATAAAAATAGGACGGAGAAGATGGAGGAAGGTTTTTTCATATACCTCTTCTTGTTTTGTTGTTAATTTTTGTTTTTTGAGAGGTTTTTGAACTTCTATTTTCCCTGAACTTGAGGTCAATTTCGTGCAAGGTTTGAGGCATGAGAGATTATTTTCTTTTTAGAAATACATTCTAGAAATAAATGCTAGTGAAAATTAGGACAAGCTAGCATTGAGAAGATGATGGAATGATTTGAGGAGCTTAAAAAAGTAGGAGGGGAAAATACCATTTTTTGGGAAGTTTTATGTATTTTTTTGAAAAAATATTAAAATCCTAAAAGTTGAAGCAATGAAAGTTGTGAACCATTATGTGTGTGTCAAAATTGTGCCAAAGTATAATATTAGAAGGGATTGGATGTGTGTGCATGCGCATGTTGTCTTGACAAATGGTGGTGTTGTTTAATAATTATAAGAGAATGAAAGTGTGGGTAGAGATTTAGAGTTGCATATTGATTGTGGTGCTTGTTGTTTAGAATATTGTAATAAGTGTGTACATGTAAGATTTAAAGGGTGTGGACTATCTTGATTTGTCAAAATTGTTGTTTAATGGTTGGTATCTATGTGATGTTTTAAAGTCATTTTTGTGTCATTTGATTATTGTCCAAAAAGGGGCAACAAAAAGGGTGTAGATAAAGGCAAAAGGAAGGTATACAAAGAAGGACAAACCATAGGTACCTCTAGGTAAAACCCCTCACCTTTCATCCCATCAGCTCTTGGAGGGTTTTCTTTCTTTCTTAATTGTGCGAATCCAATGAGAGAAATAAGGAAGGGGAAAGAGAGTACAAATTCAACAAGGAATTATCTGTAACAATCCTAGATGTTTTTTGAAAAGTGAAAGGATGACCCATGAATAGGATGTTAAAGGCATGGTAATTTTACACTTAATACCTAGAACCATTTCAAATACCATCACCCCACTCAAGTAACACATCACATTTGTTTCATTGAGAGAAGATGACATTCCTAGTTGGATGTGAGGACCAAAGATGACATTCTTTGATTTTCATTGGTGTCACACAATTTCCTACACATGTGGTGCAATAAGTCTCTCCTTTGTTTGAGTTTCTATTGTAGACTGCACAAATACCCTCACATTTTGAGCATCCATGTTGTCAACGAATTATATTATGAACATTATATGTACCCCCACATAATTGAATATGCAAATGTAACACATTTTGCAAAACATGTTTGCCACCTATTTTGGGTCCCCAAACCCTAACCCAGGACAGGGTTGGGTTATGGTTTAGGGTCCTGGGTTAGGGTTTGGGGAGCACAATTATCCCTGGTCTGACTTCACCTGAGTTGCCATCCCCTATCCTCCAATAAAAAAATGGGGTAAACATGATACAGAACTAGTACAGCCACATTGATAGGGAGTCCAACTTCATTCAACCTTGGGAGAGTGAGGTAGGTGACATCAGTTGCTGCCCAAGCGAAACTGGAGAGGAGTTATAGAAACTGACAACCCACCAGCCGATTCTAAAAACGTGTCCTAAATGTGCTGACAGACGTCCTTGCCACCAGGCTTTCAAATCGAAACCCTATTGTCCTTCTTTCCTACAGGGTGTAATCCTTCTAACTCATGACAAAAACACTTAATAGCTTTTCAGACCAAAGTGTAATAGAGTTATCCGTAAAGTAAGAAAAACACAGCACCACAACCTTGAGTTTGGTCATACACAGGGTGAGATTTTTTAACAAACCTGCAAAAGAGTACATTGGCATTCAACAGGGGATGAAACTCAGAAAACCATCAATTTTGGTGATAAACTGAGTTTCATCATGTCTTTCCTTTCTCCTGAGCGCCTCCACTGCTGCTACATTTATATTTTCACTGCTCGTAAATGTACAACCACTATGATTAGTCTCGAACCCCGTGCATTAACTGCTGAGTTTCAGCAATTTCATACTGAGATTTAATAAAATGTCTTTACTTTGCTAATACCACTGAAAGAGGGGATAGGGGGTGAAGGGAGGCCCAACGACAGGGTTACTTTACGGATAACTTTAATATCCCTCCAATTCATCTTCAAAGGGCACTTCAAAGAAGGGTTTTTTGAAAAACAACTCAATCTTGATTTTTTTAAAGGCAAAATTTTTAATGATTTTTCCATTTTGTAAAACAGAAAATCTTGATTAAAAAAATCATTTTCACTTTGATGGGCGAGGTTGTCTGTCAACAGTGTTTGTTTCCCCTTCAATTTATTTTATGATGTAGCAACAATGGCAATCATCTACAAGAGCAATTAGCCAAATTTGGCTTTTTAAGTCAGGGAGGAAATAGAAAAATTTAAGAATCTTGCTATGGTGACCTGCTAGAACCTACTTTGTAAATATGGTGATTTCAGAAAAAAAAATTTGAAATCTGGAGACTTTGTGCATTTTCTTCACAAAAATCCTTTGCATGAGTCTCATTGGATTTTTGTTCCGTCATCAAGTGGTAATTGATGGTAAAAATTATTCACCCAAAAAAAACACTGGTTTTCAATAACCCTTCAATAGACAGTAAAGGACTGGAAGAATTTTTACAGTGTATCTGGAGGGTACTTACCCAGTAAAATTTAAAGGATGGCACCTCATGCATAAGGTTTTTTTTTTTTTTTTGCATAAGGTTCCTCATTTTTCAAGGAACCTTATGCATAAGGTGCCTCCTCTCCTTCTCAAGTGAATAGGCTGTTTACAGTTCTACCAGATTTTTGTGTCAGAGAAGGACCTTCAATGGGACCGTTATGGCAATTCAGGTCCCATGCACTTAGCACCCGCCTCATGCCAGCATCTCATTCCCAGAATGGCCCTGTTCTTGGTCCTCACCCTATAGATTAGGTTGATCCTTACCCTACACATTAGGTCAGGAAGCCAAGTGAAGCCTTTCAGGACAGAGGTAAGGACTAAGTAGTGTACATGTATGCATGCAACTAGCACCTACAAATGACACCTTCATTTTTCTGATTGTAGTCTCTAATGGCTATGTCCAATTTGGTAAATGTTGAGTGTGAACTTGGAGGCCCTTATATCCTAGGAAAAATATTCATAATGTCTAGTAACAACAAAAGGAAAAATTGGGATTTTCACCAGCCAAAAATTGGAAATTTTCTGTTGCAAATTCATTGAATATTTCAAAAAAAACCAGATTTCAATAAATGATTGAAGTATGAAGCCACAAATATGTAAGGATGTTCAAGTTTTTCCTTTCATGTATAATTAGTACACAAATTTGCTAAACTGTCTAATGGATGATCACCATCTTTTGGGTATATCACAAAATTGCAAATAATAACATTAATAATAATAATGATAATAAAAATAAGAAAAATAAAATAAAAATCACCAGTGTAGGTGCCAATGCTGAAATCATAATTCAAAATTTCTGAAATCATGATTCAAAGTTTCTGAAATCATGTGGCATGATGCTCAGCCCTTCAATCATGATCACTTTGAGGCAGTCATTATAATAGACAATAAACACTTCTGGTTGTGAATCTGCAGGTAACTGGCTCTGGTATGGGCAAAAGTAACCAGGGACTGCATGTTTGGGGGAAGAAAAGTGCAAACATAGAAAGAGTTTTGACCAGATTTGTAAGGACCTGTTGTGGGTTTTGGGTTTAGGGTCTGAGTTTGAAACCCTGCACCATCCATTGGAAATCCCTTCTGGGGCCGGTACCCAATTTGGTGCATAAGGACCACCAGTTCTGGTTCTGATTAGTAAGAACTGGATCTAAACTGGGATTGATTTTCATAACTGGCATTGTAATTGAAACTGGAATTTTCTTAGCTTTTTTTTTTGTAAGAACCGGTGTGAAACCACAACTAGGATAACAAGGACTGGAACTGGCAGTTAACCGCCGGTTCCAGTTTTGATTAGTAAGAATGGAACCAATACTGATTTTCAGAAGCAGAACCAGTATTTAGCTTTTAGCAGATCCGGACCCAGAGTCACATTCTGGATTCTATTTATGCGTGCAACCAAAACTGGAGCTGAGAAAATTCCAATTGATGAAACTTTGTCAATCATAAATAAATCAAAGCACCCAAAAAAGGGGAATAAGAGAAACTAAATGGAAGGACCCAAGTCCAAGAAGACAAAAGAACCATGTAAGAGGTAGAACCTAAAGGCAAACATCAAGTTCTCAAAACCCCACCTATTATGAAAAGCATATCAAATAAGGAAAGGGGAGGACCTGTTGAAAGGATGTCTAGCCTAAAAGAACCCTCACCTCCTACAATAGCACATCTCAAAATATAGATCACTTGCGCATGTTGTAATGTCATCAACACCTTCTATTTATAAAATGCGCACAAAACTAAGAAAGGAGAGCCTTCAATGCCCTTTCCTCCTCACACCATGTTGGCACATTGATAAAAAAACATGTCTACCTCATGATGAAAACATTTGAAAACTTGTATAACTAAATAGAGAAATGTTTTTGCAAGAATTGATTGCAATAAAGACCATCTTTCACCGAAATCGCGATTATCACAACAACCTCAAAAGAAAAAGTAGCCCACAAAATCAAATCAACTCGAATGTGATCAACAATGACAAAGTTTGCCAATGTGTGAACATCATCAACTAATAGCACAATGTCGATTCAACAACGCAAAACTACATGACAAAAAACGAAAAAATATAAATTTGCTCCCACAAAACATGAAATCTCACATCTCTCACATTTGTTTCTAGAATTGGAATTGGGGTTCTTCACAAGTATAAAGAACTGCCCAACACTGGTTATGAATTATGACTTGGTTGTGAACTCACCTTTGGTTCCCCTTGGCAACCTATCTTGTAGATCCTTGTACTATGTATCATAGATAGAGTAGGTAGAAGAATGTAGGTGTTCACTATGTAGGAAAGTAACTAGGTTAATGCACTTTGTGGATGATGCATGTGGATAGTTAGTACATTGCCAACCATTTTGGTTAACCAGGGGACAGGAATACAACAAATAAAGTATCTCTGGTTCCCATATGATCCATCCACCCTGCATGTGGAATTAGTGCATGCATGATGCTTGGGCCCCCCCCCCATAGGGAGAGTTTCTAAAAGTGAGATATTCTTTTGGAACAGGGGCCCCCAAAAGTTATAGAAAGTCTTTCTTCTTCTTCTATCATTCCTCTATCCTACTACTAATAAGTGAGACAATTTTTGTTGACTGCAGGTCTGATGGACACCATGAGTCTACTACCAGCATTGAGCCCACCAACTCACACATACAATTGGTTTGCTACTGGAAATAAGTGGAGTCAAACTTTGGACTCATGTCTTTTGTTTTGCAGTTTTTGTGGGTTCTCTTTTGCTGGCCTTCCCTTGGTAGGCAAGGATATTGTGTCTAGATTCACTATAGACTATATAGTAGCTTAAGAGATTTTGGTCCCTAGGTAATTATAGGTCTAATTTTATATGAGGATTTTTGAAAGATGATACTTTTGGCTTGTGTTCAAACTTGAGATTAGTTATAGAGTAATAATATCTTGAAGGATTTTGGTTTCTTTTTGAGGATTTTTGAAATATTTGAGTTTGCATAATTATTCTTTTGGCTTAAGATAGATACCTTTTAATGTAAATGGCAAGGCCACGGTGTGTGACACCCCTTGTTTCCTGTTGCCCTCTAGATTTCTTGGTTCACAAGTAAAAATCAGAGCCGCTGGTTGTGGGGCATTTTCATTTTTGTTGATAACCTGTTAGTTTTGGTTTTTTTGAAAATTTAAAATCGAAGAACCATCCAGTTTTGTGGAAAAACATGAGAAATGAAAAAACCTCTGGGCTAGGGTTATTTCGAAAACTCAAAGAACATGTGGTTTTCATGAAAGAAGCAGCAAAGAACTGTGCATTTCTGGGCAGTTTCTTTCATTACTTTCTTTGGGGAGGGAGGGAGGGGGGTCGGGGGATGACAGTTATACATCAGAACCGGTTCTCTGCTTTTCTGAGAATAGTGGTTATGTGCAGAGTAAAACCCATGGCAACCGGTTTTACTGGAATAGGGGCCCATGTGAGGGAGAAAAAGAAAAAGAAAAGGGTGTTACAAAGAATGGAATGCCTACTCCAGTAGGTGTTCTGTTTTCTGAACCGCCTTCCCAACAGTTGAGTGAAATTATGTTGTGTAATTACCCTTCACATAAACTAGAAAAATCAGACCAGGTTTTTACAAAACGAAAGAACTGCCGTATCCAAGTAGAGTACCTACAACAGTTATGGGTGGGGCCACATTTGGAGGTAAGACACAGCTAAGTCAGAGTTAGAAAAGTTACATTTAATCTTGTGTCTACACATGCAGAGGTAGCTACCTCCAAATCCTATGTGGATGTCTATGTGACAGGGGAAGTTAACTTAGAGGTAAATTGCTACCTCTGAATCTACAAAAATCTTAGACTTTTCCTCAAAAATTCAGAGGTAATTAACTTCTCAATGAGCGTCCAAATAAGTCAACACTAATTTAACGTTTTTTGCCTATGGCTTTTGCACATTTCAAAAATTTGTTGCTTGAGAAGCAATGTAATGTTTGCCCAAATGCAGCAACATTTATTATTATCATTATTATTATTAGGTGATGGCTGGCATTCTTCTAGACGTTAAGGGAAAAATGGGCTACCTCCAAGTGTGGCCCCTACTTTAATGGGTAATGGCACAAGTTGAATGATGACAGGTATGGGTCACAAGTCACAACTTTAAAGCCCTGGTAGTTCATTTTTTAAGGCCCATCTTCCCACAGTTTGGGTCCCTTTAACCCTGGTTATTTTAGAGGCTATACTATTACAACAACCACAAATACATGATAACCCTGTACTTGGTTTTGTTTGACACATTTTAGGCTAATATTAAGAACATGAGGGCTGTATGAGACATGGAATGGACTCTTCTTGGAAAACTTAGGAACAAGGGACAACAATGGGAACAAAAGAAATGATTGGAAAAACCAAAGGATGACCACCAAACGGAGCAAAGTGAACCCGTGTGCAAACAGAATGAGTGAAACAAAAAGAATTGGAAGCTTTGGAAAAGGCTCTGAATCTGGCGGGTGCACTGGGTTTGTTTGACTGTTGACCATACCTAAGTTGTGTGTGTTGTTGCACGTTTATTTTATTTGTCTGATAGAGTTTTAATTACATAACCATCCCTCGTGAGAATCTCCACACTCTGGTTGGATGTCAGGTCATGAGTTAAAACCCATAACCTTAATAGCAACATACATACTAGTGGAGGGTATGACTGAGGGCACTCGTTGGCCCAATGATTCTGTAATCCTTCCCTGCATGGATGAAACTTTCATACTCACTCACTGTATGGATGAAAAGAGGGCATCTCAATTCTTGTGAGGGATGGTTACCTCTGATAACTGGCTCAAGCGCACAGTTTACCATGAATAGCCTATCGACACTACTCCCCTTCGTGAACTATTCAAAGTAACCTGCGCACTCTCCCTGGTTACCTAGTTCATATGTACATATATACCTGCCTCTATTTGGGGCATGGTCGAACCAACTAACCACTCATAGCATGGTCCAACTCTAGTTTCTTTGCTAGATTATGAACTCAACCTGCTTGCTTTGAAGTTTAAAAGATCAACAAGACAAAGGCCGGGCGACCCAGGTTACCTACACACTTGATTGTACAATTTCCCCTTACTAGTTGAACCCAAATGGTACTTGGTTTTAGGTAGATTGTGTTGTTTAATAAAAGGCAGTGAGGCTCAGGAGGCCCCAGTTATACACCTGCTTATTGCATCAATCAATCAAAATAGGGGAAAAGAACAAGCAAAACATGCCCAAACCAAAACAAAAAAACGAAAGCAAAAGTGTGAACATGAACCTGTTGTTGTAGGAAACCCCACACCCCCCATAATTTCTAAGCTGGGGTCAAAGAGCATAATTTCTAACCTTGGCCTCACATGAGGAGGGTAGCATGCGCAATTGTAAACAACACCCCAGAGCACGAAAAAAATCTTGTTGAAACCGGACCCACATCTTAAGGTGTACATCTCACATAGGATAAGGTTCTCTGGAGCCTGTTAAACGTGTGCACATGTGTAAAAAGGCAGGAGGGGCGAGCAGTTTGAGCTAAGCTTAGCTTAGCTCGCCAGTTCTCGCCCCATGTCCTCACAAGTACCTATGCTTCTTCTTCAATCAATCACATTATTATCGGGTGCCATGGATGTGGCAAGTCCACAAAGTTCCTCAGGCAACATACCTACGTATCGGAAGTCTCGTGCCCATTGACAAGCACTGAAACGAACAATGCTTTCTAAAGGCATGTATGTTTAGGTGTGGCTGGGCGGCTATCCTATGCCTGATTCCCATCCAATCTGTTGACCTTACAAGCATGGTCGTTTTTTTCGACTTTTTAATTATGCAGAATTGCCCCCCACCCCTTGCCAAATGTGTGGCTGGCCAATTCTGCAACGTTCCCAAGTGTTGCTCTTGGGTTCCCCGGCGTTCTCTAACCTTTAAGGCCAGGGAGCAGGTCATTAATGGCGCATTCTGCCAGGTAATGTGAGCCTGGGATACTCTTGAGTCTCTAGTACTTAATGGTCCATTAATACATATTTGTGGAATGTAAAGGTCCTGTGCCTGCGGATTTCGAAGATTGTTAAACGGCAGAATCAGCTGCCACTGTCAATTCTGAAAAATTGTGTTTCACTTTTGTAAAGGCAGATTTTCAAGTTGTCTTAAATGGAAGAATTGGCTGCTATTGTCGGTTCTGAAATGTTACTCATGCAAATATGACCAATCTGTGCTTGTGTAATGACCTCAGTATGAACCTATACGCATGAGGAAGGATGCAGCTTAGGGGACATATTCTGCCTCAGATTGTCCCTAGGACAAGGCCTATGAACCCTTTGGCATAAGGAAGCACATGCATTATTAGGGGACACATTCTGCATCAGATTGTATTCTAGGATGAGACCTAGAGTGACTCATTAGAATTTAGCGGGCAGAATGCAGCCCGCATAAGGCATGCTCCCTTGTACTTGAGGTTCACTTGAGTTCCCAAGGTGCAGAATGTGCCGAAACCCCCCTCTAAGGTATATTCCCTTGTACGTTAGGTTCACTTGAGTTCCCAAGGTGCAGAATGTACCCAAACCCCTCTCTAAGGCACATTCCCTTGTACTTGAGGTTCCCTTGAGTTCCCAAGCTGCAGAATGTGGCCAAACTGCCCTTCTAAGGCACTTTCCCTCACACTTGAGGTGCACTTGAGTTCTCAAGCTACAGAATGTGGCCAAACCCCTCTTCTAAGGCACGTTCCCTCGTACTTTAGGTTCACATGAGTTCCCAAAGTGGGTACTCAATAAGCAAATTGGGTTGTCTTGGAAAAAGTGGGATATCCAAACGTCAGACCAGGCGGCGCTCGTTCCCAGTACCAACGAAGTCCAAAAGTCGTACCTCTGTTTGTGGCCTGCTCAGTAGGTAGTCAGTAGGTAGGGAGGTAGGTAGGAAGTCGGGAGCTCGGGAGTCCGGAACGCTTGTATGTATTGACGGCGTGCTGTTCTGCTGCTGTGCTCTGCGACGCTCTCGTCTTCTTCTTCTTCTTCACAGGCAATGCCCGCATCACTCGACAAACGTCTCTGCCATTTAGAGCTTCGCATGCATTGAAGCCGGAACTGTGGCGCCGCGGCGTTCGTTTTCAAGGTGATTTTCTTCTTCTTCTTCGTCTTCTTGTTTTTTCTTCGGTTTTTTGTTTTCAACTGTCTCTCTGAAATCATCATCTTCGTTTGAAACCGATGTGCAATGGTGTGGAGATTCTCTTTTTTCCTGGTCCTTATCAGGTTGGTTTCAGGGGAGGAAAGAGAGACTCCAAGGGCTGTGTCTGTGGAAAATAGTGTTCATTATCGTATCTGTGGATGTTTGTGCCTGACTTCCTCCGGATTTTCCGGAAATATGTTTCTCTGGTCGCTTTAAGGTTAAGGTTTTTGTTCTGTTTTGTTTTTGTTTTTGTTTTGTGGAAAAACTCGCAAGGTTGCCGAAAGGTAATGTTTCTTGGAGTCGAATGCCGGTCTCGTCAGGGTTTTTTTCTGCTTTTTGAAAATGTTTTCTCCTCCCTGTTTTTGCTTCAAATTGCTCTATTATGGAGAAGTTCCAGGGCTAACGAACGAACGAGGGAAATAAGTAAGTGCATGGGGTCAAGTCGTAATCCACGGCGATTTGCCTTTGCTTCCTCCTTGTTTCTTGATATTCGCCCCTTCTTTTTCTCAGCTTGCTTTGAAAGCAAGTGCTTCATGTCTTATGATTCTTCTAGCTTTCTTAAAAAGTGATTGTCGCCTTCAGGTTTGCAAGCAAGAGGTCCGCACAGAGACTACGGAAGACGCGGCTGTAGGCGATTGTAGCGGCTACGGGCTGTTAGCACAGCACCTTGAGCGTTGAGATCAAGGTTCTCCCTGCTTGCTTTAGGGCCTAGTTTTTCTGGTTACCTATTTCGGTTCTGAGGCTTCTTGTGAAATTTGCATGAGGGGGACCAGGAAGGGAGTAGAATAGTAGTGTTGTTGACACTGTAACCTTTTTTGGAAGGTAATCTCGCATATATGCTTCCGTCTCTGCTATCATGCTTCCGTCTCAACTTTGCATCCCGAGATACGTCAATATCTATAGAAGGAAAGTAGAGAGTATGTGCAGTTGCGGAACGCAGTCGTCGATGTTGTGGCTCTTAGTCCCCTCATGCTCTCTGTTCTGCAAGGTACACTTACTCTTCGTAATCCGCCTCTTAACCTCCTCCTCCTCGTCACCTTCCTCTGAGAGAGAGTGTGTTCTAGGTAGTGTCAGTAAGTTGCTGAAGAATTTCTTTCTCTGCGATTCTTGAAAGTTTTCATTCTCAGGGAAGCCTGTTTTTGTATTTGCAGACAACTCAAAATCCCTCTTGCTTTTATTTCTGAAGCTGTGACTGTAGAGACCCCTGTAGCTTGAAAAGTTTGGCATGAAGTCAAAGGACTCAATCCCTGGTAGCTGTACATCTTTCTTTGTAGTTGTGATCTCATGAAAAGCCCAGAAAATTGTGTGATCTTGACGTCTCTGACATCCCTTTCTCAGGTTGTTCTGGGAAAACAATGTAGAGTGTGTTACAGAGCCTGTCCTTGTGTCATGGTGTCAAAACCATTTCTTTTGTCACAATATTGATACTGTGTGTAGCAGATTTTCCAAGGTTCAAGCAGAGAGCCTGTTCACAAGAGTGGGTAAGTATGGAGATGGACTTGAGATCTCCAGGCACAGATGTCAATGTTGTGTACCTGTCAAGCTATCTAGGGAAAGGGGAAGCCTTTGGTCATCGTTGTGACTCGACTTGTCAAGTCGAGCATGTTTGGGCCAACCTCTACTGCTGTAGGTCAACAAATGTGACACATATTTGTGACAAAAATTGCAACCAGCGTGTTATGTATGACAGTTTCAACAGTCTCTGTTGTGTTAGTGGAAAGCTCCTTCCATTGACATCAGGGGAGCAGGAAGCAATTGAAGGAGTTAAAAGAAAACGGGCGGCTAAAGGTTCTGAGTCCTCTTTGTATAAACGGCGCCGAGAAAGCCATTGCAACCCTTCTTCCATATATGCGTCCCAATATCAAAGGACCCTTCCAGTGTCCAGTCCAATTGGCTGCAGCGAGAACTATATGGACACACAATGATTCAAGTATGTTAACCAGAACCTGAGTTCATGTTTGGATTTCCAAGAACTTGTAGGCTGATATCATATGTTTGGGTGAAGTAAACAGCTATGCTATCATATCATAACATTGGCTGAAGATGGTATTTCATCCTAGGTTCAGGACTTGTTCCTAATGTCTGTTTTCAGCAACCTTAAGATTCATGCTGTTGTGAAACAATTCAACAAATTCTGTGGTAAACTTCAGCAGCTTTTTTTGTGTTGGAGTTTCTCCTATAGGAAACACAACAAGGCAGGTGCTGAACTTTAGGTTTAGAGTTGCATATGCCAAGTAGCAATCACAGCAAGGCAGGTGCTGAACTTTAGGTTTAGAGTTACATACACCAAGTAGGTTGTTGTGAACATCATGCAATCTCTATTTTCCCTGTGAGCCTTCAGAGTGTGCTTGTAGGTCTGTGGGGGCTGTTACAGTATCTTGCGCTGGCTTGAATATTTTGTTATCTCTCTTTCTATTTCAACAGCTCCAGGTGTTGGAATTCTAAATATGTAGCATGATGGACCATCACTGGTTTTTATCAGGACACCACGGGAAATTTACTAATTAGTGCCTAAGTGTGTTGCAGATATGCGATGTGCTGTTCACGTAACAGAATTCAAACTTAACTTCTGAGCACTGGGAGCATGCTCAAACTGTAGGAGAAATTTGTCAACTGAAACAGATGGCAGGTGGTAAAAGTGCACCTCTTTACAACAAGGTGGCAAACTGCAGGAGTTTTATTTTTGGCTAGTAGTGCAGGTACACACTGGCATTGTGTCAAGAGATGCCAGAGTATGAAAGACTCTTAGAACACATTTCCGGTAGTCACCTTGCAAAACATGGTTCTTTCAATTTTACCATCAGAGGACGTCTGCTAGCAGCACCAAAAAATGGTGTCAACATGGTTCGTCATCTACAACCAGTGATTGAACACTGGGAATATTCATTTGACAAAATGGCAGGTTCATTCTGGGAATTTTGAATTTTGTCTGGATTCTTGAATCCAAGCAACAGGTGTGCTCTTTTCCTCTAAATCTTTGCCCAAACTTTTTCGCAGCTGAAATTTTATCTTCAACAAGATGGAGTTAAAACTACATTGTTTTTTTTAATCATTGTCAAGTCGAATGAATCTTCAAAATTTGTCATGTCCGCAAACTTTTGAATTCATATAGAGAGTCTTCAGAGTCTATCCACAGGTGATCTTAAGTTTCTGACCTAAAACCCTATCGTAAATCGGGGAAGCAAATACACTTATTGGCTCCTACACTCTTGTCTCCATGATAAGCAAGATATCTGATGGCACATGTGGATGGTTTGGATGGTTCCAACATGAAATCTATTTAGCTCATTCCCAAATAAAGAGTAAAGGAAAAGTGTCTTTGGATTTATGTCCTGTTAGAAGTCTTTTTTGCAACATCATATTCATGAATCAATTTTCAATACCTTCTTCACCAATATGCATCCCATTTCCTTTCAGTTGAATGTAATTCAATTGAATTTTAATCTAATTGTTGAATTGAATTCAATATATTTAAATTAAATTTAGGAATTTAAATTGAATTCAAATTAAATTCAAGTTGCATGCCATGTTATTCAATATTTTGATTCAACTGAAACTTACTTTTCACAAAATCAATTCATTTTTTTCATCAATTGATCAGTTATCATCATCGATAGTGGAACTAAACATAAAATTTTGTTAAATATTCTAAAATATTTTATCTTTTGTGTGAAATCTCAAAAATAGAATGTTTATTTGAAAAGGAGATTTTGATCTTGCCACAATGCTATGGCATTCAAATTGAGCCTACCAAACCATTTCTTTCGATAGTAAGGATGGCAATGATATGAAAAACATAGCTATACAACATGTTTCTTTATAAGATTTTGGAAAGACTTTTAAAAAAAAACCTTATGACTTTATTTATGAACTTTTCCACCCAACCTTAGGATAGGACAAGTTACTACAAACTTCATGATTTAACTTTGAACTTTGACTCATGCAAATGATACCTCCCCATATCACATGGACAAAGTCATCATCCCAAGCAAATGTAATATTATTTAATTTCACAGCCCAAGGCCACCATCCCAAGTAAATGTGTCCTCCATAACTTTTGAGGTGAAAATCACATGCAATGAGAAAATTTAACTATATTTAAAATGTTTCATAAAATTCCAAAAATTAATTACATGAAAAACAAATGCCTTAAATAAAAATAACTTGACCAAACGTTGATTCCAACAATATGAAACTCACATTTATAGATATCAATAGTCTTCACTTAATGGTAAGGAATATAAAGTGATTGCTTTGTGAAAATCCTTGCCATACAAGCTAGGTAAATAACCTAGTTTTTTTTAAAAATCTTGTGACATTGCCAAATTGGTGATCATCTACAATATAATTAGCCAAATTTGGCTATAAAATAGATATGAAAATAAATTTCTTAAAGAACTTTTCTATATCATGGCTACATGTGAGAACCTATTGAAAACATTTGATGATTTGGAAATTTTTTTAAAAAAACATTTGATGAATAAGGGCCATTATTTTCATAGTGTCTTGAAATGAACCAACACCACAAGTGAAAATTTGTCTAAATTTAGCTGGAAAACATTCTATGTAAAGAGTTAAAACACTTGGTGGCTACTTGGTAGGTAGACGCACTTGAATGGTTAATGCGTAGTTAACCACCATGGTTAGTAATGGGATAAGCAAGATAATGAAGATTTGTTTTCTACTCACGTACCATTCATCCTACATGTATGATGGTCAATGTTGGTTCACAATAACCTAGGTTATCAAAGAAGTTCTTTGAGATACATAATCCTGGTTTTGAAAAATAAAAATATTGGATTTGATATGTAAAGACCAATGTTGGGTCAACATCGAAAATATTTCATGGGCATCATTCAAATATCACTCGAATATTCTTATTTGAACTTTTTAGGGTATCATTTTGAATGATACCTTGATTGAAAACTTGATCACCAATTCTCACTTGTGTGAAAACCAAATGGTTAGAAATGGTTCAAGGACATGAATTAAAATATTGATACTTGAATGAAATAAAACCTTATTACACAAGTCAAGTTCTTAGGGTACCATGTACAATGTTTAATACACAAGGTTTGAAAGTAATTATAATAGTCGTACTAATAGGAACACTGAAAATATATGTAACAACAATAAAGGCGCTCCAAATATATATATATAATTTAATTTACCCTAAAAATTGATGGTTTTAAAATTTTCACCCCTTGTTGAATGTTAATGTATTATTTTGCAGGAGTTTATGATAATCGACATTGTGCAAATCAATTCAATTTTTTTCAAATAAAGTGAAAATCAAAACCTTTTGTAAATTATTTTGTGAAAACCAAATCTAGTGGGTATCAAGAAAAATTGATACCTGTCCAACATTGGAAAAAACTTATTTCAAATCATTTAATGTAATTGGAGGTCACCTTATTTAATGTAACTTCTCATTTGTTTGGGGTGGATTTTTTTTTTTGTACGAGCCAACATTTCATTTTTTGAAACGCTTGCCTTTCTTTTTCTTAAAATCATGTGATATATAATAGGTATATGAGAATTTTTTTAAAAAATCAAAACAAGTTTGTACACTTATTCAACCCCTCAATAGTGGGCTTATTAAATTCAAGCATGCACTTGACATCACATTGCATGGGCCTTTATTTTGACAAAGTTTTGCTACCTCAAGATGTAATCATACGCATAATCACAATCCTCAAATAATCAAAACACCAATTATAATATATAATCACAATTTTTCAAAAAAATTAAGAATGAATCAAATAACATTTCATAAAATTATTTCAGTATTTGGGATAGTGCGACAATTCGTTGTTGAATATTGATTAATTTTGTAAAAATTCAACTCAACATTCATTTTTAGATTATTTTTATATTTGACAAAGGTTGACTATTAATTAATTATAATGTGATGCCAATTGCACTTTCATGAAGTTAAAAATAATGGGTGATTCTCAAATGATCACCTAATTTTCAACTTAGTTATGAACTTGATTTTCATTATGAAAATCGGAGAACCAGTTGGCACCATTACATGTGAGAACAAAAATGAAAATCAACTTCAAGTTCTCACATCAACAAAAACTAATTCTTTAAAAAAAAAATTGGAAAACCATATAAGTTCTCTCATAAAACCTACATCATGTTTTTAGTGACATGCGCCAAATTAGGGTTCCTAAATAATAGTCACACATGTTAGGAGGCGAAGGTGTTATTTAAGGTTAAGAGAACAATTATTATTATTTTTATTTTTATTTCCCAAGTGTGTTGTTTTTTTTAAAAAAAAGTGTTTTGTATGTTTATATTTTTCTCTTCTTACATTGTTGTTACTATTCTTCTTATGTTGTTGTTATTGCCCTTTTTGTGTTGATGTTCTTGTCGCATTGGTGTTGTCATTCTTTTTGCATGCCCCTACTCCTTTTATCATGTGGTGTTGTTATTTTTCTTGCATTAGTGTTTTTATTACATTGGTGTTATTGCTTTTCTCGTGTGGTTTTACTATTTTTCTTGCATTGTGATGTTGTTATTGTTGCATTGATGTTGTTATTCTCATTGTATTGGTGTTATTGTTCTTGTCATGTTGGTGCTATTGTTCTTTTGACGTGGTCCCATTATTCTTCTAATGTTGTGCTGATATTATTGTCACATTAGTGTTGTTATTCTTATCACATTGGTGATTTTACATGGTCCTAGTGTTCTTCTTACATTCTGTTTTTACTTTTTTCACATTACATTGTTGAATTTGTCACGTTAGTGTTATTATTCTTCTCATGTTGCTCCTTTTGCGTTGATGCTATTATTCTTTTCATGTTGGTGCTCATGTATCTTCTAGCCCAACATTTATTATTGTTCTTTTTGTGTTGGTGTTGTGATGGATGTGAACATTAGACACCATCTTCCAATGGATGGAATTCATCCATAATGTTCGTCTATAACTCTTAGTTAAATCTTAATTAACTTTTAGTTAAGTCTTAATTAACTTTCAATTAAGTCCTAATTAAATTCCAATTAACTTTCAATTAAGTTTTAGTTAACTCCTAATTAAATCTTAATTAATCCGACCTAACTTCTAATTGTTCCTAGTTAATTTTTAATTAAGTCTTAGTTAACTTTAGTTAACTCTTACTTGATTCCTAGTTAAGTTTAAGTTAATTTTTAATTAATTTAAATAGTCGACCTTTAGTTAAGAAGGTTCTTAAAAAGGTTCTTTATTTGATGCACACATAGAAGCCTCCTTGGAAGCTTCTTTAAACTAGGTCCTCAAAAGGGTATAAATAAGAATAGGACCCCTCATTTCCTTAAATCTATTCAACATTAGTCTTATGCACAATTTTACACCAAAACCTTATTAAATTTTTTTCATGTTCATGTTTGCATATGTTAGCATAATAAATATCTACTTTCATGTTAGTATTGCACATTTAATGTTTTTATTATTAATTTTTGTGTTCTTGTTTTTGAATCACATAATGTTGTTTTGTCCTTTATTTGGAAATTGAACTTAAACCTTTATTTAAACCTTTGTTTTTGTGGGTTTTCGTGTCTTTGACAAGTGTTACTATTTTTTTCACATTAATGTTGTTCTTCTTTCCTTTGTGTTAGTTTGGTACTTCACTCCCTTTTATTTTATGGAGGTTTGAACTTGGAGCACCAAATGAATCAACATTTGACCTTTGAGGTGAATTTTTTTCATTTTACCTTTTTTGTTTTGTTTGTTTTGCTAATGTTTTTTTTTTAAAAAAAAATATTTTGTAAGATTTTCCTATACATTTCATTACAAAATCCCAATACAAATTGTATATTGTTTTGTAAATGTTTAAGAAATAGATCTCATCTTGTAAATGCTGATTTTGATAGATCATATATTTATTTAATTTTTTTCACTACTCATCAAGCCTACTATTTTTAACTTCAAACTAAACATGGAACAATATTTTTAAAATGAAAATAAATGTGATGTATCGATGAATGAAGTAAGGATGGAAAATGAACCTTTATAAGAACTTGGGAAAAATGTAAGTGTCTAAACATAAGCAAGAAAATTCCCAAAAATAATGAAGAGAAAATGTAAAAAAAATTGAGAAAATTACATGCACAAAGATTATTTTGGAAACCAAATAACAGAAATGCATTATGTTGGGCATTTTATTATGTTAATGATAACAAAGAAGTTGATTTGATAGCTCTTCAAATCATGCGTTGTATTTTTGATACAATAGTCCAATTTTGAATTTAAATTCAAAAACTCAAAGAAGAAAAGGATTAATCATATATAAGACAACTAATGGTATAATTGCATTGAAAAAACATGTAAATGTAGACCATTCCATTATTTTTAATTTTTTTGAAGAATAAATGAATAGTCCTTTGAGGGAAGATGAAAGACAATTTGTAAAAAAATAGATCAAATATGTCTACCAATTCCATATCCAATTTTTTGTTGCAAAGGAACCTTTCAAGAAGGATGATTTGTAGCAAAAACATTGTTGGAGGATCTAGGACTTGTAATTGTCAAAAACCATAGTCCTTTGTAGTCTGTGGAAAGTATATGGTTAAAATAATATTAACATTTGTATCCAACACATGTTTTTCCCTTTAGGAAACATTTTTTTCATGAATTATTGCCCAATTTAGTGGGAAAAACTATACAATCATATGTTTTGTTAGCTTTAGCATAATGCCATTTTGCAACCACAAGCTTTGATTTTTAAATGTTAAAAGGTGGACATGATATCTTTGCATTGGTGATCAACTTTTCAAAGGTTGATTGGTCACCAAAGCACATTACCTTTAGCCTTTTGAAACAACAAATATTAGTGGACAAACTTTGGTTAGAAATTTGATAAAATTATTGGACATTTATGAGTTGAGGATGAAAATTGTTGTGTATGTCAAGGATGAGGGATTTAATCTTAACACTATGACTAAAACCCTAAAATTAGTTGTAAGTTATGATGTGTTGGGTTTGAAAAAATGTTTTTTAAGGAACTTGTCTTGGTCATGCATTTTTAAAAAATATGTCAATATGCAACAAAAGATGAAAAAGTTTGTAAAGGCTTAAAATATGTATTTGTCAAAGTTGTCCAATTAGATTTGTAGAAATGCATAATTTTTCCAAAAAATCTAAGAAAAAAGGCAAGCTAGAGTGGAACAAAACATGTGTTAATTTAGGCATTATGAGGAAATTGTATATGTGAAAATAAAGTAAAATTTTTATTTTTGTTGAAGTTTTTATGTTTGCATTCTATTTTTTTTGAATTTCTACCATACATAGTCTAACATTTTTTTACCTCTATAGAATTTGCTAATAAAGTTAACCTTTTGCAAGAAGCTTTGCATTTTAAAGAAGTTATTTTACTATGTTATAACATGCAAAATATTGTGAAAATGATTACACGAATACCACCTACATTAACATGGCACGTATATCAAATTATTGTTGATTCCTTTGGCCTTGTTATATTTGCTTGTATTTTGAATTAATCTAAGGGTTATTTGTTGGTAAGTGATGCATCAAACTTTACTATATCCATTAATTTGAAGTTAAAGGATGAAATTGATTCTACAACCTTTGACAACTTAATAGAAGAAGATGTAAATCTTGTTTTGAGTCAACATGTTTAGCTTCCAACATTAAAAAATAAATTAAGGTTCTAGATTTTTTTCTTTCTTTTCTAAAAAATGAAAAAAAAAAAGTCCCATAATATGCTTTCATTGATGTTGGACCCTAGGTTTGAAACCCATCGTTTTGTGTCCTCACTTATTAATCATGAGCAAGGTAAAACCATTGTTGAAGAATATAACAAAAAATCTTCGTTTTCTATGCTTATTAAGTGTCAGAATCATTTGCATGCTTTGGTTGAATTTGAAAGGGATATTGTTAATCAAGGGATTGAAGAGGACAATAGTTTGGATATTTTTTAAGTGATAGCCAACACTAGTGAACCAACAATGAAACTAATCAATATAAAACTTATGATTTTTAAGCATTATCAAGTGGATGTTAGAAAGATCAAGTGTCCATTTCAATGGAGGGAAAAAAATGAGAACATGTTTCCTATAGTTGGTTTCTTTGTTAGACAAATCTTAGGGATAGTTGGATTCCAAATTGAGAAAGAAAAAATCTTTTCCTTATTTTGAATCCTTATTAGTTTTAAGAAATGTTTACAATGAGATAATTTGGACAAATTGATTTTTGTCAACAAAAATAGACCCAATAATCCTAGAATAGGTTGTAAATCCCTTTATTGCTTGGTAAAGTTAATTGAAATTGATGTAGATTTAAAGGAGGAATTTAAAAAGTTGAAAAGTAGTTTTCAAAATAGATGAAATTATGAAAATTTAAATTTTTGATTGAAAAATTTGTTACAATTTACAAGTTTTCATCTATTTTTAAAAGTGTAAGAAAATTATTTTAATTAATGAAGTAATTAAATTATTAATTAATTAATCATTAAATTTTTATTTTAATTAATAATTTTAAAAATAATTGGGTTATGAAATTGAATGTTATGGTATATGTGAAAACTACTTTATTGAAAACCGGGCGAGTCTAAAAAAATTTAAGAATCATGATATTCTAGTCAATTTTCATTAGCCCACAAAAATAAATTAAAAAACTAACTAAGTAAAAATTAAAAAATACTGAAACTGGACATTATTTTGGTTTCTAAAATTTCCAAAAACTAGAACCGGAGGTTATTATCCAAATCAAATAACCGGCCCAAATGCCAATAGGTACTAGTAAGTAGCATAAGCTAGGTTTAGGGTTTGGAATGTAAGAGATTTCTGCATAGATAGGTAGGTAGGTGAGTAACGCACTTTGCTTTGGGTAGCAACTCAACTAGGTAGGTACATGTATTGACATGGTTAGTACAAAAGTAACCACCGTGGTTAGCTGTGGTTAGCTAGGGGACATGAGATTCAATGGAAAAGTGTTTCCTGTCCACACACTATCATCCATCCTGCCTGTTGCACTGGCTGGTTCACTCAGAAGCAGAGCCGAGAATTAGGGTTTCGATCTTGATGCCCCCTGTATTGTGTTGCGAAGGTTTCCCCTCTTCCACCGCGCAAGTCCTTCGTGGTTTTGTGACAATCCGTTTCTTCGCACGGAGAGGTAAGCACTTTGATATGCTCGCATGAACCCTTCCCAACCCTTTTCAAAAAATTTCCTTTCTCGGTTTTCATTGGAGTTGATTTGTTTGTTCAACAAGTGTTTGTTTGTTTGTTTGTTTGGTGAATGCTTTGGTATTATTACATGGGAATGGTCATATTAGCTCTTTCCTTTCCTTGTGATTAGTCCTGGGATTTTTGTTTGTGGTACTGCTGACTTGACAGTTTGTGGATCTCGTAACTCTTGGAAAAGAGTTACGAGATCCACAAACTGGTTGCCCATCGGAACTACAAATCCTTGCTACAATTCGAGTCACGTTGTGCTGCCAACGTTTGCAGCTAATTTTACAAACAAATTTCTGGAACCTTTGTAGGACCTTGCGTGCCTTTCTTTTTCTTTCTTAGGCACAAACCCTAATTTTGTTTCTTTTGTGTACAATTAGAAAATCAAATGAAGCCTTACTCCAAAAAAAATTGTTATTGTTCTCTGTGGAAATTATGATGTAGCACTCTGGTTTCTCATCTTTCCGTCCTCTTTTTGGTATAATTCTAATGGTTGATTTTCATGGGATACAATGCTCTCTCTTAAAAGGGCCAGTAAAGAAATATGATTAGGTTTGATTGCCAGGTCACAATGAATGATGAACCCATGTGGTGACATTTAGCTGATCCTCACTCTACGTTGTCTAGGGTTTCATGTTCGTGGGGGTGAGGATGGGAGAAATAACTTGCACGAGAGATCGGTTGTGATCCCTTCAATTGTCTTGCAATCACATTTTTGGGTTCCTTTGTCATGGCAGAAATTGTGGAGAGTGATGGGGGAGTTGGAAGCCCCAGACTTCAAGCTGCGGTGCCAGCTTCTTGGACATGAAGAAGATGTAAGCTACTTTTGACTGCAATTATCAGTGCGAATGGTTAGGGATTGCATGAAATTTGTGATTAGCGATGTCTCTTGAGTCCAAGCCCACTGTCATGACAGAGGCTTCCAGAAATGCAAAAGAAACTTGGGTGGCAGAGATTTTAGGAATTGGTTCCCCAAAACATTGGGCAGATTGATCATTATATACTTATCTAGACCCACTGTTGCGAGCTGATGAAGTTAGTGGTGGGGAGTCCTGCAAGTTACTCACTATCCTGTTCATGATGAATGGTGATATTCTGAGACTTTGTGAGTGACAAGACTCTCCCACAAGGTTATGACTGCACTCATTCTTGTCATGTTTTGTTTTGGTTTTTCTGGACCTGATGTAGAGGTTATTTTTAAAGTTTGATCATGGCATTTTTTCTGCAATTTCATAGATGTTTATCACCAATCAAGGTTGCTAGTAGTCTAGTGGTACTGGTAAATGCAATCGGAAGAGAATCAATGTGTTGTCATCTATTGTAAATATTGTTGGGTGTTCTTTCTCTAATGATTTCAATGTGTCTGTTTTTATATTTTCAGCCTCATCTACATCTCTGTGTATTTTGAAATGCTTTTTCTTATAAACTCCTTGGGTGATACTTCTAGGTACGAGGCCTTTGTGCCAATGTGGATGGCAGAATTGCAACTGGCTCAAGAGATAAGTCAGTGCGGATTTGGACTGCACCAGAGGGGGAAATAGGTGGTTATCTTGTCACCAAAACTCTTGTGGGTCACACTAGCTTTGTGGGACCTATAGCATGGTTGGCACCATCTGAGGATTTCCCAGAGGGAGGCCTGGTATCTGGTGGCATGGACACTCGTGTTTTGGTTTGGAACGTAGAGACAGCTTCAATTGTTCAAGACTTGCAGGGCCACGAATTGCAAATTACTAGTGTTGCTGTTGATGCGAATGGTGACATTCTGTCTGCATCAGTTGACAGGTTGGAAGACTCTGCTTTCATACTTTGAGGGAAATTGCCCTAACCTATGATTTGAGGGTTTAGGGTTTTGTAGTGCTGTTCTTTTTGTAAACATAAGTTTGATTCTTGGGCAGTTCTCAAGCATTGCACATTAGAAGCAACTACCCCTTCTGTGCAAGAACATGCCAAACCTTGAAGAGTACTTTTGAGATTCAGCTTCTGGTACTGTTGTAAGCTTCATGCCATATAATAGGTTATCCAGTAGGTTGTGCAGCATTGCAGTTTTATGTATGCAAAATTTCTAAAATGATGCTATGCCTTACGTGTGACTCTTCCACACTGTTCACCCATAACTGGAATGGTACAGCACGGTACGGAGATGGCGCATGGGGAAAACCCTGGAGGTCTTGCATGGCCACAAGGGTCCTGTCCAGGCTGTATTACCTCTGCCATCTGGGGAGATTGTTACTGGTAAGTAAATGACAATCACTTATTTGTCCTATCATAAGTTGGTCATGGGCACAACTTGTGGGTGAAAGTTTAGTGTAGTATCAAAAAATCTCTATAGTAACGATATAGAGATTTCTTGATACTCTTGTGAGTTATTATCTACATCTGCCGTTGAGAACTGATGAAATCAGTTGGAAGCAATTGCAGCCAGTCAATATCATTCAGGATGCAGGTGACAGTGTACTACATTGTGAATGACACTCACAAGGTTATGATGGCACTCATTCTTGTTGTGCTTGTTTTGGTTTGGCTGGCACTGACACAATGTCAGTACCTGACATGTTATTGTGGAGTTTTCTTTACAATCACACTGATACTTGAAGCATCCAAGGCAGTGCAATGTCTTTGCCCCTCTAGAGCCTTCTAGTTTGTAAATCAAAATGAGTTATGAGTCATGAATGTCTTTGCAAGCCACAAACCTGGGACTACCTATTTGGTAGGTTGTACTGTTTAGCTGGAAACTGGGTTTGGGTTGCTTCTCTATCCTGGGCCCAATGTTCACATCATGAATTTTTGACTTGTAAGTTGCATGCCACAGGTTTGCTGTTAGTTGGTAGGTATGTGAGTAAGTTCCAATGGAGAATCAAATCACCACCTTGCAAATCCTGCATAATGCCCACTCTAAGGATCAGCCAGAGAAACTCAAGGTGAAGCCACCAAAGAGTGATCAGGTTCTTGGTAGTTTGTAGTTATGGATATGGAGCATTGCAAATAACTGATGGGTGGAGTTGACTTTGGACAGGCTCAAGTGATACCACCTTGAAGCTTTGGAAAGGGACAACATGTGTGCATACTTTCTCTGGACACTCGGGTGTGGCCCTGTTTCCCTTTCTCAACTTCAGCATTCCAATCCAAGAGCAAGAAATCACTGGCCTTACTAAGAAACTGTCCTAAACTATTGAGATTTTCTTGTTGTTTGTGTCAGCAAGCCCTGAATTTCTGTATGTCTCCTTTCATTTGTTTTCTATGTGGGTTGTGTCAAGGGAGTTTCATGAATAGGTTGCTTAGGGTGGGTGCATTTTCCAATGGTTTGAAGAGTGATCTGAATTTGCATGTGGCACCACAGATACAGTGCGCGGTCTGGCATTGATGCCCAACATTGGTATTCTGTCGGCCTCTCATGATGGGTAACTTCCTCTTTACAGTCCACTCAAGATGTGTGCATACTTTTTTGAGACTGGTCTTTTTCAGAATCTGGGTGATACTTACTTCAATGAGAAAAGTGAATGTCAATTATCCCACTGCCAAGATATTCTGAACTAAACTGGGACCTTTTTGGGCTGTGCAATGATCACACAGGTCAGTCAGAATGTGGGCTGTGACTGGGGAACAGTTGATGGAGATGGTGGGTCACACTGCAATTGTGTACTCAGTTGCAGCTCATGCTTCTGGCGACATAGCATCTGGCAGTGAAGATGGCTTTGCTAAAATCTGGAAAGGTCAGACTTGATTGTACTGCTCATCCTGTACCTGTTCTGCTATTAGCTTATTGTTAGAGGCTTTGCCTTATGTCTTCAGTCTTCTCAGCTGAAGAAAGTTACAACTTAAGGTGGCTCTGACAGACCTGCATAAGTACCTGGCAGAGTGATCAGATTTCTAAGTGTGGGAGTAAAGGTGGGCTACAGGTGGTTCACTATCTGCTTAATAAGTATGCCAAGAGGATTTTCACAGGTCCCTTCTCTCACTGGGTGGGTCTGTGAAGATGAATGAGAACTGGCGAGCAACTTTTGTCTGTCAGGCAGTGCAAGGATCTGAAGCGAAAGGGACTAAGGGGTGCAGAAGCTTATTTTTCTGGGTGCAGGGGGGTCTTGCATTCAAAGTATTGAGCACCCTGGTTGTGTTTGGGATGTAACTTTTTTACCAAATGGAGACCTAGTAACAGCCTGCTCTGATGGAGTTGCCCGTGTGTGGACTCGTGATAGTCAGCACTCTGCATCACTGGAAGAACTGGAGGCATATAAGTCTCTCATCCTTACACGCAAGATGCAGACGTGGGCACTCTCCTCTTTCCCTCTATACCCCCCTTGTGGTTCAATATGACAATTACCCTGTTTTACTGTTTGTAGATGGAGGCAGATTTTTCTCACTCAACCTTACAGTTAGTGTTCTTGGATGATTTCAGGAAAACGGTAGGTGGTGTCAAGGTGGACAATCTGCCAGGCCTTGAGGCTCTTCAACAACCAGGTTTGTCACATGTCTTCTTGTAAATCATTGTTTATTTCTTTTGGGTTACTGGAGTAAGCTGCTTGTAGCAGGTCTTTTGGATTCATTTTCTAACAAAAAATGTAGATTGACATGGGTGCAGGTGCCAAAGATGGACAAACTCGGATTGTCCGGGAGGGTGACAGTGGTGTGGCTTACTCATGGAATGCCAAAGAGTACAAATGGGACAAGGTCAAGAACTGCATTGGTTTCTACTGCTTGTTGTTGCTTTTGTGATGTGATGAGGATGGGAAGTTGAGAGGCATGAAATTGAAATGCAATATATCAACATTCAGACCTCATCATTTCACTTTCATGCCTCTCAACTTTGATTATGTTCTTGAAGTGTTGCACATGTTTACAAACTTGTCAGACTTGTACAAAGCACTTGAAGTTTCTGATTATGCTGAGTACTTCTGTAATTGCAGATTGGGGAAGTTGTGGATGGACCAGGTGACAGTCTAGATAAGAAGAGCCTGAATGGTGTCACATATGACTATGGTGAGATGATGGGCCCTTTCTTCTCTTTATTTGCCATTTTGTACTTACACATTCTGGAAGTAATTTGCTCCTTTTGACCCTACAAAGCTGTCATTGTTCCAAAACTTGCCTGTGGGATGATGGGCAGTGTTTGATGTGGACATTGGTGATGGCTTGCCCACTCGAAAGCTTCCTTACAACCATGGACGTAAGCTTCTTTTCTTTCACTCTTGATTGACATCAAGTGTCTCTCAAATGTGGCTCATTTGTGATGGAGAGGCTGTATGGCACTATTATGCACTGAAGGAAATCTATCTGAATTCTTGTCTCCATGGTGATCTTGGTGTGACTCATTTATGTTTGCTGTACAGAAAACCCATATGATGTGGCTGATCAGTGGCTGGCGAATGAGGAGTTGCCAGCTGGTTACAGGGAGCAAGTGGTGCAATTCATACTGCAGAACACAGGCAGCACAGCAGCCCCACCACAGTTTGACCCTGCTTTTGTTGACCCTTATACGGGTGGTAAGTCTCTGTTGATCATCCCAGCTTCTATTTCCTACATAATTTGCAATCCCATGGTTGCTGTAGCTCTGTTGGAAGAATTAGACACTCTAATGTCAATAACTACAAAATAGTTGTCAGTGTCCACACTCTGCTGTAGAAGTTGTATCATCTTCACTACCTGTGGGACGAAGATCCTGAAGTCTGTGCAAGACTGACCTTGACAGTAATCTGTTTTGCAACATGGCCCTTGCTATTGAAGAGAGGGTGCAGTTAGCAGGGAAGTTTAGGCTTTGTTGTTTGGGTTGTAGGTTAGAAGGTTTTTGGCTGCATTATTCAGGGTTTTGGGGTCTAGACAATGAAATGGAAATGTGATGACATGCAGCAAATGCGTATGTGCCCCGTCCACAAGGTCAAACTGCAAGTATGTTGCTTATCCTACCTATTTGCAGCCTGATATCTTCTGTGTACTGCTGCTTTCTCATTCTACCAAAGCAATGCTTAATTGGTGGTGATTATGGAGTAACTAAATTAGTCGGCTCTGCACCAACTATCATTGAGAAGAGATTCATTTGTTTCTCCAGCACCTGCAGTGGCTCGAAATGGCTCCTCTGCTGCATATACTTTAAGGCATATTCCAAAGGTATTGGCCCTTACGTTCTGGTGGCTTGTTCATTTCCCATTTCTGAGTTGTTTCATGTGCACAGGTGCCAGGTTATTCTTGATTGTATTTTATGGTTTGTATGTCATTGATTCCTGTGTTTTATGTTGGCAACTGTGCATTAGAGTGCCAGTGTGGGTGTTGTAAGGGTAGTTTGGTTGTACTAGTACAAAAGAAGAAGAAAAAGAAGATTGCTCTTTCTTTACTTGAATGAATGATTTGAGTCTCCTGACAGGATTTTCATGATGGGTAGTTTGCTGATCAATTTTTGTTGTTGGGAAACACATCTGTGTGCAGTTTCAAGTCAGTGTTGTTCATATTTAATTTTCTCCTGTGAATACTTCTAGATATAGAGATATTCCTAAAGCTATTTGAGGTCATGGGTGTGAATCCCAGAAAGGAAGTTTGCTGTTTGACACAGCTCAGTATGATGGTATTGCAAAGAAGATATTGGAGTTCAATGCTGCTTTCTCTTCTGATGAGGTAATGTATAGTTCTAGCAAAACTGCCTTTTAAATCACTTGTAATCAGATACTACCCTCTTCAAAACACTCTTCTGAGCAGTGTCAATGAAGTATCTTGAAGAACATGTTCCTGATAAACTGTGTAGGGAGATAGACATGACAGCATTGAGAGAATTGAGATGTAAATATCTTGTCATGTGTCAAAGTATAACCTTTGCAGTCCATTCTTCACTGCATGAAGATAAACTGATTGAAGAATACTTGCTGGATTTTTTTGCAGCAACATAAGACGTTAGCATTGAGTGGGCCTGAAGTGCAGCGGCTTCAAGTGATGATTTCCATGTTGAAAGAATTGAATAGTCCTTTTGCAGATGTTGATTTCAATCTTCTTACAAGAATTCTTCTTCTGTGGCCAACCCAATATATATTCCCAGGTACATTGCACAGCCCACTATCCTATGGTCAAGTGCAATTCAACCTTAAGCAATACAAATTGCCTTATTGATTGCTACGGGCCAGTAGGCGTATTACCTAGAACCGATTGCTGTTTCCTGTATGTGCATTCTTCTGACCGTTGGTCCTGTAAATCAATATTCAGGGTCCTGTTAGGCTCATTTAAATTTCTTCTCCTCCAAACCTTTTCCCCTGTTATTTGATGATGTTGTCTGGATGTGTGAAGCTTTGGACATCCTCAGAATGATGCTTTTGCATCCACAGTGTGCAACCTATTTTGCAAAAGATGCTGGTGATGGGAAAGGTATTTTTCTGAGTTATGTGCCATTCCTGTAGCATTATAGAGAAATGTATGTGCAGGATATCTTAATTTCCAAAACATGGAAGTTACATAAAGTCAGTGTCACAATAGATCTCCCCAGCACAAGTAGATTTGTCAAATGTGTCTAATCTCTCCACACCAGAGTCCTTTCTCTACTTGAGCTGGAGACTAGATTGAGCACAAAAGGGAAACAATTATAGGTGATTGTCTGAGCAGTAGGCTTAGTTGTGGACATGCCCAGAATCAAATAAAATATGGTTTGCAGCAGTCTCCATTTGCAGGTTTGTGCAGTGAGATTTATTATTCATATCGCTTCAGTGTCCTCTTGGACAGGGTGAGGGGGTCACGTTTGTATCAAGTCCCCAGAGCAGTTGAGCAGAGAATAGTCAGTGATCTGATGGCATATATACCATACTGGTCTTCCTCTTGCATGATCCAAGGGCCTGATGAGTGATTGGGTGATACAGATGTTGTGATGGAATCTTTACGAAGGGCAACAAGTGAGCCCATGTTAGCAGCCAATCTTGTGACAGGTGCACGTGTTGCTGTCAACTGCTTCAAGCATCATGCTCTTCATACCTGGACCATGGATCACCGTAGTGAGGTGATCTTTTCCTTCTTTTATTGGCTTCTTCACACGTTTACATCTTATCTCTGCTCTTTGACACCTATACACTGTCTTGCAAAAAGAGATAAATGACTCGCTGGAGGATTGAAATCAAAGAGTCTGCATCAAGGCCTCTGCTGCTTTTTTTATTTGCTTGACACCAATCTCTGGTTTTTACTCCTGTATTTACTGACTTCTTTTTGCAGATTTTGGATCTTTTGGCAGAATGCTGTAAGTCTACAAATAAAAGTGCACGGCTTGCATATGCAACTCTAGTGCTCAAGTATGCCCTCTCTGGTCTCAAAAAAAACAAGTACTTACAGATATATGATTTTTTGTACAAATTTTGATGTCTTTTCTTTTCAATCATGGGTTGGCAAACTGATTATCAAACCAGTCTTTGGTCGTATGGATAGTTCTTTTAGCTACTTTTAGCTTTATCTGTATGTGGGAAATATGGGTTCCTGGTCAGGGAAAGGTGGGCTGGCACAAGGTTGATATCTTTGAAAGCTTATTGCACAATTTTTCAAAGATATGTTGACTGATTGCTTACTGGGGATCTGTGATTTTCTTTGTAATGCAGTTATGCTGTGTCATTGGTTGAGAGTAAGGATGATGGAGGACAGATACAAGTTCTTTCTGCTGCATTGGAGGTCTGATATTTCATCCTTCTGATCATTAGCTCAGTTATGGGCACATTCCAAAACATTGTTGCTTATGAGCCAGGGGGACATTGCAGTTTTAATGTCTATCTTGCATTATCACCAAATTGGCAATAGGTAATGGGTGTTTAGAGAGACAAAAGTACAGGTTAGTTGTAGTTAACAGTGCAGAGCTTTTCACTAGTTTGGTGATAGTGCAGTGAGCCCCCTCCCTACTCTTGGCAATTGGAACACTCAAATTTCACATTCCTGTTCAAGGAATTTTATATCTTCAGGTTGTGGGCTGTTGGTGTTGTCACTAATGGAACATGAAAATGCAGCTGAAGCAAAGATCAAATGTACCTAATGATTGTTATTGACTTTTTGGGCCAATTTGTCGTGATCATTGTTTGCAGATGGCAGGACCACAGGAGCAGGATGTAGAAGTCCAATTTCGAGCACTTGTTGCTATTGGAACTCTTGTATCCTTTTCTCAAATGTTTGGGTCATTGATTTTCTTCCATGCTTATCTTTCTACTGGTATTGAATCTGTGAAGTAATAAACTCTCTCCAACCTTTCTTGTGGTGTTGTTTGTTGACAGAACAACTTCAGGATATGTTAGCCACATCTGAACACCTGTTTTTGAAAGCAATCTGTCGTCCACAGTTGCAAGTGGCTGTGGGTTTGAATCATCCGTAGGTTCTACCCATGACATGGAAACCTGTTATGCATGTGTGGGAACTTTGGAGCATCTGCATTTAGATCTGCATTTGGGGGGTGGTGATGGTTAGTTAGTTTCACCTTGTGTGACCTTAACAGACATGGGTACAGATACACTCTGGGCAGGTGAAGAGTGTGGCATTGGATTTGGATACAGCAAGCTTGGCTGTGAATGCTAGTAACTCTCCTGTTGCCAAGATTGCTGAAGTTGGTAGAGATCTCAAGTACCTACTTGATTAAGGATTTTGACTGACTCCACCAATTCATAAAGTTGATGATGCCAGCTGTATGGGTACTGGATTTGAGGGTTTACTAACCTCTTTTTTCCTATTACTGTCATTCTCAACCCGAGGCTTTCAAAAAGGGTTTGTCAAGAATCTCCCAGGGACACTTGAGTTATACAGCCTGGCAACTAATTAAGCAATGACATTCAACGGCAGCAAATTCTGTTCTGATCCTGCGATTCTGTATCAGAGAGTGAAGGAGCTAACCTGGGTGCTGACCTGTATTGACATGTAAACGTACATGTGTGTACGTTAAATGGCAAGTATGTATGCAGTGTCAGAACCAGAGAAATGAGATTTTCAGAATATAAAATCTGCATCACGTTGCACTGGGCTCATTTTAAACTTGGGGGAAAATCTCCAGTTCTCAGCATTCAGTGCATTGAATGTTCTTTATGGTAGAGGGTTGGGTTCTAGAATGCTGATGTTCTTCAACTGTATGGTAAGATCTGTGCAAATCAGGTTCAACTGCAAACTATTTCACTATGACACTTGGTTACATTGGTTACATTGGTTACATGTATGGGGTGGGGCTGGAGATCCTCTTAACAATATGATAGCTTCTTTACCTTACTAGTCTTTCACCCTGTCCATTAATCCTTTGATGGGTTCCTTTTCCCAAAGCCATTTAATATCCATTTGGACATGGACTCAATTTAATTCACTCTAAGCACTGGATGGTTTCAAATGCCAATTCATGTTCTTAGGTTCAAATTTTTTTAAATTTTGAGGTCAATATATGAGATATATATATATATATATATATTAGAGTTCACTTGAATATGTTCAGATTGCTAAAAATGGACTTATACATAACTAGTTTAGAAACCCATGATTGCATTCTATAGACAACCAAAATATGTTTGATTTCATTAGTTTGATTAATGAGAACCATAAGTTAAGTCGCACTTTCTTCCATATATCCTTAACCATGGGTTATCTCAAATAGATATAACCACCTACATGTAAAAGTGGTAAATTTTATTGAATCTAGGAGTTAAACATTGACATAGTATTTATTGTACATGATTACTCAAGCTATAGTTATAGAGGCAATGTAATTTTGAGTAGACTTGGGTTGAAACTAGTTTTATCACTAGAACACTAGGGATAAATGGAGTTTCATGCCCCATTAAATGTAAATGTATCTTTTTGGCAAATAGTTTTTTTTATCTCATTTAGCTTTATGACTAGACTAGTTACCTTGTTGAGTTTTGCTTCATTTATGGATAACTTTAATATCATAAAGGGCTTCAATGGCCAATTTGACTTTTTTTTTCACATCCTTCAATGGCCAAATCGGTAGGCAATTGCCCAATTACCAATTCGACCATTTCCTTTGGGCTACACTAACACAACCATCATATTCTTAAGACCTTTTACACCAAGGAATGGGTCATTTTATATGGAGCATTTTGCCAAGTGTAGGATCATTAAATTCAACCTCTTAAGTTCACCCAATGACAACTTTCCTAACAAAATGCACCATAAATGGCATATTCTCTAGCACATGAAACATTTCTAACACATGTAACACACAAAACCATTTCAATGGAATTGTCAAACTTTGAATAGATAAAATATGGCCTAATCCTTATTTTGGAGGTTGCCATTGTGAAGTTGGGAATTAGTTTTCTTTTGAATTTACTTTGAAACTTGCACAAATACCCACATAATAGTTAATAACCCCTACATGTTTAACTTTTTTTCAAACTTCTTCAAAGGTTCAAAATGACTTAGTTTGTTCACCATGGATCTACAAAACAAATACCAAATATGTCCACTAGCATAAGCATGCCCATCACCAAACACCTCAATAATGCATGAATGAGTGAATTAGCAAACAATGAAGCATTATTTAAAGTTCAAAGCAAATCATTTGGTCAAATATATGATTTTGGCATATTTTGTTTGGCTTTTTTTCAACATCTAACTAGGGATAGTATTTTATGTTTGGTTATGGTGTGAATTAGGACAATTTTGAAAAAGGTCTTCATCCTTATTTAAAGGTAGTGTTTGATGATGGAAGGTGAATTGTTAGATTCCAATGCACACAACTTATAAATATGCTAAAACCTTAATGGATGATATTTTTAATGTTTGGTTATTATTGTGATTTAGAGCAATTACAAAGATTTTGCAATTAATTATGTAAAGGCAATGTTTGGTGATGGGAGTTCATTCATCACATTCAACAACATACAATAGCATTATAAATGTTTTGAGACCTTAATTATCTTACAATGCACAAAGTGTGATAAATGCATTCTAAGTTTTTTAGCAACCTAAAAAACTCCAAAGAAATTCATGTCAATCTTAAGAAATTTGCATTTATGATCAAAATAAAACATTGCAGTCACATGTTAATAGGGCCAAATTAAATACAATTGAATAACAACTCATTCATTTATACTCCCTTTAGTTATTCAAAGCATGTCCTCACTACCAATAAATGTGATAGATGAACTTTACTATTTTTTAGAAATTTTCATTCCTAGTGTAACAATGTTGAGACTAAGTAGAAAAGTTGAAATTAGGTGTAAAAATAAAAGATGGATCTAATGACAAAGGAACTTCTTAAGTAGACAAGGTTTTTAATGAAAAGTTCAACGAGTTTATGTATTATTGTTGGGTCCACCAATATAGGAAAGCAATGCATTGTAACTTGAAATTTGCACTTACAACTTACACATCAACAATAAATATGAACTTAATGTGGATGAACTTTTCATATTTTTTTCAGATCATTTATTATACTAAACCACTAGACACACATGCACTTCTTTCATATTTTGATGTAACACATTTCTTGATATCTTAGTTTGTGTATAGAAAGGAGAAAGGTATACCTCTTGTAGGACCTAAGCACACACCCTGAACTTGTTGAAGGCCAAGACTAGAAGGACTAGAGGATAGACATGATGTTCAATGTGCCTTGTGGGTGATAAAATGCCATGTCAAACCAACTACCTATGGACAAGGAGAATTTCTAATTTGCCAACCCACCTCACATACAAGATACAACAACAAAGAGTTAATAAGGTCCCTACTAAAAATGCTTGTAAAGGCAAATGGACAAACAAGTTATCAAAGGAAACAATGAATGCAATGGAAACAAGAACAAGTTCTTTGAGGAAGGCCAATAAGTTATGAATGTACCCTTAACATCACTTCAAATCCTTATCCAAATTGGGTTTCCTTTATATCGTTGGAAAGGTCTTGAAAATGAGATATCCAAATTGGAATCACATTCCCCATTTGAACATCTAAAACATTAGTTATGACCAATATTTGAAAATTAAAATGACAATTCAACTTTTAACCATCAAAACGTCCAACATAGGAGTCAAACCACCTTTGATTGGAGCATGTTATACAACAATGGAAAGTTTGTTTCAAGGGCTACAACTTTGCCTTCTCAATCTCTCAAATCAAAATCCATATGTGGGACTTACGAACTTGCAAAATAACAAGACTTTTAACTTAGCAATTTCAGGAATTTCAACTTGGGAATCCCAATTTTTTTTTTCACATGTGTAAATTATTTTGAAGTTGAAATATCAAATTTTAAGTTGTGGATGATTAGGTTATGGATGTAAGTACCTACTTTCTACAAAATGCTATTTCGTCCACTCGTGCTATATAATGATTGCATAATGGATCTTGAGTGGAAGGAATGATGGTTGAAACAATAGCTTGATGTCAAAGCAAATTCAACCAACTTTGAAAGGGAATTAATCTTGGAATTCATGGAGAGATTAAATAACATGAATGAATAGATCCACAATGTTTAAGGTACAAAATATTTATTTATTGTGGAAGGAACACAAAGTGATAATACATGAATTGGCCCAATTAATTTTTGTGGTTCTAAATTTAAATCTCAACCCTATCTATATAATGTATACTTATGACTAAGATCAACCCTTGCAAAAAGGTTTTAAGGTTTGTTGGATCTAGCAAACCTTGGGATTTTTTGGGTATGAATAACAAACAAATTCAAAGTTTTAAAACCCACATGTTATCAATTTCCTTGTCAAGCTAACACTTTCAATTTTTTTTGGTGTTATTTACCTTTTATGCATAAGCTTGGTTGGTTATCAAATGCGTGCCTTGGGAACGACCTAGTATGTTGCCTTAGTAGGTTTTAAGGAACTTAAGTTTTTCCTTTGTTTTTTAACAAATATGTATCATTAAGGCAAAAAGGAGGCAAAACAACTTCTCAATCTCCAATAGATCTCCAATTCAAAAATAAACAATAATATAAGGTGCAAAATATATTAAGCATGTTTAAAGCTTAAGGATTGATAATTTGCATTGATGAAAATTTCAAACATATAAGTAAGCTATTAAATTTTGACAATAAACACCCAACCCATAAAGGTCTTGCCAATTTTATGTGTTATATATTAGGTATGTAAATTTTTTAATTGATTTCCAAATTTTCAATAAACAATAAGTAGGTTATTAATAACCTTATTGATAACCATTATTTTCAACAATTGGCCAACAATGGCTTATAGTAATGTTAGGGAGTTATTAAAAACAAAAAGAAACCTTTAGTGATTATAAGGCGATTTTTAGGGTTCATAATTATGGTTTTCAAAACATCAAAATAATTATTTCAAAATATTAATCACTTTGAAAACCACTAGTTCTTTCATGAAAATCGCTAATTCAAGTCATGACTTTTCAAATGACCAAGATCGATGGTTCCTTTAGAGAATCAAAATTGACAATTTTTTTATTTTAATTTTTTTTTATAAAATTAGTATAGTGGTTCTTTATGAATTCAAATAATGACACAACACTAGTTTATAGCACCATCCCCAAGTCCTAGGAATGTTTGATTACAAATTGTGTTGTTGATGAAACAAATGGGTTTCTATTCTACTATTCTATTAGCAGTGAAAGACTATGTGATGACTATATCAAATTTTGCAAACTATAGATTGTATGGCCATTGAAAAGAATTATTGGATGACATCATTTTTATTCAAAGAATTCATATATATTTTTCAAGAGATTTGTACTAGGTGACATTTTTCAAACCAATCATCGTGTTTTGATTCTAGATGGGTATGGTTTAGGGTTTAGGGTTTAAAAGCATTACAATATACAACATATTGCATTATACTTTATCATCACATTGCCATTGCATACATTGCATGCATTATAACATGTAGATGTTGCATGAATAATACACTAGTGGGTTTTTTCTCTTGGTTTTCCTTGCAAACAAATATGGCAATGACAATAAGTTGGTAAATGAGGACCAAAAGATCATAAACATGGTGAGGATCAAGACATGATCATGAACATGATTAGGATGAACCCAAACCCAATCAACAATGTGAAGGATCAACACCTCCCATATAGGTCACAAACACATAAGAACAAGAAAAGTCACAAACATGATTAGAAGGAACCCAAACCCAATCAACAATGATAAGGAGCACCAACCCCTACAACACAAATTCTTGAACACAATGAAGACCAAGAGGATTAGAACCATGGTGAAAGGGGGTGCACAAAAACATTATTTATGGTTAGTTACATGGTGTAAATGTGATTAAAACAATTGTAATTATTGAAAAGCCTGTAATTAAAAAATGATTATGAATAAAATTTTAACTTCCCATGTTTTCTTGGTCTTTGCATAAGTGTAAGATGTGTGAGAAAATAAAAGATAAAGGAAAATGTCAACCAAATTAGTCATCCAAAAATATTTTTTAGGTTGTGTTGTTATATGTGAGAAGTTTTACCATCCCAAAATGTTCTCAATACCACCACACTTTTATCGAATGTACTTTGCACAAAGTTGTCCTCTTTTCACTTACATAATTGGGGCATAGGGGAGGCATTTCATATTTTTATCTTGGGAATAAAACCTTTTACTTTGGGGATTTTTCAAAGTTTCTCTCGAAAGTCACATGGTATAAAATCCTTTTTGACCATACCTTGAATTAACTCCTAGGAATATGGATAACACTTAGAATGCACCTTACAAGGATTGAATCAACGATGGTGAGTTCCAATTGTGGCATAACAAATAAAATAAAATTTTCACCAAAAAAAATCATATTTTCATCAATTTATCATCCATCATTGGTAGTGTGAAACAATGAATGTAGAGCCCAAGTTGCTCATTAAATTGAATTGCTCATTTACAAAATTGTGGACACAGTGAACCAGCATGGACCAGTGCACCCTGAAGGATGGATGGTAAGTGGTCATGAAACAGTTTTCTGTTGTGTTCCAGTTCCCTACTTAACTATGGTGGTTAGCTCAGTGTTTTTTTTACACTATCTACCTACTACCAACCCACTTGTGAGTTGTGAGTTGTTTGTAAGTAGGTAACAAAAATAGTCCTTACCTATGTATAAACCATCTGCTTACCTTAGCAGTTACCTATTTTTCTACCTATCTACCCATACATGAGACCTACTTCTTACAGAATTGGTTACCATGGTGAAACCAAATATTATCTGAGTTGAGGTTCATCCACAAGTGAGTAATAACGGTCATCCAGTGGATGGTACGCTGGTGGGTGCTGGTTCAGTGTGGCCATTTCTACATAGATTTGTACATTTTCTTTTGGGGTTTGATTGTGCATTCCAATCCTTGAAAGCATCAGCAGAATTTTGTCAGAATTTTGTCCCTGCATATGGACAGCACATTATCAAGTAGAATCTGTCCTCTGCAAAGGGTGAGGCAGTTCGGAAAATGAAACTCCTTCTGCAGGAGGTGTTTCACTTTTTGAGACGCCTGCCTCTTTTTTTTTATAAAAAATTTCCCATGATACCCCAAAACCATGACAACCATGGGAAATTTTTATTTATTTATTTATGCTGGTGCTTTATGCAACGTAATGCCCTCATAGTAGGGCGTCCCCCAAAATGAGCACCCCTTGGCTCTTCCATGGGCAGGCGCTTATTTCAGGAACACCCCTCTCCGAGGGTGTTATCCCACACTTCAAATGGAACTGGTTTTGGGTGTGCAATTCAGTCACGAGCTCCACTTGGAATGTGAATTGACAGTGGAGAAAATGTGGGGGGGAAAGCTGGTTCCACTCTGGAACAGGCCCTGACCTGGTACATCCCATTATGGAACATTGGCGTGCCACATTCCAAGGTGGAAAGGGCCCTAGTACACTAGCAGGCCTGTTCCATAGTACATACTTGAAGATACCCAAATGAGACAAAAATGGGCAAAAGTCAAAAATGGGTCCTGAAATGTATCTTGACATTTTGGGCCATTGTGTAAGATTTGGTGCAGTGGTGTAGGATTTCCAACTTACATTTGACATTTTATACAAGGGATGTGAACATTTATTTATTTATTTATTTATAATATGAACATTGATTGGATACTGTAGGGATGGTGGGTGCCTACGAGTGTTTTTATTTTTAATTTAAGAAAAAAAATTCCCTAATGGCAATCGTCCATATGACAATATAGCCAAATGTGGCTATAAACAAGATATGAAGCTAAGAATAATTTAAAGCATTTTTCTATATTGTTGGGCTACCTTCCTAAACCTTTTGCTTTGGAACCTATCCTAGCTTATTATTATTATTATTATTACCATAAAATATATAAAGAGGTGCTTGAGATTTCATCTCATATTTAATGACTTTGAACAACATCAAACACTCTCGACATTTGTTTCTAATTATTTTCAAGTATTGAATTATTCATGGTTTTTCTTTTTGGACAAAATGTGATGAGGTTCATGCAGGAGCTTGCCAACTTGAGCACGACTAGACAAAATGTTGATTCATATCTCCCAAAGTTTGCGGTCATAACGAAGTTAGTTAGTAATTTAGATCCACATGAAGAAATCTTATCCCACCCCAAAAAATTTAAAAAAAAAAAAAACATTATGTGGTGTACTTTTGATGATGCACACTAAATGAGGAAAAACACATGATGAACAATTATTATAAAATACTATAATTGAATAAATTAAAAAATTATTGTTAATTAATTAAAAAATTTAGAACCCAAGAAATACATGTCTTGATTCTGTAGATGATAAGAGATCTAGAATTATATATATATATGGCTTTCAATTGACTAATCTTTTGTAATGATAGATATAGCCTTGTTGGTGAAAATCATCAAAACCCTGCAAAACTTTATTTATAAACACAACGGGGATTTGAAAAATGTACAAAGGTATTACAAACAAGGGAGAATTGAAAGGATGTCAAGTCCTTACTGGTGAAAAGCTTTGAGCATTCTCCTCTCTTGGCAACTAAATGAATGTTGTGCAGCAACAAAGAAATGTAATTGCAAAATAGGTACGAACAAGGAAATGCAATTGGAAAAAGGGGAGAAAATTAGATCCTAAAATAGGTATAGCTACAAGTAAGTGTTATTGTATTTTACTTTTAAAAGGGAGAGAGAATTAAAATCCTAAAATAGCTACCAATAAGTAAGTGTTATAAAAATAAAAGGAGAATATTAAATCCTAAAATAGGTAGCAACCAATGTTGGGCACATATACAGTTTGGAGGGCTACGAATTGCTGATTCTGCTTTTGGTTAGAAAAAACTGAACTGGAACTAGGTCTGATTTTTGGAACCCAGTTCTCAATTTTTTGTAAAAACCAGAAATGAACTGGAACTGGGTTCTTGAATTTGTTTCAGAATCGGAATCAGAATCAGAACTAGAACTGGCATTTCTGGGGGAAAGGAAAGGAAAGGAAAAGAAAAGAAAAGAAAAGAAAAGAAAA